>WNGI01000725.1_pt1 | contig 25750 bp, 22 predicted proteins | sample 5400621 | NCBI WGS metagenome assembly WNGI01 (sample SAMN13153374, study PRJNA577476) | soil metagenome | isolation source: 20 cm soil or saprolite under Garry oak tree replicate 1 | place: USA:California | collected 2016-06-15 | reverse complement strand
CAGGTTTGGTCTCTTGCCGTCACGTGGCGGGTGAGGTCGGCGGGTGGGCGGTAGGTGGTGGTGCCGTAGTCGAGCAGTTTGCCGGTGGGGTCGGTGATGAGGCGGTGCCAGGTGCCGGTGGGGTCGGCGGCGATGTGGCGGGCGACCGCTGCGGCGATGTGGCGGGCGACCGCTGCGGGGATGGGTCGGTGTCCGGTGAGTTCGCCGGGTTGCTGGTCGAGGCCGAGCGGGGTGGACAGTGCGACGGTGACGTGCACGGCGGGGCGCATGCGTTGTGTGCGGGCAGGAATGGGTCGTGCAGGGCGGCGACGGCGAGGTCGACGAGGGCGTCGGCGCGGCGCTGGTCGGCGGTGCGGGCGTGGTCGGCGGGGGTGGCTGAGGCGAGGGCGTCGATGGCGGCCGACACCGTGGCGGCGCCTTCGGCGGGGAGTAGTGCCCACAGTTCGGCCGTGCCGTCCTCGGGTGGGGTGAGGCAGACCCGGCGTTCGGTCATCGCCTGTTCGCGGTGTTGCTCGGCGCGGGCCGGTGCGACAGCTGTGACGGCGCGGCGCACGCTGGCCGTGAAGTTCGCCAGGGTCTGTTCGCTGGCCTTGGGTAGCACCCGGGTTTCGACCTCGGTGGCGGTGCGGTCGTCGAGGGCGGTGACGGCGTCGGTCAGGGCGCGGGCGTGCAGGTAGGTGATGGCGCCGCGGTCGAGCAGGCGCAGGGTCTTCGGTAGCCGGTGGGTCAGGTCGGTGGCGGTGTGCAGCCGGGACTGCGCGGTGAGGCCGGACAGGCGTAGTGCGCAGGCGACGTCTTCGCGGACCCAGGATGCGCCGGTGCGGTCGAGCGGGTCGGCGGCGTCGTGCGGGTGGTCGGCCATCGCGGCGAGCACGCGTTGCTGCCTGGCGGCCAGCCAGGCCTGTTGCCGCTCGATCGCGACGAGCAGGTCGACCCGCCCGCCGTGGCTCAACAGCGCGGGATCGAGCATCGACATCGCGGCCACCGCGTCGGGGCCGGGGCGTTCGACGGCGAGCCAGGCGGCGGCCCGGTCGGGGTCGTCGACGAGCTCCGCGACGCTCAGCGGCGGCGCTTCGACGTCGAACATGCGTGCGAGCCTATGCGATCAGCTACAGAGCTGTCGAGCCGAGATTCCCCTTACGCCATAAGCGAAAAGATGGAGCGCCTACCAGCGCAGAGCCCAGTGCGAGATGGTCGTCAGCAGCACGTCGACCGGAGACCAGACGCTCGTCACGACGGTCCGCATCGTGCCCGACGACGAGGACGACGACGCCCGCAACTGCGCAAGCCGCGACTGCCACTCGGACGCCGTGGCCACGCCCGCGAGATCCTCGGCCAGCGCCTGCGAGATATCGGCGTGCCCGTCCAGATAGTGATGCTGCAACCCCTCGTCCCACCACCAGACGCCGACCGGCGGCGCGTAGACGGACGGGTAGTGCAGAGCGACGACGCGCTTCGCCACGGTGCGGCGAGCAAAGATCGACTGCGTCATTGGAATCCCCCGATACCCGAAGAAGGTACCCGGGCGGGGGGAGAGGATTCCCCCGCCCGGGAGCACGTGGACAGCTACTGCACAGCGAGCGCGTAGTCGTCCGTGATCAAGGTGCCGACGCCTTGGATTGCCAGGCCGAAGCTGACACCGGTCGCGCCGGCCGGCAACGGTGGTGTCTTGACACTGGCCAGGTTCCAGGTGGCCGACGGCGGCTGCAACGGGCTGCTCATCCAGTACGTGTACGCGCCGGCAGCCGTGCGGTAGTACACCGCGAGGCTGACCTTCGTCGTGTCGGACGGACCGCCATAACCGGCCCAGGATCCCTTGTACCAGGCCCACACGCGCACCGACTGTCCCGGACTCAATGTGGCGATGCAGCCGTCGCCGGACCCCTTCTGCGTCACGATCAGCTTGCGATCCCCGGCAGTCCACTGAGTGACGTCGACCCGCTGCGCATTCGTGCCGGAATGCGCGTCACTCGTCAAGGACCAGGTCGCTGTGTTGGACAACGTGCTGGCGCCACTTTGCTGGAAGCACGTCGGCTCGGTCTTGCCGGCCGCGACGGTCTCCAGCGATGGGTTCTGCACGAGGTTGCCGGTCTCCGGCTCCGGAGTTGAGGGCGCCGGAATCACCGCGCCGGTTGCCTCGTCCGGGATCGTCGACGTGGAGCAGAGGTGGTTCGCGTTCATGTAGTCCACGATCGGCTGCAACGCAGGGATCATGTTCAACGTGGTGCTCGTCTCCCCGTCGTGGAAGGCGAGAATCGCGTTGGCGGTGATGCCCGGGTGGAACCACCCGTTGGCGACGTAGCCGTTCTCGATGTTGCTGATGATCTCGTCGGTCGAGATGCCGGTCCAGTCCCTGCTGTCCACGATGCGCGTGCCGGTATTCGACTGCAGCGCCCACGGCATCACCACGCGGTAGCCGAGGCTGCGCGCGAGGTTGTCGGTGTAGGCGTCGATGTCGCCGTATGGCGGCCGGTACAGCGTGGGCTTGGCCAACCCGAGGCTCGTCAGAGCAGCTGACGTGCTTTCCAACTCGTCGGTGACCTGTGCATCCGTGAGGTGCACGCCACCCGATGACGCGCCGGTGAACGACGTGTGGTCATAGGTGTGGTTGCCCACCGTGTGACCCTGTGCGACCTCGTCGCGAACCATCTGCTGGCCGGCCGCATTGCCGTCGATCTTGTTGCCGAGCACGAAGAAGACGCCCTTGATGTTGAGGCCATTCAGTGCGGCCAGTACCGCCGGAGTGTTCACGTCAGGACCGTCGTCGAACGTGAACTCGACGTTCCCGGCGGAGCAATCGTTGTTCAGCGGCCGGTACACCGGCGGCGGCGGAGGCGGTGGTGGCACGATCCCGCCGGTCGCGTCCGGGCGAATTGTGGCCGTAGAGCAGAAGTGGTTCGTGTTCATGTAGTCGACGATTCCCTGCAGAGCCGTGATGGTCTTCGGCGTGCCGACCGGGTCGGCGTCGTGCATCGCGATGATCGAATCCGCCTTCATACCCGGGAAGAACTGCCCGGTCGAGTCGGTGTAGCCGACGGTGACGTTGCGGACGATGTCAGCCGGCGTCACTCCGTCTGCCCAGTCCCGGCTGTCGATGATGTTGCCGGTCTCGGTGCTCCACGGCATGACGATGCGGTAACCGAGCGCCTCGGCCACTGCGTCGTCGTGCGCGTTGATGTCGCCGTACGGCGGGCGGTACAGGGTCGGCTTCGGCACGCCGGCCGCGACGATCGCGTCGGATGTGCTGTCGAGTTCCTGCTGGATCTGCGCGTCGGTGAGCGCCGCGGTTCCGGTGGCCCTTCCGGTGAACGACTTGTGGTCGAAGGTGTGGTTCTGCACGCTGAAGCCGTCCAGGTACTCCTGACGGAGCGTCTGCTGTCCGACTCGGTCGATGTTCTCGCCGATCACGAAGAACGTCGCCGTGAGGTTCAGCGCTCGGAGCCTTGCGATCACGTCCGGCGTGGTGGCGGTCGGCCCGTCGTCGAACGTGAATGCGACCGTGCCGGCCGAGCAGTCGTTGTCGACCGGACGGACGGCCGGGGCAGTAACCGTCACCGTGGTGTTCGCCGTCGAGGAATGTCCGGCGGTGTCGGTGACGGTGACCGTCACGGAATAGCTTCCGGCGGCGGTGTATTCGTGCTGGACAGCCGAGCCGGCCTGCGCGGCCACTGTGGTGCCGTCCCCGAGGTCGAACGCGTAGGTAGCGATTCCGGTCGCGTCGTTGTCGGTCGAGCCGGACGCGTCAATCGCCACGCTGACCGGTGCGACACCGGTCTGCGGAGTGGCAGTCACCGCAGCCACCGGCGGGTTGTCGACCGGCGGTGGTGCCGGCGCATTCACCGTGATCGACACGGTCGCGGTCGACGCCTTGCCTGCGGTGTCCTTGACCGTCACCACTGCGGACCAGGTGCCCACAGCGGTGTAGGTGTGATTGATGGACGAGTTGGCCTGCGCGCCCGAGCCCGCCGTTCCGTCGCCGTAGGCGAACGAGTACGACGCAACTGGCGTGGCGTCGGTGTCGGTGGACCCGGACGCGTCCAGGTGCACCACCAGTGGGCTGCTGCCGTTGGTCGGCGACGCAGTCAGGTCCGCGAGCGGCGGGTTGTCGACGGGCGGCGGAGGCGGCATTGCGGCCGTAGTGAACGTCCACGCCACGGGCGACTTCATCGTGTTGCCGGCGAGATCTTTCGCCTTGATGGTCAGGGTGTACTTCGTCGAGTACGCCAGTGCCGCGGTGGGCGTCAGCGTCTCGGTGAACGAGGTGGCGTCGTAGCTCGTCCGGAACGGAACGAGAACCGAGCCACGCACGAATGTCGCCGTCACCGTGCCCGGCTGGATGGCCTCGCTGAACGTTGCCGTCGGCGTCACGCCGACGGCGTTGCCCGACGACTTGTCGAGCGGCGTCGTGGTGGTGACGCTTGGCGGCGTCGTATCGGTCTTGGGCGGTGCCGCCGAGACGGGATTGGCAAATGCCGAGGCCGTCGCCGCGGCCGCGATGGCGACTAGCAGCATCTTCTTCTTCACTGAAACTCTCCCCCGTAGGTAATTCTCACCGAGTCAAAACGGAACTGCCGATTCGGCATTACAGCTCAATCTGCGAATGCACGCTCCAGCGGTGCGTCCGCCCTTAGCACTTGGTCGAAGCGGTGCCGACCCTCTCTCATTTCTGCTGCAGCTACTTCGGCTTGGATCGCGATTGGTTCCGGTAAGACGGATGCGACCGACGACTCGCCGGTGGTGAGCGACTCGACCTGCTGCCGCGTCCCCCAGCCGGTCTTCAGGCAAGTGGCTATCGCATACAACCGGAAGAAGCGCAGGACGAGGAACGTGTAGAGCGTGAGCACCGGCGTGGCCAGGTAGACGGCGAATTGGACGCGGAACGGAGTGTCAGCCCGCTTCACCATGAAGTAGCGAGTCGCTTGGCCATAACCGACCAGCGCCGGAATAGTCATCAAGTATGGGATTACGTGCGGACTCACCACAGGCATGTAAACGAAGAACACGACGAACGTTATGGTCGACATGGCCATCTGGACCCAGCCGATGAAATGCAGCCAGTACGCCCAGCTGTTCAATCGCAGATAGCGGAATCGCCAGAACGACCTGATGAACGCCCCGCGCATCCAGCGCAGGTATTGCCGGCGGTGGTGCGACCACTTCTCCGGCATCAAGGTGAAGGCGAACGACGTCGGCTGCTGTACCGCACGGCCGCGTGCGAGTGCGTAGATCGTGAGCATCGAGTCGTCGGACAGCTCGACCCGCCGGCCGAAGAATTCCTCGTTGAGGTAACCGTCGAGGTTGTCGCGCAGCAGCGCGCCGCGGTAGAAGGCCAGCGCCCCGGAGTTCACCAGCACCCCGCCGACCGAAGACATCGATGACCGGTCGACGAGCTGACCCACGACGAACCACAGGTCGGTCATCCAGGTCAGGACGTTGACCCGGTTACTTACCAGGACCACGCCGGCGACCGACTGGACGCGTGGATCAGCGAAGGGTTTGAGACCCTCTCGGACCGAGTCCTCGGTGAGCATCGCGTCGGAATCGACGGTGAGATAGAAGTCGGCGTCCGGAGTGTCGGCGATGGTTCGGCCTTGGGCGTGTCGTTTGCCGGCGTTCGGCTGACGAACCCAGACCGCCTCGATGCCGCGGCCGGCGGCTGCATCCTCGAACCACTGCCGTACTCCGGCGTAGTCGACGGTCGAGCCGTCGTCAACGACGTGGATGCAGTTCGGCTTGCGCTCCTGGGCGAGCAACGAGGCCAGGCAGAGCTTGAGGGCCTCGGGGTCCTCGTTGTACGCGGGCACGTTGACCACGAGCCGTGCCTTGTCCAGCTCGTCCTGCTGCTCCGCGGTCGTGGTGAATCGACGCTCGGAGAAGCACATCATCATCTGCACGATTAGCAGGAGGAAGGCCACCATGAATATCAAGGTGAACTGACCGCCGTGGCCGTGTGTCAAAAGCCATGCGGTCCGCACGTGTTCGAGCGCCCAGTAGATGAGCGCGGCGAAGACGACGACAGCGCTGAACAGTGCCCAGCGTCGCGCCAACCCGACATCAGTGACCTTCACTCCAGCCCCTCGCTTACCGGCCGTTGACCGGCTGGCCGCGCCGCCATCCCAGCCGCAGGGCAAGCGCGCCCACTGCGACTAGGACGGCAGCCATGAGGACGAGACCGATCGGACCCATCGTGAGTCCGCCGATCGTCATCGCGAAGCCGGTACTTGCCAGCCCCCCGTAAGTGTTCACGGGTTGGCCCCCCTTCTTCTCGGCGCCGGGTGGCGCCTGATTCCCGTACTTATCCGTTCCTTGCTGGACTCCCGCCACAGCTGGATTGCTGAGCGGGTCGTACGGTCTAGGCGTACGGGGGAACGACGGCGAACGCGTTGGTCGCGAGCACCATCCAGACCACGGCTGCGAGCAGCACGGCTATCAGGATGAGCACTGAGATTCCCCCGATTTTCATGGATGTTCAGATCCGCTCCACGTTGGACGCCGGTGCGAAGTGGTTGCGGCAATCGAGCACCCGCGCTGCGCCCTTGATCAGTGCGTCGTTGAACTCCGCGTGGTCGGTCAGCAGCACGACGAGGTCGAAGTCGCTGATCGGGCAGTCGCGCGGGCTCCACGTCTGCACCGGGAATCTCGCCGGGTCAGCCCACGGATCAGCCAGCGACACGACCGCGCCGCGACGCTCCAACAGCTCGATCACCTTGAACGACGGCGATTCGCGGACGTCCGCGGTGCCGGCCTTGTAGGCCAGGCCGAGTACGAGCACCTTCGAGCCGTTGACCGCCTTGCAGCCGGCGTTGAGCATCCGGGCAGCGCGATCCACGACGTGGTGCGGCATGTGGAAGTTGACGTCGTTGGCGAGCTCGATGAACCGGAACGGCTGGCCGAGCTCGCGCTCCACCTGCCAGGACAGGTAGGCCGGGTCGACCGGCAGGCAGTGCCCGCCGACACCTGGACCCGGAGTGAACTTCATGAAGCCGTACGGCTTGGTGTCGGCCGCCTCCAGCACGTCCCAGATGGAGATCCCGAGCGCCTCGGCCATCATCGCCATCTCGTTGACCAGCGCGATGTTCACGTGACGGAACGTGTTCTCGACGATCTTCGCGAGCTCGGCGGTCATCGGCGAGCTGGTGCGCACCGTCGTGCGAACGACCGTGCTGTAGAAGGCGTCGACCGCGTCCAGGCAGCATGGCTCGAGGCCGGACACGAGCTTGGGTGTGTTGTGCAGTTTCCAGTTCACGTTGCCGGGATCGATGCGCTCCGGGCTGAAGCCGAGGTGGAAGTCGAATACCGACAGCTGCGACCACTTCTCCAGCAACGGGAGGACGATCTGCTCGGTGGTGCCCGGGTATGACGTCGACTCGAGCACGACGGTCGCGCCGGCGCGCAGGTACTTCCCGACCGTCACCGCGGCCTGCTCCACGTAGGACAGGTCCGGCACGCCGTTCTTCAGCGGCGTCGGCACGGTGATGATCGCGACGTCGAAGTCCTCGAGGATGTCCGGGTCGACCGAGACCGTGAAGCGGCCTGTCTCGAAGGCCGCGCGCAGCTCGGACGAGCAGATGTCCGACGTGAACGACTCGTAGCGGCGCAGCGCGTCGATCCGGCTCACCTGGACATCGAGGCCGGCGACCTCGTGCCCTGCCTTGACCGATTCGACTGCCAGCGGCAAGCCAACGTAGCCCTGCCCGATTACGCATACCTTCATCCGAAGTCCCCCGACTTCCCCCGATGGCGTCCCCTCGCGGCGGTGACTGTGCGTGTCCGCTCAGCCGGACCGTCCGGGTCCGTGTTGCCGGGCTGCATGCCGCCGGTTTACTGGCAGCGCCTTGCATCCCCTCGTCACTTAGTGTGCTTGCGACTAACGGCAGCCTAACATCGGGCGATCGACCTCAGTTGATCAACCGTTCGGCCGACAGCCGAATCGGGCGCCGCGGATGATCTTGTCCTTGCCGGACAGAGGGCCATGGAGTCGGCAGCGTGGCGACGCCGGCGCGAGCTTGATCACCTGCGGGTCTTGGACCGGTGGCGGTAGGCAAAGCGCAGGTGATCACGGTGGAATGCCGTGTCTCGACGAGCGCGCAGGGCAGCGGCCGCGTCTCCGGCGGCGCTGCGTTCCCAGGTCAGCTGAGGACGGGCTGCGGTCCCTGCACGAGGCCGAGCCGGACGGCGGCCATCAGGGCGGTTGCCCGGTTGGTCGCACCGAGCTTCTCGTAGAGGCGCGCCACGTAGGTCTTGGCGGTCGACAGGCTGATGAACAAGCACGTCGCGATCGCGGGGACGGAACGGCCTTCTTGCAGCAGGAACAGCACTTCGCGCTCGCGCGGGCTGAGCGTCAGCCGTTCGGTCGTCTCCTGGCGGCGGCGCAGTGCCTGGGCCAGACCGGCGGCGCTGAACGACGACGCGGCAACGGCGGAGTGCCGGATTGCGGCGACGATCTCGGGCAGTGCAGCCATCTTCGACACGAACGCCGATGCGCCGGTCTCCAGGGCGCGGAAGAGGATGTCGTCCTCGCCACGCGAGGTGAGGATGACGATGCCCAGGCCGACGTAGCGATCGCGCAGCTCGCGGGCCAGATCCAGACCGTTGCCGTCGCACAGGCCGATGCCGATGGTGACAACGTCGAGATCGAGGGTGGCGGCCAACTGCAGGGCCTCGGCGGCCGAGCCGGTCTCGCCGGCGACCTGCAGGCCGGGCTGCTCGTCAGCGATCCGAGCGAGACCCCAGCGCGTCACCGGGTGGCCGTCGACGATCAGCAACCTGACCGGCCGGTCGATACCGGGCGTAACCGGCGCATCACTGTCGCGAACGACCGTCGGTGGAAAAGATCTGCTCATCGTGGATTTGCCTCGCCCCTCATTGCCCATCCTAGGAAGCAGCTTGAGATCGTATCTTCACGACGACCTCACGGGAAGAGCACACCAGGCGTGGCTTCGAAGTTCTTGGGCCAAAAGTCCCGTCCTCGGGCGCGCTTGCCCTGAATCCGGGCAAAAAGAGGGGGCATTTGGCCTGGCCGTGGCCGGTCCGGCCCGGTCCCGGAGGGTCCGGCCGGGTCCGACCTGCTCAGTGACACGATGGGCCGCATGCCTGAACCGGTCCTGTCCCCAGACGAGCTGAACGCGATCGATGCGTACTGGCGAGCGGCGAACTACGTGTCGGTCGGCCAGATCTACCTGCTCGACAACCCGCTGCTTCGCGAGCCGCTGCAGGCCGAACACATCAAGCCACGACTACTCGGGCACTGGGGGACGACGCCGGGCCTGAACCTCCTGTACGCGCACATGAATCGAGCGATCCGGCGGCGCGACCTCGACGCCATTTACATCACCGGGCCGGGCCACGGCGGCCCGGGCCTGGTCGCCAACGCCTACCTCGAGGGCACCTACAGCGAGGTGTATTCGTCGATCGGCCCGGACGAGGACGGCCTGCGCGCGCTGTTCCGGCAGTTCTCCTTCCCCGGCGGCATCCCCAGCCACGTCGCGCCCGAGACGCCCGGCTCGATCCACGAAGGCGGCGAACTCGGTTACGCGCTCGTCCACGCATATGGCGCCGTGCTCGACAACCCGAACCTGCTGGCGCTCTGCGTCGTCGGTGACGGCGAGGCCGAGACCGGACCGCTCGCCGCGAGCTGGCACTCGAACAAGTTCCTCAACCCGGTCGGCGACGGCGCGGTCCTGCCGGTGCTGCACTTGAACGGGTACAAGATCGCCAACCCGACGGTGTTGGCCCGCATCCCCGACGAGGAGCTCGCCTCGCTCATGCGCGGCTACGGGTACGAGCCGCGCTTCGTCGTAGGGGACGAGCCCGCGGACGTCCACCAGAAACTGGCGACCACCCTCGACTGGGCGCTCGACGAGATCGCGTCCATCCAGGCTCTTGCCCGCGGCGGAGGCGCCCTCACCCGCCCGGCCTGGCCGATGATCGTGCTGCGTACCCCCAAGGGATGGACGGGGCCGAAGCAGGTCGACGGCGTCCAGGTCGAGGGGACGTTCCGCTCGCACCAGGTGCCACTCTCGGCGACGCGCACGAACGCCGAGCACCGCGCCATGCTCGAGGAGTGGCTGCGCAGCTACCGGCCCGACGAGCTGTTCGACGACTCCGGCCGGCTGGTGCCCGAGCTGGCCGCGCTCGCCCCGCTGGGCGAGCGGCGGATGAGCGCCAACCCGAATGCCAATGGCGGATTGCTGCTGCGTGCTCTCGACCTGCCGGACTTTCGCGACTACGCCGTCCCGGTCGCGCGACCGGGCGTCGAGAGCAGCGAGGCCACCAAGGTGATGGGCATGTTCGTGCGCGACATCATCGCTGCGAACCCCGATCGCTTCCGCGTCATGGGACCGGACGAGACCGCATCGAACCGGCTCACCCCGGTCTTCGAGCAGACCGACCGAGCGTGGGACGCGATCACGCTGCCGGGCGATGACCACCTCGCGCCGGACGGCCGGGTGATGGAGGTGCTGTCCGAGCATCTGTGCCAGGGCTGGCTCGAGGGGTACCTGCTCACCGGACGGCACGGGCTGTTCAACTGCTACGAGGCGTTCATCCACATCATCGACTCGATGTTCAACCAGCACGCCAAGTGGCTGAAGACGACTCGCGAGATCCCGTGGCGGCGGCCCATCGCGTCGCTGAACTACCTGCTCTCGTCGCACGTGTGGCGCCAGGACCACAACGGCTTCTCGCACCAGGACCCGGGATTCATCGACCACGTCGTCAACAAGAGGGCCGAGATCGTCCGCGTCTACCTGCCGCCGGACACGAACACGCTGCTGTCCGTCGCCGACCATTGCCTGCGCAGCAGGCACTACGTGAACGTCATCGTCGCAGGCAAGCAGCCGACACTGAACTACCTGACCATGGACGAGGCGATCGCGCACTGCACGCGCGGGCTCGGCATCTTCGAGTGGGCTAGCAACACGACCGGCGAGCCGGATGTCGTCCTGGCGTGCGCGGGCGACGTCCCGACGCTCGAGACGCTGGCCGCCGCGGACCTGCTGCGGCAGCACGTGCCCGAGCTGAAGGTGCGCGTCATCAACGTCGTCGACATCATGCGCCTCCAGCCTGATTCCGAGCATCCGCACGGGTTGTCCGACCGCGAGTTCGACGCGCTGTTCACCCCGGACAAGCCGGTGATCTTCGCGTACCACGGCTATCCGTGGCTGATCCACCGGCTGACCTACCGGCGCACCAACCACCAGAACATCCATGTACGCGGCTACAAGGAGCAGGGCACCACCACCACTCCGTTCGACATGGTCATGCTCAACGACCTCGACCGCTTCCACCTCGTCATGGACGTTCTCGATCGCGTGCCGTCGCTCGGCAGTCGGTGTGCGGTGCTGCGACAGCAGATGATGGACGCCCGGCTCGCCGCCCGCGCCCATACGCGCGAGTACGGAGATGACGATCCGGCGATCGCCGAGTGGACCTGGCCCGCGTAGTGCGCGTACTGGTCGTCAATGCCGGATCGTCCAGCCTGAAGCTGCGTCTGCTCGCCGACGACGAGCTTGTCGAGAGCGCGGACCTGGCACCGGACGCCGCGGTGGCCGACGCGTTGCGCGGCTGGCCGACGCCGGACGCCGTCGGCCATCGCGTCGTCCACGGCGGGACGTCCTACGCCGGGCCGGTCGTTGTCGACGCAGCCGTGCGCGCCCGGCTGGGTGAGCTGATCGACCTTGCCCCGCTGCATCAACCCAAATCCCTGGCGGCGCTCGACGCCGTCAGCGAGGCGCTGCCGGACGTCCCCGCCGTGGCCTGCTTCGACACGGCGTTCCACACGACCCTGCCGGCCGCGGCGTCAACCTACGCGATCCCGAGCGAATGGCGAGAGCGGTACGCGATAAGGCGCTACGGGTTCCACGGGCTCTCGCACGCGTACTGCTCGGCGCGCGCGGCGTCGCTACTCGGACGGGACCGGCTGCGGGTCGTCACCTGCCATCTGGGCGCCGGCGCGTCGCTGGCTGCGGTTGTCGACGGCCAGAGCGTCGACACGACGATGGGCTTCACCCCGCTCGAAGGCCTGGTGATGGCGACCCGGTCCGGCACGGTCGACCCCGGGCTCGTGCTGTGGCTCGAGGAGCACGAGCACATCTCGTCGCACGACGTCGCCACGGCACTGGAACATCGCTCCGGGATCCTCGGCCTGGCCGGCACCGCCGACATGCGCGAGGTCCAGTCACGCAGCGATCCCGAAGCGGTGCTCGCCGTGGACGTGTACGTCCACCGGCTGGTGCTGGGCATCGGCGCGATGGCTGCGGCAGCCGGTGGCCTGGACGCTCTGGTGTTCGCCGGCGGGGTGGGGGAGCGTTCGCCGATCATCCGGGAGCGGGCGGCCGGACGGCTCGGCCATCTCGGCGTGGCGGTCGACGCCGCCGCCAACGAGGCCGCTCAGCCCGACATCGACATCTCGGCCGTCACCGCGAGCGCGCGCACCCTCGTCATCGCTGCGCGCGAGGATCTGCAGATCGCCCGCGAGACCCGCCGCGTCCTCACGTAACGGGCGCCCCGCCGAGTTCAGTCGGGTGGTGCGAGGATCGCCGGTATGACCTCATCGCGACTTCCGCGTGCGATGTGGACGCTCATCGAGCCGATCCACGACGTCACGTACTTCTCCGCCGAGCCGCGCGCTGCGTTCGAAAGCGCCGGCCTGCGCGGTTACTGGCGTGGCTACTTCGCCGGCCGTGCCGCCCCGCTCGGCGCCGTCGGCGCCGGCCCGGTGATCGCACTCTTCAGCGGCTTCGCGCCGCCGTTCGTGCGACGCGCGCTGCCCGCGGTCTGGTCGATGATCACTCCCGATGCGGCGCTCGACGCCCGGGCTGCCGGGGCGGCGGCCGCCCTGCGCCGGCTGGCTCCTGACGAATCCGCCGTCGAGGGGGCGACCGCCGCGCTCGAGCGGGTGATCGACGAGCTCGACTTCGCCGGACGCGCCCTGGGCGCGGCCAACGCCGACGTGCCACGTCCGGACGATCCGCACGCGCGGTTCTGGCAAGCAACTGCCACGCTGCGCGAGTATCGCGGCGACTGCCACGTCGCTGCGCTCGTCGGGGCGGGTGTGGCCGGGCTCGACATCCTCGTCCTGCGCTGCGCGCTCGATATCTACCGTGACGTGCTGCAGCCCGCGCGCGGTTGGGGCGACGACGAGTGGGCCGTCGCCACCGACCGGTTGACGGCACGCGGGCTGCTCGACGCAGACGGCTCGATCACCGACGTGGGCCGGCAGCTCATTACGGACGTCGAGGCCGCCACCGACCGTGCAGCGGCGTGGACCTCGTTGTCGTCTGATGAGATTACCCTTATCGCAAAAGGCCTTTCGCCGATCGCCCGGGCCTGCGCTGCTGAGCTACCCGAGCGCACGCCGATCGGAGACCTTCGGCTGTGGGACGTCGAGGCCGACCCCGCTGCCGCCTGGGTCACTCCTCCGGCTTGATGCGTCCGGGGCCTACTTGACGGAGCCGTCCTTGGCTGCGCGGGCGCGGGCAGTCAGCCGCTCGCCGGTCGCGCTGACCAGACCGCCCAGCGTCTCGAGCGGCAGATCGGGGTACTGCTCGAGAGTTTCGCCGACCATCGTGTCGAGCTGCTCGTAGAAATACTGCATGGAATGCTGGCCGGCTGGCGTGACGGTGGCGAGCAGGCTCCGGCGGTCGTCTGGATGCTGCGAGCGGGCGACGAATCCGGCGTTCTCCAGCCGATCGAGCAGCGCCGTGATGCTGCCTGACGTCAGGTTGAGCCGCAGCCCGAGCTCGCGGGGCGTCAGCGGCCCCTCCTGGAACAGGTAGCCGAGCGCGACTACCTCACTCGTACCGACAGCGAGTTGACTAGCGACCGACTCTCGGTAGCGATCCCAGCCGAGGACTAGTTGGCGCAAAGCCATCGACACGCCGTGGATCGTCTGCTTGTCATAGCTCACGGTGAACGCCGGTCCCCAGGATGTGATGAATTAACTTGACTGTCATGCTACTTGACGACCCGCAGTTACGGCAATCGTAGATCAACTGCGTGGCTGGTGATTGTCCGGATTCTTCCCGTTGGCAACACCGATATTGTCGACGTTGACCGCATTCCCTCCCGAGCGAGTAGAGATTCCATTTATCCTTGACCGAGCATAACTCTTTACGGCCTAGATACTTGTTGCTAGCCTGAGCGTCTTGGAGGCGGCGCAACGGGGGCGCGCCGCCTCCAATGCTGTCCGGGTACGGACGCTGCAAAATCGCGGAACCGCGCGGCCATCATGCGCTTTACGCTCCCGAACCCGCCCGCGGCTGCCGCTACGGTGCGAGCGCCTCGAACGCCTTCGCTGCTTCGTGATACCCGCCGACGAGACGATCGATGATCGCGTTGGTCTGAGCGTCGGGCTGGGTCTGCGTGGCATGCTCCGCACGCCAAGCGAGCAACCGGCGCACGCCGGTCGACCAGGTGATCTTCGGTGCGAACGACGGTACGTAGCGCCTGATCTTGGTGTTGTCGAGCACGACGCTGTGCTGCAGGTCGCCGACGATCCCGTCGGACCAGAACCAGTCCGGTGCCGCGAGCGGCAGGAACTCCGAAGGCACGTGCACGAGCCTGGCGGGTCGGCCGGCGGCGTGGCCGATGGACTCGTAGATCCCGTTCCAGGTCAGGACGTCGTCGGACGTGACGTGGAAGCTTTCGCCGACCGCCTGCCAGTTGCCGATCAGTCCGACCAGTCCGACTGCGAAGTCCGCCGCGTGGGTGAGCGTCCACAAGGACGTTCCGTCGCCGGGCACCACGATCTCCTCGCCGCGCACGATGCGGTCGATCGCGGTCCAGTCGCCGGGCAGGGGCGGATGCGCGTCGTCGTACGTATGTGACGGCCGCACGATCGTCACCGGGAAGTGCTCGTCGTCGTAGGCGCGCAGCAGCACGTCCTCGGCGGCGATCTTGTCCTTTGCGTATTGCGAGAACGGATTGTGCCGTGTGGTCGACTCGACGAACGGCGGCCGTCGCACCGGCTTGTGGTACATGGCAGCTGTGCTGATGTGGACGTACTGACCGAGGTGACCGCGGAACCGCTCGACCGACGCCGCAGCATCGTCGGCCCCGTAGCTCAGGAAGTTCACCACACAGTCGAATTCGCGGCCGGCTAACGCTTCGCGCATCGAGTCGGCATCCCCGACGTCGGCCGTGAGCGGCGTGACCTCTTGCGGCAGTGGCCGTCGCGCGGCAGAGCGTCCGCGGTTGATGACCGATACCTCCATACCCTGGCGTACGGACTCTGCGACACAGGATGCGCTGATGGTGCCTGTGCCGCCGATGTAGAGAACATTCATGCCGCGAATTCCAATCTGATCGGAGCGTCCCCGACCGCCTGATCAGCTCGCCAAGACTTTCGGCGCAGGTGATCGCTCGCTCGACGGACCGTCAAGCTACGGTCGCGATCATTGTGCAGTCAAGAATTGACCTACTTCGTCCCAGCGTGACGCGCAACGACGGCAGATCCTCGACGACGCGAGCTGGTCAATCTGGACGTACAAGGATCTCGCCCGCAGGGACTGGTCACCGTCCGGCCGGAGTCGCTCTGCGCGGGCGAGCGCACCGCGGGCCTCGGAATGCTTGTTCGGGAAGCTATTTACTCGGGCCTAAAGGCCCGTTCCAACGGCCGCGCCGCATGTTAATTTTCGAGTCAGTTGCCCGCGGGGTGAGCCGGCGGCAGCTATCTTCGGGGGGATTCATATGAACACCACTACTCCGCTGCGTCTGGTATTCGACCCGACCGGCGATCTGCTCGAGGCCGCGCGCGAGTGCGAGGCCGACATCTTCTTGCGCACATTCGGCAATACGCGCGAACAGCTGCAGGCTGAATACGCTCGCTACGAGGATGCGTCCTTCTTCATGGCGCTCGCGGATCCAGATGACAACGTCGTCGCCGTCTGCCGAGTCATAACGCCGGGCGAAGCCGGATTGAAAACGCTGAACGACGCGGGCGGGTCACCGTGGAACGTCGACGGTGTGCGTGCCGCGCGGGCAGCGGGTGTCGATCCGGCAAGCACGTGGGACATCGCGACGATCGGGGTCCGATCGGGTGCCGGAGGCGAGCGGATGTTCGCAGCGGCGACGCTCTATCACGGCATAGCAGTGGCGGCCACGGTCAACCACATCCGGTCGCTCGTTATGATCATGGACGAGCGGGCCCGGCGGCTGCTGACGTCTACCGGAGTCCTGACCCACCGGCTGCCCGGAACCAACGCCGAGCCGTATCTCGGCTCGCCGGCCAGCACGCCGGTGTTCGGGCACGTCGCGCAGATGATCGACGGGCAGCGTCGAATCAATCCGGACGCACATCGCCTGATCAGCATGGGCGTCGGCCTGGACGGTGTGACGGTGCCGGCCGTCGAGGCATTCCGGCTCGCAGAGCGCCGGCCGGCTACCGCCGTGAGCGCCTCGCGCTCTGCACTCGCGTCGCGCGGCTAGACACCACTGGTCGCTCGTCAGCTTCCGATCCGGAACGCGGCCACTCGCCGATGCTCTGCGCAAAGGTCGACCACTGCTGGATCCACGGTTCGATCTCAGCCAACGGCATCGGTCGTGCCATGTGGTAGCCCTGCAGCACGTCGATACCCATCTGGATCAGCTCGACTGCGGTCGCCGCGTTCTCGACGCCTTCGGCAACGACGCGCATCCCGAGGCCCTGCGCCATCTGCAGTGTCGACAGCACGATCATCCGGCTGCGGGGGTCGGCGAGCGTCGTCGCGACGAACGAACGATCGATCTTCAATTCCTGCACGGGCAGGTCACGCAGGTAGGACAGCGACGAGAAGCCCGTGCCGTAGTCGTCGATAGAGATCTGCAGTTCGTGCTTGTGCATGTCGGCCAGGACGGCGCGCGCCCGCTCCGGATCGGCCAGGAACGAGTCCTCTGTGACCTCGACGACCAGGGCCGATGCGGGCACGCCGGCCGCGTCCAGTGCGTCGTAAAGCCGCGGCAGGAAGACTCCGCTCAACAGTTCTGGCGGCGCGCAGTTGATGGCGATGCGGTGATCCAACCCCTTCGCGCGCAGCTCCTTCGCCGCGGCGACAGCCTGGCGGGCCACCTCGTCGGACAACATCAACATCAGGCCGGCGCGACGGGCCACCGGCAAGAACACTGCTGGTGACAACATGCCCTGCGTCGGGTGGTTCCAGCGAATGAGCGCCTCGAGTGCACATACCTTCTGGGTCACCGCGTCGATCTGGGGCTGGTACCACAGCACGAGCTGACCGGCCGAAATCCCTCGGCGGAGTTCCTCGGCGAGCTGCAGTCGTGGCCTGGAGAAGTCGTCGAGATGTGGGTCGTAAAGGGCGGTTCCCATGCGCGACAGCTTCGCCTGGTACATGGCCACATCCGCGCGTCGCAGCAGTTCGCTGCTGCCTGGATCGGACTCGGCGTGCACTGCGATTCCGATCGACCCGCTTAGCGCGATTTCGATGCCGTCGACCACGAGAGGCTCGGCGAGCGCGTCCAGGATGTCGCGCGCCGTGCCGAGCAGTGCGATCTCGTCCTCGGTCGCCGCGACGATGGCGAATTCATCTCCGCCCAGCCGGGCAATCATGACGTCGGGCGGCAGGGCCGCGCGCATCCGGTGCGCGGCGAGTTGCAGCACCGTGTCACCCGCGGCGTGGCCCAGCGTGTCGTTGATCTCCTTGAACCCGTCCATATCGAGCAGCAGCAGCGCCAGCGACTGGCGCGACGTGAGCTGCTCGTCCAGTTTGTTGCGAACCGCGCGGCGGTTTGGAAGCCTGGTCAGGTCGTCGGTCAGCGACAGCGCGAGCGCCTCTGCTGCGCCGTTCGCCTCTCGCAGTGCAAGGACGAGCCGGCCGCCCGCCGCGAGCAGCGTCAACACCGCGGGCGCCGCGAGGTACGGACCTAGCCCGGCGGACGGGCGCAATGCCAGGACCACGATCGCGACGACACTGGCGAAGACCATGATCGCGGGGCCCTGCCGTCGAGGAAGGGACGACAGGGTGGACCGTCCGGGTCGGCAGGCCGCGCCGACGATGAGGGCGAAGCCGGCCCCCCAGATCGCATCGAGGCCAACCGAGAAGTTGTACGTCGCAGACGACACGCTCGTCACGAACTGCCCGTCGGCGTAGGCGAGCAGCACGAATCCGACGCAGATGATTGCCGCGTGCCGTAGGTCCGGACGCAGACGCAGTACGACCTGCGCGACGACGAGCAGGGCAAGCGCGATGTCGATCAGCGGATACAGCAGGGCCAGCAGCAGCGGCAACCCGCCCTTACCGAAGGCCGTCGCGACGGGCAGCAGCAGCAGGCTCGCCGACAGGCACGCAGTGCCACCGCAGACGACCACCACGTCGAGCCACGTGACCAGGGAGCGGCTCATCCGATGGCGCGCGTCGATAACGAGGTAGGCAGCCATGGCGACGTAGGACAGGAGGAACAGCCACTCGCCTGGTGCCGGGAAGTTGGCCTGTTCGGACAGTTTGCTTGCATTGACGGCTGATGACCCGGCTGCCCAGAGAGTGACCGAAGCCAGCAGGACGAGCAGCGCGCCGCGCCGCTTGGGGGTGATGATCGCCGTGCAGACCAGCCGGGCCAGCAGCACAGGGAAGAAGATGCTGAGCGTCCACAGCAGGATCAGCTGGGACGTCTCAGTGGAATTCCGTCCCACGGTCAGCGTGGCTGCGTAGCCCGCGGCGATGAGCGCCCAGCCCACCGGCCCGAGCGCTCGCGCGAAGCGCCGCAGGCGCGCGTGACTCTGTGCTGACATTGCTGACCACCGCTCCCCTCACGCGTCGACAGGCGATTGCGGCACGCGCGACAAATGGCCGAAGTGCCAGGCGTACCTCTACACATACAGTCGGCCGGAATCGGCGCTACCTGAGCGCAGTGGTGGTGCGCAATTCACCTGGTTGATACCAAGGGTGAACCGGCTGAATACGGCTTAGTTGATGCGGTCGACGATCAGGTCGATATCGGCCTCGGTCGTAACCGGATTGACGATGCAGAACCGGAAAACGGGTTCGCCGTCAAGCTCGGTGGGCGTGACGAGCGCGAACCCGCTCGAAGCCGCCCATGCGCTCCACGCCCGGTACTGCTCGGCGGACCACCCGACGCGCCGGAACAGCACTACCGACAGGGCGGGGGTGCCGACGATCTCCAGGTGGGTGGACGCCTCGATTCGCCGGACGGCGTATTCGGCCACGTCCAGGCAATGATCGACAGCTTCGCGATAGCTCGCCGTGCCGTTCGCGAGCAACGACAGCCACAACGGGATGCCCCGGGCGCGACGGCTCAGATGGATCGCGTAATCGGACGGATTGTCGTGCTCCTCGCCGGTGACCGCGTCGAGATAGCTCGCCACCTGGGTGTGTGCGCGGCGTGCTCGTTCCGGGTCGCGGTAGATGACGGCCGCGCAGTCGAACGGCGTGAACAGCCACTTGTGCGGATCGATCGTGACCGAGTCGGCGGCCTCGATGCCGCGAAACAGCGGCCGGGTCCGTTCGGAGAGCAATGCGGCGCCGCCGTAGGCGGCGTCGACGTGCAGCCACAGGCCGTGCGCGTGACACACCTCGGCGACACCGGCGAGGTCGTCGACGGCACCGGTGTTCGTAGCCCCAGCTGTCGCCACGACGCAGGCAATGTCGTCGAGCGGTGTCTTGCTCAGGATGCGTTCCATGGCGGCGCGGTCGAGGCGTCCGTCGGCGTCGCCGTCGAGGACGATGTCGCAGCCCATGATCTGCGCGGCGGACGCGACCGACGCATGTGCGCTGTGACCCGCGACGATCAGCCCTGGACGCCCACCTGTGCGTAGCCGGCTGTCGTGCCGGGCTGCCACGAGCGCGCTCAGATTCGCGATCGAACCGCCGCTGACGAACGTGCCGAACGCGCCGGACGGCATGCCGGCCAACTGTGCGAGCCAGCGCACAGCGGCACCCTCGGCGCGAACCACGTCGCCGCCTTCGAGCGCGCTGCCGGCATAGACGCCTGCGGCCGATATCGCCATGTCGGCGATGACCGACGTGACCGTCGGGGAGCCGCCTACGAACGCCAGATAGCGCGGATGGTCAGTGGGTAGCGCGGTGGGCAGCACCCGGTCGCGCAGCACCCGCCAGGCCTCGGACGCGCCGATTCCGGAATTGCGGATCTGGGGAAGCGGCCCCACCTCGCGCCGGAGCGGAAAGGTGTCTGAGCGAAAGGTCAGCCGCTCGATCGCCCACGAGCCGACCTCGTCGGCCAGCTTCTCTTCCTCGGGACTGGGCAGATGCACGTGTCAGCCCGCCGCGCGGACGGTCAGCCGAGCTAGCTGGGAGCGTTCCCACACCGTCCCCGACAGCGTCATGACACTCCCATTCGGCTTGGGCGGACAGGCAAAACGCTGCCTCGTTCGCGAATGATCTTCTCCGGCGCAAGATCACTAACAAAGAGCCGATAGTCCCGTCTGGACGGGCCAACTTGCCTGTCCGTCGGCAGGCCACCGCCCGAGCAGGCGGCAGCGCCACCTGTTCTTGATCAGTAGACCAGCGTCGGCCCTTGACACATTCCTATATGGGTATATGTTTCCTCCGTGGCGCGAGCGGCGACGACAGCGGACGTGTTCAACGCCGTGGCCGAGCCCCGGCGGCGGCAGATCCTGGATGTCTTGATGCACGCAGCCGGCGGGGAACGGCCCGTGAACGACCTGGTCATGCAGCTCGGCCTGGCGCAGCCGCTGGTGTCCAAACACCTGCGGGTATTGCGGGAAGTGGGGCTGGTCGAGGTGCGTGACGAGGGGCGGCAGCGGATGTACCGGCTCAACGGCCGTTCGCTCAAGCCCATCCACGACTGGGTGCATAGCTACGAGCGGACGTGGACCGAGCGCTTCGACCGCCTCGATGTCGTGTTGGACGACCTCATCGAAAAGGAGCAAGGAGATGGACGCAATGACGAGTAGCCACACGGCAGTGGTGACGCTCCCGACGGACACACAGATCCTGATCACGCGGGAGTTCGCCGCTCCCAAGCACCTGGTCTATCAGGCGTGGACCAGCCCCGATCTGATCAAGCGCTGGTGGAGCGGGGACCGGGGCGAGGTCACGAGCGTCGAGGTCGATCTGCGGGTCGGCGGTACCTGGCGCTACGTGATGACCGCGAACGCCGGATTCGAGGTCGCCTTCCACGGCGAGTACCGCGAGATCGTGCCGAACGAGCGCATCGTCGCGACCGAGGTCTACGAGGGCATGCCGGACGCGTCCGCGATCACCACGGCCACGTTCACCGAGGACGATGGGCGAACGACCCTCACGATGCTCGTCCAGCACACGTCCCAGGAGGACCGCGACATGCACATCAACTCCGGTATGGAGGGTGGCATGCAAGAGGCGATGGATCACCTCGAAGAGCTCGCAGTCTCACTGAGCTGAGCCAGGTGCCACCCGGGGAACAGCTCAGCCTGCGTGCCGACTGCACGCGTTGCTTCGGGCTGTGCTGCGTCGCGCCGGCGTTCGCCGCGTCCGCGGACTTCGCCATCGACAAGCCGGCGGGGCAGGCGTGTCCCAACCTGCGAGGGGATTTCCGGTGTGGCATTCACGCCGACCTGCGCCAGCGAGGCTTTCGGGGCTGCACGGTCTACGACTGCTTCGGCGCGGGACAGCACGTCGCGCAAGGCACCTTCGGTGGACGCGACTGGCGGAGCGCCCCGCAAACGGCGCCGCAGATGTTCGCCGTGTTCGCGAACATGCGCCAGCTGCACGAACTGCTCTGGTATCTCAGCGAGGCCCTGACGCTGCAACCGGCGCGTCCGATCCATGACGAGCTGAGTGCGACCCGCGACGCGATCGAACGCCTCACGCGCGGCGGCCCCGATGCACTGGCCGACTTGGACGTCTCGGCGTACCGCCACGACGCCAACGCGTTGCTGCAACGCGCGAGCGAGCTCGTGCGGGCCGGGGCCGCGGGGCAACGCACGGACCGCAGCGGCGCCGACCTCGCCGGGGCCGACCTTCGCGGCGCCGACCTCGCCGGGGCCAGCTTGCGCGGCGCTGTCTTGATCGCGGCCGACCTCAGCGGTGCCGATCTGCGGATGGCCGATCTGCTCGGGGCTGACCTCAGGGACGCCGACCTCGGCGGTGCCGATCTGACCGGCAGCATCTTTCTCAGCCAGTCCCAGCTCGATGCCGCGCGAGGCGACGCCGACACGAAGCTGCCGCCGTCGCTCAGCCGCCCGGCGCACTGGGAGCGGACCTGTGGCTGCGTGTCGCCGAATGAGCACCATGCGTCAGCAGAGGTACCGCCTGCGCCGCCGATCCCGTAGCGTCCGGGCACCGAGAAATGCCGTCAACGCGGAGGGCCCCATGAGCGTCCCGACCCATCGAAAGATTCTGGCCGTCGCAGCTACGGCTGCCGTGGTCATTGCTGTCGTGGCTGCCTCGCCGGCGTCGGCCGCAACCTTCGCGAACACGGCTGCGGGCACGGTGTTCTTCCCCAATCCGGTGACGCAGACCGGCGACGAGAGCCTCGTCGACGCGAAGGATGCCGATTCGGCCGCGTTCGCCTCGTCGTACAAGCGGGTCACGCTCACCAACCTCGACTCCTCCGGAACCCTCACCGGCCAGTGGGTGCGGGTGAAGAGCAACACGGGGGCGGCGGCGCTAACCGTCGGCGGATCGTTCCCCGACTGGCACCGCAACGTCGACCAGTTCGAGCAGGTCATGGGCTACTACTGGGTGACGCAGGCGCATCACTACCTCGAGTCGCTCGGATTCGGCAGTCAGCTGCCCGCCGTCAACAACCGGCAGATCGAGCTGCGTATCGACCAGTACGGCGGAGACAACTCGTTCTTCAGGGACAACAAGGCCAACATCACGTTCGGCAAGGGCGGCGTCGACGACGCCGAGGACGCCGAGGTCATCGTCCACGAGTACGGCCACTCGGTGCAGGACGGTCAGGTCCCCGGGTTCGGCACCAACCTGGAGTCCGGCTCGATCGGTGAGGGTTTCTCCGATTACCTGTCCGTGGCTGTCACCGACTTCGTGGCCGGCGTGCCGACGCTGACCCCCGAGGCCTGCGTCGCCGACTGGGACTCCGTGTCGTACACGCGCGGCCCGGTGCACTGCCTGCGGCGGCTGGACGGCACGAAGCACTATCCGGAGGACGTGGTCGGCGAGGTACACGCTGACGGCGAGATCTGGTCATCGGCGCTCTACGCGATCCGCGGGGCATTGGGCGCCACTAAGGCCGATCGGATCATCGTCGACGCTCAGTTCGACTTCGCCGTCGACACGTCGTTCCACGCAGCCGCCGAGGCAACCGTTGCTGCGGCGCAGCGGCTTTATGGCACCGGTGCTGCAGGCGCGGTGTCGAAGGCGTTCAGCGATCGCGGCCTGCTCTGAGGTTGCGGGCCACGACGCGTCGCGAAACCACGGCGTGACCGAGACGCCACAGGCACGAAACGGCCAGCTGGTTGGTTGAATCAGCCCTCGAGCGCCCGCCGGGCGAAACCCTTCTCTGGTGGAGGTCTTCGTGGCCGTCGATCCGTCGAGCCTGACCACTGATCAACTGAATACCCTGATCACCAGCCGGCTCGTGCTGTCCGGCATCGACCTGTCGCTGCTGCCGACCACGCCGGACCTCGTGACGGGTGCGCCGACCCAGACGCAGGCCCTCGCGTCGCTGCGCTCGTTCCTGCTCGCCAACCCGGCGGCGATCAACGGGTGGCGCCCGTCCGCGCCGGGCAGCGGCGCCGACGCGAACGCGCTCAGCCAGGAGTTGTCGCCGCCGCTCGAATACCCGTCGATCACCGAGGCGTGGACGGGCGGGGTGGACGCATGAGCGCACGGGAGATCAACCGGCGGGTCTTCCTCGGCCGTAGCGCGACCGTCGCCGCCGGCGCGGCAGCGCTGACGTCACTGCCCACGTGGACCGGCGCCGCGTCAGCCGGCGCGGCGCCTGCCGGGCCACCACGCGTCTCGGACGTCGACGTCCGCCCGGCCGCAGCGCAGGATCCGACCGAGGCAACGATCGCCGAAGCGCTCACGTTGCTGCGCCAGCGGCGCCTGACCGCGGTCGAGCTCGTCGACGCCCACCTCGACCGGATCGCGAAGTTCGACGTCGTGTACCAAGCGTTCAACGCCGTGACGGCCGACAGCGCCCGGGCGCGAGCAGCGGCCCCTCGTCCTGGCGTGCTGAGCGGAATCCCCTTGTGTATCAAGGACAACTACTACACGGCCGGCGTAACGACGACGGCGAACTCGTTCATCTTCGAGTCGTTCGTCCCGCCGTACGACGCGACCTCGGTGGCGCGTCTCAAGCAAGCCGGCGGCGTCATCATCGGCAAGGGTCAGATGGGGCCGCTCGCCACGACGCGCGCCACGACGCCGAACGGCACGGTCACGACGGTGAACGCGTGGACCCCGAACGACCCGTCGATCGATCCCGGCGGCTCGTCGACCGGGCCGGCGTGCTCGGTGGCCGGCCGGATGGCGACCTCGTCGATCGGTACCCAGACGGGCGGCAGCATCGTCAACCCGTCCAATCAGCAGAACCTGACCGGGCTCAAGCCGACGATGGGACGCACGTCGATCTACGGTGTGATCCCGCTGTCGTACACGCGCGACCACTCCGGCCCGCTGGCGCGCGACGCGCTCGACGCCGCGATCATGCTGACGGTCATGGCCGGCCCCGACCCGAACGATCCGCGAACGCTTGGTCTGCCGGACGTCCCCGACCTGATCACGTCGGCGCTGCCGGTCAGGCGCGGCAGCAAGGTCGTCCTCCGGCGGCCGACGACGATCGGGGTGCCACCGGATTTCCTGACCGGCGTGAGCGTCTCCGTTGCAGCGCTGCGCAGCGCGTTTCTCGACACGCTGGCGGGCATTCCCGGCGCGACCGTCGTCCATGTCAGCTACCCGGCCGACTGGGGCCTGCTGACCGGGACGTTCAACAACGTCCGGCTCAGCGAGCGCACCGAACCGTTTCTCCCTTTCCTCAAACAGGATCCGAAACTGTTCGGCGTCTCGCTGCTCAGCTGGTTGCAGGGCATCTTCCTCTCCGGGGACGAGTGGATCACCGGCCAACGCGCCAAGAACCATCTGCTGCGCGAAGTGCTCGACGACGTGATGAGCGATTGCGACGTGCTGTTGCAGACCGGACCGGTGCCGTTCGACATCCTGGGCCTGCCCGAGCTCGGCCTCCCGATCGGATTCACCGCGATCGGCGCCGACCCGAAGGTGCCGAGCGGCACGATCCTGGGCGGCCGGCCGTACGAGGAGGATCGCCTGCTCGAGATCGCTGCCGCCTACCAGGCGATGACCGACTGGCACACGCAGCGACCGTCCGATCCGGTGCTGCCCGCGCCGACGGCGAAACGGACAGCCGCCGCGGCGGCTCTGCGCCTTACTCCGGAGCAGGCGGCCGCGCTCAGCGCCTAAGGCTGGCAGGCAGTTGCAGCGCTGTCCGACTCGTCCCGTAAACGATCTACGGCCCTGCGAAAAGTGGTAGCGTCCGGCTCGCCCGGCCGGGCCATCGGGGACACGGCCTAGAGCATTCTGGGGTGCATCGGTGAACGCTTCTCCACGTCGGCGTCTGCTTGTCGCCATGTCCGCCGCGATCGCAGTGGTCGGGCTCGCCGTCTCGGTCGGTCCGGCCACGGCCGCCGATTCGCAGGGTCGCTCCTCCGAGCGGAACCTCAAGGATGCGGGCGAGGGCCAGTTCGAGGTTCTCGAGGCCGCCGACCAGTACGCCGAGGCGCGCACCGCGCCGGCCGACATGGTCGACGCGGGCGCATTCAGTGCCGCGTACGCGGTCTACAAGAGCCTGC
>WNGI01001029.1_pt1 | contig 25774 bp, 23 predicted proteins | sample 5400621 | NCBI WGS metagenome assembly WNGI01 (sample SAMN13153374, study PRJNA577476) | soil metagenome | isolation source: 20 cm soil or saprolite under Garry oak tree replicate 1 | place: USA:California | collected 2016-06-15 | reverse complement strand
CTGTCGCTCGACCCGCCGCTCATCCATCAGCGCGGCATCATCCTCCGCCGCGACAAGCCGCGCACGCCGGCCCTCGACGCGCTGCTCGCCGCGCTGCGGGAGGTGCGGTTCGCTCGGCGTCGCCGATCGGCGCGCGCGGTACGCGTCAGGGCGAGATCAGCGACGAATACGGCTCCTAGTTCTTCACCGACCCCGCCGTCAGCCCCGCGACGTAATAATCGACGAAGAACGAGTAGATGATGGCCACCGGGATCGAGCCGAGCAGGGCGGCGGCCATGAGCTGGCCCCAGTAGAAGACGTCGCCGCGGATCAGCTCGGTGATGGCGCCGACCGGCACCGTGCGCACCTCGCTCTTGGTCAGGAAGATCAGCGCGTAGAGGAACTCGTTCTGGGCGAGCGTGAACGCGAAGATGCCGGCGGACAGCAAGCCGGGCGTGCAGAGCGGCAGCACCACCCGCAGCATCGCCTGGAAGCGCGTGGCGCCGTCGATCCGCGCCGCCTCTTCGAGCTCCCGCGGCACGCTCTTGAAGTAGCCCATGAGCAGCCACGCGCAGAACGGGATGAGGAGCGTCGGGTAGGTCAGCATCACCGCCGACAGCGTGTTGCCGAGGTCGAGCCTGTTGATGATGTCCGCCATCGGGATGAAGAGCAGTGGCTGGGGGACGAGATACGTGGCGGCCACGCCGATCGCGACGATGGCGGCGCCGGGGAAGTTCATCCGCGCCAGCGGATACCCGACCATCACGCCGAGCACGAGCGAGATGACGGTGGTCACGACGGCCACCAGCATCGTGTTGTACGTCCACGTGAGGAAGTTCGTCCCGTCGAACAGCTCGATGTAGTGTGTGAGCGTCGGCTGATGGACGATCAGCGGCATGATCTTCTGGCTGTACAGCTCGCGGTTCGGCTTGATGGACGTGATCGCCATCCAGTAGAACGGGAACAACATCGCCACCAGGAAGAAGCCGAGTGGCAGATACAGCCGGAGTGTCCGCGCCCCGAGACCCTTGCCGCCGACCATTATTCAAGGTCGGGGGGAGCGGGCGCAGGATGCGCGACCGAAGGGGCTGACGCCCCCTCGGGCTCCCCGGCCCGACACCCCCCACCGCTCACGACCGTCATTCTCGCCTCAGGTAGAGCGTCAGGAAGACGATCAGGAGCCCGAGCGCCGGCAGCATCGCCAGGGCCACCGCGGCGCCCATCCCGATCTGTCCCGCGGACATGCCGATGTCGAACGCGTAGGTGGCGAACAGGTGCGTCGCGTTGGCCGGGCCACCATGGGTGAGGATGTAGGGCAGCTGGAAGTCCGAGAACGTGAAGATCACGGAGAACATCGTGACGATGATCAGCACCGGCTTGATCACCGGGATCGTGATGTGCCAGAAGCGCTGGGTCACGCTCGCGCCGTCGATGGCCGCCGCTTCGTAGAGGTCGGGCGAGATCGTCTGGAGCCCGGCCAGGAGCGTGATGCCGTAGAAGGGGAGGCCGCGCCACGTGTTGACGATGATGATCGACACCATGGCGAGCGTGGCATTGCCCAGCCACGAAAAGTTCTGCGTCACGAGCCCGGTGTGGCGCAGCGTCCAGTTGATCACGCTGAACGTCGGGTCGAAGATCCACATCCAGGCGACGGTGGACAGCACGGTCGGGACGATGAATGGCAGCAGCAGGAGAGCGCGGGCGAGATTCTTGCCGCGGAACTGCTGGTTGATGACGAGCGCCATGGCGAGGCCGCCCGTCATCTTGAGGAACGTCGCCACGATCGTATAGATGAACGTGTTCCGCGTGACCTGCCAGAAGACGGCATCGTGGGCCTGCGCGACGAAGTTGGCGAGGCCCACGAAGGTGCCGGGGCTGGCCACCCGGCGGTCCTGCAAGCTGATGAAGATGCCGTAGACGAACGGGTAGGCGACGAACGCGAGCAGGAAGAGGACGCCGGGCGCCAGCATCACCCAGCTGAAGACGCTCTCCCGCTCGAGGAGGCGCGGCCGCGAGGTCGCCCGGCCGGCGAGTGACGCCCGGGCGACGAACGCGGGACCGACGGCCATCGGCTACTTCGCTTTGTAGATCTGCTTGAGCTGGGCGGCCGCGGTGGCGACGACGTCCTTGGTCGAATCGCCGCGACAGGCCTTGGCGAACATGTCGACCAGCACGTACTTGGCGACGCTCTCCGAAGAGGCGTGCCCTTGCGGCCCGGGCCAGGTGTGCGGCCGCGACGTCTTGAGCGATTCCTTGTAGGGCAGGTAGCGCGGCTCCACGTTCCACATCGGGTGATTGTCGTAGCCGTGGAGGAACGGCGCGTAGTAGGCGTTCGCGGAGGCGAGCCAGCGCGACATCTGCTTGTCGTCGTAGAGCCAGCGGAGGAAGGCCTTGGCCGCTGCCTGGTCGGGCGCGTGCGTCAGCACCGCATGGGACACGGCGTTCAGAACGTGGAAGCGACCCTTCGGGCCCGACGGGTTCATCGCGTGGTCGGTGACCTTGGCGATGTCCGGGAACTGGCGCAGCCCCACCTCGAGGATCGACGACGCGTTGTTGGTGCACGAGATCTGCTCGCCGAAGAACGCCTTGTTGTTGTTCACGTCCGTCCAGCCGAGCACGTCCTCGAACATCGTCTCCTGATAAAACTTCCGGCAGAAGTCGACGGCCTTCGCCGTCTCGGCCGAGTCGATGACCACGGTCTTGCCGTCGCGGTCGACTTCTCGGCCTCCGTACGACCAGAACAGCGGATAGAGCCAGCCGTGGTTGTCGCCGAAGCCGTGACCCAACTCGAAGCCGAACGGATGGCCCTTTTTCTTGAGGAGCCGGCCCGCCGCGAGCAGGTCTTCCCAGGTCTCGGGGAACTTGTTCACGCCCACTTCCTTGAACCAGTCGGTGCGATAGACCTCGAGCTGGCCGATGTTGCCCCAGGGCAGCGCCTTCCACTTCTTGTTCACGACGAGGACCTCGAGGACGTTTTCGTGCCAGCCGCCGAGCTGCTTGCCAATCTCGCCGGCGATGTCGGTGACATCCACGAGGCTCTGATCGAAGAGGTGAGGCCAGTTCAGTGCCGTCATCGCGATCTCGGGGCCCGACTTCGTCTCGGCGATCGTCGTCAGCCGGGTGAGCATGCCGCCCACGCTGGTCGCCTCGTAGTTGATCTTGATCCCGGTTTGCTTCTCATACTCCGTCGCCAGCGTCTTGGCGAAGTAGTCGTCGAACGGCTTGATGAACGAGCTCTCGCGGACCACGGTCATGGCTTTGGGCGCGCCGAGCGCATTCCGGGAGGTCAGGGCTGCGCCGGCCAGGGTGGAAGCGGTGACGGTCAGGAACTCGCGCCGTGTCGCCATGACGACCTCCGGGGTGTCAGAGAGGCCTGAAATCTGGGTAGACGCGACGTTATGCGAGGGCGCCGATGCTGTCAAGGCGCCGCCCCTCGCGTTTCTTGACTTCATCCGCTGCCACTTCCTACAGTGACGACAGCGGTGGTGCGCCTCTGCCTGCTGTTCTTCCTGTCGGGTGCCAGCGGCCTGATCTACCAGGTCGTCTGGGTCCGCGAGTTCGGCAACGTCTTCGGCAACACCCTCTACTCCGCATCCCTCGTCGTCGCCGTGTTCATGGCCGGCCTCGGCTTCGGCGGCTACGTCGCCGGCCAGTGGGCCGATCGTCGATACGCGGCCCGGCCCGAGTCACTGCTCGCGACCTACGGATACTTCGAGCTCGGCATCGGCGTGCTGGGATTCCTGGTGTCGCTGCTGCTGCCGCGTCTCGGCGCCGTCGCCGCGGCCATCTCGTCGTACTCGCAGGACGCTCGTGGCTGGTACGTGCTGTCTCCCGGATCCCATCTGGCGCGATATGCGATCGCCGTCGCCGTGCTCGTGCCCATCACGCTGCTCATGGGCGGCACGCTCACGGTGCTGATCCGTCACGTCGTCCGCCGGGACGTCGAGAACGCCGGCCGGAGGATCGGCGCGCTGTACGGCGCAAACACGGCCGGCGCCGCGTTGGGCTGCTTCCTGACCGATTACACGTTCATCCCGGCCGGCGGGCTCCAGGCCACGCAGATGATCGCGGTGTTGCTGAACCTCGTCGCCGCGGCGGGAGCGCTCCGCCTGGCATCGCGCCAGTCGCGAGCGCCGGATCAGGCCGGGGCGACAGCCGATCGATTCCAGCCGGCGCCGTCCGATTCGTCACGCGTGGTGGCACTGACCGGAGTCGCCATCGTGCTGTCCGGTTTTGCCGCGATGGGCATCGAGATCGTCTGGTTCCGACACGTGAACATGCTCGCGGGAAGCCTTCGATCGGTGCTGTCGCTGATCCTCACCGTGATTCTTGCCGGCATCTGGATCGGCTCGATCGCTGGCGGGTTCCTGCACGCGCGGTTCGGGCGCCCGGCGATGCTCTACATGTTCGCTCAGGGCGTCTTCGTGATCTCCACCCTGGCGGGCCTGGCCACGGCCGACTTCGGCCGAGACCTGGCCGAGCAGACCGCCGCCTATCCCGCGTACCTGGCGGGCTCGGGGTGGCGGCGCGACGCGCTCGAGCTGTGGCTCGTCGTGCGCCCGCTCCTGCGTGAGCTCGGAATCCCGGCGCTCGCCATGGGCTTCGCCTATCCGCTGGCCAACGCCTGCATCCAGGACGCCGAGCGCGTGGTGGGGCGCCGTGCGGGACTCCTGTACCTCGCCAACACGGTGGGCGCACTGGCGGGAGCGCTGGCGGCGGGATTCGTCCTGCTCCCGCGCCTCGGCATGCAGGGGAGCGTGACGGTGCTGGCCGTCGTCGCTGCCCTCGCCATCGTGCCCCTCTATGTCGCGTTCGGCGTCGGCGCCGTTTCCGCTCGCCATCGGCGGCCGGACGCCGCGGCGTTCGCGCTGACCCTGGCTGCGACGGCGACGGCGATCGGCTTGTGGGTCGCGCTGCCCTCACGCCATCTCCTCGATCACGCGCTCTGGCCGCCAGGCCCGAACGAGCGCCGGCTCCACGTGAGCGAAGGCATCACCGAGATCGTGACGGTCACCGACGTGCCGGGGCAGGGCCGGGCGCTCATGACCAACGGGCACTTGATGTCGGGGACGAACGCGGACAGCCAGCGGTACATGCGCGCCTTCGCTCATCTGCCGCTGCTCTCGATGGACGCGCCCGAGCGCGTCGTCGTCATCTGCTTCGGCGTCGGCAACACGCTCCACGCAGCGTCGCTGCACCCGTCGGTCCGCCGGCTCGAGGTCGTGGACATCTCCCGCCAGATCCTCGAGCACGCCCGCTGGTTCTCGGCGACCAACCACGACGTCATCGACGATCCCCGGGTGTCGGTCTACGTCAACGACGGCCGTCATCACCTCCGGATGCAACCGCCGGGAACGTACGATCTGATCACGCTTGAGCCGCCGCCGATCCTGTTCGCCGGCGTGGCGTCGCTCTACTCGCGGGACTTCTACGCGCTGGCGCGCAGCCGGCTCAAGCCCGGCGGCTACCTCACCCAGTGGCTCCCGCTCCCCCAGGCTCCCGCCGAGGCGACGCTCGAGATGGTGCGCGCGTTCGTCGAGGTGTTTCCGCAGGCGGTGCTGCTCTCGGGGACGATGACCGACTTCATCCTGATGGGCACCAACGGCCCGCGGCTCGAGCTTCAGCCCGCGAAGCTCCGGGCCAGGCTCGCCGGTGCGCCTGCCGTCCGGGATGACATGCGGGCGATCGGGCTCGGCTCGCTCGTCGAGATCGCGGGGACCTTCGCCGGATCCGCCGAGACGCTCGCGCGCGCCACCGACATCTATCCGCCGTTGACCGACGACTATCCGATCACCGAGTACGCGAAAGTGTCCCGGCTCAAGGCCGATCAGGTTCCCGTCACCCTCTTCGACGTCCGGACGGTGACCGCCTGGTGTCCGTCGTGCTTCGTCAACGGCGCGCCGGCGGCCGGCCTGGAGGGACTGCGCGACTACCTGGCCGTGCTCGGCGGCTTCTACCTCCAACCCGCGTTCGTCGAGGTGTACTGGCCTTACCCGCCTCCTGGCCGGTCATCGAGCTACGAGCTCGCGATCGGGCCGAAGACTCGCGCGGTGATCGCCGACAGTCCGTATCTCCGCCGGCTGATCAGTCCAGAAGGCCGCGGGGCGACAGACCCGTCGGCGGCGCCGCGCGACGGCGCTCGGCGGTGACCCGGATCGGATTGATCGAGCGCGCCGACCTCGAGCTGCGTCTCGCCGACGTGCGCGCCCACGCCGTGTCGGGCTGACCGCGGCTCGGGTATCATCCGGTCCGGGCGCGCGCCGGGTGCGGCGAGCCCTTTGGGACCATGCTCGCCCTCCGCGACGTCACCAAGACGTTCGGCGCCCGCGTGGCGGTCGACCACGTGTCACTGACCGTCGCGCGCGGTACCACGCGCATCCTGCTCGGGTCGAGCGGCTCCGGCAAGTCCACCATCCTCCGGCTCATCCTCGGCCTGCTCCGTCCTGATCACGGCGAGATCTCGGTGGACGGCGGCATGGGCTACGTCGTTCAGGAAGGCGCGCTGTATCCGCACCTCACCGCGCGGCAGAACGCGACGCTGCCGGCGCGTGCCCAGGAGTGGAGCACGGCGCGCATGGCCGAGCGCCTCGACGTCCTGGCCAAGCTCGTCGCTCTCGATCCCGACCTGCTCGATCTCTATCCCACGGAGCTGAGCGGTGGCCAGCGCCAGCGCGTGGGCCTGGCGCGCGCGCTGATGCTCGACCCACCGGTCTTGCTGCTCGATGAGCCGCTCGGTGCGCTCGATCCGATCTCGCGCGCCGAGCTGCAGACGCATCTCGTCGCGATCTTCCGTGAGCTCGGAAAGACCGTGCTGTTCGTCACCCACGACGTGCGCGAGGCGTTCCTGTTCGGGTCGACGATCACGCTGCTCGACAACGGCCGCGTCGTGCAGGAAGGCACCTTCGAGGACCTCGCGCGGCGGCCGGCCGAGCGGTACGTCGCCGAGTTCCTGCGCGCCCAGGTGCCGCCCCCCGACATGACCGCGTACCTCTGACATGACGCCACGCCGCGCTGGCGCCTTCATCATCGGGCTCACCGTGGTCGGCATCGCGCTCGCCATGTTCGGCCGGGCCGCCGCGCCGGCGCCGCCGGTCCGCGTCGGGTCGAAGTCGTTCACCGAGAGCTACGTCGTTGCCGAGATCGTGGCCCGGGTGATCGAGGAGGTGGCTGAGGCGTCGGTCGAGCGGCGCTTCGGCCTGGGCGGAACCGGTATCGCCTTCGGCGCGCTGGCGAGCGGCGAGATCGACGTTTACCCGGAGTACACGGGGACCATCAGCCGCGCCATCCTGAAGGACGCGTCGGTGACCACGATAGACGCGCTGCGCTCGCGGCTCCGGCCGCTCGGCCTGACGATCAGCGACCCGCTGGGCTTCGCCAACACGTACGCGCTGGCCGTCGCCCGCGCCACCGCCACGCGGCTCGGGCTTCGCACGATCAGCGACCTCGCGCGACACCCCGGGCTCACGGCGGCCTTCGACCCGGGCTTCATCGACCGTGACGATGGCTGGCGGGGATTGCGCCGGCACTACGGGCTCCCGCTCACGCGCGTGACCGGCATGGAGCACGCGCTGACCTATCAGGCGGTCGCCAGTGGCCACGTCGACGTCATCGACGTGTTCTCGACCGACGGGCAGCTGGAGCGGTACGACCTCGTCGTCCTGGAGGACGACCGCCACTTCTTTCCCGAGTACGCGGCCGTCCTCCTCGCTCGCGCGTCGCTGCCCGAGCGGTTGCCGCGCACGTGGAGCGCGCTGCGAGAGCGGCTGGCGGGACGGATCGACCGCCTGACGATGGTCCGACTCAACGCCGCCGTCGAGCTGGACCACCGGACCTTCGCCCAGGCCGCAGCGACATTTCTGGGCGACCGCGACGCCGCGCAGCCCGCGCGCCGGCACGATCTGATCGGCGACGTCGGCCGGCTGACGCTCGAGCATCTGGCCCTCGTCGCCGTTTCCCTGGCAGTCGCAGTCGCGATCGGACTGCCGCTCGGCCTCGTCGCCGCGCGCCACCGGGTCGTCGGCCAGGTCGAGCTGATGAGCGTCGGCGTGCTGCAGACGATCCCGGCGCTGGCGCTGCTCGCCTTCATGATCCCGCTCTTCGGCATCGGCAAGCTGCCGGCGCTGGTGGCGCTCAGCCTCTATGCGCTGCTGCCGATCGTCCGCAACACCTACGCCGGTGTGACGAGCCTCGACCGCCAGCTCGTCGACATGGCGGCGGTCATGCAGCTCGGCCGCTGGCAGCGATTGGCCTGGATCGAGCTGCCGTTGGCGTCGGTGACGATCATGGCGGGGATCAAGACCGCCGCCGTGCTCACGGTCGGCACGGCGACGCTCGCCGCGTTCATCGGCGGCGGCGGCTACGGGACGCTGATCGTCACCGGCCTGGCGCTGAACGACGTGAGGATGATCCTGGCCGGCGCGATCCCGGCCGCGCTGATGGCGCTGGCGATCCACGTCGCGTTCGAGGCGCTCGATCGGCTCGTGGTGCCTCGACCGCTTCGTGGAGCTCGCGACACAGCTTGACGATGGCCTCGGTGTAGCCGGGAAACCACGCCTCCATCCACTCGGGGCGCTCGAAGAACGCCAGCGACGCCTGGCCGGCGCGGCGGATGGCTCCGCGGCGGACGAGGCCGCTGGCATTGATGAAGCTCACGTCCTCGAGAATCCGACCCGCGGCGGCGACGCCAGCCGACACCGGCGCCAGCGCGGCCACGCCGGGCAGGCTCTCGGCGACGGCACGCAGACAGAAGGCGTGGACGCGGCGGTTCCGTCGGGGCGGCAGCGCCTCGAGCACCGCGCGCATGGTGAGGCCGGAGAAGATCGTGTCGTCGACGACGGCGATCGAGTCCGCATCGGCGATGCGGGCGAGCTGCGATGCGAGCGTCGCGGAGCCGGCCAGCGCATAGCCGCCGGCGTCGTCCTCCTCGCGCCACAGGTCCACCGCGTGGATGACGGGGAACCAGCCCGTCCGGGCGTGGACCTGCGCCGCCACCCGGGCGCCGGCCCGGCCGATGCCGACCGCCCCGGCGAACGGGGCGTGCTGGCCGCGCGCGACCAGCGCGTCGAGCTGCTCGTCGAGCGTCAGGACGACGATGCGCTCGTCGGCACGCAGGCGCTCGAAGAGCGCCTCACCGAGCTGTTGCGCGTGCGCGCCATGAGCCTTCAATTCGGCGGAGAGATCGTCGTGGACGTAGAGCGTGCGGGGGACCGGCGTCGTCATGCCGACTCGGCCGGCCGTGCCAGGACGAGGCCGAACCTGCACCCGGCGTCGGTGTACCACTCCTCGAGCGCGAGGCCGGCCTCGGCCAGCATCGCCTCGGTCGACTCGCGCGTGAACTTGTAGGAGTTCTCGGTCCAGATCCCCTCGCCGCGGTCGAAGTCGAGCTTGACACCGAGCTTGCGCAAGATCACGCGCTGAGGCTCGTCGGCGAGCAAGTGCATCTCGATCCGGCTGGCCGCGGCGTTATAGAAGGCGTGGTGGCGCCATTTCTCCGGAACGAAGTCGGCGTCGACCGCGCGATTGACGATGCGCAGGATGTTGCGATTGAACTCGGCGGTGATGCCGGCGGCGTCATTGTAGGCGGCGTTCAGCTCGCCGTGGTCCTTCACGAGGTCCACACCCAGCAGCAGCCGGCCGTCGGCGCCCAGGAGGCGGCGGATCTGGGCGAGCAGCGCCTGCCTGGGGAGGGAATCGAAGTTGCCGATCGTGCTGCCGAGGAAGAGCGCCAGCCGACGGCCGACGGGCAGCGGCAAGCGGGCCAGATGCCGCTCGAAGTCGCCGACGACCGCGTGGACGTGAAGCCAGGGATATCGGTCGTCCAGCGCGGTCATGGCCTGCACGAGGCTGTCGCGGCCGACGTCGACGGCGAGGTAGCGGACGTCCTCGGCGTCCTCGAACGCGTCCAGGAGCCAGCGCACCTTGCGGCACGACCCGGGGCCGAGCTCGACGATGTCGCGCGGCCGGAGCTTGGCCATGACGTCGTGGGCCACGTCGCGCAGGATGGTTTCTTCGGCGCGCGTCAGGTAGTACTCGGGGAGCTGTGTGATCCGCTCGAAGAGCTTGCTGCCCGTTTGATCGTAGAAGTACTTCGGCGGCAGCGTGGGCGGGCGCCCGGTGAGGCCGCGGTTGATGTCGCCAACCATGCGGGCCAGGGATTCTGTTTCGTCGGCATGAACGTCGAGGAGACATGGCATCGCGCTGGCCTCAGAGCGCCACCGTGCGGAACCCGGCAAAGATGTTTCGCCGGTGGCGCATGTAGAAATTTCGCCACGTGCTGCGGATGACGCGCGTGCGGGTCGTCCAGCACCCGCCGCGCAGCACCTTCTTCTGGCCGAAGTACGGCTGCGAGTACTCCTGGTACGAATCGCACTCGAAGCCGGGATAGGCCTGAAAGGTGTCCGCGACCCACTCCCAGACGTTGCCGATCATTTGCCGGCAGCCGGCGGGGCTGTCGCCCTCGGGCAACGCGCGCACGTCGACGGTCCCGCCGGCGCAGAAGTCCAGGCTCGCGCGGGCGGGCGTCGGTGCGTCGTCGCCCCAGGGGAAACGCCGCTTGCGGCCGGTCGCCGGCTCGACCGTCGCTGCGATCTCCCACTCGGCCTCGGTTGGCAAGCGCCGGCCAGCCCAGCGGCAGTACGCGTCCGCCTCGTACCAGTTGACGTGCACGACCGGATGCCATGGCGCAAGCGCTGCCATGGCGTCGAAGCTGCGCTCGTACCAGCGGCCATCGTCGCCCCGCGCCCAGAAGACTGGATGCTCGGCCTGCTCGCGGCGCCGCCAGTCCCAGCCCCGCCGATCCCAGAGCTCCCGCCGACGGTAGCCGCCGTCGTCCACGAACGCCTGGAAGTCGGCGTTCGTCACCGGTGTCGAGGCGATGCTGAACGGCGCGACCACGACCGGATGCGCCCACTTCTCGTTGTCGAAGACGAAGGGCTCGTCGGGCGAGGCGCCGAGCAGGAACGTCCCGCCCGGCACTGCGACGTCACGCGGCTGATAGTCCGGATCCACCGGTGGCGATGCCGCCCCCGGCTCGAAGCGGCCGAGGCGCGGGCGCGCGTAGCCGAGCGACTGGAGAATGAGAATCAGGTTCTCGGCGTGCATGTCCTCGTGCTGGGCGGCCAGCGTGTAGAAGTACGCGTCCTTCGCGGTCGGCGCGCGCGATTCCAGCCGATCGACGCTGCGGCGAAGCACCGCGCTGATGTACTGGAGCGTCTGCTTCCGCGACGGATAACGATGGTCCCATCGCTGCCGGTACGAGACGTTGAACGAGTCGTAGATGCCATCCGAGCCCGGCAGGAGCGTTGCCTCGCCGTCGAGGTGACGGGAGAGCCAGAGCTCCTGGAACCAGCCGACGTGGCCCATCTCCCAGATCGGCGGCTCGAGGAAGTGGGCGCGCTCGCCGAGCATCTGGGTGTCGCTGAGCCCGTCCAGCAACTCGAGCTCGACCGCACGCGCGTCCAACAGCGCGTCGAGGAGACGGTCGGCCGCCGCGTGTAATCGATAGGTGCCCATGTCGCCGGGACAGATATGCGGCCTTAGTCTATCGCTTCGGGCAAGGGTTTGGTGGCCAGGCGTATGCTGGCCACCAGGAGGCCAGCCATGACGACGGATCGCCACGTCACGAAGGTCATCACCGGGCAGCCGACGTCGGACGGCGCCGGCGTCCAGCTCACGCGCGTGCTCGGCACGCCGCAGCTCGATCACCTCGACCCGTTCCTGCTGCTCGACGAGTTCAAGTCGGATCGGCCGGGCGACTACCTCGCCGGCTTTCCGGATCACCCGCACCGCGGGTTCGAGACCGTCACCTACATGCTGGCCGGCGCCATGCGTCACCGCGATCACGTGGGGAACGAGGGCGAGCTCGTCGCCGGCAGCGTGCAGTGGATGACGGCCGGGCGCGGCATCGTGCACTCGGAGATGCCGTTGCAGAAGGACGGCCTCATGTGGGGCTTCCAGCTCTGGGTGAACCTGCCCGCGCGCAGCAAGATGACGGCGCCGCGCTACCAGGACATTCCGCCCGAAAAGATCCCCGAGGTGGAGCTGGCTCCGGGCGTTCGCGCTCGAGTGATCGCCGGCGAGGCCGCGGGCGTGCGCGGCCCGGTGGAGGGGATCGTCACCCAGCCGCTCTATCTCGACGTGAGGATGGAGCCGCGCTCGCGCGCGACGCTCCTGCTCACCCCGGGCCACGCCGCCTGCGCGTACGTCTACGAGGGACAGGTGGCGCTCGGGGCCGACACGAAGGCGCAGGAGATCGCCGCCGGTCGGCTCGCGGTGCTGGGTGATGGTGATCGCCTGACCGCCGTCACCGGCGGTGCCGCGGGGCGCTTTCTCCTCCTCGCCGCGCGGCCGCTGCGCGAGCCCATCGCGCGCTACGGCCCGTTCGTCATGAACACGCGGGAGGAAATCGTTCAGGCGGTCGAGGACTACCGGAGCGGAGCACTGGCGTCCGGTGTATAGTCTGCCCCGCCATGGGACGGGTCATCACCTTTGCGGGTCTTCCGTACCGGGAAGCCGCGACCGGCGTGAAGCGCGCGCCGATCACCGGCGGCGACATGAAGGAGATGTCGGCCGAGGTGATCCGCGTCGCGCGTGGCGCGGCGCTCACCGAGGACGTTCCTGAAGGCTCGGACCGCTACCTGTTCACGCTGACCGGAGGCGCCACGGTCAGCGGCCGTGGCCGATCGCTGGCGCTGGCCGAGGAAACGTTCGCCGTGATCGAAGAGGGCACGACGCTCACGATCACGAACCCGAACGCCGGTGAGACCACGCTGATCAGCGTGCTGGCGCCGCCCGCGAATTCCCCGAAGCGGCCGGGGTTCTCGGGCGGCATCGTCGCCGCCGCGCGCGCCACCACGCCCGTGCACGCGGTGCCCGCCGAGAAGAAGCAGCGCATCTATTTCGTCGGCAAGGGCGCGGCCGCGTCCGAGCGCGCGCACGCGATGATCGTCGTCTACGTCAAGGACACGGTCACCTCGCTCCACATGCACCCGAACGCCGAGAGCATGTTCGTCTTCCTCTCGGGGAAGACGCGCTTCACCGTCGGCGGCAAGGACGTCATCGTCGAGCGCGGGCAGGCGACGTACTTCCCGACGGGCGACCGGCACGGCTTGCGTGTCGCCGAAGGCGACGGGGTCAGTTTTCTGGAGTTCCACGTGCCGGCGGCATTCGTGACGGTGAAGGATTGAAACGACGGTGAAGGATTGAGCCAATGGACGACGCACTGAAGTTGCAGATCGACGAGTGGCAGGGGACGATCGCGCACTCCATCGAGCAGCATCCGGTGCCCTACCTGGTCAAGGTGCGCGGGCTCGACTACGTGATGTTCCCGGAGACGTTCAACCCGAACTACGCGAAGGCGTCCCTGATTTTGCTCGACAACCTCGGCGTCCGCCCCGGTGACACGGTGCTCGACCCGTTCACCGGCTCGGGGGCCGACGCGATCTTCGCCGTGCTGGCCGGCGCCGCTCGCGCCGTGGCCATCGACAAGTTCACGATGCCGGTGCTGTGCGCCAAGTACAACGCCCACCGGCTCGGCCTCGGCGATCGCATCGACGTGCGCCAGGGCGATGCCCTGGCCGCCCTGCAGCCCGACGAGCAGTTCGACCTCGTGGTGGCCAACCCGCCGTTCCGGCCGATGAACCCGGAGTCCACCGTGCAGGCGATGATGCGCGACTCGGCCCACGCGACGCTGCGCAACTTCTTCGCGGGCGTCGGCCGCCATCTCAAGCCCGATGGACGGATGAGGATCGTCTTCTCGAACGCCGGCAATCTCGAGTATTTCCATCACCTGGCCGGCGAGTGCGGCTTCGCCTCGTCGACCGTGGCGCAGACCCGCTTCGCCTCCGACGTCATCATGGAGGTGTACGAGCTGACCCGGACGTCCCGGCCGACGTCGCCGCCGGCCCCCGCGGTGGTCGACGTCGAGACGGACCGTCTGGCCCAGCGCTAGATCCCGCTTCAGGAGGACTCGATGAAGATTTCAGCCAACGGTATCTCGATGAACTACACCTTCGACGGCCCGGCCAACGCGCCGGTCGTGACGATGAGCCACTCGCTGGCCACCGACTTCGGCATGTGGGACCCCACGGTGCCGGCGCTCACCGGCCGTTTCCGCGTGCTGCGCTACGAGACGCGCGGCCACGGCAAGACCGAGGCGCCGCGCGGCGCGTATAGCCTCGACCAGCTGGCCGACGACGCGCTGGCCCTGCTCCGCGAGCTGGGCATCCAGAAGACGCACTGGGTGGGGCTGTCGATGGGCGGCATGATCGGTCAGGCCCTCGCGCTCAAGGCGCCCCAGGTCCTCAAGAGCCTCTCGCTGTGCGACACCTCGAGCCGCATCCCGGCCGAGGCCAAGCCGCAGTGGGACGATCGCATTCGCACGGCCGAGGCGAAGGGCATGGAGCCGCTCGTCGAGCCGACGCTCGCCCGCTGGTTCACCGCGCCGTTCCGCGAGAAGAAGAAGGACGTGGTCGAGACGGTGGCGACGATGATCCGGACGACGCCGGTTGCCGGCTACGTCGGCTGCTGCCAGGCCATCTCGGCGCTGAACCTCACGGACCGGCTCAGCGCGATCAAGCTGCCGACCGTCGTCATCGTCGGGGAGGACGATCCCGGCACCCCGGTCGCCGCCTCGCGCGTGATCGCCGAGAACATCAAGGGCGCGCAGCTCGAGATCATCCCAGCCGCGGCGCACCTGTCGAACCTGGAGCAGCCGGAGAAGTTCAATCGCGCGCTGAGCGCCTTCCTGACTAGCGTGGGATGAGCGTGAACGAATAGTCCTTGCGATCGAGCTCGTCGGCGACGATGAGCTGAGCGGCCACGGGCGTGCCCGAGGGTGACAGCTCGAAGCGCCACGCGCCGTCGGGCAGGATGGTGATGTTCGGGCCGGAGAACCACACCGCCTGCCCGTCGGCGCCGGCGAGCTGGGTGTAGATCACGCGATTGCCTTCCTTGTCGGCCTGAAGCGTGACGCCGCCACGGCTGCGGGCCGTGACGGTGACCGCGAAGTCACGGAGCTCGGCGCGCTGGCCGGGGTTGAGATCCTCGAGACGTAACGCCTGTAACGTCCGCGGGAACTGGACGGTCACCACCCCGCGCAGCGCCTTGATGTCCTGCGGCTTCACCTTGGTGTCGAGGAAGAGGCGGAGCGAGGTCGTCAGCACGCCGTCCTTCGGCGACCCTCCGAAGCGGATCGGCGTGTCCCACACCGGCCTCACGGACATGTGTTGGATCGGCGCGTCCGGCGGTGCGGGCGAGAGCACCGTGCCGTCAGCCAGCTCGACGCGGGTCAGCCGAAGATGGCCCACCGTGAACGCTCGCTCGAAGTTGGTGACGACGGGGCTCCGGAACGTGAACTCGAGCTGCGTGCCGAAGTAGTCGGCCACCTTGTCGAGCGACAGCTCGAAGGGATCGAGCGGGATGACGGCGAGGACCTCGGGCTTGCCAGGGCTCCCAAGTCGCGGGCGGTCGCGCCGCAGCGCCTGATAGCCGTACGGCTGGAACGGTGGCGTTTTGTCCTGCATGACCATGCGCGGCTTGCCGGCGAGGGAGAAATCGCTCAGCGTGAATGGTGAGCGTACGGTCTGCTCCTCGGCGACGAAGACCACCTCCACGCGATCGACGACGCCGGCGTACTCCTTCCGCCCGGCCGCGCCGTCGCCGAGCAGGAAATCGGCCGAGAAGCTTCCCCCGGACGCCAGCGGCTGGCCGGTGGCGTTGAGCGCGCGGAAGTGGAGGATCCGGTCGCGCGCGCCGACGATCTGGTAGCCGACCGTGCCGCCGGTCACGCTGGTGACGACGAAGGTGGCGCCGTTCCGCTCGGCCTTCATTCCGGGCTGGGGGTGGGTGATGAGGACGGTTTCGGTCCGCGTCGGGAGCTTCAGCTCGACGTGGCCGGCGACGCTCTGGAGCTCGCGAGCACCAACGCCGGCGACCAGCCGCACGACCTTGCTCGCCTTCAGCCACGGAGCCATGAACGCTTTGAACTGACTCGGCTCACCGTTGCGCTCGCGCCCACAGGGCTCGGATCTCAGCAGCTCCTGGCCCGCCTTCGACTTCACGCTGTCGACGAACAGGCGAGCCCGCCGCGAATCGTCGGTGACGTTCGGGATGGCGCCGGTGATGCTCTCGACGACCAGCTCGAGCCCGATGTCGGCGCTCGATCCGAGGCGGAGCTCGCCGACGCGGAGCCCGAACGGCCCCTGGATCTGCTCGACGTCCTCGGCAAACGGCGCGTTGGGATCGAAGGCGCGGAGGGCGGCCGCTGACGCGGTTGGCTGGAACGCGAGCGGGCTGGTGTCGATGCGCTCGGCCCGCTGCTCCACGTCTCTCGATCTGCGCGCGCCGCCGAACCCCGAGAAGATGGCGGAGAGCAGCTCGTTGACGACGCTTTGGAGATTCCTGGCGAGCTTGCGATCGACCGTGAACTCGACGGTGCTGCGTGGCCCCTGCGCGTGGAGCGCGAGGCTGTCGTAGAGCGCGGCCACCGACGGGACCGTCTGCGCCCACCGCGCCTTCGATTCGCCGAGGCCTTTCTGCCAGCCGGCGATCTTCTGCGCGGCGAGCTGCGCGTCGGCGGCGTCGAGGACCAGCCGCAGGCGGCCGTCCGGCGGCACCGTGCGGACGCCGAGCCCGAAATACAGGTGCGCGAAGACGTTGGCCTCCGTGGACAGGCCCTTCGCCATGCCCTTCTGGAAGGGATGGGGAACCGCCTGGTCGGCGTCCTTGACGTCCCACAACCCGATGGCCACTAAGTCTGTGCGGGCGAGCCCGCGCCACCACCCGAGCTGGTCCGGCGCGTCGCTCGGCGCGGCCGTCAGGCGAGGCAGCACGACGGCGTGGGAGGCGGGATCGGCGATGAGAATGAAGCTCCGATCGACCGTGACCATCCACGTGCCGGCCGGCTTGCAGTCGAGCGGAGAGATCATCGTGAGCTCGTGGGACGGACGGCCACCCACGTCGCGCGCCGCGCCGTGCAAATCCCGAGCGAGATAGCCGTTGATCGCATCCGGGTCGAAGCGGCCGACCAGCACCACGGCGTGGCGGAGATCGGTCGTGGTCGTGCGGTACAGCGCGTACAGCGTGTAATCGAGGTCGCGCCGCACGTCGATCTGGGCGGCCCGGAGGTGCTCGAGCAGCGTCCGATCGAGGGGCGAGCGGGCCGGCTCGTCGTGGGCGACGGGTGTGACCGGGACGCCGAGCATCCAGCGCTCGATGAACGCGGCTTGCTTCACGTTGACGCCAGCCAGCAGAACGACGTCGGGCGTGGCCAGCGCGGCCTCGACGGCCGGTGTCGCCTCGGCGGGAGCGATGAGCGGCCGGACGACAAGGACGTAGACGCCGGCCGCGGCGGCAATGAGGAGGATCGTGATCGCCAGCAACGCTCGCTTCATAGAACGAGCGTAGCGGGCGTGAGCGGCAATCAGGAAGGATTTCGGACGAGCAGTGCGCGGGCCCGGTCGGCCAGGTCGGGGGGGAGTGGGGCCGGGCGGCGGGCGTTGTGGTCGAAGTGCACGCCGGCCTGATGGAGCGTGGCCACTTCGGCGCCCGTGCGCGCATCGGACATGACGTGGAAGAGCCGCAGCGACGACGTGCCGACGTGGAGCAGGCCGGAGCGGATGACGACCTGCGCGGCAGGCCGGAGGGCGCTCGCGGCGCGGAACTGGAACTCGAACGTCGAGAACCCGCGACGTTGCTCGCGCATGTAGGACGGCGTCATCCCGAACCCGGCGAGCACGTGCGAGTTCGACGCGGAGAAGCGGTGGATGTAGGCCGCCAGGGCTGACGGTCCCGAGCCGCCGGCTTCCCACGGCCGGATGGTGTCGCGCGAGCTGTCGCGCAAACCTTCGACGCCCTTCGGCCGCGCCCGCCGCTCGCGCTCCGGGCCGTCCCACGCGACGCGGCGCGTCCCGATGCGCTCGCGGTCGGCGGCCGACAGCGACGCCGGCGAGCCATCGGGGCGAACGATCCGCAGCGTCTGCTCGACGGTCGTCGTGACTGCGCCGGTCCCGGTGTCGATCACCTTGTGGCCGGCCACGAAGCCATCGGCCTCGACGGCGATCGGCGCGCTGACCACGTGCATGATGTCGCCCGCCCTCAGCTCGCGCGTGTACCTCACGTAGCAGTCCGCCGTGATCCACGTCCGCGCGTCCCACTCCGAGGGCAGGCCCAGCGAGTCGAGGAGCGCGAGCGTCGCGTCGCCGAGACGCGCGAAGTAGTAGGCGACCGTCAGATGGTCGTTGTGATCGACCTCCCACTGGTAGACGACGCCGCGATAGGTCTCGAGGCCGGTGTTCACGGGACGCGATTATATAATCGCCGCGCCATGGAGATGCCGCGGAGCCGGACCCTGCCCGACCTGCTGGACGAGATGGCGGCGCGTCATCCCGGGCGCGAGGCCGTGGTGGGCACGAGCGGTCGACTGACCTACGGGCAGTGGCGGACCCGGGCGCGCGACCTCGCCCGCGGGCTCCATCGTCTCGGCGTCCACCGCGGTGACAAGGTTGCCCTCCTCATGCCGAATCGCGCCGAGTGGCTGGTCGTCGATTTCGCGGTGACGCTGCTCGGCGCCACCCTCGTGCCCATCAGCACGTGGTCGAGGCCCCGCGAGCTCGAGTACGTGCTGAATCACTGCGATGCCAGCACGCTCGTCACGGTCGATCGCTTCCTCGGCCAGGACTACCTGGCCACGCTCGCCGAGATGGCGCCGGGCTCGGCGCGGCTGCCCCGGCTCCGCCGCGTGGTGGCGCTGGGCGGCGAGCGCCGGCCCGGGCTCACGCGCTTCGAGGACCTCGCCGACCTCGGCCGTGACGTGACCGACGCCGAGATCGACGGTGAGCAGCGCGCGCTCACGCCGGAGGACATCGCGTACATCCTCTACACGTCGGGGACCACGTCCACGCCCAAGGGCGTCCAGCTCCAGCACCGCGGCCTCATCGAGAACATGTGGAACATCGGCGAGCGCCAGCACCTGACCGCCGCCGACCGCATGTGGATGGGCATCTCGCTCTTCTGGGGCTTCGGCTGCGAGAACGCGCTGCTGGCCGTCATGACCCACGGCGGCGCGGTGGTGCTCCAGGAACAGTTCGAGGCCGGCGAGGCACTGGCCCTGATCGAGCGCGAGCGCTGCAGCGTCTACTACGGCACGCCGAACATCGCGCTCGCGTTGTGGGAGCATCCCGACCGCGCGCATTCCGATCTTCGCTCGCTCCGCACGGGCGCGGCCATCGGCTCGCCGCAGGCCATGCGGATGGTGATGGAGGTCGGCGCTCGCGAGATCTGCAACGTGTACGGCCTCACCGAGTGTTACGGCAACTGCGCGGTCACCGATGCCCACGATCCCGTCGACGTCCGGCTTCACACCGTGGGCCGTCCGCTCCCGGGGATGGACGTGCGCGTCGTCGATCCCGAGACGCGCCGTGAGCTTCCGCCCGGCGAGGTCGGCGAGATCGTCATCCGGGGCTACATGACGCCCGGGTACTACAAGGATCCCCAGAAGAACGCCGAGGCCTTCGACGCCGACGGCTTCTTCCGGAGCGGAGACTTCGGGACGTTCGATGATGACGGCCGGCTCCGCTTTCGCGGCCGCCTCAAGGAGATGGTCAAGACGGGCGGCATCAACGTCGCGCCCCTCGAGGTGGAAGAGGTGCTGGCCAGCCATCCGGTCGTCGAGCAGGTCTACGTGATCGGCCTGCCCGACCCGCGCCGCGAGGAGGTCCTGGCCGCCGTCGTAGTGCTCAAGGAGGGCGGCGACGTCTCGGCCGAGGCGCTGCGCGTCTTCTGTCGCGAGCGGCTGGCCGCCTTCAAGGTGCCGCACGTCTTTCGCTTCGCCAAGCGCGCGGAGCTGCCCGTCACCGCCACCGGCAAGGTCCAGAAGGTGAAGCTCCGCGACTTGCTCACGTGATGACGATCCGCGACCGCACCGCCATCGTCGGCGTCGGCACCAGCCGCTTCTCGAAGGCGGCGACCGACACGCCCATGCGGCTCGCTGCGCAGGCGTTCAAGAGCGCGCTCGCCGACGGCGGCGTCGGCCGCGACGAGGTGGATGGTCTCGTCATCAACATCGGCTGGCCGCTCGGAGTCGACTACGATCGCTTTGCCGAGGCGCTCGGCTTGCGCATCCGGTTCGCCGACCAGAGCTGGACGCACGGACGCTTCGTCGGGCCCACGCTGCAGCACGCGGCCATGGCCGTGGCGACGGGGCTGGCGCGCTGCGTGGCCTGTGTGTGCGGCGTCAGCTTCATCCAGGAGCGCGGCCTGCTGGGCGGGCCGGGCGACTTCGAGGGCACGCGCGAGGAAGGCGGCACCCACGAAGAGAACCCCGTGTACGGGCTGACCGCGCCCGCGGCGGGAGCGGCGCTCTCGGCCCAGCGCTACTTCGCGCTCTACGGCGCGACGAGCGCCGAGCTCGGCGCCGTCCCGATTGCGTTTCGCAAGCACGCCGCGCTCAATCCTGCCGCCATCATGCGATCGCCGCTGACGCTCGAGGACCACCAGGCATCCCGGTTCGTCGTCGAGCCGCTGCACCTCTTCGACTGCTGCCTGGTCTCCGACGGAGCCGCCGTGGTGCTCGTCACCAGCGCCGAGCGGGCGCGCGACGGCGCCCGGACGCCGGTGTTCATCGCCGGCATGCAGGGAATGCGCGCCGGCCCCGACGAGTTCCTCTTCGCCACGCCCGGGCTCGGCATCGGCCAGCAGCGTGAGTTCCGCTACACGCCGACGGAGGAGCAGCTCTCCGTCTATCGCATGGCCGGCGTGACGCAGAAGGACGTCGACGCGCTCTACACCTACGACGCGTTCTCGCCGCTCGTGTGGTTCGTGCTCGAGCGCTTCGGCTTCTGCGGCCTCGGCGAGGCGGCCGCGTGGACGCAGAAGGGCCGGATCGAGCTTCACGGCGAGCTGCCCATGAACACGTCGGGCGGCCTGCTCTCGGAGGCCCACGTGTCGGGCTGGAACTCGATCGCCGAGATCGTCCGCCAGCTCCGCGGCGAGTGCGGCGAGCGCCAGGTGCGCGGCGCGCGCGTCATGCAGTGGGCCACGGCGTGGGGCGACTCCACGATCTTTCATTCATGATCGCCGACGACTGATGACGGCCTACGGCAAACCGCTGCCGCGGATCACCCCCGACAACCGTCCCTTCTGGGACGCGACGCGACGCCACGAGCTGGCGCTCCAGCGCTGCGCGGAATGCCGTCGCTTCCGGTATCCGCCGGCGCCCGTCTGTCCGGAGTGCCTGTCGGAGCGCGTGGAGTGGGTGGCCGTCAGCGGGCGCGGCACCGTGTCCACCTTCGTCGTCTTCCACCACCGCTACTTTCCCTCGTTTGCCGCCGACCTCCCCTACAACGTCGTGCAGGTGCAGCTCGACGAGGGTCCGCGGCTCACGGCGAACCTCGTGAACGTTCCGAACGCCGAGATTACAATCGGCATGCGCGTCGAGGTCGTCTTCGACGACGTGACGCCCGAGGTCAGCCTGCCCCGCTTTCGTCGGGCCACCACGTGAGAGGAATCGAGGCCCATGCCAAATCTCGATAGCTATCGCGCGATCCTGGCCGGCTCGGTGGACTTCAAGGGCCTGACCGCTCCCGATCTCGATGCGGTGCTGTCGGCGGCGGAGCTCCTGCCGCGCAAGCCGAAGGACCTGATCCTGTCCGAGGGCAGCCCGACCGACGGCCTCTACGTGGTCCTCGAGGGCGAGGTCGAGGTCCTCCTGCCGGAGCGAGCGGGCAGCGGCGCCCATCGGCCCAGTCGCATCCGCCTCAACCGCCTGGGCCCGGGACGCTGTCTCGGCGAGTACGGCGTGATCGACGATCAACCGAGCTCGGCGTCGGCGGAAGCTCTGACGCCCCGCGAAGCTCTGCTTCCTGTCCAAGGCGGAGTTCCGCCGGCTCGTCGAGCGGCACGATCGCCTCGGCCGGATCGTCTACGCCAACCTGCTCCGCTATCTCGTCAGCCGGCTGCGCGGCAAGGACAAGGAGCTCGATATCTTCCTGCTCGACGAGAAGTGACGGCACCCCGGAGGAGAGACCCATGAACATGATCGCGAGGCTCGTGACGGCGTGTTTCCTCGGTGGCGTCGCCGGTTGCGCGCTGTCGGAAATGACCCCGGCCACCTTCACGGGCTCCGGACTTCGCCCCCTCGTCGCAACCGGCGATCAGTACTTCGTGATCGACTGGCAGCCGGGAGAGCGACACGGCCGGCCCGCACTGACGGGCACCGTCACCAACCGGTACGGCGCCACCGCGGACCGCGTTCAACTCCTCGTCGAAGCCCTCGACGACAGCGGCACCGTGAAGACCCAGCAGGTCGTCTGGCTCGGCGACAACGTCGCGCCACTCAATCGCACGCAGTTCGTGCTGGCGGTCGAGAAGTCGCCGAAGTATCGCGTTCATGCATCCGTCATGAAGCCGTAACGCTCACGCCGCATGCTCCGCCGCGAAATCCCGCGACGTGGAGGTGGCCGGTGATCGAGCTGTTCGGCGTCGGAGCTCACACGGAAACCGGAGCGTGGCTGTTCCGCCGGGTCACGGCCGGCTTCGAGACGGGCGAGGTGACCTTCGTCATGTCGTCCGACCGGGCTGCACGGCTCGGGTTGCTCGACGTGGCCGCAGCGGCCTCCATTGCCACCGAGGGGCGGGCCTGGATCACCGGCGCCGCGGTCATGCGCGAGACGAGGAAAGTGATCGCCCGCCGCGTGGGAATCGTCCGCCTCGACAGCCCACCAGCCGCTCGGACCTCGGTGCTCTCAGCCGTCCTGCCACGGGATCACTGGGGCCTGCGCCGGTTGTTCACGCGCGGCCGATCGGTCATCGAGCGTGACGTCGCGCTGGCGACGCTCGAGCGCGTCGGTCTCGGTCCGTGCGCGCTCGATGCGGTCGCCACGCTCGACGCGTGGCGCCGCCGTCGCCTCGCGATCGCGCGTGCCCTGCTCCCGCGCCCGGACCATCTCATCTGCCGGGACGTCGACGAGGGCCGCTCGCTGTCCGAGGCCGGTGATGTGCTCGGTGTCCTGTGCGCGCTCGCTCGCAGCGAGCGACTCCCGGTCCTGGTCAGCGCTGTCGACTGGCGGCTCGCTCCGCTCTACGCCGATCGGGTGCTGATTCTGTCACTCGGCACCCTGGCCTTCGATGGGCCACCGAGCTTGGCCGTGCGCGCTCGGCAGCCGGTCGAGGAGGTCGAGGTCGAGCTGGCGCGAGCGAGCTGACCGACTATCCGAGGTACGCTCGGCGCACGCGCTCGTCGGTCAGGAGCTCCGCCGCGCGCCCCGAGATCGTGAGCCGCCCGGCTTCCAGCACGTACGCGCGGTCGGCGATCTGAAGCGCCAGGCTCGCATTCTGCTCGACGAGCAGGATGGTCACGCCGGCCTGGTGCAGCTCGCGAATGATGTCGAAGATCCCACGGACGATCAGCGGCGCCAGCCCCAGCGAGGGCTCGTCCAGCAGGAGCAGCCGGGGACGACTCATCAGCGCGCGGGCGATCGCGAGCATCTGCTGCTCGCCGCCGGAGAGCGTGCCGGCGAGCTGCCGGCGGCGCTCGGCCAGACGCGGGAAACGGGCGAACTGCCGCTCCACGTCGGCCTGGATCTCCGCGCCGTCGGAGCGCGTGTACGCCCCGAGCACCAGGTTGTCGAGGACGGTCTGGCGCGCCAGCATGCGGCGGCCCTCGGGGACTTGCGCGATGCCCAGGCGGACGGCATCGCTCGGCCGCACGCCGCTGATGTCGCGGCCGTCGAAGGCGATGCGCCCCTGGTAGATCGGGACGATGCGCGAGATCGAGCGCAGCGTGGTGCTCTTGCCGGCGCCGTTGGCGCCGATGAGCGTGACGACCTCGCCGGCGCGGACCTCGAGGCTCACGTGCTCGAGGGCCTGGACGCGGCCGTAGTGGATCGACAGGTCCTCGAGCGCCAGCAACGGCGCCGACGGGCCGGCGGACGTCATACTTCGTCGCCCAGATAGGCTTCGATCACCGCGGCGTCACGCTGGACGTTCGCGGGCGCGCCCAGCGCGATGAGCTCGCCGAAGTTCAGCACCGCGATGCGATCGCAAAGGTCCATGACGAGCGGCACGTGGTGCTCGATCAAGAGGATGGTGAGGCCGAGGCGCGTGCGAATGCCACGAATGAGCCCGCCCAGGCTCCGCTTCTCCCCGCTATTCATGCCGGCGGCGGGCTCGTCGAGCAGGAGCAGCTCGGGCTCCAGCGCCAGGGCGCGCGCGATCTCGAGCCGGCGCTGGTCGCCGTAGGCGAAGTTGCGGGCCCGCTCGTCGGGACGGTCGGCGAGGCCGACCAGCTCGAGCAGCGCCAGGGCCCGGCGCCGCGTCTCGCGCTCCTCGGCGCGCGCCGAGGGCAGCCCGATCACGCCGCCCACGAGGCCGCTCGTCGTCCGCACGTGACGCGCGATCATCACGTTCTGGAGCGCCGAGAGCTCGCCGAACAGACGCACGTTCTGAAACGTGCGCGCGATGCCGAGGCCGGCGATGCGGTGGGGCCGCAGGCCCGTGATGTCGCGGCCCTGATACCGGAGCCGGCCGGCGGTGGGCGCGCTGAGGCCCGTGATGAGGTTGAACAGCGTCGTCTTGCCGGCGCCGTTGGGCCCGATCAGGCCGAAGAGCTCGCCGCGCTGCACGGAGAACGACACGCGGCTCACCGCCATGACACCGCCGAAGCTGCAGGTGAGCGCCTCCACCGACAGCATGTCGGTTGCCCGCGCCGACCCGTTGTCCGATGGCGCGCTCACGCCTTGCCTGTGCGACGGCCGAGGCCCAGGCGCCCGAGGAGCCCCGGCGTGATCAGCCCGTGCGGGAAGAAGACGGTGCCGAGCGCGATCAGCACGCCGAAGATGATGAGCCGGCCGTCACGCAGGAACTGGGCGAACCAGGGCGGCAGCCCACCGACGTCGGCGACGCCGCGCAGCGCCTCGGGCAGCGCGGTGAGCACCAGGCCGCCCACGACCGGGCCGACGAACGTCCGGGAGCCGCCCACGAGCACGAAGGCCATGAGGTTCACGCTGGTGTCGAAGGTCCCCTGCCGCGAGTTCCAGGTGTTGATGAAGTGCGCGCTGATGGCGCCGACGGCGCCGGCGAGCACGGCGCTGGCCGTGAAGGCGAGGACCTTGTGATAGGTCGGATCCACGCCCATCGCGGCGGCGGCCAGCTCGTCCTCACGCAGCGCGATCAGCGCACGCCCCGTCCGAGTCCGCTCCAGTCGCGCGACGAACAGCATGGAAAGCAGTAGCAGGGGGATCGCGAGCCACATGTACTGGAGCTGGCTCCCGAAGGGCTGCGGGATGCCGAAGATCCCGATGGCGCCGCCGGTCACGTCCAGGTTGAGCGCCACCACGCCCAGGATCTGAACGAACGCAATGGTGGCCAGCGCGAGAAAGATGCCGCGCAATCGGAGCGCCGGCAGGCCCACGGCGATGCCCAGGATGCCCGACACGACCGCGGCCACGGCCATCTCGATCAGCACCAGCGAGACGGGATAGAGCCCGGGCCCGGGATGAAAGACCTTGGTGGACAGGATCGCGGCGACGTAACCGCCGAGCGCGTAGAACCCCGGGCTCGCGACCGAGAGCTGCCCGGCCATGAGCGGCAGGTAGAGCGTGAGGGCCAGGACCGCGGCGAGGACCATCGAGACGAGGAGGAAATCGTAGGTCGCGAGGAAGGTGGCCAACCGAGGCCTTACACTTTCTGGACCTGAGCGCGGCCGAGCAAGCCCTGGGGGCGGACGAGGAGCACGAGGAAGAGCAGCGCGAACGGCACGGCCTCGCGGTAGGCGATGTACTGCGCCGGCACGAACGCCTCG
>WNGI01000722.1_pt1 | contig 25793 bp, 17 predicted proteins | sample 5400621 | NCBI WGS metagenome assembly WNGI01 (sample SAMN13153374, study PRJNA577476) | soil metagenome | isolation source: 20 cm soil or saprolite under Garry oak tree replicate 1 | place: USA:California | collected 2016-06-15 | reverse complement strand
GTCGAACGTGGCGAGCGGGACGACGAGTGTGACGCCGGCGCCGGTGGCCGCGATCACGCTCAGTCCGGCGAGCGCCAGCTTCACGGCGGGGGCGACGCAGCAGCTGACCGCGACGCTCAGGGACTCGGCGGGCAACGCGCTCACGGGCCGCAGCGTCACGTGGGCGTCGAGCAGCAGCGTCGTGGCGACGGTGTCGAGCAGTGGGCTCGCGACGGCGTTGGCGGCGGGCGCCGCCACGATCAGCGCGACGAGCGACGGGGTCGCAGGCACGGCAGTGCTCACCGTGACGTCCCCGGTCGTGACCAACCCCGGCACGGTGTCCGATCTCGGAGTGGCGAGCGTGGCGGCCAGTGCCGCGACGCTCTCGTTCACGACCGTGAGCGACGGCACCGGGCAGCCGGCCTCGTACTACCTGCGGTACACCGCGGGGACGATCAACTGGGCGTCGGCGACGGAGCTGTCGCCGTTCGCCGGGGGCGCGACCGGAACGAAGCAATCGGTGACCGTGCCGGGCCTCACCGCGGGGACGGCCTACCAGTTCCAGGTCGTCGCCTATCGCGGCACGGCGCCGAGCGCGGTGTTCGGTGGTCTGTCGAACGTGGCGAGCGGGACGATCAGCGCGTCGACGGCGCCCGTCGCTTCGGTGACGGTGAGTCCGGGAAGCGCGAGTATCGGGGCGGGGTCGACCCAGCAGTTCACGGCTACGTTGAGGGACGCCGCGGGCAACCCCGTCACGGGCGGCGTCGCATGGGCGTCGAGCAATCCCCTCGTGGCGACGATGTTGAGCAGTGGGCTCGTCACCGGGGTGCTGGCCGGGTCCACCACCATCAGCGCGACGAGCAGCGGTATCACGGGCAGCGCCACGCTCGCCGTGGCCGCGGGCGGGGGCGGGAATGGCGGCGGCCTGGTATTCCGGAGTGACTGGGGCGCCGCCGGCACGGTGGCGAGCGCGGTGACCGACAACGGGCAGTGGGATCAGTACGACGAATTCAACACCTCGGGCGGGCAGATCCTATCGGTCGTCGCCGGCGCGGGCCCGGGCGGGCGCAACGCCCTGCGCGTGGTGCAGCGCGGGGTGAACTACGCCGCCGAGATCCAGAAGCACAACGTCGTGCCACCCTCCACGGACTTCTACGTCCGCTTCTACATGCGCAACGACGACACGTCGCCGGCCGGGGATCATGCGGTCGAGCCGGGGCTGTCCGCCGATTTCTGGACGAACCTGATGTACGTCCGGAAAACGAGCGGCTCGAACGGCTGGCAGGAGACCATCGGCACGCCCAACGCGGGCTACCCGGTCGGCTACTGGTCGCTGCCGGCGCCGCTCGCGCTCGGCGTGTGGTATCGCTTCGAGTTCTGGGTGCACTTCGTGGACGCGACGCACATCCAGGTCCATGCCCGCGTGTACGACGTGAACGGCGCGCTGCTCCACGGGGACGCTGATTTCCGGCAGTCGGATTACAACAACACACCGGCCTGGAACGGTTCGAGCACCTGGACGTTGGCGAGCTTCGCGGCGGCGGGCTACAGCATTCCGGTGGACCCGCTCAAGCTGGCCAACTTCGCCGTGGGGAACAACGGGCAGCTGAACGCGATCGACACCGGCCTCTCCTGGTATTTCGCCGGGGTCGCCATCAGCACCAGCAACTGGGTCGGTCCCTGAGCCAGGGGGGCTCCGGGCGGCCGGGTTTCCGACCGGCGCGCCCGGGCCCCGGTTGTATGATTCACGCTTCGTATGTCGAACCGCTTACGCGACTGGTTGAATTGCGCGGATCCGCTCCAGGCGGCGGATCGGATTTTCGTGCTTGCCGGGCGCCGTTATCGCAAGTCGTACGGCGTGAAGCTGTTACAACAAGGCTTGGGGCGCGGCATTCTGCTCAGCACGCTGAGCGCGGATTCGCTCGATCTGTCACGCTTCGCGGAGCTACAGCTTCCCGCCTGGCCCCGCCTCCTGGAGTTGCAGAGCCAGATTCCGCCGCAGGGAAGGTTCTTCTTTCTCGATTACGATGGCAGCACCTGGAGCGCCGAGTGTCTCCCCGTACGGGCGCTCGGAACGCTGAACGAAATCACCCAGCTGGCTCGCTGGTTGCGACAGCGCCCGGACGTGCGCTCCGTGCTGATCGTCAGCAGCGCTGTACACCTGCGACGTATTCGCATGTGCTGCCGCGCGTTGCTGCCCAGAGGCAGGAGCTTCTCGCTCGCCGCCGTGCCCCCGGACGCTGCTCCTGAGCACGAGCGGGATGGTCGCCCGATCGTCGAGGGGGCGAAGCTGCTGCTCTATCGGGTCGTCCTAGCCGCGTTGTCGCGGGCACGCAACGGGTGAATGGCGCTAGCAAGCCTCGGCGCGAGTGCACGGACCTTGCGGGGTAGGCGCGCGATGCGCGTCTTCCACGCTCTCGCGCCCTCGCATCGTGCGGTGGCCGCCCTCGCCGTGGCCGCCGGGGTGCTGGTCGGTGAGGCGGGTTGTCTGGCCTCACCACGCGATGGCGTGGTGTTCCAGAGCGACTGGAGCACCGACACCGGCACGTCGCGCCGCGCTGTGACCGACGGCGGCCGCTGGAACAAGTACTTCGAGTTCAACGAGTCCGGCGTCCAGCTGCTCTCAGTGGCGCCGGAGGGTCCCGGCGGCCGCAATGCCCTCAGGGTCCTCCAGCGGGGGGGGCACTTCGCCGCCGAGGTTGAGCGCGACAATATCCTCCCGCCCTCGAAGGACTTCTATGTCCGCTTCTACATGCGGAACGACGACACGTCGCACACCGCAGATCACGCGGTTGAGCCAGGCCTGTTTGCCGACTCGTGGAACAACCTCATCTATGTCCGCAAGAGCGGCAGCCGCACCGGGTGGCAGACCCTCGTAGGGACAGTCAACGGTGGGTATCCGGTGAACTACTGGAGCGTGAACGGGACATTGGCGCTCGGGGCTTGGTACCGCTTCGAGATCGCGATTCACTTCGTGGATCGGACGCACATGCAGGTGCACCCCCGCGTGTACGACTCGAGCGGGACCCTGCTCTGGAGCGACGGCGATTTCCGGCAATCGAACTACGCGACCAGTCCGACATGGAACGGCTCGAATACTTGGACGCTGGCCTCGTATTACGCCGCGGGCTACACTTTCCCCGTGGACCCGGCGAAGCTCGTCAACTTCGCCATGGGGAACAACGGGCAGCAGGATGCGGTCGATACCGGCCTCTGCTGGTACTTCGCCGGCGTTCAGATCCGCACCGACTGGTGGGCCGGCCCGTGAGCGGCGAGATCGCGGGCCGAGGCACTAGCGCACGGCGAGCGATGACGCGGGCTGGCTGAGCAGATGGTCGTACGCCGCCCGGAGCCGTTCCCCCACGACATTCCAGCTGTAGCGCTCGACCGCCGTGCGTCGTGCGTTGCGCTCGAGGCGGGCGCGAAGCTCGGCGTCATGCAGCACGCGTAGCACGGCATCTGCAAAGGCGGCGGGAGTGTCCCGGACAAGGATGTTCTCTCCGTCCACGGCGTCCAAGCCCTCACAACCGATCGACGTGGAGACGACGGCCTTCCCCAGCGCCCACGCGTCGAGGATCTTGACGCGCGTGCCTCCACCGATGCGCATCGGCACAACGCAGCAGCGTGCCTCCGACAGCGCCGGCCGGAGGTCGGGGAGGTAGTCCAACGCGGTCACGCCCGGCTCGGCATCGTACCGCTTCCGGTCCACCGGGGCGTTGCGGCCGATCAACTGCAAGGAGCTGGAGCGGTCGGCGGCGCGGACGCCGGGCCAGATCTCCGTGAGCAAGAACTCGACGGCATCGCGGTTGGGGTGCGTGTTCGTCGGTCCCACGAAGACGACCCGCCCCGCGACGGACTCCGTGCCGTTCGGCTGGAAGTACACGGTGTCGGCGCCGTTTGGGACGACCACCGTGGCCGCACGCGGTGCGATCGCCCGGAGTCTGCGGGCGTCCACGTCGGACATCATGACATTGAGGGCGAACCGGGGGCACAGGTCTCGCTCCAGCTGCTCGAGACGGGCCGCTTGGAGCAGCAGGTAGCGCCGCAGCACGGCGTGATTGACCCGGGCCGCGCGCAGCCGCAGCAGGTCCGAATCGACGTCGTGGTGTGTGCATACGATCGGCACGGGCGGCAAGGCCGGTACCCAGCGATGGACATCCATGCTGTCCAGATGCACGAGGTCCGGGGTCCGCGCGCGGAGCGTCGCGCGCAACCGATCGGCGAACGCGCGGCTGTCGTACTGGTAGTACGTGAAGACGCGTCCGCTGAGCACACTGCGCACGTGGTCCCAGACTCTCCGGAGCGCGGCGCGCTCGCTGGGCATCGGCGTCGGCTCGGCCACGGACGCGGCCACGCTCCGCAGGACGCGGCACGCGGCGTCCCGCGCGTTCTGGTCCGGCTGGTGACTCTTGCGGGAGAACGCCACCACATCCACATCGTACTCCACCGCGAGCTGCCGCAGCACGTTGAAGGTGCGGCTGGTGACCCCGCTATGGGGTGGGTAGGGCAGGCAATGAGACAGAAACAGCAGGCGCGGTCGAGTCGCCATCGGCAGGAGCTCTCTACCTCCGAGTGGGGTGCGGCAGCGTCACCTTTTGCAGGGCAATCGCCAGCGCCGCGAGCGGGTACAGCATCTCCGAGAACGCCAGCGACAGGAAGAACCCGCCCACCGAGAAGCCCACCAGCGCCGCCATCAGACTCTGCGCGAGCCGGGGCACAGCGATCGCGGCAGGCCCCAGGCGGCGACCGTAGCGCGCCACGCGACGCAGCGACGCGAACGCGGTCGCGATCACGCCGACGAAGAACACCAGCCCAGGCAGCCCGAGCTCCGCTCCGACCTGAATGAGACTGTTATGGGCCGCACCCCACAAGACGCCCTGGCCGCGCTCCTGGCGCCGCGCCAACGGCGAGATGTTGCCCTCGGCGAACTGGAAATTACCCGCACCGACACCCAGCACGGGGTTACTCCACATGTAGCCCAGCCCACGCTCCCAGATCTTCAGCCGGCCGGCGTCCGCCGTGAGGTTGTAGTCCTCATGCGGCTTGAGCACCGTCTGCATCTGGCTCCAGTACCGATCGCTTGCCGCCCCGATCACGATGGCGAGGATCACGACCAGGCCGACGAGCCTCGATCGCACTGGGAGCGTTGTGAAGCGCAGCAGTACGAAGCCGGTGACCGCCGCGAGCGCGAGGAACCCACCTCGAGACCCCGAGTAGATTTCTCCCACCCCCAACGCGGCCAGTCCTGCCAGTGCCAGCATGCGCAGCAGCAGACGGCGTTGTCCGAGCACGAAGTACAGGCCGAGCGGCATCGAGCAAGCGATGAGGGTAGCGAAATCGTTCGCGTCGTAGTTGTAGAGACGGCCCAGCCGCCAGCTGACCTCGCCCAGCTGGAACCGCGATAGCACGACACCCGCGTAGACCGCCGTTACGGAAAAGTAGACGAGGATCAGCCGCTCGACATCGCGCAGCGTGCGGACGCTGCCCGCGATCACGAAGCACATCACGACGGTCTTGAGGAACCCCGTCAGCGTGTTGAAGGCGATACCCTGGTTGAGCGCGCCCGGTACGGAGAGCGCGGTCCACAGCACCAGTCCGAGCAGACAGGTCGTCGTGCGCGAGCGGAGCCGATCGACTCCCCGCACGCCGGACTGCTGCAGCAGGTACAGGCCGATGCCCAACGCGGAGGCCACCAGTATGGGTTTGAGCGGAAGGAGCACGGGGAACAGCTGATGCACCCGTCCGACGGCCGTCGCGATGTACACCGCGACGCACACGAGCAACAGATCCCATCGCGCCGTCGCGGCTCCCCGAACCGCGGGGCGACCCCGGATCGCGGACGTCCAGACGGGTGTCTGGCCGACGGTGGCAGGTGCGGGCGGAGCAGCGGACGGGTTCGTGTCAGGAGTCGGTCCGGACCCTGACCATCTCACGGTGGCACCTCGCCCGTGACCAGCGCTGAGGCGTTTGGGCCGGACGCCGCGGCGCTCAGCACCCGAGTGGCGAGGGACGCGTCGTAGCGACGGGCGCGGAAGATGGACCACACCGCGAGACGCGTCGGCAGGCGCAGCGTGACGAGACCGATCGCGAGGCGCGCCGCGCTGAGCAGCGGGGCAAACAGAGCGATGGGAACCCACAGCGGGCGTCCACGCCAGCCGTGTGCCCGGAAGGTCTCGAGCAGCCGGCCTCGCGTGGGAATCGCGTCGTCGATCAGGTTCAGGACCGGCGGCGCCTCGTCGAATTGCTCGGCGCACCACGCGACCACGCCGGCCGCCCGTCGCACGTCGCAGACGGCGAGGGGGAGCCCGGGCCGACCGAGGCCAAGGTACCAGCGGCCGAATAGCCGCCGGCCGAGTAGCCCAGGGATGTCCGGACTGTTGCGATTCACGAGAGCGGCCGGTCGCAGCACCCTCGTCTCGATCCCGCGCATCGGCGCCTCGCTGGCCACCAGCCGTTCCGCTTCGGTTTTTCCCCAGGCGTAGGCGCCGAACTGGCGTGCATCGGGCGCTGCCAGTGGCGTACGCTCGTCCTGGCGCTCCCAGGGAGTGCGCGGCGGACGCAGCACCGAGAGGCTGCTCACGTACACGAGCCGAGAGCATCCCGCGGCTTGCATGGCGTGCAGCACGTGGCCGGTGGCGTCGATGGTGTTCCTCTGGTGGCCCGGATAGCCCCCCCCCGTCGCAGCCGCCGCGTGCACGACGACAGCCGCGCCAGCGAACGCGTCGGGTGGCACCGCCCGGCCCAGGTCGAGCGCCCGCCACTCGTGGACGTAGCGGTCGTCGATGTCGGGCGAGCGGGTGATGCCGCGGACGCGGAACCCGCGGAGCGTGAGGGCGCGGGCGATCTCCTTGCCGAAGAACCCCCGGGCGCCAGTGAGGACCGCGAGGGGTGCGTCAGGCGAGCGCGCCCGCAGCACCGGGCGCTGCACCGCCACACGCTCGGCCGCGCCCCGGATGTTCGCCGCCAGCTCCGCGTAGATTGCGGTAGCGCGGCGCAAGTGGTCGGGCGCGAGGGGCGAGGGGCTGCCCTGCGCCACAGCCGCGTAGAACTCACCCATCAGCTCGGCGACACCAGGGTAATCGCCGCCCGTGATCACTCGCCGTGTCACGCCCGCAACCGCCCCCGTACCCATCTGCCACGCTTCGAGTAACGGATTGGCAACCTTCTCGAGCGGGCTGGTGCCGGGGTTCGCCGCTCCCGTCACGCTGGTGCGGATGAAATCGGCCGTCAGCGCTCCACCCCGTCCCGCGACGGATAGCGTGGAGCCGACGGGCCGGGCGCGGAGGCTGACGCAGAGGTAGCCGCACACGCCGTTAGCTCGCAGCACCACGTGCAGCTCGGTCGGTTCCGCGACGATTGCGGCCACGTCGATCGCGGCCGGGTCGGTGGTTGAGCGTTCTAGCGCGGCTATCAGAGTGGACAGGGGGTGCGGGAGGATGTCCAACAGCTGCGCCGCCAGGGCGTGCGGCCCCGCCGCTTCGGGACTCATCCCCGCCGGATCGAAGGCAAAGCGGCTGTCCACCTGCACGACGGCGCCGAGCTCGGGGAGCCGTCGCATCAGGGTGACGTACGCCGGGTCCCGCACCTGCTGGTGACCGGCGCACACAAGCAGACCGCTCCTGCGAGCGATCTCGAGTAGCTCGGAGGCCTCGCGCTCGTTCTCGACGAACGGTTTCTCGACATAGACGTGGGCGCCCGCTTCGAGCGCTGCGCAGGCCGGCTCGAAATGGGTGCCCGCCGGCGTGCACACGTGAATGAGCCCGGGGTTCGCCTCCCGTAGGAGGTCAGGGAACGAGGTGTACGCGGCCGCGCCTGCCAACGCGGCGAGCTCCCGCGCGGCGCTCTCCTCCGTGTCACAAACGGCGACCACGGAGTGAGGGGTACGTACGCGTCGCAGGGCGCGCAGATGGAGGCGAGCCATCTTTCCTGCGCCCACGAACGCGACGCGAATCGGCTTGGTGGTTGATCGCGGCGTGCTCACGCGCGGGGGTTCATGCAAGACGGGCGCCATGCGGTGCGGTGCCCGGCGCGGCTGGGTGTGTTGCGTCTGCCCCACAGTTCGCGCCCGGCGGCGGTGCCGCGTGACGGCACGCTTCTCTCAGGGAGGGAAGGCTTATGCACGGATTCGTCGCGTGATCCCGGACCGCTTCGTCGCGCTGCTGTATCACGACGTGCACCCGGGCACGACGTTCGACTACGGGCGCCTCGGCCGTTCCGCGACGATGTACCACGTGTCCGAGCGAGCGTTCCGGTCGCATCTCGACCTCATCGAGCGCGCGGGGCATCCCTGCCTCGACGACTCGGACGTGCGCGCCTGCCTCGCGGGCGGCGCTGGGGGGGGGACGAGGACCGGGGCTGGCCCCGGTGTGGTGTTTTGCTTCGATGACGGGTGGCGGGGCGCCGTCACATGCGCCGCGCCGGCGCTTGCAGAGCGCGGCCTGGCGGCGTTCTTCTTCATCACTACGGGGTTCCTCGGGCGCCAGTTCTTCGCCGGCCGCAACGAAGTGCGGGCCCTCGACCCGTCCCTTTTCACCGTCGGATCTCACGGCGTGACGCACCGCATGCTCAGCAGCCTGCCGCCGGACGACACCGTCGCCGAGCTCTCGGACTCGAGGCGGAGCCTTGAGGACCTGCTCGGCAGGCGGGTGAGCTGCCTCAGCATCCCGGGGGGAGCGGTGGACCGGCGCGTGCTCGAGACCGCCGCGGCGGCGGGATACGACTACATCTTCACATCCAACCTGGGAGTCAACCCCGCGCCGTCCGGGCGGTGCGGCATCGCGCGCGTCGGCGTGAGGCAATCGACAGACCCCGGCACGCTGCGACGCTGGCTCGCAGGCGACTTCACCCGGGAGCGGGCTCGAGCGGCGCTGCTCGGCGTCCCTAAGCGCCTGCTCGGGGCGCGGACTTACTCGAGGCTGCGACGCGTTCTGCTGGGGGAGGGCACGGGCCGTGAGCACTTCTTCGAGCCCTGAGTTCCTCCGGCCCGGCCCGCGACGGCCGCACCGGGTGGTGGCGCTTTGCTCGGACGGTCCGCTCGAGCGCAACACATGCGCGACCCTGGTCCGTGCCGGCGTGAACCTGGTGGGGATTGTGTGGTGCACCCGCTCGGGCCTGAGCGCGCGGGCGCGCTTCTTGTGGCGGTGGGCTGGGCGCCATGGGGCGCTCCACACCATGGGGCAGATTCTCGGCAGGTTGTACGACCAGGCGCTGAACGGGCGCCGCGACGCCCGAGTGTTGGCTCGACTCGTCGACGAGGCGGCCGATCGGGCGGCGCTGGAGGGACCCGATCTGGTCTCCATTGCGACGGATTCCTATTCGCGGCCCGACACGCTCGCCGCGATCGAGCATCTCGATCCGGATATCTTCGTCGTCCACACGAAATTCATCGTCGGCGCAAAGGTGCGAGCGCTCGCACCCGTGGCCGTGATCGGCGGACACCCCGGCATCACGCCCTGGTATCGCGGCATGGACTCCACATTCTGGGCGCTGTTACACGGGCGGCCCGACATGGTCGGGTTCAGCGTGTTTCTCCTCGATGACGGGATCGACACGGGCCCCGTGCTGTTTCAGGAGCGGCTGGCGGTCGTCCCGGGCGACGACAGCCACCTGACGCTCGAATGGAAGGGCATGCAGCGCCAGAGCGCACTTCAGGCGGAGGCGATCTTGCGGCTCGACGCCGGAGAGTGCCTACGCCTCCGCCGCCTGGCTGATGTCCCCCCCGACTCCTACTTCACCCCGCCCACCCTGACCGACGTCCTGCGCTACCGTCGTCGCCAGCAGCTGGTCCGATGACGCCCGCGCCGCCGCCGGCGCCGCGTTCTCGACGAAGAGCCGGTGCCAGGTCGAGAAGGACAGCAACGCCCACAGGATTGCTTCACGGTTGTGGCGGCGCGAGAAGTGTTCGTCCACCAGGCGGGTGACGACTTTCGGATCGAAGCAGCCCAGCCGCCTCATGCGGTCCGCCGACAGCTCGTCTACCACCATCCCGCGTAGCTCGTGTCGCAACCACGCGGCCGTCGGCCCAACGAAGCCGCGCTTCGGAGCCCGGAAGTGCTCTGCGGGAAGGCGGGCTGCGAGCGCGCGTTTGAGGAGCGCCTTGAGTTTCCAGCGATCGACTTTGACACCCGCGGGCAAAGGAAACACCTGTTCGATGAGCACGTGGTCCACAAGCGGCACGCGCACCTCGAGCGCGTGTGCCATCGACAGCCGGTCCGAGAGGGCGAGGATGTCGTCGGCGAGGTAGGTCTTGTAGTCGAGGTACTGCGCCGCGGCGAGGCCCTCCGGCGCGCCGGCGTCGTGGTGGAGGCGCCGGAACCGCTCCCGTGCCCCGTTTCCGACGATCGTGTCGCGCAACCCCGACGCGTAGAGCTGCTGCCGCAGCGAATCGCTGGCGCGACTGAGCAGGCCGAAGTAGCGATCGGGTGTGGCCCGCGCCCCATCCGCGCCGGCACGCAGGAAGCGCTTCATCCGATCCATCGTAAGCTCGCCGCCCAGCGTGTCTGGGAGCCAGTCGCCGAGCACGGTCGCCGCGGCGCGCAGCGCGCGCGGCAGGCGATCGTAGTGATTTGCGGCGAGCAGGCCTAGGTATCGGCGATACCCGGCGAACAGCTCGTCCCCGCCGATCCCCGTGAGGGCGACCTTGTATGACTTGCCGACGATCTCCGAAAGTGCCCACGTGGGGATCGCGGAGTCGTCCGCGTGCGGCTCGTCGAGCGCGTGCACGATCGGCTCGAAGATGTCTTGAATCTCGGGCCTGATGTCGACAACGGTGAGCCGCACGCCGTAGCGCTCGGCGAGGCGGCTCGCCAGGGCCGTCTCGTCGGCGTGCTCCGCCCCCGAGCCATGGTAGCGTGCGGTGAAGGCGTGGGGAGTATGCCCCGATTGCCGCGCCGCGCCCGCCATGCTCGCCACGACGGCCGACGAGTCCAGGCCGCCCGAGAGAAACGCCGCGACCGGGACGTCGCTCACCAGGTGCGCGTCGACCGATGCGTCGAGCCACTCCACGACCCGGCGCTCGACGTCGCGCGGCGCGGGAGCCGGGTCCCGGGGGAGGTCCCAGTAGGGACGGACGGTGAGCTCACCCGTGCTGCGCCACCGCAGCCAGTGGCCCGGCTCGAGCTTGCGGATGTCCCGGAACGGGCTCGCGGGAGCGGGCACATACCCCAGCTGGAAGTAGGCATCGAGCGCCTCCCAGTCGAGCTCGCGCTCCGTGAGGCCGGCGGCCACCAGCGCTTTGAGCTCGGAGGCGAACGCGATTCCCCAAGGGCCAGTCACGACGTACAGCGGCTTGATCCCAAGCCGGTCCCGGGCGAGCAGCAGGCTTTCCGTGGCGGCGTCCCAGATGGCGAAGGCGAACATCCCGCGCAGCGGCGTCACGCAGTCGGGACCCAGCTCCTCGTAAAGGTGCAGCACCGTCTCGGTGTCGCTGTGGGAGCGGACGGCATGCCCGCGGGCCACGAGACCGCGGCGCAGGTCCTGGTAGTTGTAGATCTCCCCGTTGAAGACGATGACTTTGGAGGAGTCTTCGTTGAAGATCGGCTGCTGGCCGCCGCTGAGATCGATGATGCTGAGGCGGCGCATGCCGAGGCCGACGCGCCCGTGCACATACAGCCCCTCGTCGTCCGGGCCGCGATGCCTTAAAGCGGTGCACATCCGGCGCACCAATGCCTCCGATACGGGCCGGTCGCGCTCCCGATGGACGATCCCGGCAATGCCGCACATGTCGCTGACTCCCGACGTTTGTGTTGCACGGCACAGCAGCAAGAGCGGAGCCACCCACCCCACTCGCGCCCGATAGTGCACTGCGCAGGTGCTCTTGTGGCCGACGCGCAACACGTGCAGCGCGGCGTGTCTTTTGCACCCGCGCCCAGAGGGCGGCTGGGGGGAGGGGGCACACCGATCACCGGGGAGGTACGGCGGAGTGGCAAGTCTGGCGGTGGCGACGGGGCTCGCGGCCCGGCGCGACGACGTGTCGCGCTTGGGGCGTACGCCAGGCGGGGCGCAGAGCGGCGTGACCCGGATGTCGCTGCCGGACGCGCTTGCGCTTGGGGCGATCCGTTGGGATGCCGTAATGACGGCGGCCGCAACCACGTCGCCGTTCATGAGCTGGGCGTGGCATCGGGCCTGGGCAGACTCCGCCCCCGCCGATCAGGTCGCCGCGAGCGAAGCGCTGGTTCTCTACGACGAGGGCGGCGCCGTTCGCGCGTTGCTCCCGGTGGCAAGCGGGCGGCTCCCATTCCACCGGGTTCCCGTGATGACGCTGACCTGGGCGACCGGGGATCTCGGCTGCCCGGATCACCTCGACTTGCTCGCGGTCCCCGAGGCGGACCTCCCCGCCCTCGCGGCCGCCGTCGAGGCTCTCCCGTGGCAGGTCCTCGTCCTCAGCAACCTGGCGCCGAACGCAGGCGCCGCGCGCCGACTGTGTGAGGCGATCGCGGGTTACGGCCATACGATGCGGCGCCGGCCCTTGTGGGTGTGTCCGGATCTCGAGCTATCCGACGACTGGGAGCGTTATCTCGCGACCCTGACGCCGACGCGCCGCCAGACGGTGCGCCGCAAGGAGCGAAACCTCAAACGGGACCACGCGGTCGCGTTCACGGATTACGATGGCGAGCGCTTGGAGGAGGGGTGGGGACACCTGACGCGGCTGCACGCGCTGCGCTGGGAAGGGGCGGGTGGGGGCGCGTTTCAAGCGCCTGGCGCGGAGCCCTTGCAGCGGCGCTTCGCGGCCGAGCTGGCGGCGCGCCGGCAGCTCTGGCTGACGACGCTCGACTTGGACGGCGAGCCGGCCGCTGCCTGGTACGGATTCACTTGGGGTGACACAGTCTACTTCTACCAGGGTGGCCGCGACCCCCGCTGGGACCGCGAGAGTGTCGGTCTGGTTCTGATGGGCACCATGATCCGGCGCGCCATCGAGCGCGGCTACCGGCGCTTCGACTTCCTGCGAGGCGAGGATCCCTACAAGCGGCAGTGGACTGCGACCGAGCGCGTTACGGAGGAGATTACGATCGTGCGCCGTGGTTGGCGCGGGCGCTGGCTGCGCGCGCTGGACGCGGCGGCCGATTTGCGCGGCCGGCTCCGGCGCGGCTCCGCCCCGGTGGGGGAGAGACAGGCCGATGGTTGAGCGGCACGCGGGTACCTCGAACGGCGTGCTCCTCATCGTCTCCATCGACACCGAGGAGGACAACTGGCACCGCAGCCGCGAAGGGGTCACAGTCGACAACATCGCCGAGGTTGCGCGGCTGGGTCGCTTCCTGGGGCGCCTGGGGGTACGCGCCACGTACTTCACGGCCTATCAGGTCGCGATCGAGCCGCGCGCGGTCGAGACACTGCGGGAGGTGTGTGCGGACGGCAGCGCCGAGATCGGGGCGCACCTGCATCCCTGGAACACGCCACCCCTCGCCGAGGCGTTCGTGCCCCGCAATTCGATGCTCAAGAACCTGCCGGCGGAGCTGCAAGCCGCCAAGCTGCGGAAGTTGACCGGCGCGCTGGAGGAGGCGTTCGATCGCACCCCCCGCGTGTTTCGCGCCGGCCGCTACGGTCTGGGCCGCGAGACCGTGGGCGCGCTGTTGGCGTGCGGCTACTGCGTGGACTCGAGCGTCAGCCCGTTCGTCAGTCTCGAGGGCGTGGACGACGGCCCGACATTCGTCGGCGCGCCCATGGACGTGTATCGCCTCGCCCCCGGCCGCGACGTCCGGCGCCCCGCACCCGATGGCCCCATGCTTGAGATCCCCCTCTCGTATGGCTACAGCCGCGGGCCGTTCACCCTGTGGGACCCGGTGCGCCGCCTGCTCGAAGCTCCACCGTTCAGCTGGTTGCACCTCGCCGGGGTGGCGACTCGCCTCGGAGTCGTGCGGCGCATCTCGTTGAGCCCGGAGCTGGCCTCGGTCGCTGACATGCTCACGCTGTCGCGTCTGCTGCTGGAGCACGGCGTGCGGCACCTCCACCTCTCGTGGCACAGTCCCAGTCTCATGCCCGGTCTCAGTCCCTTCGCGCCGACGGCCGCGGACGTCGAACGCTTGTACGCCTCAGTCGAAGCGTACCTCGAGGGTCTGTCCCGGATGACGCCTGTGACCTTCGCCACCGTCAGCGAGGCGGCTGCGGCGTTGCAGTAGCTCGCACCGCGCTGTGGCGCTCGCGCCACTGTCCGGGTGGCCCGGACCCCCGTTGCGGCCTCGCCCCGTTTGGCACAGGACCTGCGCTTCCCCCGTCGGACCGTCCGGTCGTCTCCGTCCAGCGAAGGAAACCTGTGCTCAAGAGCGTCGGCAGCAACTGGCTCATCACGCTCGTCACCGTCGCCGCGGCGTATCTGCTTACGCCGTTCACGCTCCACAAGCTGGGGGACGCGGGCTACGGCACCTGGAACCTGATCAACTCGATCACCGGGTACCTCGCGCTCCTCGTGCTCGGCGTGCCCATGGCGTCGGTGCGCTACTTCGCGGAGCACGTCGCGACGGGCGACGTTCGCAAGCTCAACCAGGCGATCGGCAGCTGTACGGCGCTGTATCTGGCAATGGGAGCGGTGGCGTTGGTCGTCGGGGCGGGTCTGTACGTGTTCTACACCCTGACGTACCATGTCCCGGAGGCCATTGCAGCGGACGCCCGTTGGGCGTTCTTGCTCACTGTGCTGTACGTGGCCGTGGGGTTCGTCGGCGTGCTTCCGAACGGCCTCCTCGCAGCCAACGACGACTTTCTCCCGCGCAACCTGATTCGCTTGGCAGGCGTGGTGCTACGCCTCGGCCTTACCCTCGGCCTGCTGACCCTGAAGGCGTCGTTGAGCGTACTCGCCATGATCCAGCTCGCCTGCCTCGCGTTCGATTTTTCGCTCTGCACGTGGCTGGTCCTGCGTCGGTATCCGGGCACGCGCATCCGCCTGGCGGACTTCGACTGGCGGATGGTGCGGCGCATCTTCTCCTTCAGCCTGTACGTGCTCGTGCTCAATGCGGGAGCGCGCCTTTCGTTCGAAACGGACTCGCTCGTCATCGGGAAGTTCCAGGACGTCAGCGCCATCCCGTACTTCACGGTCGCCAACAGCTTCATCCTCTACCTGATGGAGTTCATCATCGCGATTGCCGCGGTGGTGATGCCCCTGGCGACGCGCCTGAAGACGCAAGGAAGGGAGGCCGAGCTGCGCGAGACGTTTCTCAAGTGGTCGAAGATCGCGCTCTCGCTGACCATGATGGCTGGGCTCTTCCTGATCGTCCTCGGGCCCAGGTTCATCGCCTGGTGGATCGATCCCGCGTTCGAGCGCCCGGCGGGCCAGGTGTTGCAGATCCTCATGATCTCCTATCTGGTGTTCCTCCCCGTGCGTGGCGTCGCGCTGCCCATTCTCATGGGGCTCCACAAACCGGGCTTGCCCACCATCGGGTTTCTGGTCGCGGGCGTGGTCAACCTCGTCTTGAGCATCGCGCTGGCGCGCCCGTTGGGTATTGCCGGCGTGGCGATCGGGACGGCCATTCCCAACGTGCTGTTCGCGGGGCTCGTCTTGGTGCACGCCTGCCGGGAGCTGGAGACGCCCGTGGGCGAGTACCTGCGGTACGTCGTGCCGCGCGCCACGCTCGGGGCGCTCCCGGTGCTGGGGCTGTTGCTCTGGTTCAAGCTCGATCTCGACGTCCGCAGCCTGGGCGGCCTGGCGGGTGCCGGCGTCGCGATGGTGCTGCTCTTCGCGGTCACCTGGGTGTTTTTCGTCTACCGCAACGATCCGTACATCGACCTGCGTGGCCGGGTGGCGCGGCTGCGAGTCGGGGGGAGGGCGTGATGGCGTGGGTCGCGGGGCTCGTTATCGCGGCGGCGATCTCGTTCGTCGCCAGTGAGCTGGGGTCACGCTGGTGGATCCGTCGCTACGGCGGATATCGCGTATGGCCGCCGGGGGCGCGCCTCGAGCTGCGGCAAGACCCTGAGGTCTTCGCCGAAGTGGAGCCGCGCGTGCGCTTCGAGATCAACGACGAAGGCGAGCGTGGTGGCGACGTGCCCCGTGACACTGCTGGCCTGTACCGCGTCCTGGTAGCGGGGGGGAGCGCAGCCGAATGCTTCGCCGTGGACCAGCCTACCAGCTGGCCGGGCATGCTCGAGCGGCTGCTCAACGACGCGGGCAGCCTTCACACCCTGGGGGTGCGCCGCGTGCACGTCGGCAATATCGCGCATTCCGGAGTCGGATCGGCCGAGCTGGACCTCATCCTGGAGCGCATGCTGCCCCAGTACGGCCGCCTCAATGCGATCCTCATCATGGTCGGGGCGAGCGATGTGTACCATTGGCTGGAGGAGGGCGCACCATCGCAACCGCCCTCGACGGTGCCGGAGCTGTCGCTGTTCTCCTGCCACCCGCAGCAACCCTTCGGCTGGCGGCCCGGTGAGACCGCGCTGGCGGAGGTCGCCCGCCGCATGCGCCGCTCGTGGCTTCGTCCCGTGCAGGTGAAGGAGAATGTCGGATCCTGGATCGTGACCGCGCGGAAGATGCGCGCCGCGGCCAAGGAAGTGCTGACCAGTGTCCCCGACCCGACCCCCGTGATGGACCACTTCGAGCACCATTTCATCCGGCTGGTCCGCCGCGCTCAGGCCTATGCGGATCGCGTCCTGATCCTACGGCAGCCCTGGTTCGAGAATCACTATACGCCCGAGGAGACGGCGCGTTTCTGGCACGGAGGCTTAGGCAAGGCCTGGAAGGAAACGATCACGGTGTACTACAGCCTGGAGGTCGTGAACCATCTGCTGAGCCTTGTGGACGCTCGGGTCGCCAAGGTCGCCACCGCACTCGGCGTCCAGAGCCTCACGCTGCGGCCGCTCCTGACCCAGCGGCTGCGTCAGTATTACGACCACGACCACTTCACGCCCGCTGGCGCTGCCGTCGTGGCCGGTGCGGTCGCCGCCGCCATGCTGCAACACCCCGCGGCTGCCCGGCCGTCTCGTACCCGGGTGGTGGGAGACTCATCCTCGGCCGCGGTCGCCGCCGGCTGATTGGACTCCGGGCGGGCGGCCCGCGCCCCAGGACGCGCACCCGATGGTACTAATGCACATCGCTGCACCGGCGGAGTTCGGGGGCTTGGAGCGCGTCGTCCAGACCCTCGCGCTCGGGTTCCGCGGCCTGGGACACGACGTGCATGTCGTGGCGGTCGTGACGGAGGCGGGTGCGGATCGCTCATTCTTCGCGCCGCTCGCTAGCGCTGGTGTGCACATGCATCCACTGGTCCTGCCGAGCCGCGGGTACCTCCGGGAGCGCGCCGCCATCGCCGATCTCCTGCACCGAGTGCGCCCTGACGTCGTGCACACGCACGGCTACCGGCCGGACGTGCTGGACGCGGGCGTGGCGCGCCGCGCGGGCATTCCCGTCGTCACAACCCTGCACGGCTTCACGCATGGCGGCTGGAGAAACTGGTGCTATGAACGACTGCAATACCGCGCGTTTCGCCGGTTCGACGCGGTCGTGGCCGTCGCCCGGCCCCTGGTCGCGCGGCTCGAGCGCGCCGGAGTGCCGCGCTCACGGATCCACGAGGTGCCGAACGCCTTGTCGGCGATCGCGCCGCCGCTTGAGCGGCAAGCCGCGCGGCACGCTCTCGGCGTCTCCCCGGACTCCTTCGTGGTCGGCTGGGTGGGCCGGCTGAGTCGGGAAAAGGGACCGGATGTGCTGCTGGACGCGCTGCCCCACGTGGCCGACCTGCCGCTCGACGTCTCGATCCTGGGGAACGGCGTCGAGCGCGTTTCGCTCGAGGCCCGGGCGCGCCGCCTCGCGGTGGACGGACGCATCCGCTGGCACGGCGAGGTCCCGGACGCCGGAGGTCTGTTCGCGGCGTTCGACGTCTTCGTGTTGAGCTCCCGCGCAGAAGGGACCCCGGTCGTGCTGCTCGAGGCGATGGCGGCGGGTGTCCCGATCGTGGCCACGCGTGTAGGCGGCGTGCCCGATGTGGTGTCGCCGGCGGAGGCGGCGCTGGTCGGGGCGGACCAGCCGGTCGCCCTGGCCGCCGCGATGCGAGCCGTGTACCAGGACCGCCTGGCTGCTGCGCGGCGCGCCGGCGCCGCGCGAGCCCGGCTGGAGCGTGAGTTCGGCCTCGCGCCGTGGCTCGACCGCTACGAGGCGATCTACCGCCGCGTCACGACCGACACACCTGCGCTGGTACGCACGTGACGCTGCTGCCGTGGCTCGCCGTCGACCTGGCCCTGGCCGTGTGCGTGTACGCCTACGTCGGGTATCCCGCCGCACTCAAGGTCTGGAGCCTGGTCCGGCGCGCCCGGCGCCCCCCCCAGCTCCCGCCGGATTGGCCACGCATCAGCATTGCGCTTCCGGTGCACAACGAGGTCGAGGTTGTCGCCGACACGCTGGAGGGTCTCCTTGCGCTCGACTATCCGGTTGACCGGCGCCAGATCCTCGTGGTCTCGGACGCGTCCACGGACGGGACGGACGAAATCGTCGCGCGGTTCGCGAGCCGCGGCGTTGAGTTGTTACGGCTACCCGAGCGGCAAGGCAAGACAGCTGCTGAGAACGCGGCGCGCAGGCACCTGACGGGCGAGATCATCATCAACACCGACGCGTCGGTTCGAGTCCATCCTCAGGCGGTGAAGCACCTCGTCGCGGCGTTCGGCGACCCGTCCGTGGGCGTCGCGTCGGCGCGCGACGCGAGCGTCGCGAGTCTCGATCAGCGGGCGAACGTCGGGGAAGGGGCGTACGTCGGATACGAAATGTGGGTGCGCGACCTGGAGACTCAGGTGGATGGGATTGTGGGCGCCTCGGGGTGCCTGTACGCGATCCGAGCCGACCTGCACATGGGTCATGTCCCCGACGGGCTGAGCCGGGACTTCGCGGCCGCGCTCACAGCGCGGTCGCATGGCCGGCGAGCGGTGTCGGTTCCCGCGGCGGTCTGCTTCGTACCCCGTGCTGCGTCCCTTCGTCAAGAGTACCGGCGCAAGGTCCGCACGGTCACACGCGGCCTGTTCACGCTCGCGTACAAGCGTGCCCTGTTGAACCCGCGCCGCTACGGTCCTTTCGCCTGGATGTTGTTCAGCCACAAGGTGTGCCGCTGGCTCGTCCCATGGGCGCTGCTGGTGCTGCTCGCCGCCCTGGCAGGCTTGGCGTTTGTCTCAGGGTGGGCCCGAGCCGCGCTCGCCGCCGCCGGCGCGATCGCGGTGCTGGGTGTCGTCGGGTGGCTGTGGCCGGAGGGGAAGAAGATGCCGCGCGTGCTCGCCCTGCCCGCCTTCGTCGCCGCGGGAAACGCGGCGGTGCTGCATGCCTGGCTACGCGTCCTGACCGGCCGGCTCGCCCCTGTGTGGGAGCCCACGCGGCGCGGCCCGATGCCGGTGCGCTAGTCGCACGCTCACCGGGCGCCGCGCCCGAGCACCATTACGGGCAACGTACGGCACATGATCTTGAAGTCCTCGAGCGCCGACTGGCGATGGATGTACTCGAGATCCAACGCCACCTTCCGCCGCACGTCCTCGACGGACTGGTCGTACGCCAGGTTGATTTGCGCCCAGCCTGTGATGCCGGGCCGCACCCGCTGGCGGCGCTGGTAACCCTCCACCTGTTCCCGCAGATATACGAAGATCGCCGGCTGCTCCGGGCGGGGACCCACGATGTTCATGTCGCCCCGGAGCACGTTGAACAGCTGCGGCAGCTCGTCGAGCCGCAGCTTGCGCAACACGCGTCCGATCGACGTAACGCGGGGGTCGTCCTGCTGGGCCCACACCTCCCGCTCGCCGCGCTCCACGTGCATCGTGCGGAACTTGTACATCGTGAACGGTCGGCCGCCGAGGTCGAGCTCACGTCGCGTGTTGCCGCCGGCGCGCGACAGCGCGCGGCGGTCGAGCCCGACTCGCGTTTGCGTGAACAGCACCGGGCCGCGCGATGTGAGCTTGATCAGCGCCGCGATGACGAGCCCCAGCGGCAGCGCGAGCACCAGTCCGACGCCTGCCACCACGACGTTGAGCAGTCGCCGGTTTGCGGGCTCGCGCTCGTGCCAGCGCGAGCGTCTCGGCGTGACGTGCCGGGCGACGGAAGGTCGCGCGACGGGGAAGTGCAACGAGGCAGCCATGCCGAGTTTGATGGCAAGGTCCGTGCCCGTTACCGCCCGCGATTGTGCCGCTAACTACTTTGATATCAGGTTGTTATGATGATGCTTGAGGACTGCAGAGCGGACGCAACATAGCGGTCGGGCGTCGGCTGTCGGTGGGGTGCGACGACGCGCGGACGCGCGCCGTCAGCCGCGCGATGCGACGGTCGGCAACTCGAGCGCGAACGAGAAGCGAGTGCCTTCGGAGCTCGTCTCGACTGCGAGGTCGGCTCCCATCGCGCGTACCAACTTGCGACAGATCGCGAGCCCGAGGCCCGTGCTCGAGAACCGTTGCCGCGGGTCGCCGTCGTTCTTACGGAACGGCTGGTAGAGATTCTGCAGCATGTCAGGTTCGATGCCGCTGCCGGTGTCGGCCACGGCGAACTCGAGTCGAGTGGCCGAGAGGGGTCGCGCCGCGATCTCGATCCAGCCCCGCTCTGTGTACTTGGCAGCGTTGGTCGCGAGGTTGAGCAGGACGCGGGAAAGGGGTCGTGCGTGGCCGACGCGACGCTCCGGCACCGGGTGCACCAGGCGCACCTCCAGTCCCTGCTCGCGCGCGACCGGGAGGATCATGTTGCGTACCGACGTGAAGACCTCCGTCACCGAGAAGGGGCCCGGCTCGGGGTCGGCCAGCCGGTGGCTGCCGCGGGCGAGCTCCACCACGTCGCTCGCCGAGGTGCAGAGGCCCAACGCTGCGCTGTAGATCAGGCCCAGAGAGCGGCGCTGACTCTCGGTAACCGGGCCGCCTTGGCCCTGGTGCAGGGCTTCCACGAGGAACAGGATCGAGGTCAAGGGCGAGCGGATGTCGTGGGCCATCTCGATGACGAGCTCGAGTCCGTTCTGGCCGGTGAAGCAAGAAGCGATGTCGTCCGGCTCGGGCGCCGGTTGGGCAAAGGGTCGGAACGGACGGGTCGGCCGCTTGGTCGCGACTACGGCTGGCGCGCTGGTCATGATGCGATGGCTCCCCTTGTCACGAAGCGGTTCACGCCGCGTCGCCGGTCTCTGCCGCTGCGGCCGACGTTTCCTCGGGCTCCCGTTCGACCACCCAGCCGGCCGTGGGGCTCCGCTGCAACCCGTGTCGCTCCATCATTCGATACAGCGTCGTGCGGTCCACGCCCGCGATGCGTGCAGCCTTGGACATGTTCCCCCCCGCGCGGTTCACGAGCCACGTGAGGTACTGTCGCTCGAACTGCGCAATCACGCGGTCGCGCGCGACGTGGTAGCTCTCCTCGAGCAACGTGGACACGAGCGACGCGGGATTGACACCCGTCGTCGGTGCCGCCGTCTCGCCGACCAAGTTCAGGTCCTCGGCGCGGATCTGCGTGCCGGGCTCGGTGATCACTGCCACGTGCTCGATCACGTTCTGCAACTCGCGCACGTTCCCCCGCCACGGGTGCGCACACAGCCCGCGGATGGCCGCTTCCGTCAGTCGCGGAGGCGCCTGGCCCTTGCTGCGGTGCCGGGCCCAATAGGTCGACAGGAAATACTCGGCCAGCAACGGGATGTCCTCGGGACGCTCGCGCAGCGGGGGGACGTAGATCGGTACGACGCGCAGGCGGTAGTACAGGTCCTCCCGCAGGTCGCCCGTCCTGAGCGCCGTCTCGGGGTCGCCGTTGGTCGCGGCCACGAAGCGCACGTTGACCACGGCGTCCGTCGTCTCGCTCCCCACCCGGCGCACCACGCCGTCCTGAATCACGCGCAGCAGCTTCGCCTGGATCGGCTTCGACATCTCGATCAGTTCGTCCAGGAACAGCGTGCCGCCGTTTGCCGCCTCGAGGAGCCCGGGTTTGTCGCGCACGGCGCCCGTGAAGGCCCCCTTCCGGTGCCCGAACATCTCGGACTCGAGCAGCCCCTCAGGAAGCGCGGCGCAGTTCACCGCCACGAACGGTCGGCTCGACCGCTTACTGTGCTGGTGGATGAACTGAGCGATCAGCTCCTTCCCGCTGCCGCTCTCGCCGGTGATGAAGACCGACGCATCCGTCGCCGCCACCTTGCGCGCGAGGTCCACCGCGCGCCGGAACGAGGGCGCCGTGCCGAGCAGCGCGATCTTGTCTGATTGGACGGCCCGTCGTTCCAGCTGCGACTGCTGCTCGCGGGTCTCGCGCGCGACAACCAGCGAATGCACCGCGCGCCCGACGAGAATCTGGAGATGCGTGGCCGAGAACGGCTTCGGCAGGTAGTCGAAGGCGCCCTGCCGCAGTGCCTCGACGCTCGTATCCACTGTCGGGTTACCCGTCATGACGATCACCACTGTGTCCCGGTTCGTGGTCTGCGCCACGCGCAACAGCGCGAGGCCATCCACCTGGGGCATGTGGAGATCCGCGAGCACGATGTCGAACGCCCGTCGCTTGAGGAGCTCAAGCGCTTCCGAACCGCGGCCGCACACCGTGACGTCGTATCCGTCCTGGCGCAGCACCGTGGCGCAACTGTCCCGCAACGTGTGCTCGTCGTCCACTACCAGGATTCGAATTCGCGCCTTTTGCTCGGGGCCGATCGGCAGCAAGGCGGCGAGGGTCTTCGCCTCGTCCGACTCACGCGACCGTCCGATTCTGTCTTCTGCAAGCGGCATCGCCATCTTGACCTACCGGGTATCGGTTCGACCTCCGCCTACGCATGCTTCGGGCCACTCTGTCGCGACCTCGCAGCAGCACGCGCGGCGCGGAAACCGCACCAACGTGAGTCCCCCTAGCCTTCACCGGCGCACCGATTTGCGGCATCCAGAGCGCCTGAGGGTGTCCGCCTTCGTCCCCGACTCGCGGTATCGGACTTGCTGAGGCATGGCGGCAGCACTCACCCATGCCCATTCGCGAGCCGCATTCGTCTTTGATCCCGCTCCCGGTGCCCATGCCGCCGGAGCTGCGGTCACCACCGCCTTCCGCAGCCCTGTCCGAGCCCGGCGTCTTGGAGGGTGACGCAGGCTTGGATTGGCGGCGCGTGCTGGGCGCAGTCACCCGGTTCCGGTGGCTGATCCTCGCCGCGACGGCCCTGGCGACGGGTCTCGGGGTGGTCGCCACGCGCTTTGTGAAGCCCCAGTACGTGGCGCAGGCGACAATCTGGATCGACGAATCGGAGCGGCGCGCGGCCGCCGACCGCGGGCCGATCCGGGGCACCCAGCTGCTCGATCCCGAAGCGTGGGTGGACCTGCTCCGGTCCTACGAGGTGCTCGATCGCGTGGTCCGCGAGCAACGCCTCTACCTGACTGTGCGGCCCGCCCTCGATTCGACGGTGCTCAGCGGCTTCACCGTGGCCGACGACTACCGGGCGGGGAAATACCGGCTCACCACGGATTCGTCGGGCCGGCGCTACACGCTCGCGACCGCCGACGGCGTGGAGCTCGACCGCGGCGTCGCGGGGGATTCCGTTGGCCGACGGTTGGGATTCCTGTGGGCGCCGACACCGGAGGCCCTGGGTGCGGGGCGGACCGTCCAGTTCGCCGTCGCCGCCGTGCGCGACGGCGCCCGGCTGTTGTCCGACGAGTTGGACGTGCATACCGATCCGATGGGGAACCTGCTGCGGCTCGAGCTGCGCGGCGCCAGCCCGACGCGCATCACGGCGATTGTGAACGCCGTGACGCAGCGGTATGTGGCTGTGGCGGCGGATCTCAAGCGCCAGAAGGTGAGCGAGCTGACGAAGATTCTGGACCAGCAGCTCGAGACGGCGCGCGAAAACCTGCGGCAGGCCGAGGTCGCGCTCGAGCGGTTCGGGGTGCGCACCATCACCTTGCCCTCCGGACGGGCCGGAGCGCCCGCGCCCGGCGCCGCGGCGGGTGGCGACGCCGTGCCCTCGGACCCCGCCGTGGCGGGCTTCTTTGACCTGCGGCTCGAGCATGATCAGCTGCAGCGCGACCGCGCGGCTTTGGAGCAGGCGGTGGCGCGGCCGGACTCGGGCGTGTCCGCGTCCTTGCTCGAAGCGATCCCCGCGGTCAAGCAGAGCCCCGATCTGGTCGCGGCCCTGAAAGAGCTGGTCAACAAGCAAGCCGACCTGCGAACGCTCCGTTACCACTACACGGACGAGTACCCCGACGTGCAGCGACTGTCGGCCGATATCGCGGTCTTGGAGCGTCGCACGATTCCGGCGCTCGCCCGCGGTCTGGCGAATGAGTTGGCGGCGCGTGAGGCCGAGCTCGGTCGGCGCGTGGACGCGGGATCCCACACGTTGCGGCAGATCCCCCCCCGTACGATGGAGGAGGCACGCCTGCGACGCGCGGCCATGCTCGCCGAGACGGTGTACACCACTTTGCAGCAGCGGTACGCGGAGGCGCGCCTCGCCGAGGCGAGCGCCACACCTGACGTGCGGATCCTCGATTCAGCGCTAGTACCCCAGCGCCCCGTCAAGAACACCGCGCCGCGCATCGTCCTGCTCGCCTGCGTCGCTGGGTTCGGACTGGCAGTCCTTGGTGCAGTCCTGCTCGACCGCGTGGATCCACGGGTGCGGTATCCGGACCAGGTATCACGCGAGATGGGTCTCCCCATCCTCGGCGCGATTCCGCATCTGCGGAAGGGTGATCTCGCGGGGCGCGGCGGACCGCCCTCCGAGAGCGTGGCCGAAGTGGTGGAAGCCCTGCGGGGCGTGTGCCTCAACGTGATGCACGCGTACGGCGCCGGGCCCATGGTTCTCACGCTCACGAGCCCCGGGCCAGGCGATGGGAAATCATTCCTCGCGGCAAATCTGGCCCGTACGTTCGCGGAGGGCGGCCAGCGGACCCTGCTCGTGGATGCGGACATCCGGCGCGGCGTGCTGCACCGCCGTCTCGGCGGCGTGCGGCGCCCCGGCTTGAGCGACTTCTTGCGTGGCGAGGCAGACCTCGATGGGATCGTTCAGACGACGGCGCATCCTTCGCTCGCCCTCGTGGGCTGCGGTACGCGAGTACACCAGGCTCCGGAGCTGCTAGGCTCCCCGGCGATGGGACAGGCCCTCGCCCGGCTGCGGTCGGCGTACGGCGTGGTGGTGGTCGACACGCCGCCCCTGGCCGCGGGTGTCGATCCTCTCATCCTCGCGACGTTGACGGGGAACCTGCTGATGGTGTTGCGCACGGGGTACAGCGATCGTGAGATGGCGACGGCGAAGCTCGAGGTGGTCCATCGCCTCCCGGTGCGCCTGCTGGGTGCCGTTCTGAACGACGTCCCGGACGGCGCCGCCTACCGCTATTACTCCTATTACCTGCCGGGGTACGAGGCCGCGGACGAAGACGCGCGCGGCGAAGCGGTGGTCATTCCCTAGGCTTACGGCGAGGGGGGTGGGGGAGGAGGGGGGCCGGCGCCTGCGTCCTCGAAGCGCCGGATCCAGCCTCCGGCCTCGCTGCGGCCCGTACGCAAGGCAGCCGAGGCACGCACCAGCAACTCGACCGGCTCCATCGGCGCGTAGCCCACGTTCGACACGGCGTCGTACCCGCAGCGGAGGTGCACCTCTTTAGCAGTCGAGCCGATCGCCTGCGTAGCCGCGCTTTGGAGCGAGCCCGCGAGGCGCTCTGCGAGGCGACGGGCCCCGCCGGCGTCGGTACCGGGAGCCAGGACTGCGAACTCCAGCGGACCCAGCCGGCCGATGGCGTCGGAGCGCCGCGAGGCCGACCGCAACGTCTGCACGGTCCGTCCCATTGCGCCTTCCTCCGCCGAGGCATCGAACGCCAGTACGACACACGCGAGCGCCCCATGGTCCCGGAACGCTTGCGACCCAAGCTCGCGGGCCCGGCGGGCCAACCCTTGCCGGTTGTACAGCCCCGTGCTCGGGTCGAGCAGGCCCTCCGCACGCGCGCGGTCGAAGTCGCGCTTCGCCTGCACG
>WNGI01002123.1_pt1 | contig 25820 bp, 23 predicted proteins | sample 5400621 | NCBI WGS metagenome assembly WNGI01 (sample SAMN13153374, study PRJNA577476) | soil metagenome | isolation source: 20 cm soil or saprolite under Garry oak tree replicate 1 | place: USA:California | collected 2016-06-15 | reverse complement strand
CGATAGTGCACATTGGCTGATATTGGCGTCATGCAGACGAATTGCAGCATGCGAAGCCTGGACATGTGCCGACAGGGGGTGATCGCCGGCAACCGCGGCTTCTGCAGTCCGAACCCACGCTGGAGGGGAACCCGGGGCGTCAGAAGCCGGGTCGGTGAACACGCTCCGTATATTGGATATTGGGTTGCTCGGTCATGCTGCGCACGCTAGCGACTGCGGCTGCCGGACGCTGGCGATTGCGCGCTATCCAGGACCTTGGATCGTGCGGACGGGCGGGAAAGCGTGTGAGGCGCCGGTCAGCTGTTTCGGTCGCGGCTTAACGGGGATTTTCCTCCGGGCGTCGCGCGAAAAATCAGCGGCGCGCGCGCCTTCCCTCTTTGAATTTATGTTTGTTGATGCTACCAAGTAATAACTGTGGCGCTTGTTTGTTGAAAAGGAGGACAGCTGATGAAGCTCGCCTTAATTGGTAGCTTGAGTGGTTTGGCCATGATCGTCGGAGTGACGGCGGCGAATGCCCAAGCCAATATCAACCCGAACGTCTACCCGGGTAATACGTCCGAGCGGTACGGAGCGCAGGCACCCTGGGAATGGCACGCGGGTCCTGGACCGAATAAACGAGGCAACATGTGCCTCACCCACACGGATCTTAATCGTGGTTACGGCTATCAAACGGCATGCCCGCCTCCAAAGAAGGCTGCGAAAAAGTAGCGGCAAAGTCCTCGAAGAAGGTGGCCTCGCGCTAACCAGAGCTGGATTCGCGCGGACCTACGAAGATCTTTCGCGAAGTATCTTGAGGGGATCCGTTCTTTCTTCGAATGAACGGATGTCAGAAACGGCCCGTGGCGTGCCAGCCGCGGGCCGCAATGTTTAACGCATCAGAATTTTGCTCCCGCGGACAAGCCCACACTGATGCTGCGACGGCACCGAGCGCAGGCCCTCGGAATCCTCGCGGCTTGCTTTGCTGCGCAAGGAATCTTGATACCCGCTGCATCCGTGTGTGCTCGCCCCACGTAGCTCCCGGGTCGGCGCGGGGTCATGGCTCGCGCCCCCATACGCGGATCATTTTCAGGGAGCGACCACCATGTTCGGAAAAATCGGAGTCTTCGCGCTCACGGGCGCGCTCGTCGCCTCGAGCTTCGTTGCGAGTGACGCCCAGGCAGCAGGTTGGATCGTTGGCCTCGTCGACGGCAAGTCGATCGTGACCATCGACCCAGTGACCCGCAAGGTGATGTCGAAGGTCGACATCAAAGGCGCCAGTCCCCTCATCGGCATCGACGTACGGCCGGCCGACGGGATGCTCTACGGCGTTGCCGGCGATGGAACGATCGTCACCATCGATGCCAAATCCGGCCAGGCCGCGATGAAGAGCAAGATGTCGGAGATGCTCAAGCCCGGCGTCAGCGCCACCGTCGATTTCAACCCGGTGGCCGATCGATTGCGCGTGATGGGATCGGATGGCACCAGCCTGCGCGTCAATGTCGATGACGGGAAAGCGATGGTCGACGGCTCGCACAAGTACAAGGACGGCGACGCCAATGCCGGCAAGGCGGCCAAAGTCGTGGCCGGCGCCTACACCAATTCGTGGAAGGGCGCCAAGGCGACGACGGTCTACAACATCGATGCCGCAACCGGAGTGCTGGTGACCCAGGCTCCGCCGAATGACGGTGTGCTCAATACGGTGGGATCGCTTGGCATGCCGGTGAGCGGCCCCGTTGCATTCAACATCGTCGCGACCGGCGAGGACAAGAACGAGGGCTGGCTCGTCGCTAACGGTGCTCTTTATTCGGTCGATCTGAAGACGGGCAAGGCCAGCATGGTCGGCAAGATCGAAGGGTTGGGCGGCACCCTCGGCGATATCGCCTGGATCGACTAGTCCGTATTGACTTATGCTGTCGGGCCCGCGGGGACCCGTCCCCGCGGGCTGCCGCCGTTTTTTTGGCATCCACCCGCGCTGCAACTCCGCAGCTGAGGCAGGCCGATGGCGCTACCCGTCAGCTTCGACCACTGCGTCGTGCATGTTTCCGAATGGGAGCGCTCCAACGCGTTCTACCGCGATGTGCTGGGCGCCGAGCTCGTCCGGCGGCCGCACGGCTGGGCGTACCGTTTCGGCGCCGCGCAGCTCAACCTGCATGGACCCGGCTTTCATCCGGCGGAGGTGGCGCGGATTCCGGTAGCGCCGGGCAACAGCGATCTGTGCTTCCAATGGAATGGGCCGATCGCGGATGCCATCGCCCACCTCGAGCGCTGCCGCGTCCCGATCGATGCGGGTCCGATCGAGCGCTTTGGCGCCAAGGGCTCCGGCACCAGCATCTATTTCCGCGATCCTGACGGCTCGCTGCTGGAATTCATTTCCTACCATCCCCAAGGCGGAGACCGCGCGTGACCACTTTGCACGATCCAAACATCCTTCCGGCCGATCTCCCGATACCGCAGGACGACGGTGCCGCAGGCCATCTCACCGGCATGAGGCTGCCCTCCCTGCTGCTCAACGCGACCGAAGGTTCACAGATTGATCTGTCGAAACTGTCCGGCCGTACGGTGATCTATATCTACCCGCGCACCGGCGTGCCGGGGCGGCCGATGCCGGAGGGCTGGAATGAGATTCCCGGCGCGCGCGGCTGCACGCCGCAATCGTGCGGCTTCCGCGACCATTTTGCCGAGCTCGAGCGGCTCGGCGTGGCGCGGGTGTTTGGCCTGTCGTCGCAGGACAGCGCGTATCAGCGCGAAGCGGTCGAGCGTCTGCACCTGCCGTTCGCGGTGCTTTCCGACGAACGGCTCGAGCTTGCGCGCGCCATCAAGTTGCCGACGTTCAAGGTTGCCGGCATGACGCTGCTCAAACGCATGGCACTCGTCATCGACGACGGCATCATCACCAAAGTGTTCTATCCCGTGTTCCCGCCGGACAAGAATGCTGAGGAAGTAATCGCCTGGCTTCGCCACGGCTCGCGCGGTTGAACTCCGCGGGCGTCATTGCGGCGCCCGAGCGCAGCGACGGAGCCCCGAATCATAAGCACCGGCTGTGGTTATGAGTTCCGGGCTTCGCCGCAACGCAGCCAAGCTTGCGCAGGCTGCGTGGACTTGCCTGCGCTGCGGCGCCCCGGAATGACGGGAGGCTGGGTAGACGGCTGAGGCTCAATCGTCGAGGAAAGCGCGGGCCGCCGCGAAGACGTCGCGAAACATCTTCGGCGTCAGCACGCCAGTGCTCGTGTTGTAGCGGGAGCAGTGATAGCTCACGAAAATCCGCAGCCTGCCGATGTCGTGCGATGTGCCATGACCGAACGGCGCCGCCGAGCGGCGCTGGCCGAGCGCAGCCACGGTGCTCGCATGGGAAATCCGGCCGAGCGTCACGACGGCGCGCAGATTTTGCATCTCGGCGATGGTCGCTTTGAGAAAAGCGCGGCAAGTTTCGATCTCCGCCGGGCTTGGCTTGTTCTCCGGCGGCGCGCAACGCACCGCATTGGTGATACGCGCATCGACGAGGGTGAGCCCGTCCTCGGGCGATGCCAGGTACGTGCCGCGGGCAAAGCCGAAATGCTTGAGCGTGTCGTAGAGCAGCTCGCCTGAGAAATCGCCGGTGAACGGCCGCCCGGTGCGGTTTGCTCCCCTCAGTCCGGGAGCGAGGCCCACGATGAGGAGCCGCGCGCTACGCGGACCGAACGAGGCAACCGGTGCGTTGAACCAAGTGGGCTCGCGGCGACGCCACTCCTGCCGGAATTCCTTGAGGCGCGGACAAAGCGGGCACTCGCGGCCGGGTTTACCGGACGCGTCGGGCATCGCGGCGCGCTCAGTCCTCGAAATCGTCGTCGTCATCAAGGCTCGCACCGGCGCCCGCCCGTTGCGGCGCGGTCGAGCGCTGCAGGAACTGCGGCGTGTGGCGCTCGCGCGGTTCGCGCGCTTCACGTGCCGCACGCTCGGCCGGGTCGCGGCCGATCTTCGGCTGCAGCTCGACGATGTCGAGGAAGACGTCGGCCTGCCGGCGTAGCTCGTCGGCGACCATCGGCGGCTGCGTCGAGATGGTGGACACGACGGTCACGCGCACGCCGCGGCGCTGCACCGCCTCGACCAAGGAGCGGAAGTCGCCGTCCCCCGAGAACAACACTATATGGTCGACTGAGCCTGCGATCTCCATCGCGTCGACCGCCAACTCGATATCCATGCTTCCCTTGATCTTGCGCCGGCCGGTTTGATCGACGAATTCCTTCGTCGCCTTGGTCACCACGCTGTAGCCGTTATAATCCAACCAATCGATCAAAGGCCTGATCGAGGAGTATTCCTGATCCTCGATCACTGCCGTGTAATAGAAGGCGCGTAAGAGATAGCCGCGCGACTGAAACTCACGCAGCAGACGTTTGTAGTCGATATCAAAACCGAGCGACTTGGCGGTGGCGTAGAGATTGGCGCCGTCAATGAATAGAGCGATCTTTTCCGTTTTAGGTTCCATGATTCTCTCGTGTAAGGTCATTGAAACTAGATAGCTGCTCCGGACGCGCGCGACCGCCGGCTAATGGTGCCGGATCCTTGGCTCATCGGGGATGGAGTGATCGCCTGCCGCTCAATTGCGGGTATACGCTCGTTGTCACAACCAATCCGAAATACAAGACTAAGGATCGCACGGCGGTTCCTTCACCTGCCTAACAGAGGCACGCCGAGCCGCCAAGGAAAATGTGAGGCGTGAATTTCGCCTTGCACTTTGGCGGCGAGATCGCTACCTAACAGCCGCATTTCACAAGTTCCATTGCAGGAGCGATACGAGCATGGCCCGCGTCACCGTCGAGGACTGCATCGATAAGGTCGAGAACCGTTTCGATCTCGTGCTGTTGGCAAGCCACCGCGCGCGGATGATCTCATCCGGTTCTCAGATCACGATCGATCGCGACAACGACAAAAATCCCGTGGTCGCGCTGCGCGAAATTGCCGAGAAAACGATCTCGCCCGACGACCTCAGGGAAGAACTCGTTCATTCCCTGCAGAAATATGTCGAGGTCGATGAGCCGGAGCCCGAGGCGGCGCCTTTGATCACGGCAGCCGGCGGCACGGTCGATGCGGACGACACCGAGGTCACGGTCGATCGGATGACCGAGGAAGAGCTGCTCAAGGGACTGGAAGGCCTTACCCCGCCCGAGGAACAGCCCGAAGAAGAAGAGTGAGGGCTTTGAGGGCGGCCTGTTTGGCCGCTTTTATGGGAGGCGGCTAACAGGCATGCCTTGTAGCCATTAACAACCGTGATGATATCCTTGGGGTATTATGTCCGCCGATCCATGCGGAGCATGACCCAAGGATAGCGATGGCGCCCTCCTCGCCCAATCTGCCACGGATGCAGAATCAGCCGCGGACGCGAGCGCCGCTTGAGCGCAGCCTTAACATTGTCTCTCAAGTCTTTGAAAAAGCGGTAAAACCAAAGAAGCCATCACAGCCGCAAATGATGCGGCAATACGACCTGATCGAGCGCGTCAAGCGCTACAATCCCAAGACCAGCGAGGCGCTGCTCAATCGCGCCTACGTCTATGCCATGAAGGCGCACGGCGAGCAGAGACGCGCCTCGGGCGATCCCTACTTTTCCCATCCGCTCGAAGTGGCGGCCATTCTCACGGATCTCAAGCTCGACGACGCCACGATCGCCGCCGCCCTTCTGCACGACACGATCGAGGATACCACCGCAACCCGCGCCGAGATCGACCAGATGTTCGGCAAGGACATCGGCGCCTTGGTCGAGGGCCTCACCAAGCTCAAAAAGCTCGACCTCGTTACCAAGGAGGCCAAGCAAGCGGAGAACCTGCGCAAGCTCCTGCTGGCCATCGCCGACGATGTGCGGGTGCTGCTGGTCAAGCTGGCGGATCGGCTGCACAACATGCGTACCCTGTCCCACATGCCGCCCGAGGCGCGCCGGCGCAGCGCCGAGGAGACGCTCGACATCTATGCTCCGCTTGCCGGGCGCATGGGTATGCATGGGATGCGCGAGGAGCTCGAGGATTTAGCGTTCCGCGAGCTCAATCCCGAAGCCTATGCCGTGATCAGCGGGCGCCTCGACACGCTCGAAGCGAAAAACGTTGGCCTTGTGACGGACATCGAGCAGCAGCTCACGCGAAAGCTCTCCGAACGCGGCATCACCGCGGAGGTTTCCGGGCGCCGCAAGCGTGCCTATTCGATCTGGCGCAAGATGGAGCACAAATCGGTAGGCTTCGAGCAGCTCTCCGACATTTTCGGATTCCGCGTCGTGGTGAAGACGCTCGCCGAGTGTTACCAGGCGCTCGGTATCGTGCACACGACTTGGCCGGTGGTCCCTGGTCGCTTCAAGGATTACGTCTCGACCCCCAAGCAGAATGAGTATCGTTCCATTCATTCGACCGTGATCGGCCCGAGCCAGCAGCGCGTCGAATTGCAAATCCGCACCCGCGACATGCACGAGATCGCGGAGTACGGCATCGCCGCACATGCGCTCTATAAGGACGGCCTGGGCTCGCCGACCGAGATGCTCTCGCGCGAATCGAGCGCCTATGGGTGGCTGCGCCGCACCATCGAACTGCTCGCCGAAGGCTCCAACCCGGAGGAGTTCCTCGAACACACCAAGCTCGAGCTTTTCCACGACCAGGTGTTCTGCTTCACGCCGAAAGGCAAGCTGATTGCGCTACCGCGCGGGGCCAATGCCATCGATTTCGCCTACGCGGTACATACCGACGTCGGCAACATGGCAGTCGGCTGCAAGATCAATGGCGGGATCGCGCCGCTGGTCTCGGAACTCGCCAACGGCGACGAGGTCGAGATCATAACCTCCCGCGCGCAGACAGCGCCGCCTGCGGCCTGGGAATCGCTTGTGACCACCGGCAAGGCACGCGCGGCGATCCGCCGCGCCACCCGCGCCGCCGTGCGCAACCAATATGCCGGACTCGGCCGTCGCATCGTCGAGCGTCTCTGCCAGCGCGCAAAGATCGTCTATTCCGACGAAAAGCTCCAAGGCGCGCTGCCACGGCTGGCGCGGGTCTCGATCGAAGAGGTGATGTCATCGGTGGGCCGCGGCGAGTTGGGGGCTGCCGACGTCGTGCGCGCCATGTACCCCGACTACAAGGAGGAGCGGGCAGCCGCCATCGCGCAGCAGCCGAAGCCGGAAAGCGGCTGGTTCGGCCTCAAGAAAGCCAAGTCCGTCAAAGCGAAGGTTCCGGGAGAGCCAGGCCCCGCAATTCCGATCCGCGGCATCAACTCCGATTTGCCGGTGCGGTTTGCGCCCAACGGCGGGGCGGTACCGGGCGACCGTATTGTCGGTATCCTCACTCCCGGCGAGGGCATCACCATCTACCCGATCCAATCGCCGGCATTGAAGGATTTCGAGGACGTGCCGGAGCGCTGGCTTGATCTGCGCTGGGACGTGGAGGAACGCACGCCGCAGCGGTTCCCAGCGCGCATCGTGCTTCAGACCGTCAACGAGCCGGGATCGCTCGCCCAGGTCGCTCAGATCATTGCGGAGCACGACGGCAACATCGACAACATCAGCATGGAACGCTCATCGCCCGATTTCACGTCGGTGACGATCGATCTCGAGGTCTTCGACATCAAGCACCTCAACTCGATCATCGCGCAATTGCGGGCGAAGGACGTGGTGGCGCACGCCGAGCGGGTGAACGCTTGAAGTGCTGCCCCTTGCCCGCGCCATCCTCCACAAATCTTGCAACTTGAGCGTAGGCAGCTAGATCGTGGGTGGCACGATCTGACGGCAAAGACATGTCGGCTCCACACCTTCGCCTCGGCGTCAATGTCGACCATGTGGCCACCATCCGCAACGCGCGCGGCGGCCGCCACCCCGATCCCGTGCATGCGGCACAGATCGCGATTGAGGCAGGCGCCGACGGCATCACGGCGCATCTACGCGAAGACCGCCGGCACATTCGCGACGACGACATTGCCCGCCTGAAGGCGGAAATCGCAAAGCCGCTCAATCTCGAAATGGCAGCGACCGAGGAAATGGTTCGGATCGCGATCGATACCCGCCCACACGCCGCTTGCCTCGTGCCCGAGCGACGCGAAGAGCGTACCACCGAGGGTGGCCTCGATGTGGCCGGCCAGCATGAGACTCTTGCTTCGGTCGTTGCCAGATTGCGGGAGGCCGGCATCCGTGTCTCGCTGTTCATCGCCGCCGAGCCGCGGCAGATTCAGGCAGCGCTCGCCATCGGCGCGCCGGTGATCGAGATCCATACCGGCGCATGGTGCGACGCCCTTGCCGACAACCGGATGTCGGCCGTACAGGCCGAATGGCAGCGCATCCGCCATGGCGCCCAGCTGGCGCGGCGCCTCGGGCTCGAAGTTCATGCTGGCCACGGTCTCAATTTCGCCACCGCCGAGGCGATCGCCGCATTGCCCGAGATCGTCGAACTCAACATCGGCCACTTTCTGATCGGTGAGGCCGTGTCCTGCGGGCTTACCGGTGCAGTGAAGACCATGCGCGCGGCTATCGACCGGGGGCGTGCATGATCCTCGGCGTCGGCTCCGATCTCATCGATGTCCGCCGCATCGAGCGCACGATCGAGCGGCACGGCGAGCGCTTCCTCGAGCGTATCTTCACCGCGAGCGAGCGGGCGAAAGCCGACGGTCGCGCCCGGAGGGCCGAAACCTATGCAAAGCGTTTCGCCGCGAAAGAGGCCTGCGCCAAGGCGCTCGGCACCGGGCTGCGGGCGGGTGTATTTTGGCGCGATATGGGCGTCGTCAATCTGCCATCGGGCCGCCCCACCATGACACTCACCGGCGGGGCGCTTGCGCGCCTCAATGCCATTACGCCGGCGGGCTGCAAGGCGCGCATCGATGTCACCATCACCGATGAAGGTCCGATGGCGCAAGCCGTGGTGGTGATCTCGGCAGTGCCACTCATGCAGTCTACGTAGCGATCCACTGCCGGGCCTTTGCTTGCGAGCGGCTACAAGGGCGCGGCGAAACGGGTCGCGGCGGTTGGGGGGGGCCGACCCGGCCCCGAAGGATTAACACGCTGAAACTAAAGTGATTTCCACATAGCGGTGGACGGGGTTGCCGACTCGGGCGACGCCGCGGGGCGCGCGCCACCAAAAGGATGCAGAGGCAAATGAGCGTGACAGCAGGAGCCAAGAGAAAAGAAGGCGGTATTGCCGAGACGGGGCGCGTGATCTTCCACGCCCTCATCATTGCGCTCGTCATCCGCACGTTTCTCTTCCAGCCCTTCAATATTCCGTCGGGCTCGATGAAGGCAACGCTGCTGGTCGGCGACTATCTGTTCGTATCGAAATATTCCTACGGCTACAGCCACTATTCTTTGCCGTTCTCCCCGCCGCTGTTTCACGGACGCATCTGGGCATCGCAGCCCGCCCGTGGCGACGTCGTCGTGTTCCGTCTGCCCAAGGACGATTCGACCGACTACATCAAACGCGTGATCGGTCTGCCCGGGGATCGCATCCAGATGATTGACGGGGTGCTGCGTATCAACGGTGAGCCGGTCAAGCGCGAGCGTGTCGAGGATTTCATCGATACCGAGGAAAGCACGCGCGCCACGCGAGTAAAGCGTTGGCGTGAGACGTTGCCGAACGGCGTGAGCTACACGACCCTCGATCTCGTCGACAACGGCTTCTACGACAACACCCCGGTCTATCAGGTGCCCGCCGGCCATTATTTCATGATGGGCGACAATCGCGACAATTCCACCGATAGCCGCGTGCTCAGTCAGGTCGGCTACGTGCCGTTCGAGAACATCATCGGGCGCGCCCAGATCATCTTCTTCTCGATTCTCGAAGGCGAGCACGCGTGGATGGTGTGGCGCTGGCCTTGGGCCGTGCGCTGGAATCGGCTGTTCACGATCGTAAGATGAGCCGCGGGCGAGCAAGCAAGCCGGCTTCGATCGAAGCACCCAATCCAGGATCCGACGGCAAGCCGGCCGGTCTCGCCGCTGCCGATCAAAATGCGAAGTCCGGCACAAAGGAGCGCCGGCGCCGCGATTTGGCGGCGTTCGAAGAACGCATCGGCTACCGCTTCAAGGATCCCGCGTTGCTCGAGCAGGCGCTCACGCACATTTCCGCGCTGAGCGGGGCGCGCAACCGCGCCGCGTCGTACCAGCGGTTGGAGTTTCTTGGTGATCACGTGCTTGGGCTCGTCGTCTCGGACATGCTGTTCCGCGCCTTCGCAAAAGCCGACGAAGGCGAGATGTCCCGTCGTCTCGCTGATCTGGTACGCAAGGAGGCCTGCGCGGACGTGGCACGGGCGATCGATCTTGGTGCGGCAATCAGGCTCGGGGCATCGGAGGCCAATGCCGGCGGCCGCGGCCGCGCTGCCATCCTCGCCGATGCTTGCGAGGCGCTGATCGGCGCAGTGTTCATCGATGGCGGATATCCCGCCGCCGCCGCCCTCGTCGAGCGGCTGTGGAGCGAACGCATGCGTACGCCGGCGAGGCCGCTGCGCGATTCGAAGACCGTGCTGCAAGAATGGGCGCAGGCGCGCGGGCTGCCGACTCCGGCCTATCGTGAGGTCGAGCGCAAGGGTCCCGACCATGATCCGGAATTCCGCGTCACCGTCGAGCTCCCGCATCTGGCGCCCGCTGAGGGGCTTGGCCGCTCGAAGCGCGCCGCCGAGCAGGCCGCCGCAGCCGCAATGCTGACCCGCGCCGGCGTCAAATCCGACCGCCTCGATGGCTGACGCGAAAGGCTCTCGCCGCTCTCCCGTTTCCTCGCGGGAGCGGGAGAGTGGCGACGGCATTCCCGGGGAGGGCAAAAAAGAACGCACGCGCTGCGGATTCGTTGCGTTGATCGGCGCACCCAATGTCGGCAAATCGACGCTGGTCAATGCGCTCGTCGGAACCAAGGTCGCGATCGTATCCCACAAGGCGCAAACGACGCGCACGTTGTTGCGCGGCATCGCGATCGTGGATGGCTCGCAACTTGTGTTTATCGATACGCCAGGCATCTTTGCGCCCAAGCGTCGGCTCGACCGTGCGATGGTAACGACGGCATGGATGGGCGTGGAGGATGCCGATATCGCGGCCGTGCTGATCGACGCGAAGCGCGGCCTCGACGAGGAGGCGGGTGCGATCCTCGAGCGGCTCGCCGAGATCGGCCGGACCAAAATCCTGCTCATCAACAAGATCGATCTCGTCGCGAAACCCGCGCTGCTGGCAATTGCCAAGACGGCGAGCGAGCGTGCGGCGTTCGCCGCGACTTTCATGATCTCCGCGCTCACGGGCGACGGCGTCGGCGATGTGAAGAGCTGGCTCGCCGCCCGCGTGCCGGAGGGGCCCTGGCATTATGCTGCGGATCAGCTTACCGACGCGCCGCTGCGCCAACTGGCGGCGGAGATCACGCGCGAGAAGCTCTATTTGCGGCTGCATCAGGAGCTGCCATATCAGTCCACGGTCGAGACCGATGTCTGGAACGAACTCAAGGATGGCTCGACCCGAATCGAGCAGACGATCTATGTCGAGCGCGAGAGCCAGCGTAAAATCGTGCTCGGCAAGGGCGGCCAGACCATCAAGGCGATCGGCGCCGATGCACGGCGCGAGATCGCAGACATGATCGAGGCTCCCGTGCACCTTTTTCTGTTCGTCAAGGTGCGCGAGCGCTGGGGCGAGGACCCGGAACGCTACCGCGAGATGGGTCTTAGGTTCCCCGAGGACTAGGCGATGCAGTGGACCGATGAAGGCATCGTGCTCGGCAGCAAGCGTCATGGCGAGGCCAACGCCATTCTTGAGGTGATGAGCCGCGCGCATGGGCGCCATCTCGGGTTGGTGCGAGGAGGTGCGAGTTCGCGGCTGCGCCCCGTGCTGCAGCCGGGCAACCGCATCAGCTGCACCTGGCGGGCGCGGCTCGACGAGCACCTCGGTCACTATACGGTCGAGGCTCTCGATGCGCGCGCGGCTGCGCTTCTGCCGATTCCGCATGCGCTTTATGGGATGACGCATCTTGCCGCGCTCTGCCGGCTGCTGCCCGAGCGCGACCCGCATCCGCAAATCCATGCCGCACTCGAGCACGTGCTCGACGCGCTCATCGATGCGCGCCGGGCCGCACTTGGCATGGTCCGCTTCGAGTTGCAGCTGCTGGCGGAGCTGGGCTTTGGACTGGATCTTTCGAGCTGTGCGGTGAGCGGAGCAGAAACCGACCTCGTCTACGTCTCGCCGAAATCGGGACGTGCTGTATCGCGGCAAGCGGGCGAACCGTGGCGGGAGAAGCTGCTGGCCTTACCGGCGTTCCTGCGCGACGCGTCTGTGGACGCTCCTTCGCCGCAGGACATCAGCGACGGCTTTGCGTTGACCGGCTTCTTCCTGGCCCGTCATGTGCTGGAGCCGCGCAACAGCAGGCTTGCCGACGCACGCGCAAGCTTCATTGCCGCGGTTCTCCGCGACACCCGCCCGGCAGTTGTCGTCGGCTGAGTCGAGCGGGCCGAGGGTGTGCCCGGCCCGCCCTTCGGGGTCAGTACCACCAGCGATGATGCCTATGGTGCCGCCACCACCAGTGCCGGTAGCGATACGGGCGCCAGTGCGCCTGATCGACTGCCCGGCCGAACTCGGCAGCGGCTGCTATGGCGGCGCCTTGCCCCGGCGCCGCCAAGCTCGACGACACGCCGACCAGGCCGAGGCCCAAGCTCACCAACGCAGCAACGAAGATTGCACGCATTTTCATTCTCCTTGCTTCCTCGAGAAGGCGCTGACGCAGCGCCTCCCATGCTCTGGCGTTTGGCGAGCGTAAGCGGCGACCGAGATTCGGCCGGCGACGCCGCGCATTCATCCGTCGATCGGCTTGCGGCCAAATCGCCCCGTACCGCAACGACAGACGCCATTGGCTGAAAATCTACGCTCTGCAATCAGAACAGCGCGTGGCTGGCGCATTCATCGCTTGTTCATGGCGCGATGCGGCATTAATTCTTGTCCATGGGCAAACAACTGATTCCCCCCCGCGATGGCGAGGTCGAAGAGATCGCGCTGCGCGAGGCGCTGGAGGAGCGCTATCTCCAGTACGCGCTCTCCACGATCACCGGTCGCGCATTACCGGATGCGCGCGACGGCCTCAAGCCGGTTCACCGGCGGCTCTTGTACGCGATGCAGCAACTGCATCTCGATCCCGGTGCTGCGTTCAAGAAGTGCGCACGGGTGGTCGGCGACGTCATCGGCAAGTTCCACCCGCATGGCGACCAGGCGGTGTACGACGCGCTCGTGCGCCTCGCCCAGGATTTTGCCCAGCGCTATCCGTTGGTCGATGGACAGGGGAACTTCGGCAATGTCGATGGCGATAACCCCGCTGCGATGCGCTACACGGAGGCGCGGCTAACGCAAGTCGCGCACCTCCTGCTCGACGGCATCGAGGAGGACGCGATCGATTTTCGGCCGACCTACGACGGCTCGGAGAAAGAGCCGGTGGTGCTGCCGGGCGCGTTCCCAAATCTTCTGGCCAACGGCTCGCAGGGCATTGCAGTCGGCATGGCCACAGCGATCCCGCCCCACAACGCCGCCGAAATCTGCGACGCGGCACTCCACCTTATCGACACCCCGAATGCCCGCAGCCGCACGCTGTTGAAGTACGTGCCGGGTCCCGATTTTCCGATCGGCGGCGTCATCGTCGATTCTCCGGCCGACATTGCCGAGGCCTATACCAGCGGGCGCGGGTCGTTCCGGGTGCGGGCGCGTTGGCACAAGGAAGACACCGGTCGCGGCACCTACCTCATCGTGGTCACCGAGATTCCGTGGCTGGTGCAGAAGGGCCGCCTGGTGGAGAAGCTCGCGGAGCTCGTCAACGAGAAAAAACTGCCATTAGTTGCCGACGTGCGCGATGAATCGGCTGAAGACATCCGCCTGGTGATCGAGCCGCGCACGCGTACGGTCGACGCCGAGCTGCTGATGGAATCTCTGTTCAAGCTCAGCGAGCTCGAGAGCCGCATTCCTCTCAACATGAACGTGTTGGTGCGCGGGCGTATCCCCAAGGTCGTCGGCCTTGCGGAGGTGCTCACTGAATGGCTTGCGCACCGCCGCGAGGTGCTGCTGCGGCGATCGAGATTCCGCCTGGGGCAAATCGAGCATCGACTGCAAGTGCTCGGCGGATACCTCGTCGCCTATCTCAACCTCGACAAGGTCATCAAGATCATCCGCAACGAGGAAGAGCCGAAGCCGGTCCTGATGAAGACTTTCAAGCTCTCGGATCTGCAGGCCGACGCCATCCTCAACATGCGGCTGCGCAATCTGCGCAAGCTCGAGGAAATCGAGATCAAGCAGGAGGACAAGCAACTGCGCGTCGAGCGCAAGTCGCTGAACCAGCTCATCGGTTCCGAAAAGGAGCAATGGAAGAAGGTCGCCGACGAGATCAAAGAGGTGCGCGCGACGTTCGGGCCCAAAACGGCATTAGGCAAACGCCGTACCACATTTGGGCAGGCCCCCGAGCACGACGAGGCAGCGATCGAGCAGGCGCTGGTCGAACGCGAGCCAATCACCGTGGTCGTATCGGAGAAGGGCTGGATCCGCACGCTGCGGGGCACGATCAGTGATCTGTCGAGCATCGCATTCAAGGCCGACGATGGACCGAAATTCGTGTTCGCGGCGGAGACGACGTCGAAATGCCTGGTGGTCGCCAGCAACGGGCGATTTTACACTCTGGACGCGGCGAAGCTGCCGGGCGGCCGCGGTCATGGCGAGCCGACCCGGCTCTTCATCGATTTGGAGCAGGAGGCGGACGTGGTGGCTGTTTTCCGCCATCAGGGTGGGCGCAAATTTCTCCTGGCCAGTGCAAAGGGCCGCGGCTTCGTCGTGCCCGAGGACGAATGCCTAGCCAATACCCGCAAGGGGAAACAGGTGCTCAACGTCACGCCCCCCGACGCGGCGCGAGCGGTCGCGATCGTGACGGGCGAGCTGGTCGCCTCGATCGGCGAGAACCGCAAGATGCTGATTTTCCCGCTCGATCAGGTGCCCGAGATGGCGCGCGGCCGCGGCGTGCGGCTGCAGCGCTACAAGGATGGCGGGCTCAGCGACGTCAAGACGTTCAAGGCAGAGGAGGGGCTATCGTGGACCGACACCGCCGGCCGCGCGTTCTCGCTCACGCTCGAGGAGCTTGCCGATTGGCGCGGCAATCGCGCCGACGCAGGACGCTTGGCGCCGAAGGGGTTCCCGCGCACCAATACCTTTAGCCAATTGCGCGCGAACAGGAACGGGGAGGGGAGGCAATAGAAGGCGTCGCCCGACCTTTTGCGCAGGAGCCTTGATGTGCGGGAAGAGCTCACTCATCGCTCGAGCGGAACCCATGCATTGCCTATGGTTTAGACTCCCAAGGTTCTGGAAAAATCAAATGGACAAGATCGTAAAGCTCAATCATCGCCTCAAAAAAAGATCGTCGAAACAAGTGCCCGTCGCTCGGCCCTCGCGCGTGGAGGCGGAGGCCGCGGTGCGTACGCTCATTCGTTGGGCGGGCGACGATCCCGACCGCGAAGGGCTCGTCGGAACTCCCGCTCGCGTTGTTCGTGCATACGAAGAGTGGTTCGCCGGCTATTTCGAAGATCCACGCGAGTATTTGAAGCGGACATTTGAAGAAGTCGCCGGCTACGACGAGATCGTGCTGCTGCGCGATATCCGCTTCGAATCGCACTGCGAGCATCACATCGCGTCAATCATCGGTCGCGTTCACGTCGGCTATCTTCCGCGCCAGCGGGTGGTTGGAATTTCCAAGCTTGTTCGTCTGGTCGACGTCTACTCGAAGCGGCTTCAGGTGCAGGAGAAGATGACGGCCGAAATCGCCGCGTGTTTGGACAGCGTGCTCAAGCCTTTTGGAGTCGGCGTGGTGGTGGAAGCCGCGCATCAGTGCATGACCACCAGAGGCGTGCATAAGCCCGAGGTCAGCATGGTCACCAGTTGCATGCTAGGAACGTTTCGGACCAAGCCAGCAACTCGCCAGGAATTTTTGTCGGCGATCAACTTGAGAGGCGGCTCTTCCGGAGGCAATGCCGTCGGCTGATCATGCGTTTGCCGAGGCTCGTTAGCTCGCGAGGAATACGATCGACGCTGACGAGTTTTCGAGCACGGCCGCCGCGGTGTCGCCGAAGAACAGCTTGTCCCCCGGACGGCGGCTCACACCCATGACGATCAAATCGTGGGCCCCTTTCTCCGCTTCCCCGAGGATGGCGTCGCGCGGCGCTAGATCGGCGCGCACGGCGGTTCTTGCGGTCACGTCGTAATGGTCGGCCATTTCGACGATATCCTTCATGATCGCCTGCTCCTGCCGACGTGCGCGGAAAACACGACCCTTGTGTCCATTGTTTGCGCCGCTCGTGGCGACGTAGAGCGCCGTGACGGGGCAGTCGCAGGCGCTGGCGATGGCCATCGCGACGTCGGCGGCACGGCGCGATACCTCACTTCCGGTGACCGGTACGAGGATCTGCGTCGGACTTCGCTGCGGCTCGCTCAGGTGATCGCCGTGCCCGGCCACTATGGCCAGCGGTCCTTCGAAGGCTGAGGCGATGCGGCTGACACCCTCATCAAAGCTGCCGCCCTTGCCGCGCGTTTTGTCGATGCCTACGACGAGAAGGTCGTATCCCTTTTTCGCCTCTTTCGCGACCGCCTCGTCCGTCGGAGCGTCATGCTTGCGAATCGTCACGTCGGCCGGCGTCGTCTCGTCATCGCCCTTTGGCGAAGGCTTGCTGTCATCGACGACCGCCTTGACTCTTGCTTCAAGATGATTGCCGGTCCCCGGTTTGTCGTTCGGGCTGGATTTGCTCCTCTCCGATAGCGACAGGACCGTCACCGGGATGCCGCGGGGGCCGGCCAAGAGCCCTGCGAGCGCGACCGCAAACTTGCCGTTGGGGCTCTGGTCCACCGCGAGCAACAGACGCTCGAGGTTCGAAACGAAGCCGCGCGCCTCGAACTCCTCGCGCTCCAGCCGCTGCTTCTCCGCCTTGCGTATCGGCACGCGCCGCAACGCCCAGCGCAGCATCGGCGGCATGGCCATGGTAGTCGCTACCGCCATGGCCACGATGATGGTGAAGAGATCTTGGCTAAGCGCACCCATCGACAATCCGATCGTCGCGATGATCACCTCGGTCGAGCCGCGCGCGTTCATGCCACAAGCGAGTGCGAAGGCTTCCCGCCGCGTCAGGCCACCGATTTCACCGCCGATGAACGCACCGGCGAATTTGCCGAAGCTCGCGATCGCGATCACGCCGAGGGTCATGAGCAACAGGGCGGGCTGCTTGAGGACGGTGAGATCGGCCGACAATCCGGCAATGCCGAAGAACACCGGCATGAAGAACGCGAGGATGAGACCGCGCAACTGCTCGTCGATGTGCTTGCTGAGAATCGGCGATTCGCCGATCAGTACGCCGGCGACGAAAGCACCCAGCACCGTGTGCACGCCGATGAAATGTGTCGTCAGCGCCATAGCCCCCATAATCACGAGAATGGTCGTAACTACGGGGAAATCACTTTCGAAGTTGTCGTTCGTCCAGCGAATCAGGAAATAGACGATCCGGCGCCCGACGGTGAAGCTTGCGATCAGGAAGACGGCGGTCCCCAGCACGCTCTTGGCGACGCTCATGAGGTCGATCGTGCCTGCTTGAGCGAGGCCGAAGATGATGGCGATGATGACCCAGCCGATGGAGTCCTCGCAGATGGCCGAGGCAACGATGATCTGTCCCAGATTGCGGCGGGTGAACCCCATTTCGCGCACGATCGCCGCCACGATCTTGATCGACGAAATGGATAAGGCGGTACCGAGGAACAGGGATGTGAGCAGACGCTGATCCGGGTGGGGAAGCAGTGTCTCCGGCAGCAACTGACCGAGCGCGAAGCCGCAAATGAATGGAACGGCGACCCCGGTGACTGAGATGCTCAGCGCCGCCCTGCCTACCTTTCGCACGAGCTTGAGATCGGTCTCCATGCCGGTCAGCAACAGCAGCAGGAGAATGCCGAACTGCGCGACGCCGTCGAGCATGGCTTTCTGCTCCGGCGTGCTCGGAAAGACGGCGTGCTGCAAGTCGGGCCACAGCGCTCCCAGCACCGATGGTCCAAGCATGATGCCGCCGAGCAACATGCCCATCACCGAAGGCTGGCCGATGCGGTTCATCGCCTCGCCCAAGAGGCGCCCCACGAGCATCAGCGTGATGAGTTGGGTGAGAAAGACGACCTCGGAGGCGCCGCCCTTACCGCCCTCCGCTGCGAAGGATGCAGCTGTGCTGAGCACTAGAGCAGCGGCCGCGCAACCGCCGATGCGCACGCTCGCGCGCGCTGACATGAAGGTGGGGATGAAGCAGGTCATGGATCGCCGCCGCCCCTCAATCCCTCGGCCAATCGATTGTTCCCATGGGCTAAGCCGCCACGGAAGGGGCGGGGTCGCCTGCTCCCGCGAATCCCAATGCAATTGCAAATTATTTGCAACAAGGTTATGGACGTGGAATCAGGATTGTCAGCATGGCTGTGTCATCCGTGCAGCAAGAGCGATCGCCTTCAGTCCCTGCTTATGCCGAAGCCGGCTGGCGGCACAGCCGGAGGACGCCCTCGCTCTCCGAAGTCTTCGGCTCCGTCCCCACGCGGCCGCACGGACCGCTGTGGAAGAAGCTCCTGGCCTTTCTCGGACCGGGGTACCTGGTCGCCGTCGGATACATGGATCCGGGAAACTGGGCGACCTCCCTCGCGGGCGGGTCGAAGTTCGGCTACGCGCTGCTGACGATCGCGCTGCTGTCCAACCTGATCGCGATCCTGTTGCAGTCCTTGTGCGCCCGGCTGGGGATTGGCGCCGGCCGCGATCTCGCGCAGGCCTGTCGTGACGCCTTTCCGCGCCCGGTGTCGTGGTCGCTCTGGCTGGCCGCCGAGATCGCGATCTGTGCCACCGATCTCGCCGAGGTGATCGGCACGGCGATCGGGCTCAACCTTCTGTTCGGCGTCCCGCTGGAAATCGGCGTCATCCTGACCGCCCTCGATGTGTTTCTCATACTATGGCTGCAAAACCTCGGTTTCCGCTGGATCGAGGCCTTCATCGTGACGCTGCTCGGGGTCATCGCGATCTGCTTCACCATCCAGATCGCCCTGGCCGATCCGGACTGGGGCGCAGTAATCCGCGGCTTTGCGCCCACCACCGATATCGTCACCAATCCGGAGATGCTCTATCTCTCGCTCGGCATCCTGGGCGCCACCGTCATGCCGCACAATCTCTACCTGCACTCGGGTGTGGTGCAGACGCGACGTTTCGGCGACACAGTCCCGGAGAAGCGCGAGGCGATCGGCCTTGCCACGATCGACTCGACCATCGCCTTGATGTTCGCCCTGCTCATCAATGCCTCGATTCTGATCCTTGCCGCGGCGACCTTCAACAAAGCGGGAAAGACCGACGTCGCGGAGCTCGATCAGGCGTATTCGTTCCTGGCGCCGCTGCTCGGATCGGCCGTGGCCCCGACCCTGTTCGGCATTGCGCTGTTGTGCTGTGGCATGAACTCGACCGTCACCGCCACGCTGTCCGGACAGATCGTGATGGAGGGCTTCCTCGACATCCGGCTGCCGGCGTGGGCGCGCCGGCTGCTGACGCGCGCCATCGCGATCGTGCCGGCGGCGGCCGTCACCATCTGGTACGGCGAGTCGGGTACGGCGAAGCTGTTGATCCTCAGCCAGGTGGTCTTGAGCCTGCAGCTGCCGTTTGCGATCGTGCCGCTGGTGATGTTCACCGCCGACCGGCGCAAGATGGGCGCGCTGGTCGCGCCGTTCTGGGTGACGATGCTGGCGGCGCTCGCGGCGCTGCTCATCATCGCCCTCAACGTGAAACTGATCGCCGATCAGATCCTAGGTTAGCCGGGGGCCGAATTCCGGCTCAATGCTCGGATCTTACCGTTCCACCCGCGTCCAACCGTGCGGCGTGAGCCGCTCCTGCGGCAGGAACCGGCCCTTGTAACCCATTTTTTTCGAGCCCTCGACCCAATATCCGAGATACACATAGGCAAGCCCCATCTCGCGCGCCCGCGTAATGTGATCGAGGATCATGAAGGTGCCGAGCGAGCGCGACGCCTCATCGGAATCGAAGAACGAGTACACCATCGAAAGCCCGTCGCTGAGCACGTCGGTGAGAGCGACCGCGAGCAGCTCCCCGCTGCAGCGGCCGTGCGTGTCGCTGTCTCCGTGGCGCCGCCGATATTCGACCACGCGGGTTTCGACGTGGCTGTCCTCCACCATGATGGCGTAATCGAGCACCGTCATGTCTGCCATGCCGCCGTCGCGGTGGCGCGAGTCGAGATAGGAACGGAACACCGCATATTGCTCGGCGGTTGGCACTGAAACCCGCATTTCGCCGACGACATCGCGGTTACGGTCGAGAATGCGCCGCATGCTCCGCGTCGGCCGAAAATCCTCGGCCACGACCCTGACCGACACACAGGCGCGGCAGTGCTCGCAGGCGGGCCGGTAGGCGATCGATTGGCTGCGGCGGAAGCCGCCGTGGGTGAGTAGATCGTTGAGCTCGGCGGCGCGCTCGCCGACGAGATGGGTAAACACCTTGCGTTCCTCGCGGCCCGGCAGATAGGGGCAGGGCGAGGGGGCCGTAAGATAGAACTGCGGAGTATTGCGCGAGTGCTGGGTCACGGCAGTATCGGGGCCGGCGATTTATCGCCAATCAGGATCGCGCGGGCGATCCTTTTCGTCAAATCCCTTGTTGCTGGCGGGGGGCGCGGCGCAAAACCTCGGCGCGAGCGCGACTGTTGATGACGATCGTGCCGACCAGCATGTCGTGCAACAGCCGCCGCCGTTGATTGAACAAGGCGACGAGAAGAATCAGCGGGGTCAGGAAGGAGATTGTAATCCAGTAGACGATGGCGTGAACGGCGCCCAGCACGAAATAGGCGGGCGCCCCGTACCAGGTGCGCATTTCGATATCCATCACCCGCATTCCAATGGTCGCCGATGCCGGGCTGCCGAACGTCAGCCCGTAGTAGCAGATCGCCCAGATCACGGTTGCAGGTGACAAGATCCAGTACAAGAACCAGCCCAAGCCGAGGGTGACGAGGCCAACGATGAAAATGAACGCCGCCGCAAACACCACCGGAATGGCGATGATGACGACGTCGATCACGAATGCGATGCAGCGGCGCGCCAACACGCCTTCGAAGAGCTCCGGGTTGGCGACCGGGTCGTAGGCATGGGGCTTGACCTCGACCGACACGCCGATCTTTCTCGGTCCGCCATCGCTCATGTGCAAATATCCTCGCGGTCCATTGTGTTGCTATGCTTCATGTCCCGGCAGATCGAGCATAGACGGTCTGCGCGCGAGAGGCACGGCCATTGTGGCATGAACCTCAACCATGGGGGTATGCGCAATGCGGTCGAGCCTGCGCTGGCGTACCGGCCGCCACTGGCGGAAGTCGGTCCGCGTCCTCCGCGGGCAGGAGTTGAAGGCATGAGTATCAACGTTGCCGACGTAGAGGCGGCGCGACGGACCATCGCGGGCCAGGTGTTACGCACGCCCATGCTGCCGGCGCCTAAGCTTTCCGCGCTGACCGGCGCCGAGGTTTACGTCAAATACGAAAATCTCCAGGTCACCAATTCATTCAAGGATCGCGGCGCGTTCAACAAGCTTGCATCGTTGAGCCCCACCGCCCGTGCGCGCGGCGTCATCGCCATGTCGGCCGGGAACCATGCGCAGGCGGTGGCCTATCATGCCGCGCGCCTGGCGATTCCGGCCACCATCGTCATGCCGCTGACGACGCCGTTCGTGAAGGTAGAGGCGACGCAGGCGCACGGCGCCGAGGTGGTGCTGGAAGGCGAATCGGTGGCGGAGGCGCAGATTCGCGCCGAGACCATCGCCCGCGAGCGCGGCCTTACCCTCGTCCATCCCTACGACGATCCGCTAGTGATCGCCGGCCAAGGGACTATCGCGCTCGAAATGCTGGAAGACGCGCCTGACCTCGACGCGCTGGTGATCCCCATCGGCGGCGGCGGGCTGATCGCCGGCAATGCGATCGCCGCCCGCGCGCGCAAGCCCGCAATCGAGATCGTCGGGGCGGAGGCCGCGCTCTACCCCTCGTTCTGGAATGCGCTGCACGGCGAGAACCGCCCGCTCGGCGGTGCGACGCTCGCTGAAGGCATCGCGGTAAAGAACGTGGGCGTGCTCGCGCTGCCGATCGTGCGCGAGCTCGTGTCGGAAATCGTATTAGTGGACGAGGCGCATCTCGAGCAGGCGGTCAATGCCTATCTCACGCTGCAGAAGACCATGGCGGAGGGCGCGGGTGCCGCCGGGCTTGCCGCCATGTTGGTCAAGCCGGAAAAATTCCGCGGGCGCAAGGTCGGACTGATCTTGTGCGGCGGCAACATCGACGCGCGCATCCTCGCTTCCGTTATGGTGCGGGAACTCGAGCGCGAGAATCGCATCGTCTCGTTCCGATTGACCATCCCCGACCAGCCGGGCGTGCTCGGGCAGATTGCCACCCGGCTGGGCCAGCTCGGTGCCAACATTCTCGGAGTCGAGCACCGCCGGCTCTTCCTTGACGTGCCGGCCAAGGGCGCCAGGCTCGACGTCACGGTGGAAACGCGCGATCGTGCGCATGGAGAGCAGATCTTCAAGGCGCTCGAGGCCGACGGCTTCCAGCCGGTGTGGATCGATACCGCAACCATGATGGAATGACGGCACCAAATGCTTCCGAGCCGCGGTTTGCCTCATGATTCCAACGGACGCGCGAATCGCCAGGGCCGCGGGACCGAGGTCTTGCGCGAAAAAGAACTTCGTATAGCGCTCGTTTGCTTCGGCGGTATTTCGCTCGCCGTCTATATGCATGGCATCAGCAAGGAAATTCTCAAACTGGTGCGCGCCTCGAGCGCGTTGCACGCGATCGCAGACCGCTCCCGGCGCGCAAAAGCCTCCTTCTTCGATGGAGTCGATCGCGATGACCCGGAGTACGACACCGAGGGCACGTATTTCGAGCTGCTGCGCGAGATCGGTCGCACCATCGAGATGCGCGTGGTCGTCGACATCATCGCCGGTGCCTCGGCGGGCGGCATCAACGGCACCATGTTGGCGCGTGCCCTGAGCCACGACCTGCCCATGGGTGCGCTGCGCAACCTGTGGGTCGAGAACGCCGACGTCGCGGTCCTGCTTGCGCCCGACGCGCGCGCCCGCGCTTGGAGCAAGTGGTTCCTCAAGCCCTTGCTGTGGGCGATGGTCCGCACGGCGAGCTTCCGCGCCATCACCGACATGGAAGTGCGGCAAAAGCTTTCGCTGTTCGTGCGCTCGCGCTGGTTCAAGCCGCCGCTCGACGGGCGCGTCATGGCCGGCCTTATGTACGACGCCGTGATGTCCATGGGCGCGCCCAAGAGTGCGCGCGCCTCGCTGCTCCCCTCCGGCCAATCGCTCGATTTGTTCGTCACGCTGACCGACTACTACGGCTATCAGCAGCTCGTGCAAATTCACGATCCGCCGCTCATTCACGAGCGCGATCACCACCACGTTCTGCACTTTGCCTATAGGCGGCATTCGGACGGCAAGGTCGAGAGCGACTTCGACCTCGACAACGCGCCGGGTCTCGCCTTCGCCGCGCGCGCCACGTCCTCGTTCCCGGGCGCGTTCCCGCCGGCGCGGATCGTGGAAATGAACGAGGTGGTGGTGCAAAGGCAAGGAAGCTGGCCGCGGCGCGCGGAATTCATCGCCAAATCCTTCCCCAACCACCTGCGCGCCGGCATCGACCCGACAACGGTTTCCTTCCTCGACGGCTCTATACTCAACAACCGCCCATTTCAGCAAGCGATCTCGGCAATCCACGGCCGACCGGCCTTTCGAGAGGTCGATCGCCGTCTGGTCTACATCGATCCGCATCCGGCGCCCGCCGTTTTGCCGCGCCAGCATGCAATTCCCGGCTTTTTTGCAACGCTGCGCGGTGCGCTGTCCGACATCCCGAGCTCGCAGCCGGTGATCGATGAGCTCAGCCGGGTGATCGAATTCAACGATCAGGTGCGTCGGCTGCGGGCGATCATCGACAGCGCTCGTCCCCAGATCAGTGAGTTGGTTTCGAAGGTCGTGACCACCACCTTCGATCGGCGGATTTCCAGCGAGGAGCTTCGCGCCTGGCGCGAGCAGGTCAATGCGCACGTCGCGCGCGATGCCGGATTTGCCTATCAAGCTTATGTGCGGCTCAAGCTCGCTTCCGTGCGCGCCTTCGGGGCGGAACTGATCGTCAAATTACGGGCCGTGCCCGCGCAATCGCCGTTGTCGCGCGTCGTTGCCGAAATCATCGACGCCTGGGCGCTGCGCAAGGGCATTGTCTATGAGCGGGCCGACAGCGAAGCGCTCGAATTCGAACCCCAGACCGCCGATCATCTTCCCACGTGGGTGAAATACCTCCTGGCTTTCGACGTGAAATACCGCGTGCGACGCATGCATTTCTTGATCAAGGGGCAGAATAGGCTCTATCAGCTTGTCGATCAGGACCACTTCACGGGGCTCGATCCCCTGGTCATCGATCGGCTCAAGCGCGAGTTCTATGGCCGGCTCGACGAGCTGCGGCGCCGGGAGACTGCCGAGTTTTACAGCCGCGAGGTGCACGAGCTAGCGGCGGACCTATTTCCGGCCGCGCCCTCGGCTGCGGAAATCAAGCATCTCGAGGCCTATGCGGCCGGCTTCGTGGAGCAGCATGTCGACAAGCTCGACCGGCTGATCGCGCAATTGGCTGCCGAGATCGATCTCAATGCGAGCACCCGCGACCTCGACGACCTGTTGGCCTCGCTTGATCCGACCGAATGGCATCCCGACGCGCGCCGCGAGGTGCTCGTCAATTATCTGGGGTTTCCGTTCTGGGACGTATTGACCTTCCCGATGACGCGTGCGCGCGAAATGGGCGAGCTCAACGAAATTCTGATCGACCGCATCAGTCCGCAGGACGCCCATACGCTTGCTGGAATCGGCCGCGTTCAGAGTTTGAAGGGTATCGGCTTCGGTCATTTCGCCGCATTTTTGTCGCGCGCCTATCGCGAAAACGATTACCTCCTCGGCCGCCTGCATGCGCTTGATCGACTTATCGATATCGTGTGCGACGCGGCAGGCATCGATCCCAAAGCGGATGGAATTGACGTGCTGGCGCTCAAGAAGCGGGGCTTTGCGGCGATCCTCGCCGCCGAAGAACCCCATCTCACCCGCAGCGAGGAGCTGGTTGCCGCGTTGCGCCGTTCAATCGGCGAGTTCTAGCGGAGTCACCACCGGCCTCCTCGGTTGACCAGCCGGAGAATGACAAGGAGGATAACGGCGCCGATCGTGGCCGCGATGATCGCCGAAACAATGCCGGCGCCGAGGTGGATTCCCAGCTGGGGCAGCAACCAGCTTCCGATGAGGGCGCCGATGATACCGATGCAGATGTCGGCGACGATGCCGTAGCCGGTGCCGCTAACAATCTTTCCGGCAAGCCAGCCCGCGATCAAGCCGACCAACAAAATCACGAGAATAGATTCGTTCGACATGCTCGTTTCCTCCCATTCGCGACGACCGTGGTCGCGGACCCAGACAACTAACGATACAGAATGCGCGTCGACCCGACTAGCGCCGAGGCGTCCGAAGGGATGCCGATAAGGCAGCCGGAAAGAGCTTGAGGTAGGGCTAACCGGCTCGTTTTAATGCCTCGGCTACATGCGGCGCGAAATAGGTGAGCACGCCGCACGCACCCGCGCGCTTGAACGCAATCAGGCTCTCCATCATCGCTTTTTCGCCGTCGAGCCAGCCGTTCTGCGCCGCGGCCGTGATCATCGAATACTCGCCCGATACCTGATAGGCGAACGTTGGCACGCCGAAGGCGTCTTTCACGCGGCGCACAATGTCGAGGTAGGGCATGCCGGGCTTGACCATGACCATGTCGGCGCCTTCGGCGATATCGAGCTCGATTTCGCGCAGCGCCTCCTCGCTGTT
>WNGI01003378.1_pt1 | contig 25853 bp, 27 predicted proteins | sample 5400621 | NCBI WGS metagenome assembly WNGI01 (sample SAMN13153374, study PRJNA577476) | soil metagenome | isolation source: 20 cm soil or saprolite under Garry oak tree replicate 1 | place: USA:California | collected 2016-06-15 | reverse complement strand
CGGAGGGTGTAATGATGCCGTAGAGGCTCTCCAGCGGCGTGAGCGTGGAACCAGTGCCCGACAGCGGGCCGGGCCGGGAACTCTTGCGCGCCGCCTTTTCAAACGTTGAGCGTTCGCCGTAAGGACGCATCGGCACGCCAGGTTCGCGGCCTTCGTCTCCCCATAGATCGGTCAGGCCTCCGGCCAGTGTTGCGGCCACCGCTGTTGTGGTCGCAAGAAACTTACGCCGCCCGCGCGAATCTGGATAGGAAGCATCGTCTTTCGCTCGATCTGTGGATTTGTGTTTCATAGTCGCACTCCATGTTGGCGGTCTGTTTCGCGCCTCATTTGCATAGTAAAGCAGGTATCGTACCGCACTCGTCGAAAGCGTGCACAAGCCTTTGTTGAAATGATGCTATCTCTGCAGACGGCGGGAGGAATGGGCGAGGGAATCGGCCGCCTTTTGCTGTTGAGCACAAAACGAAACAGTACCATTGCCCTTTCGAGTGCCTATTGTTTTCATAGTGTTATCATGCTTTTCGGCAAGGCGCCTTCAGGATCCGCATCCCGGGAACAGTCCAGTTGGCCGCGTACCGGCCAGGTCGAAAGGCGTCAATTGTGGCTTTGGGCGACCGCAATTGTCGTAACCTTGCTGCTGACCGCGGGGTTGGCTTCTTTCTCCTATCTTTTCGAGCAGTCAGAACCGCATTTTTCCTTCTACCTCCACCAAACCGTACGCGGCTTGATCGCCCTGGTGATTCTGTTCGACCTCCACATAATCTACCAGCAACTCGAAATTCAACGCATGTGCCGTCAACTGAACGAGCGCGAAGAGTTGTACCGCCTGATCAGTGAAAATGCGGAAGACTTGATTACAGTCATAGACGCGGACGGGAATCGAATTTATACCAGCCCCGGGTATGAGAGGCTCTTTGGGTATACGCAGGAAGAGCTACAGGGAGGTCCCATTGCGGATCAGGTCCATCCCGAAGACCGCAAGCGAATCCTCCAGGCCAGGAAAGAAGCCTTTCAGACGGGAGCGCGCTTCCGGCTGGAATACCGCTTCCGGCGCAAGGACGGGGAATGGCGAATCCTGGAATCGACGGTCGGGGTTGTGCTGAGTGCCCAAGGAAAAGCGGAAAAGTTAGTCGCTGTCAGCCGGGACGTTACCGACCGCAAGCATGCCGAAGAGATATTGCGGCAGCGCGAAGAGCAGCTCCGCCAGGCGCAAAAGATGGAAGCGGTGGGACGCCTGTCCGGCGGGATCGCACATGATTTCAACAATCTCTTGGGAGTCATCCTCGGCTACAGTGAAGACATCGAGTTGCGCGTGGCGCCAGGCGATCCGCTCCGAAAAAACGCGGAGGAAATCCGCAAGGCCGGGGAGCGGGCCGCCGCGTTGACCCAACAATTGCTCGCCTTCAGCCGCCAACAAGTCCTCCAGCCGAATATTTTGGCCCTAAATCATTTGGTGGCCGATATGGGAAAGATGCTGCAGCGGTTGATTGGCGCGCACATCGAGTTGAGTGCAAATCTCGATCCGAAATTGGGCAGCATAAAGGCGGATCAAAGCCAGATTGAACAAGTTCTTGTGAATCTCGTCGTCAACGCACGCGATGCGATGCCGGAAGGAGGAGTGCTGCTGATCGAAACCTCGAGCTACCTTTTCTCCGCCCTGGCCGTCACGCTCTTCTGACTGTCACCGACACGGGCGTCGGCATGGATGAGGAAACGCAAAGGCACATTTTTGAGCCGTTTTTCACCACCAAAGAGCGCGGCAAGGGGACGGGACTGGGACTAGCGACCGTGTATGGAGTCGTGAAGCAAAGTGGAGGCGTCGTGGGGGTTCACTCCCAACCGGGGCAAGGCTCAAAATTCAAAATTTACTTGCCGGAAGTTGCAGACCAGCTCGCAGCACCCACGGAGGATTCTACCGCGACGAGACGATGTCCCGCGGGGACTGAAACTGTTCTGGTCGCGGAAAATGAAGAAGCCCTTCTGGAGTTGATCTCCGATCTCCTGACCAGAAACGGGTACAAAGTTCTATCCGCCAGCGACGGCATCGAGGCGATCGAAATTGCCCGATCTCTCGATGGACCGATCCATCTTCTCCTGACTGACATCATCATGCCGAAACTCAATGGACCCCCTTTGGCAAGGCGCCTGGCCAAACTCCATCCCGGGATCCGAGTCCTGTTCATGACTGGCCACTCGGAGCTTGATGAGACACAGCATGAGAACCTCCCCCCGGACTGTGAGTTCCTGCAAAAACCGTTCCCAAGGGACGTTTTGATTCGCAAGGTGCGCCAAACGCTTGATCTTGCCGAATTGCGTGTACGTGGGTGACGTCGTACTTCCATCCAGAACTTCGTCAATGTACTCTTCATGAAGCGCGCAGAGAACTTCTCGACGCTCAATGCAACACGTTTATGACCGGCCGCGTTCTTAATGTGTTCATCGCCCTGTCCAGCGAGCGCTTTTCTTCGGAACTTAGCCTGCGGCAGTTACCTTTGGCCAGTTTGCCTAACACGAGCGGACCGACGGCCACGCGCACCAGTCGCAGCACTTCAATATCCGATACCTCCAGCATCCGGCGGATTTGACGATTTTTCCCTTCGTCGAGCACGATTTCGAGCCACGTGTTCTTCTGGCCCGACCGCAACATGCGCGCCTGCTTGGCGCGCAGGACTTCGCCATTCACTGCCCGCACGCCGTTTGTCATCGCGGTTACCAGCGTTGCATCAACCATCGCTCCCACCTGAACGTGGTAGGTCTTGTCTAAATGTGTTTCGGGGTCAGAGATTCGCGCTGCCCACTCGGAATCGTTCGTCAGCAGCAGGAGTCCTTCACTCGCTTTGTCCAAGCGTCCTACAGGCGCGACCCAAGGCAGGCCTGCACTCAGGCACGAATAGACTGTGTCCCGGCCTCTCTCGTCCGATGCTGTTGTAACTACGCCGCGGGGTTTATTCAGCATCAGGTATACTTTCGCCACCTCTCCGACGATGCGGTGGTCCACTTCAATACGATCGCGATCCACATATACGGGGGTTTCGGGATCGCGCCGTATTGCGCCGTTCAGCTGGACGCGCCCTGCGCAAATGAGTTCGATCGCCCGTGAGCGCGAGCAATAACCTAGCTTCGACAGCGCCCGCGCTAGCCCTACTCGCTTTACATCTCTGCCTCGCTCCATTATCCTATCCTAGCAATACACAGAACGTACCTCCGGAATTTTCTTTTCTGGCATTTTCCGCTGCGCGGCGCCATGAATTGGTTGTCGCTTGATCTTGTAAGCGTATAATCGCAGCCAGATATGAGTTTGTCTCACGAGACTCGGGCGATTTCGGCCTCAGGGGGCGAGAAATGCTCAGTGCACTCCCGGTCTTGATTATCTGTTCGGATTCGGCACTTGGGAATAAAGCAGCTGAAATTGTTCGCGACATGAGTTTGCCTTCCATCATTTGCGATTCACTTACCGATGCCCGATCCCTAATTGAGCAGCAGGCGTTTCAGCTTGTCCTTTGCGATGACGAATTGCCCGACTGCAATCTGCGAACTTCGTTGAAGGTTTTGTCGTCTGCTACAGGCGGTATTCCGGTAATTGTCCTTTCACACTTGGCTGACTGGGACGCCTACATGACGGCGCTCAGCGCCGGCGCGTTCGACTATATCGCGTGCCCACCAGAGCGCATCGAAACCGAGCGCATCCTGCGGCACGCTCTGAACCAGAATCTGCGGGCGCGCCGTGCCTCTCCCAATGCCGCATGAGCTGTCATCCGCGGTATTGTCCTCCGTCCGCTCTTCCCAATTCACCGGCAGTTTTTCACGCACCAGGGGGTCACGGAAAATCGTTCGCGCATATCGCCACTTGCGTGGCGCCTTCAAACCGTGTTCCCATTCCTTGCTGTGAGCCTTTCCACGATTCCTTGGGATTTCATTCTGATCCTCATAGTTCTCGGCGTGCTCGTTCCCTGGCGCGGCGCCGTGCGCGTCAAGCGCCTTCTCGCCCAGGACGCGCTAACCACTTCTCAGCGGCTCTCTCTTTACGCCTCGACGATTGCCTTTCAGTGGCTCCTGGTGGCGGTCATATTCTGGCGGTCCTTTTCGCGACACTTGAGTCCGAATGAACTCGGTCTGGTAGTTTCTGGCGTTTGGCAGACATGCTCCGTGACAGTGGTCGTCACCGGGCTTCTGTGCTTGAACCAATGGGCCGGAGTGCGAAAAATGGCCCGCCTCCCTCCCAGCCAACGAGGATTTCTGTTTCAGTTCACGCAAAAAATCATGCCGCAACACCCCGGCGAGGCCTTCGTCTTTGTTGCACTGGCATGCACTGCCGGGTTTTCGGAAGAATTTGTGTATCGTGGGTTCGTATTTGCAGTATTCTCTCGCGCATTTGCGGAAACTCCCTTCGCTGCCCTTTTCGCGTCGGTCGCCTCGTCGGCGTGGTTTGCGATGGCGCATTTATATCAGGGACGTCGCGGTGTTATAACTACATTCGTAGTTGGAATATTGTTTTCTACTGTCCGCATCTGGACCGGGAACATTGTGCCAGCAATCGTTGGGCATATCGGAGTTGATTTAGTCGCGGGGCTGTACGCGCCACGAGCGCTTCGGACGAGGCCTGATCGAGTGGCCTCAGCTGCCCCTACGGCCGGAGAGCATTGATATTATAGAGTTAGTATTGCTTCATATATAAACATGCGCGCAAAGGGAACATATTCGCTAACCGATGAGCTGATTGTATCCACGCTCTTGCCCTTCCAAATTCAGCTCTCGACCGGCCAAATCGCGAAGATTCAGGAGTACATTCGACTCTTATTGAAGTGGAATCAATCGGTTAGCTTGACTTCTGTTGTGGACCCGGTGGAGATTTTGGCCCGCCATTTCGGTGAATCCATGTTTATTTGCTGCTTAATGCCTGTGGAGCTGTGGAGAAGTGTCGGCTCGCCGACATAGGTTCAGGAGCCGGATTTCCAGGTCTAGCAGTGAAAATTGCGTGCCATGAGATCCACCTCACATTGATTGAGTCCAATAAGAAAAAATGCGCATTTCTATCGGAGGTGGTGAGAGCGCTCGAATTTGAAAATGTGGAAGTGATGCCGATACGTTTCGAAGAGGCCAGGGTTGCCCCTGACTTTGCTGAAGTCATTACAGCCCGCGCCGTCGGCGGATTCTCAGGCATCCTTCGTTGGGCGAAAACAGCACTTGCGCGGCGCGGGCACGTAATACTATGGCTTGGGGTAGAGGACTGCGCGAAGGTTTCTTCCACGCCGGGCTGGATCTGGAAGCCGGCAGTTAAGATTCCAGAGTCCCAGCGCCGATTTGTCCTGATCGGGCGTCCCAGGCCAGCGGAAAATCTATAGCACCGGTTGATCGCGGCCATTTTGTTCCACATGGAACAAAATTCTTCCTCGGGGTTCGCTGGGCCCGGCCTATACGATGTGCTCAAGACTGTGTCGTGTTTTACAATGAATAGAAATTTAGCGGATCAAGCAGCTCCATTGTTCCACGTGGAACATCTGTGCGTCGTAACTACGGCAACCTAACGATCGACAATTTTCTTCAACTACAAGCGTGATTAAATATCCGACTGAAAAGTTCTGGATTGAATCTTGATTTTCCACTACAACGCAAAATTATTACTTTGTTCCACGTGAAACAATTTGCATCAAGCAGAGAACATGTGCTAGATTTCGCCACCATGGGGGGAATCTGAATTGGGACGAGTCATAGCTGTTGCCAATCAGAAAGGCGGCGTCGGAAAGACCACGACAGCCGTTAACCTCGCAGCATCGCTAGCGCTTTCCGAACTGTCTACTCTTCTGATCGATTGTGACCCGCAGGGAAATACGACATCGGCTATTGGTTTTCCCAAGGACCCGGCCAGGAGAACGCTTTACCAAGCACTAATGTTAGGGGAGCCACTCGACAGAATCATCTTAAAGACTCAAGTTGAAGGTCTTGACCTTCTGCCGGCCGATAAGAACCTTGTCGGCGCCGCCGTAGAGCTTGTGTCGGCGGAAAAGCGGGAATATCAACTGAAAGTCTTACTCGAGCAAGTCAAGGATAGCTACTCATACGTAGTCATGGACTGCCCACCTGCATTGGACTTGCTCACTCTGAATGCGCTGACTGCGGCGGATTCAGTGCTCGTTCCGATTCAATGCGAGTATTTAGCTCTCGAAGGAGTCTCCGAGCTGCTTGACACGCTGATGCGAATTCGGAGGACGCTAAATCCCGACCTCGCCATCGAAGGCATCGTTCTGACCATGTATGACGAGCGAACTACTCTCTCCAAGCAGGTCGCTTCAGATCTGCGCAGCTTTTTCGGGGCCCAGGTATTTCAGACCGTCATCCCACGAAATGTGCGGCTGGCGGAAGCACCAAGTCACGGAAAGCCAATCCATTTCTACGACATTCATAGTAAAGGCGCGGAAGCCTATATCAATCTAGCTAAGGAGGTGATCACAAGTGGCGAGAAACGCATTGGGAAGGGGGCTGGGGGCGCTAATTCGTGAGGTCGAGGTGGAACCACAGGTTACGGCACCCGCAGCGACAACGGCCCCTGGGGCGGCGGTAGCGCCGGCACCGGAAATTGCTGGCAGGCCCTTGCTGCTTGACATTGATCTACTCGATCCGAGCCCGTACCAGCCTCGAACCAGGTTTCCAGAGGCAGCTCTCGAGGAATTGGCGCAATCGATCCGCTCCAGCGGAATCATCCAACCGCTCGTCGTGCGGAAGATCGGCGCGCGCTACCAATTGATCGCGGGCGAGCGGCGTTGGCGAGCGGCGCTGCGGGCGCAACTGCTTCGTGTGCCCGTCGTTCTCCGGGAGGTGGGCGACGAGCAGGCCCTCGAACTCAGTCTTGTCGAGAACATTCAGCGCGAGGATCTGAATCCGATTGAGCAGGCCCGCGCTTTCCAACGATTGATGGATCAATTTCATTTGACGCAGGACGAAGTTGCCACGCGAACTGGGAAAGATCGGGCGACTGTGGCTAACTCCGTAAGGCTCCTGACACTGAATGAAACGTTCCTGGAATGGATCGAAGAGGGAAAAATCACTGCCGGCCACGGCCGGGCGCTGCTCGCGATCGAGGACCCCCAATTAAGGCTCGATATTGCAAAGAAAGCCTCACGTGGGAAACTGACAGTCCGGCAGGTCGAAAGGATGGCGACACGCCGGGCCCGTGGGAGGGTGCAAGGGGCACCAAGCGGGGCTCATGACCCAAATCGCCAGGCTGCGATCGATGAGCTACAGAAGCACATTGGAACGCGCGTCTCCCTCCTGCTACCTACGAAGGGGCGCGCAGGGCAGTTGATCTTGGAGTTTTACGACGAGGAACAACTGAATGGGCTCTATGAGCGGCTGATGCGCTAATACTATAACTGTAGTATATAAAACTCATTCACAACTAAGACCTCTTTGAACTCCAGGCTGCGAATGCCCGGAGAAACCGCGTAGTGGCGTCCTCGTTACTAGTCCTGAATTGGGGGGATACAGAGTAAGCTGCGTAGCGGTAGGATTGTGGGTCCGATAAAAGAGCATCATCCCTTGGGAGGTTTTCTCATGACCTGGCGATCGAAGGGTCGCGACAAGAACACAGAGGGTGGTGAGTTTACCGGGTTTCTGGATAAGGGAGTCCGCTTTGAAGGCATGCTCGAAGCGTCCGGCGTATTTCGTATTGACGCTCAAATGAAGGGAAATCTGCTATCGACCCATAGCTTGACGCTTGGTGAAGGCGCGCGGATCGAAGGCCAGATCGAAGGGAATCACGTGGTGATCGCGGGCAAATTTGACGGCGTCATATTTGCGAAGGGCAGAGTGGAGATTCAGGCCAAGGGAGTCGTCACCGGAGAGATCCACACGCCGTGTCTGGTGATCGAGCCGGGGGGTATTTTCGATGGACGGTGTCATATGCTGGCGGCCTCGGAATCCACCAAGCCGCTGACCATCCCGATTCGTGCGGCTCACGAATAATGAAGGATTGACCGAATTAGGGATTAAGTTAAGGATGGCCGGCGTTTGAAGTTCAGCAGAGGTAATGTAAATTTTTTGGAATCGCAAAGTCCATTCAGGACCCCGCCGTAAGACAATTTAAGCTATTCTCGATTATGATTCATTCCAGATAGGACGCATCGCAACTCCATGGACACGATCACGCACGGAATTGTGGGCGCTCTGGCGGGAAGAGCGTTCTTTGCCGGTCAAGACAAGCCGGCAGGCTCCGCGGAGTACGCCCGGCCCCGTTCCGAGAGCGCTCCGGCGGCACGCGCGGCCATTACGGCTTGCACGCTGGGCGCAATGTTTCCTGACATCGATATATTCGCCGGGCCGATCGCCCGGAATCCACTTGCCATCATAGAGTGGCATCGCAACATCACGCATTCGGTAGTGATGCTCCCGGTGTGGGCGCTGCTGCTGGCGGCTGTGTCGTTGCCGCTTGCGCGGTGGGTCGGATGGAAGCCGCCGACATTCGCAATGCTCGTAGGTATCTATGCGTTTGGGCTCGGCAGTCATGTGTTCCTGGATGTCGTAACCAACTTTGGGACAATGATATGGAGTCCTTTGAGCTATTCGCGTGTGGCGTGGGATTGGCTGTTCATTCTTGATTTGGGTTTTTCCGGGATGGCGCTCCTACCGCAGTTTGCGGCATGGTGCTACCGCGAGCCGGCGAAGTTCACTTGGCGTGCCGGCATCGTTTGGGTTGCGCTCACGGGGGGCGCATTCGCGGCTTACGCGGCCGCGAACACCGCGGGGTTTGGATTCCCGGCCTGGGTCGTGGGTGCGGCAAGCGCATTGATGGGCACGGTGCTTTTTTTGCCGGCGTTGAGAGGTATGGGTTTCCGCTGGAGAAGGGCGAGTTGGTGCCGTGCGGGAATAGCTGTGCTATGCGTCTACATGGCATTTGCCGCGGCGGCGCACCGAAAGGCGCTCGCATACACAGAAAATTTCGCGGCGGCACACCATCTGCGCGCGGAAACTCTCGCGGCGCTCCCGCTGCCGCCGACGTTGACGCATTGGACTGGCGTGATTACCACGCCCGAAGGCGTGTGGCGGACTACATTTCATGTCCCTGGCGGCACTCTCGAGGGGACGCAGCTTTATGCAGACGCTGGATCCGACCATTATGTAGCCGAGGCGGAACAACTGCGAGATGTCCAAATCTATTTGTGGTTCGCGCGGTTTCCGATCTGGCATGTAACGCAAAGCGAGGGACGAACCGTGGCAGAAGTCACAGACGTGAGATTCTTCCGGGGACAGGGCAGCGATGGAAGCGACGATCCAAAACAACTGCGACGCGGCTCGGGAATACGCGCCAACGCCGCGGGATTCACATTCGAAGTTGTGTTCGATTCCGTAGGTCACGTGATTTCCCACGGTTTCAAAAGGCCAGAGTGACAAGCAGCGAAAACTCAGAAGCAATCTATTTGTCCGCGGGGAAAACGACGACCTGACGGTCCTCGCCGACTCCTTCGCTGGAGGTTCGGACGCCAGGTTCCGCCTTCAAAACCAGATGCAGGATGCGCCGTTCACGCGCGGCCATGGCATTGAATCGGAAAGGGGAATGAGTTTCGCGTACGCGGTCGGCGGCAACGCGGGCAGAGAGCTTCAACTCCTCGATGCGAATGGCGCGATAACCGCCTGCGTCGAAACGGATGCGGCCATAGAATTGGGGATCCAGCCATAGCCAACGCAGCGCGATGTGTTCGAGCGCCTTGAGCAATTCAGCGTTGCGCTCGAGCAACAGATCCTGATCGCGGCCGCGGAACAGGACAAGGATTTCCGGATTTTCGAGTTCCGCCGCGGCGGCCGGCCCGGTAGTTCGGATTTCGTAGGCAAGCTCGAAACGTCCATTGCGGACCAACGTGTCGATGCAGCGGCGCAGCTCCGCAGTGGTCGCAGTGTGATCGAGCTTGCCGTCAACAATTAGGTTGGGACGCGAGGCAGGCATCAACGAAGCACTCCTTTCGTCCGTGAGTACCGCTATTTTTTCTTTCCCGGACCCCGCGACGGTTTCGGCGGAGGCGGCATAGTCCGGGAGAGATACCACTGCTGCACCATCGCGACCAAATTGCTTGCGAGTATATACAACGTCAGGCCGCTAGGCGAAAGGGCGAACATACCGCCCATCATCAACGGCATCAAGCCCATCATCTTCGCCTGCGCGGGGTCCATGCCTGGTGTAGGCGTCATCTTTTGCACCAGGAACATAGTGGCGGCCACCACGATTGGCAAGATGTAATAGGGGTCGCGCGCGGAGAGGTCGTGGACCCAGCCGATCCACGGCGCGTGGCGCAGTTCGATCGTATTCGCAAGCATGCGGTACAAGCCAAACCAGATGGGCATCTGGATCAACATGGGCCAGCAGCTACCGAGCGGGTTGATGCCCTCGCGCGAATAGACGGCCATGACTTCCTTGTTCATCTCGGCCTTCTTCGGATCGCGCATCGAATATTTCTTGTACTTTTCCTGGATCGACTTGATTTCCGGCGCGACTTTCTGCATTTTCTGCATCGCGCGCATGCTTTTCACCTTGAGCGGGAACATTACCATGTTGATAGCTATAGTGATCAGTATAATTGCCCAGCCGTAGTTCGGAACGTAGTGGTACATCCAGCGCAGCGCGTAAAACAAGGGCTCGGCGATGAAACCCCACCAGCCGAATTGCACCAGACTATTGAGCGGCGGGCGGACGGCTTTGAGCACATCGATACTCTTTGGGCCAACGTACAGGCGGGCGTCCAGCGGTCCCGGAGTGGCTAAGGCCGCGGCGATTTCAGGGACCATTTCGGTCTCGATCTTTCCGTCCGCGGCAACGGTTTCGTGCTGAAATGTCCAATCCGTGAGTGCGAATTCCGGTTGCAGGGACGCAGGAGGTGACGGCGCAGCCGGCAAGAACGCCGCGGCGAAATATTGGTCCTCGATCCCAACGAAATCAAATGGTCCGGGGACGGTTGCCCGCAGTGCGGGCTGGCCGGACTTGCCGAGATTCTTCGCCGCCAGGGTGTTCAAATTCCCGGCAGCGCTGGTGAACACTTGCGTTTGCAGAGCGGCGCGGTAGGCGGTGGCGTCGCCGAAACCTCCACGCCACGCGAGGCCATACTGCAGCGGCTTGCCATCCAGACTTACCGAGGTCTGGACGTCAACGATGTAGCTTTCATTGAATTTCAAACGCTTGGTGACTTCGAGGCGCCCGTCGCTCCAGGTGAACGTGACATCCGCTGGCGGGCGCAGGACGTCGCCGACCTGTGGCACGCTTCCCGATGATTTGATTTCAAACAGCGCGTTGTTTATGGCTGTTTCTTGTTGCGTGTCATCGAGCGCCAGCGAAAGCGGCCAGCCACCCTCTTGTTGTGCAACGTCGGCGTGAACCAGGTCGAGTGTTCGCGGCGGCGTATGATCGTCGGTGAACTTGGTGAGCTGCCAGCTCCGAACAGTCGCGCCGCGATTGGATATCTGAACGCGGTAGAGATCGCTCTCAATCACAACCGAGCGTTCCTCGCCGGCGGAGTGCATGGCTACGACCGGCTCCGTTTTTGTTGAGGCCCGCGAAGGCGCCGGCAAAGGTCCGGCCGGTGGCACGGAAGCTGGGGCCGGAGTTACAGGATTAGGCTTGGTGGGCGTGGGCTGAGGCGGTTTGTAAATCAGCGACCAACCGGCGATCACCAGCAGGCACAGCACTGCCGCAATCAGCGAGCGAGTTTCGGTTGATAGTTCCTTGCCCTCGCTCACGAATGGACCTCGTATTCTGACGGATTACAAGTAGCCGAAGGACCAGAGACTGCGCTATGACGACGGCGCGTTTTTCCCTCATCCGGATCCCCCGCATTCTTGAAAATCGGCGCATGGGCGGCGGCATTCCCTTCGCACGGACAATCCGTGGCATCGGGAACCAGATCCACGCCCCCGCGAGTGAATGGATGGCACCGCGCGAGGCGGCGCATGGCGAGCCATGACCCTCGGCGCGCACCGTGGAGCTGTACAGCAATGGCAGCGTACTCTGAACAGGAAGGATAGAACTTGCAGGCGCTTGGCATCCAGGCGGAAAAAAACACCTGATACACCCGGATGCCCACCAGCAACCCGCGCGCGGCCAAGGTCAGACTCGCGGACTGATGCTGCGCAGCAGGCGGACGAGTTCCGCCTCCAGCGGCGCGAAGGGCGCCTGCGCCACTGAGCGCCGTGGATGAATCACGATGTCCCATCCCGAAGGAATCTCCGTCCTATTGCGCCGCAGGATTTCTCTGATGCGGCGGCGAATGCGATTCCGCTGCACTGCGCCACCCAAGGCTTTCTTGACGCTGATGCCGAACCGGCTGATGGAGCTCGGTCCGCCGATGTCATTCACAGTCGCCCTGGCTTTGACGTGGCTTGCCGCCGGCTCTCGCCCGGAAGGCTCGCTCTGAATCGTCTGATGCGCGCGGAAGAAAACTGCAAACTGAGGGCTCGAGCGGCGTTGGCCCGCGCCATATACAGCCTCAAAATCAGCGCGTCGCAACAGGCGCACAGCACGAGGAAAACCCTGCCGCGGGCCATTCGTATCTCTAGATAGGCGTAAGACGATGACGTCCTTTTTTGCGGCGCGCCGCCAGTACCTTCCGGCCCCCTGCGGTCTTCATGCGCGTGCGAAAGCCGTGCGTTTTATGACGGCGGCGAACTTTCGGTTGAAACGTGCGTTTCGGCAAAGAAATCTCCCCCTCAGCCCCGCGAACCGGACCGATTCAAAACGTGTAGTGTAGTAGACGCGGCGGATGCGGTCAAGAAGAGGCGGGGGCTGGGAGAGCCTACTCACATCGTATCCCCCTAGCGAAGTTGAAATGCATTAGTCCGAAGCGGTGGGAGGAACTCGCGGAAGGTTCTCTCCAGCACGTTTGTCGTCCGGATCTTCTTCCACAGTCCGGGCGGAAAAGCTAGTAGTGCAGCAGGGGGTCAAAATGGATGTATAGTGCGGGGTTGTTGGAGGCTAAAGCGGAAATTCCGATTTATATTACGGCTCAGGACATTAGAGAGGACCGTATGATGGAAAGAATCAGAAGAAAGTTGCTGCCTTTAGGCGTCGAAGCCATAGCGCTGTTTGTCTGCCTTGCAGTGGTGTTGGGTCCGAGCCACGGCCAATCCAATCGGGAAGCTGAGGGCGCCCGGCTGCTCCAGGGGGCTATCGATATGCACTTTCACATGGATCCACCCCTCGCTGACGGCGCTCACGATGAAGCTGTAATTGAAACAATTAGGGTGGCGCGTTCGCGAGCAATGCGCGCGCTCGTGATCAAAAGTCACTCCGAACCCACTTCGACCTTGGCATATCATCTTCGCCTGGAGATACCCAATATCAATTTGTTCGGCGGCATCGTAATGAATCGTTCAAATGGCGGAATGAACATCGCTGCGGAGGAATATATGGCGACGAAGATCTATGGAGCGCCCGGGAAGGTGGTCTGGATGCCAGCCGGCGATTCTGAGATCGAATCGACCCCACCCTACCCAACGAAGCCGTTCGTGGCCGTTTCGCGCGACGGCGAACTGCTCCCCGAGGTAAAGGATGTGATATCGGCTATTGCCCGGCATAACTTGATCCTCGCATCAGGCCACATTGCTCCGAAGGAGGCGTTGATGGTGTTTCGCGAGGGCCGCAGAGTCAGAGTGGACAACATGATTGCCACACATGCTATGGATTTGGCGGGGAAGATGAATTTGGACCAAATGATGGAAGCTGCAAAGACCGGGGCCATTATCGAATTCGACTTCAGAAATGTATTGGATGAGGGCGGTGTGCGAGCAGACACGATCCGCAAGATAGGGCCAGAACGGTGTCTTATCTCGGAATTTTGGACTCATAGCTCACCCCGAGTTTATGCCCGGCTGGATGGCGTGGGGCAATTCGTAGAGGCCATGCATGCTCGCGGCTTTACTGACCACGAGCTCGATGTGATGTTTAAGGAGAATCCGGCGCGATTGCTCGGACTATCGGCTCGCTGAAGCTTGCGGTCCACGTTGAACCGCGGGAATGATATCAGGAGCGGAAGTAAGCTAACACTGTCTCCGATCGCATCTGCATCGGTCATTAGGCTGATCAGCCTCGCAGGACAGCCGACCTCCCCGAAAGACTCCTTGACACGAGAACGCTCCTCGGAATTTAATGCGAATTACAGAAGTTCAGGGGTATCAGGGGGGTTCGAGTACAAAAAATCTCGGTAGGGATAATCGGCTGACGATCATCGGGGGTGACCTATGGCTGTCGGAGATCAGAGATTTCTCACCAGAAGTCTCACCGTACTGATCACACTGGGTTTCACTCTGTTTATGGCTGTTTCTGCTTGCTGTCAAGTTACTGGAGCAACTCTCTCGGGCACCGTCACGGATGCTTCCGGCGCGGCCATACCCGGCGCGCAAGTCTCCGTCAGGAATGCAGCTACCGGGGTCACCCGGGACTTCACGACGGATTCCGCCGGTTTTTATACGGCCCCCAACATAACCGCGGGAACCTATGAGGTCAGGGTGTCGGCCAAGGGATTCAGCACGGCCGTCCAACCGAACGTCGTCCTTGGCGTAGGCGCCCAGCAACTGCTCAACTTCTCCATGAAGGTCGGGCAAACGTCTCAGACGATCGAGGTGACTACGCAGGCGCCGCAGGTGCAACTCACCTCGTCCGCGCTCAGCGGCGAGGTCGCGTCGGCGACGGTCCGCGAGCTGCCCTTGAACGGGCGCGACTGGACTCAGCTTGCCGCCCTTCAGCCCGGCGTCGCCAGGATCGAGACCCAGGTAAGCTACGATGACGCCGGGCGCGGTACCCGCGGCTTTGGGGCGGAGCTCACCATCTCGGGTGGCAGGTCGACTTTCGCTAACTACCGGATCGACGGGATCAGCGTCGTCGATTACGCCAACGCCACTCCAGGGAGCGTAATCGGCGGCACCTTGGGTGTGGACGCGATTCAGGAGTTTTCCGTCTTAACGGGCGGCTTTTCGGCCGAGTATGGACGTGCTTCCTCCGGGGTTGTGAACGCAATCAGCAAATCGGGCACCAACTCCTTCCACGGGGACGTCTACGAGTTCCTCAGGAATAGCTCTCTCGACTCGAACGATTACTTTGACAGGGCCGCTGGCCATCCGAGGCCGCCGTTCCGCCGCAACCAGTTTGGCGGCTCGGCGGGCGGACCCATCATTAAGGACAAGACTTTCATCTTCGGCGATTACGAAGGGTTGCGTCAGGCGAAGGGGATTCCGTCTTCGATCACGGTTCCATCCGACGCTGCTCGGGCTGCAGCAACGAACGCTTACACCGTGTCGCTGCTGGCGCTGTATCCGCACGCCACTGGTCCCACATCGGATCCGAATGTAGGGAGGTTCGTCTTCTCAGGGCTGCAAATTGTGCCCGAGAATTTCTACACCGCCCGGGTGGATCACAGGATCAGCGCAAACGACACCCTGTTCGGGACGTATCTGCATGACGATACGGACTACACTCAGCCCGACAAAATAAATGATGTCCTCGTCAACTCGCACACTACGCGGCAGACCGTCGCGATTGAAGAGAGCCACACGTTCAGTTCCAGCTTCGTGAATGCCGCGCGGATCGGTTACAACCGCAATCACGTTCTCAACGTATTTACCCCCTCGGCGATCAATCCAGCAGCCGCCGACACGAACCTGGGCACCATGCCGGGGCAAACCGCCCCCCGGGTTGCCGTTAACGGAATTAGTGGATTCTTCGGCGGCGTAAACTCGGCCACTCACGGTATCCACGCCTGGAATTCCTACCAGGCCTACGACGATGCTTTCTGGACCCATGGAACCCATTCCATAAAGTTCGGCGTGGGCGTCGAGTGGATGCGCTACAACCTCGAGAGTTTCCAGAACCCAGGCGGGCAGTGGAGGTTTGGCAGCCTGTCAAACTTCCTTCAAGGCATAGGGGATTCTTACGAGGCGGGCTTGCCGCAGGCTATCACCCCGAGGGAATTCCGGCAGACCCTGGTCGGAGGATACCTCCAGGATGACTGGCGCTTCCGCTCCAACCTAACGCTCAACCTCGGCCTGCGGTACGAAATGACCACGGTGCTGAAGGACGGTTTGGGCAAGTTCGCCAGCCTGGTGAGTATTGCCGAACCGAGCTCCACTACGACCGCCGATGCGAACCTCCGGTGCGGGACCCAATTCGACGCGGCAGCAACTTATGGGGTCCCTCCGCAGCCGGGCACAACCTGCGACAGCGTTGGCCCTTACTATTCAAACCCAACGCTTCGTAACTTTGAGCCCCGCATTGGATTTGCCTGGGACCCGTTCCGGAACGGCAAGACGTCGGTCCGCGGCGGATTCGGAATCTACGACGTGCAGCCGCTGCCGGGCTACTTTATCCTGCAGGCAAACCAGGCCGCGCCGTTCATGATATTCAAGAGCACCAAGGCGGTCTCAGGAAAGTTTGCCGCCGGCAACGGACAGAATTTGCTGCTAAATCCAGCGGCATTAGCCCCCCTGTCCGCCTCGACGATCGAGACCAATCCCCACCGAAGCTACGTGATGCAGTGGAACTTCAACATCCAGCGCCAGATCGTTCCAGATCTAACGCTCACGCTCGGATATGTAGGGTCGCACGCCGTTCACCTGCTGTTCCGCGGAGACGACGGCAATATGACGGGGACGGGGCTCGCTGGCACCCCTTCGGTCCAGCTCACCTCCGCGGGATACCTTTTCCCGTGCGGTTACCCCACAATAGCTGGTGCACCAAATGGTCCGACGAGTTGCACCCCGGGATTCACTGGAGGTGTCAACGGCACCGCAACCACACCCCCAGGCGGGGGTGCAAATGCGCAGGTCAACCAGGCTTTAGGCGTTATTCGGTACATCTATTGGAACAGCGACTCCAACTACCACGCACTGAACGTGAATCTTCAGAAGACGCTCACCCACGGCGTCCAGTTCCAGGTCGCCTATTCGTTTGCTAAGTCGCTTGATGACAGCTCGCAGACGATCGCCGGCGATACCTTCGGCAATGGTCTCAACGCGCCGTTCTGGTTCCTGCCGAAAGTGTTCCGCGGCCCCTCTGACTTCAACGTTACCCACACGATGTCCATCAACGGCCTGTGGGATATCCCCACGCCCAAGTCCCTCGGAGGTTTTGCAAGGACGGCGCTGGGGGGATGGGAGGTGGGCAGCATCCTCGCGATCAACAGCGGGGTTCCCACCACTCCGATCATCGGGGGTGATCCCCTGGGTCTGGGAAACAGCGGCACCGACCAGTTCGGCCTTCCGAACCGCGTTCCCGGCTGCGATCCGATCTTCCACGGCTACGCAGGAAGCGCGCCTGGCTCGCCAAATTGGATCAACCCGAATTGCTTCACTCTCCCGATGGTGTCTGCGTCTTCGCCGCTGGCCCCCCAGTGCGGTGATTTTTCCCAGGCATCACACGCTCCGCCGGCCCTTCCCAGCGGGATGGTCTATTGCGCGAATCTGCTGGGTAATGTCGGCCGCAATAGCCTATATGGCCCGAGGTTTGTGAACCTGGATTTCTCGATTCTCAAGAATTTTCCGGTCAAGAGCCTCTCGGAAGCGTTCAACATCCAGTTCCGGGCGGAGTTTTTCGACATCACCAACCACGACAACTTCGTGCCGCCGCAGCCGGGCAGCGGCGACGGCAACGCTGCGCTTTTTAACTCCGACGGATCGTCAACGGGGGCGGGTCAGATCACTCTGTTTGCGAACGGTCAGCAACCGGCGAGGGAAATCCAGTTCGCCATCAAGGTGAATTGGTAATCCAAGGAACATGGGTGTATGGGCGCGGGGTTGTTGGAGGCTAAAACGGAAATCGTACGCTTTTGGGGCGTGGGGTACTTTTAGCGTGCTCGTATAACACCCCGTCAAGAAGAGGCGTGCGATGCAAGGCGCACTTAGCGAGCGCAACGACTGAATTCGTCCTTTCAACCGCGGGCCAAGAGCATCGTAAATGTTGGATTTCTAATTGCCCTTCAATTTACGATGGAGAGCCAATTTCTTATCGGCTCGCTCAAGCTGAGCAACCGCCGAGTCATCTGATTATCAAGTGAGGCAATGCGGTTCGCGTAACGCTTCCTGAAAATCGTCGGCGAGAGCGCCCCCATGGCCACTTCCAAACCCACCGACTGCGGCGCACTATAGCGGATACAAGATCGCTTACATAGGTACTGTGGCTAGCGGAGTCGTCGGATCGTACACGATCACTGCAAAAGCAGTGAATCAGGGCGTTAGCGGGCAACGCAGCTTCTTCACGGACCAGAGTGGTGTGATCCGGGCCGATCCTGCCGCCGCCACTGCGTCCAGCACGCCGCTCAGCTAAGCTGGTACTCATTTTCTTGGAAGGCTGAAGGAGGAGGCATACCTTGCTTCCTCCTTCTTTTTTTGTTCTAACTCCGAGACATTGGCGCGGGCAAATCGTGTAGGGCGTAAGGACGCGTGTTGCTGTTTCGCGCCACCCGGTGTAGGCTGCGCGTCATGAACCAGTTAATCAGCTACCTCATGCGAAGAGATCGTGTTGGTGTTAGCCTCATTTTTGTATTTCTTCTAGGCTTGGGTGTCCACGATTGCTTGGTATCAACGGCAGTGGCGCAGTCCCAGAACTGGGAATCATCGATTCGTAAGTTTGAAGACGATGACAAAGCGAATCCGCCAAAACCTGGAGGCATCGTCTTTACTGGCGCTTCAAGCATACGGCTCTGGGACACGCTCGTTGCGGAAATGAAACCGCTTGACGTCATCAATCGCGGGTTTGGGGGTTCCCAATACACTGACCTGAACCGTCGCGAGCGACGCCCGGGAATTCGTCAAAATCGTCCATTCCGAACTACCGGAAACATGGATCTACATCATGTCCATCAAGCCTTCCTATTTGAGGTGGAACGAGTGGCCGAAAATGAAAGCGGCAAACCAGCTGATTCAGGATTTCGCTAGGACGCAGGACCGCGTGCAGTACATCGATGTTGCTACCCCCATGTTCTATGCGCAAGATAAACCTCCCCGCGATTTGTTTGTCGAGGATGGGTTGCACCCCACTGCGAAGTGCTACGCGTTGTGGACTTCGATTATCAAACCTGTGCTACTCCAACAATTTGGCGCGAAGAAGATTGTTTCCCGGTATGCCACGTCACCCACACTGCTTGGCTTCGGCGTTGAAAACGGAATGCCGTCTGCGCGTTAGACAAACGCGAATCTTCAATCTACTGCAACGCAACCCCTCGGCAAGCCCTTGAGCATCCTGCTAGAATGGAATGCGAGCGAAGACCGCAATTCTTGCAACACAAGTAATGGGGACGCAACCTGATGTTTGAGAACCTGACAGACAAGCTGCAGCGAGTTTTCAAAAACCTGCGTGGGCAAGGAAAGCTCACACAGGAGCATGTGGACGAAGCGCTGGCGGGCATTCGCGAGGCGCTGCTCGAAGGCGACGTCAACGTGGGCGTGACCGACGAGCTGCTGGAGCATATTCGCGAGCAGGCACTTGGCTCTGAGGTGCTGCTGCAGCTCTCACCCGACCAGCAGGTGATCAAGATCGTGCGCGATGAGCTGGCGATGCTGCTCGGCAAGCACGCCAAGCCGCTGTTCTCTTCGCGCCCGCCGTCGGTCTGGCTGATCGTTGGGCTCCAGGGCTCAGGCAAGACGACCACGACGGGCAAGCTCTCGAAGTGGCTCGCCGCGCACGGCCACCGGCCGCTCGTGGTTTCCACCGACGTGTATCGCCCCGCGGCGCGCGAACAACTCGCGCAGGTGGCAAAGGCGGTCAACGTGCTTTGCTGGCCGCTTTGCTGGCCCGGCGCGGGCACCGACAAGCCGCTCGAAATCGCGCGCGGCGCAATCCGCGAAGCGAAACTCTCCGCGCATGACGTAATCCTGGTGGACACCGCCGGGCGTCTGCACATTGATGACACCCTGATGGAAGAGCTGGGCATGCTGAAGCGGGAGCTGGCGCCCGCGGAGATTCTGTTTGTCGCTGACGCGATGATCGGACAAGACGCAGTCCGCTCGGCGGGCGAGTTTCACAAGAGGCTGGGCCTCACCGGCGTAGTTTTGACCAAGCTGGACGGCGATGCGCGCGGCGGCGCGGCGCTTTCGATCGGCAAAGTGACGGGCGCGCCGGTGAAGTTCGTGGGCACGGGTGAAAAGTACGACGCCCTCGATGCTTTTTATCCGGAGCGCATTGTTTCGCGCGTCCTCGGGATGGGGGATGTCCTCTCGCTGATCGAGCGCGCCGAGCAGACCGTGGATTTGAAGCAGGCCGCGGAGCTTGAACGTAAGCTGCGCCGAAGCGAGTTCACGCTCGAAGATTTCCGCGACCAGTTGCGCCAGATCCGCAAGATGGGGCCGATCGAGCAGGTGCTCGGCATGTTGCCGAAAATAGGCCCGCTGGCGAATTTACCGAAGGACGTGCAAGTCGACGAATCGCGCTTGAAGCGCATCGAGGCCATCGTCAACTCGATGACGACGTCCGAACGCAACGACCACAATGTGATCGATGGCAAACGCCGCAAGAGGATCGCGCGCGGCAGTGGCACCTCCGTGCAGGAGGTGAATCAGGTGTTGAAGCAATACCTGCAAATGCGCCAGATGATGAAGCAGTACGGCGCGCTCGCCGCCAAGGGCCGGCTCAAGGGCCTTGGCAAGCTCACCGGCGCATCTTAATCCCTATCGCGCCGTTTAAGCTGGGAGTGAAAAGTTTGGTTCAGGCTCCTGGCGCCTTTCGCTCGCCTCATGACATCTCTGACAAGCGATTCTCAGATCAGCCCCGTCGGGGGCGCCTTGGACTCGGGAGCTTTAGTCGCGGGCGCCTCTAAGGTCTGCTTCGCAATCACCATGGGAGCAATTTTATCGTAGGTCGCCTCCGGAACGATCTTCTTGCGGACGAGGTCTGTCTTCATCTTGTAGGGACGTCCATCGATGATCTTCTGGGAGTACGTGTCGCTGATCCCCGGCAGGGCCTGCAACTCTTCTTTTGTCGCGGAATTCAGGTCCAGGAGTTTCGCCTTCGCGGTGGATGCTGGGGTGGGCGTTTTTGACGGCGCCTTGCTCGGCGTCTGCGCTATCGACAGGCTCGCCAACGCCAGAAACGCGCAAGCCATCCAGCCAAAAAATGCTGCCCTCAATTTTCGATTCATGAACCATCTCCTTGTTAGGATTTGCCCGTGAAAGCGATTGTCAAACCGATCCGGAAGTTCGAGCGCCGTTCGCTGGAACAAGCAACTGGCACAAATTTTATCACTCATGGCTCGAGGCGATACAAGGAGATTCAGGGAAGGGTGTTCCCTGTATATCGATTCGGAAGAAACCTCTGGCCGCGGTATCGCATCTGTTTGCACTGGGCTGAGTAGGGGCCCTTTTCGGTTGCAGGGTATCGCAAACGGATGGAACCAGCTATAATCTCCCGCAGGAGGAAGTCTTCGTGCTGGCAATTCGTCTGGCTAGGATCGGCAAGAAAAAGCACCCGTTTTACCGGGTTGTGGTATTGGATAAGCGCAAGCCCCGCAATGGCAGGACTGTAGAGGTCGTGGGAACATACGACCCGCTGAAGAACCCGGCGGAAATCAAACTGGACGCCGATCGCATCAAGTATTGGCTTGGATGCGGTGCCCAGCCAAGCGACACCGTTCGAAGCTTCCTGCATGCCCAAAAAATCGCCTGAGTTCCCGCTCTAGGGAAGCGCGGCAGCTCAGGGGGATCCCCCCGGCCCACGGGATCCATGCTTTTGAAAATTCGAGCTGAACCCGCGAATGCGAGTGGCGGAGGGCCCCATGAAGGACCTTGTAGAAGCGATTGCGAAGGCGCTAGTGGATCATCCTGAACAAGTTCAAGTACGTGCGGTTGAAGGCGAGCAGGTGACCGTTCTTGAATTGCGCGTACATCCCGAGGATCTCGGCAAGGTAATTGGCCGGCAAGGACGCACGGCGAAATCCATGCGCACGATCCTCGGCGCGGCGGGAATGAAACTTCGAAAGCGCCTCACACTCGAAATCCTCGAATAGAGTGCCCGCGGAAACCTTCACCGGCGTTACCCTGGCGAGAATTCTGCGCCCACGCGGCCTTCGCGGCGAAGTGGCCGCCGAAATCCTGACTGATTTCCCTGAACGTTTGCCGAGCTTAAGCGAAGTGTGGCTCGCCGATGGCCGCAGCACACCCCGTCGCGTGGAGGTTCAGCGATGCTGGCTTTCGACGAGCCGCGGCGGGCAAGCCATCTTTCATTTTACCGGCGTTGAAACTGTGGAAGCCGCCGAGCGGCTGCGCGGATGCGAAGTACAGATACCACTGGAGCAGCGAGCGAAGCTCGATCCCGGAAACTATTACGTCGGCGAGCTAATTGGATGCGAAGTGTGGGAAGCAGGGGCCGCTTCGGCGATGGGCGCGGTCCGCGATGTCGAATTCCCCGGCGGCGTCCCGTTGCTGGCAGTAGAAACGAACGAGGGCGAAGTGTTGGTGCCTCTGGCTGCGGAGTTCTGCGTTCGAATCGACATAAGGGCCAAGCGCATAGATGTTGCGCTTCCCGATGGATTGCGGGATTTGAATCGCGGCTGAGTTCTGCTGCGGTACACTGTGCCAGCCATGCAATTCGACATCGTAACTATTTTCCCGGATTTTTTTAGCGGTCCGCTCGATTACGGAATCGTGCGGCGGGCGCGCGAAGCGCATCTGGTGGACGTGCGCGTGCACGACCTGCGTGAATACACGCACGACCGCCATCGCACCGTGGACGACCGCCCGTTTGGCGGCGGCGAAGGGATGGTCCTGAAACCGGAGCCGCTTTTCGATGCCGCCGAATCTCTGCTGGGAGAGAGAGTTCAACACGGAGAACACAGAGAGCACAGAGAAAACGCCGGAGATCTCGAAGTTGTAGGGGCACGGCATGCCGTGCCCCAACATGAAGCAACGAGATCAGGTAGAGTTGAGAGACCCGACTCGAACGAAACAGGGATTGTTCTTCTCTCCGCCTCCGGAAGATTATTTCGTCAGGATACTGCGCGCCGGTTTGCGCAACTCGACCGAATCATATTGCTTTGCGGGCGGTACGAGGGAGTCGAGCGTGTGGCCGAGCATCTGGCAACCGACGAACTCTCGATCGGCGATTTCGTGCTCTCGGGCGGCGAACTGGGAGCCGCACTCATTGTAGACGCCGTGACGCGCCTCCTTCCCGGCGCGCTCGGCAACGAAGACTCCTCAGTCAACGAATCGTTCACTGCCATTGGAGCTTGCGTCAGTGAAGCGGCGCCATCCACCAGTCACCAATCACCCTTCGACTCCGCTCAGGGCAAGCCAGTCACCAGTCACCTTCTCCTCGACTTCCCCCACTATACGCGCCCCGCCGAATTCCGCGGCTGGCCGGTGCCCGAAGTCCTGCTCGGCGGCAATCACGAGGAGATTCGCCGTTGGCGCCGGGAGAGGGCGCTCGAAAAGACGCGGCGGAACCGCCCGGATTTGTTGGAGGGAGTAACACAATAAGGAAAGCGTCGAATTTCCCGACGACAAGTGAGCGGAGTCTATTGCGCCGCGTTTTGCCGCGAGTAGGGAGACACCCTCTCATTGTCTTCATCGGGTTCGAAGACCCACACGTCGCGATTCCGGAAATATGTGAGGAGCGGGGTGAGGTCCACTCCGGGGATCTCTCGCGCCCAGATGGTCTTCGCGTGGTCGATATCCGCATTGTTGTAAACGTATTCTTCGCCGGAGTTGTGATCCTTCGAATATCGCACCAGGACAAGGTGCTGACCCGGCATCGCGGCAAGATACTGCTCGACGGGCTTCCGGAAGGGCTCGTTCAAATCATCCACGACAGGGTAATCATCGGGGTTGAGATTCCTCTCGATCAAACAAGCCTGCAACAAGACCAATATCAGGAGGACGAATCCGCAAGACGAAATTATCCAAGATCGTCGCGAAGGGGGCCCGGTGCGCAAGGATCCTAGCCTCAAAATCACTAGCGCGAAAACCGTGATCGCCAGCACAAACAGATAGTGCCGGTGGAACCAATCAAGGACCGAATTCGATTCGGACACGATCGTGTGAATGAAATAGACCGGCCCAATCAACAAACTGAAAAGCACGACCAGCCGCGTCAATCCAATGCCAATTGCCCTCCCGCGGAACCGCCAGCCCCGCATGTGGCGCATTCCCTGCATCAACAATACATAGAGAGTTGCTGCAAGCGGCGCGGCATAGTGCGCATGGTAAAACACGACGATCCAGAGACCGATCGCGGAAAGCGCGAATTGGATGAGCAACAGGCGAATGTGGCGATCACCGAGCACCCAGGGTATCGCTAGAAACGAGAACGAAAGAGCGGGCCCCAGAAAAAACTGCCAAAACTCCGTGGCCTTCCACCAAAATTGGCCCACCGCCGAATCCCAGCTGGTCTGATAGAGGCTGGGCATGAAATTGTGGTAAAAATCGTCAAATTGCGGATTCGCATAAGTGCGCGGTGGCATTTCACGCTGCCACAGAAAAACGGGTGTGGTGAAATACATCCTCTGTTCGATGAAGTGAGGAAAAACCAGTGGGCTTCCCGTGACGCGCCAGTTGTAATATCCAACGAATCCGACAATGCAAACCAGAATTGCGGCGATCGGCAACAACACGCGTTTCGCGTACGACGCCCGCTCGGAAGTTTCGCGCCGCAGAGCCCACCACACAAGCGCGGCCATCAACGGAATGCAGAAAATGAATCCTTCAAAGGGACGGCTTGTTGCGAGAATTCCCGAGCCCAGGCCGAAAACAACCGCATCGCGCGGCCGCCGGTGTGCATAAATTCGCGGTAACGCTCCCATGAGTAGCGCGCCGCCTGTCGCGGCCACAGCGCCGCCCCAGTAGCTGTTCATCCAGTAGCTGAAAAGACCAAACCTAAATAAAACCAATACGCCGCCCAGCAGCGCCCATCCCGGCGGCATCCAACCCTGCAACATCCAGGTCATCGCCAAACACATCACAGCCGCACTCAACAGGACGCCGATCCACGGATGACCCAGGAGTTGTCCGATCGCTAGCACGGCCCCCTGCGCAGGCGGATACATCGACGCATAGGTTGGGTGCTGAATGACGTGAAAGGTATCGAAGAAATGCCACAGAGGATTCGGCGAATTTGCAAGCCGTCCGTGGGCAAACGTATCGCCCGCGAGCAGATAACTAAACTCATCGTGTATTTTCGGTTGCGGCACAGGCATCCACGGAAGCAACGCCAGGCGGGCAACTATCACGGCCGAACCGATCGCAACGAGAGAGGCCCATTTATTTCGCGCGAACTGGGAGAACTTTTTCTCGATCAGACTGAGAAAGGGCTCGCCCAATCCTGGCATGAGCCAGGCCAACCCGAGACAAATCGCAAGAACAGTCCAATCTAGTTTCTGCACGTGGATTTCGTCAGCACGATCCCGTTGCCAGAGTAACATGAGGGCCTGCCGGCTGTTCCGCACAGGAAAAGCGTGGCTGGCCCTTGATACGCAGACCGGCCTCTGAAGGCCGTGGCTGCCCTGACCGCATCGATTGACTCTAAACCTGATCTCAAATGGAAGATCGCGTGCGCACTGTGGGGGATATGAGACTGACGCGGCGTTTGATAGGCGACACTTCTCTACAGATGCGTAATGGTTACTAGGCCTTTGGGCGCACACAGATGATCTTGACGCCACAAACTCCTAAAACCGGACGATCATGGATCTGTAGCCTTTATTGAAAACGGTGACGAAGTGACTAGGGCTTGGACAGAAGGGAACAGGATGGTCCGCGGTGTCCGCATAGCATCGTTGGTAACTCTGTGGTTGGTACCACTTCTAATCTTCGTTTCGGCGTTTTCCTCCGACTGGGTGACCACATGGCGTCCGTTGGGCGTGCCCTCCATGACGCCGCATTTCTTGGATCTTTACAACATTCCCACCGCG
>WNGI01000717.1_pt1 | contig 25877 bp, 27 predicted proteins | sample 5400621 | NCBI WGS metagenome assembly WNGI01 (sample SAMN13153374, study PRJNA577476) | soil metagenome | isolation source: 20 cm soil or saprolite under Garry oak tree replicate 1 | place: USA:California | collected 2016-06-15 | reverse complement strand
GCACTCGGGCCATCAATCCAGCGCCCAGAGTTCGCCATGTGGGCGCAAATGGTCGTATCCCGCGTCATCGATGCCGACATTCGGGCGCAATTGGCGGTAAGAGGATCGTTGGCGGTAAGCAGGGGTCGCGACATCAGGGAACCTAACATCTCAGTGGCATGACGCTGACCGCCCGCCGGCCGAGCCGCACCGCCGTGCTGACCGCGGTCGCGCGAGCCCTGCATCGAGAAGAGCCTCCACCCCGGGTGCTCGACGACCCACTCGCGCTGGGCCTCGCCGGCGACGACGCTTCCGACGTCATCGGGCGTCTCCGCGCGGAGCTCAACCCCCAGGCACTGCTCACATTCACACGATGGGTGTGTGTCCGTGCGCGTCTGCCGGAAGACATTGTGGAGACCGCGGCCGCGGATGGCGTCGAGCAGTACGTGATCCTTGGCGCGGGCCTGGACTCATTTGCCTACCGGCGCCCAGACCTGCTCAGCCAGGTGCGCGTTTTCGAGGTGGATCACCCCGCGTCGCAGGCCTGGAAGCGGCAGCGCCTCGAGGAGATGCGCATCCGCCCGCCCGACAACCTGACGTACGCACCCATCGACTTCGAGAATCAGACCCTTCGGCAAGGTCTCAAGACCGCGGGATTCGATTTCTCGGCCCGCGCGGTCTTCTCGTGGATCGGCGTGACCATGTACCTGACGGTGGAAGCGATCCGTGCGACCCTGGCCACCATCGCGACCTGCGCCCCCGGCACACGGATCGTGCTGACCTACAACCAGCCCCACTCGGCCCTGAACGACCTCGCGCGGGAGGTCGAGACGACCATCCGAAGGTTCGCGAACGAGTCGGGCGAACCGTTCGTGAGCTTGTTCTCTCCCGCCGAAATTGAGGAATTTCTGAAGGAGACGGGCTTTACCGAGATCACACACTTCGGTCCCGAAGAAGCCATCCGCGCCTACTTCCCAGGGCGAAGCGACGTTCACTTCGGCGGTGCCCAGCGCCTGATCACGGCCACAGTGGTAGGGAAGCGCATCTAGGGGTTGTTCTGAGGTCGCGCGCCCGGCGCATGCCGTCACACTTAGCGCGTGACCGAGGGCGAGCAGCTCGATCCAAAAACGCAATTTCGTCAGCTGTACGACCAGGAATACCTCTCGGTCTACAGGTCGATTCGCGCTGTCGTGCTCGAGTCGGCGGCGGCCGAAGACCTGACCCAGGAGACCTTCGTCCGGGCCTACCGGGCTCGCCTTCGCTACACGCCGACCGCGCCACCCGGCGCCTGGCTGCGCCGCATCGGCATCAACCTCGCCATCTCTTACCTCCGGAGGCAAAAGCTCGCCCGTTTCCTGCCCGCCCGCCTGTACATGGCGCCGGACCGGCGCGACTACGATCGGGCTGAGGCGCGCGACGTGGTGGAGAAGGCCATGGCCCGACTGAGCCCCAAGCTCCGCGCCGCGGTCGTCCTCCACTACTACGAAGGATTGACGCGCGAAGAGATCGCCGAAGTCCTCGGCGTGCCCGCCGGGACGGTGGCCTCGAGGATCGCCAAAGCAGTGGCGATCATGCGAAAAGCCATGGGGAGCGACCAGCCGGGCGATACCGCGCGTTCGAGTAGTGAAGGTGCCCTACGTGGAAGATAAACCCACTTCAGGCGGGCGAAACGCGCCCTCCGAATCAGACGTCAGCCGGTTGATCCGGGCGACCGTTGAAACCTGGAAACCCCGGCGTGGCCCGGACTGGTCGGACATGATGATCCGTCTTGCCGCCGCCGGGCCCTCGCCGTGGGTTATCTACACGACCGCCAGCGCGGCGCTCGTGGTCATCCTCGTCACCGCCTTTCTCGTCGGCTCATGGCTGCAGATCGGGGCGCTGGCGCCTCAACCGATCCAGAGCCACGTCCCGCACTAGATAAGGAACTCGACCTCGTCGTAACCGCCGCGGCGGCGCGCCGCGGCCACGACCACGGACGCTGCCGCGAGATCCCACAGGGCGATGCCGTGGGACTCGAACAGCGTGATGCCCGGCCGTTCGGGTCGCTCCCAACGGCCGGCGACCACCGATCCAAGCTCGACCGCCTGGCTCCAATCGAACTTCCCCGCCTCGTGGGCCTGGATCAGGTCGCCGCTCTCGAGCTGGGCGTCGGCCAGCTGGTCGACGACCACTGTCTGCGCCCGCTCCACGAGCTCCGGTGGGACTTCGACCCTGCTGCGGTAATTGGAGCCGATCGCGGCCACCAGGGCGTGCGGTTCCACCCACTCGGCCTGGAGCACGGGAGTGTGGCTCGTGGTCACGGTGACCACGATGTCGGCCCCTCGGACCGCAGCCTCGGCGCTTGGCGAATCGACGATCGGCACACCTAGCTGCTCCCCCTGCTCGGCGGCGAACGCCGCCCGGCGATCCGCGCTGCGACTGAACACGCGGAGCTCTTTGATCTCGAGCACTCGTGACAGCGCAAGCGCCTGGGTGGCCGCCTGCCAGCCCGAGCCGATCAGGGCCACGGTGGTCGAACCTGACAGGCCAAGCGCCTTGGCCGCGACCGCCGTCGCCGCCCCGGTGCGGTAAGCGCCCATGAAGTCGGCCTCGATCAGCGCTTCGAGGGCACCGTCCAGGCGGAACATGGCGACGAGGAACCGCACCCGGCCGTTCGAGACGGTGTAGGCCTTCAGGCCGGTGCACTTACCGCCCGGGTAGGAGGCAAAGAGCACGTTCAGGAGCCCGTCCGGGGCGAACGCCCGCCGTCGCGGCTCGTTCTGCGCCTCGCCCTCACCCAGCTCCCGCATCGCCTGCTCGAGCGAAGCGATGACCTCATCCATCTCGATCAGGTCCTGGACGTCGCTCTCGCGCAAGATCAGCGCCACGGCAGGGAGAATAGCTGGCTATGGCAGCCCGCCCCCTGAACGTCGGCCTGATCGGACTGGGCACCGTTGGCTCTCAAGTCGCGGAGCGGATGCTCTCGTGGGGTCCGCAGCTGTCCCGGCGCGCGGGCGTCGAGCTGTGCCTGAAAAAGGTCCTCGTCCGCGACGTCGCCAAGCGCCGGACGATCGAGATCTCACCTGACCTTCTGACCACCGACCCGGCCGCAATCCTTGACGACGCGGAGATCGAGGTCGTGATGGAGGTGGCGGGTGGCGACGAGCCGATGCGATCCTACATCGAGCGGGCGATCCAGTCGGGCAAGCACGTGATCACGGCGAACAAGGTCGTGATGGCGAAGCACGGCCCGGAGCTTCTCGACCAGGCCGCGGAGAAAAACGTCGACGTCTACTTCGAAGCTGCGGTCGGGGGCGGCATACCGCTGATCAGCACATTCCGCACCGACCTGCAGGCAAACCGGATCGAGAGCGTCTCAGCCGTGATCAACGGCACGACCAACTACGTGCTCGGACGCATGGCGTCGACCGGCCTGTCGATGGCGGATGCGCTGCGCGAGGCGCAGGACGCCGGCTACGCGGAGGCCGACCCGACCGATGATGTCGGCGGGTTCGACGCGACATACAAGCTCGCCATCCTCGCCTCAATCGCGTACGAGATCAAGGTGCGTCCCGACGAGATCTACCGCGAAGGGATCGCCGGCATCGAGCCCGTCGACTTCCGATACGCTCGCGAGCTCGGCTACGCGATCAAGCTGGTCGCGCACACGCAGCGGCACACGGGAAGGGTCGAGGCGCGCGTGCATCCCGCGTTGATCCCGCTCGACCACCCGCTCGCTCGCGTGGAGGGCGCTGAGAACGCGGTGTTCGTGGCGGGCGACCTGGTGGGACAGGTGCTTCTGGTGGGGCAGGGCGCGGGGGGCAGGCCGACCGCGTCCGCGGTCGTGGGCGACCTGATCGACCTCGCTCGCTCGATCCGTCGCGGCGTGCAGAGCCGTCCGTCCTTCAGCTTCGACGACCGCATCGGCGTCGTCCCCATAGGTGAGGTGATGACGCGCGCGTATTACCGGATTCACGTCGACGACAAGCCCGGCGTTCTGGCAGCGATCGGCCAGGTGTTCGCGGAAGAAGGCGTGAGCATCTCGAGCTTCATACAGAAGGACGCGTGGTCGCATGACATGACGGTGGAGCTCGTCGTGACCACGCACCCGTCGCTCGACGCAAGCCTGCAGAACGCGCGAGAGCGGATGGCGCGGTTGGAGGCGGTCCGCGCCGTCTCATCGTTCCTGCGCGTCTTCTAAAGGCTTTTGCGGATGGGGGTCATCGCTCGCTATCGAAAGCACCTGCCCGTGGGGCCGGCCACGCCTGACGTCGACCTTGGCGAGGGCTCGACCCCGCTTGTGCCGAGCCAAAACATCGGACGCGCCCTCGGCCTGAAGCATCTCTATTTCAAGTACGAGGGCCTGAATCCCACCGGCTCATTCAAAGACCGGGGCATGGTCGTGGCGGTGGCCAGAGCGCTCGAGGGCGGCAGCCGCGTCCTGATGTGCGCGTCCACCGGCAACACCTCTGCCTCGATGGCCGCGTACGCGGCGCGGACGGGCCTGCGCGCGATCGTGGTGGTCCCATCCGGCGAAATCGCCTTGAACAAGCTTTCCCAGGCTCTGATGTACGGCGCCAAGGTCGTCGCGCTGAAAGGCAATTTCGACTTCGCGCTTCAGACCGTGCGCGAGCTCACGAGTCACCACCAGGTCGCGCTGATGAACTCGGTCAACCCGGACCGCATCGAGGGCCAGAAGACGGCTGCCTTCGAGATCGTCGACGAGCTCGGCGACGCGCCCGACTATCTCGTGCTGCCAGTCGGGAACGCCGGCAACATCACGGCGTACTGGAAGGGCTTCCGCGAGTATCACGCCGCGGGGCGTGTGAGCCGGCTTCCCCGCATGGTTGGCGCGCAGGCGGAGGGCGCCGCGCCGATCGTCACCGGGACGGCAGTCACCAACCCCAAAACCGTTGCCTCTGCCATCCGCATCGGCAACCCGGCTTCATGGGAGGGCGCGACCTCGGCGCGCGACGAATCTGGCGGCATGATCGCCGCCGTCACGGACACCGAGATCCTGGCCGCGCAGATCCGGCTGGCGAGCAGCGAGGGGTTGTTCGCGGAACCTGCCTCGGCCGCCCCCCTCGCGCTGCTTTTCCGTCTTGTTCGCGACCGGAAGATCGAGAGGGACTCGACGACAGTCGTGGTGCTCACGGGGTCAGGGCTCAAGGATCCTGACGCCGCGCTGAAAAATGTCGAACCTCCGATAGAACTGGACGGAGACGCGCGCACACTCGCTAAGGTCTTGAAGCTGTGACTCGGAGTGAGCCTTGAGAATCAAAGTTCCGGCGTCGATCGCCAACATCGGGCCAGGCTTCGACTGCATGGCCATGGCGATCGACCTGTGGCTCGAGGTCGAGGCCAACGAGTCGAACCGTCCCGCATGGGACTACGAGGGTGAAGGCTCCGACTATCTCTACGCGCATGAAAACCCCTTCACGCGGCTGAACATGAAGGGTCGCGTCCGCAGTGAGATCCCGCTGGGTGTGGGCCTCGGCAGCAGTGCCGCGGCGAGGCTGGCCGCGTCCGCCTTGAGCAGCCCCTGGGACGTGAAGAGTCACGTGATCGACGCCGGTGCCGACGAGGGGCACTACGACAACGTCGCGGCGGCGGCCGCGGGCGGGATCCGCATCGTGTCCGAGAAGGTGGACGAAAAGCTGCCCAATCCAGGCTGGGGACTGGCGCTCTTCATCGCGCACCAGCCCCTGCCGACGGAGAAGGCGCGCTCGGTGCTGCCGGATTCTGTCTCGCTCGCCGACGCCAGCTTCAACGCCGCGCACGCCGCGCTCCTGACCAGGGCGATCATGTCGAAGCGTCCCTCGCTGCTCGGCGAGGCGCTTCGCGACCGGCTGCATCAGCCCTATCGACTCCACCTTTATCCGTGGGTCGAAGAGGTGATCAACGTGGCGGAGGCGTCGGGCGCCTATGGCGCGGCACTCTGCGGCGCCGGCCCGAGCGTCTTCGCTTTCTGCGCCGCCTCGCAGGCGGCCCGGATCGCCAGAGCGATGGAGGAGGCGCATCCCCTTCGAGGGAGGGCGCTGGTGACGAAGATCACCGACAAGGGCATGTTCCGCACGTTGTGATCGTCCAGAAGTACGGCGGCACATCGGTCGGCTCGGCCGCCCGCATCCGTCGTGTGAGCCGCCGCATCGCCAAGACCGTCGAGCAAGGACACCAGGTCGTCGCGGTCGTGTCGGCGATGGGTCGCACGACCGACCGGCTGATCGCGCTTGCCCAGAGCGTCAACGCCGAGCCACCCGCGCGTGAGCTCGACATGCTCGTCGCGAATGGGGAGACGATCACGGCACCGCTGGTCGCGATGTGCCTGCAGGGCATGGGCGTCGCGGCCGTGTCTCTTTCAGGTGCGCAGGCCGGCGTCCAGACCAGCGGCCACCACTCGCGCGCGCGCATCCGCGACATCAAGCCTGACCGCATCATGGAAGCGCTCAGCAAGAAGCAGGTCCCGGTGGTCGCAGGCTTTCAGGGCGTGACCGAAGAGCTCGAGATCACGACGCTCGGTCGCGGAGGGTCTGACACCACCGCGGTCGCGCTTGCCGCCGCGCTGGGCGCGGAATCCTGCGAGATCTACACCGACGTCGACGGCATCTTCACAGCGGACCCGCGCGTCGTGAAGTCGGCTCGGAAGCTGACCCACATCCAGTACGACGAGATGCTCGAGCTGGCCGCGGTCGGCGCGCGCGTGATGCATCCCCGCGCGGTGGAGATCGGCGAGCTGTACGGCGTGCCGATCCACGTCCGGTCGAGCTTCCGCGATGGCGTCGGTACGATGATCGTCGCTCACGTGCCCATGGAAGATCGCCAGCGAGTGCGCGGAATCGCACAGGAGACACACGTCGCGAAGATCACCGTCATCGGCGTCCGCGATCGCCCTGGCGTCGCGGCCGCGATCTTCGAACCGCTCGGCGCGGCGGGTATCTCCGTCGACGTCATCGTGCAGAACATCGGGCGCTCCGGTCATACCGACCTCACGTTTTCTGTCGCCGAGTCGGATCTGAAAGCCGCCGAGAAGCTGGTCAAGGCCGCGGCCAAGAGTGTCGGTGCGACGCGGGTCGTGTCCGCAGGGGGAATCGCCAAGCTCTCCATCGTCGGCACCGGGATGCTCGGCACGCCCGGCATCGCAGCGCGCATGTTCCGAGCTCTCGCCGACGCGGGCGTGAACATCGAGATGATCAGCACATCGGAGATCCGCATCACCTGCATGGTCGCCCGCGACCAGGTGGACAAGGGCGTGCGCATCCTGCACAAAGCGTTCGAGCTGGATCAGGACCTGGCCTAAGAGGTGCCGGTAAATGTCGCGATCGTCGGCCCGGCAGGGGCCGGCAAGACCACCCTGTTCAACGCGCTGACCGCGGGTCGCGGCGCCGACGGCGTCGGCATGGTTGACATCCCCGACGAGCGGCTGACGCGTCTCGCCAAGGCGGTCAAGCCCGCCAAGGTGACGCCGGCGCAGGTTCGCGTCGAGGACTCGCCGCCCGGAAGCCGCGCCCAGCGCGTGGCATTTGCGCGCCAGGCCGATGTGCTGCTGAAAGTCGCGCGCTGCTTCGGTCCCAACCCGGATCCGGCGGTCGAGCTCGAAGAGTTCGCTCTGGACCTGGTGCTGGCCGACCTGGCGTCGGTGGAGAAACGCCTCGAGGTCGTGGCCAAGGAGGCGCGGGCGGGGAAGAAGGACGCGCAGGCCGAGACCGAGGTCCTCAACGCAGCCAAGGAGCACCTGGACGCGGGCCAGCAGCTCCGAACCCTCCCCCTCGAGCCGGACCAGCGCACGATGCTGCTGGGCATCTTTCCGGTGACGCTCAAGCCCGCGGTCTACGTCGCCAACGCCGCGGAGGATCTGCTGCCCAACGGCGGCGAGCCCGCCGCCAAGGTGAAGAAGCTGGCCGACGCCGAAGGCGCGCCGTCGATCGTGCTCTCGGCCCGGCTGGAGGCTGAGCTGGCCGAGCTCGACCCGTCGGAGCAGGCGGAGATGCGGACGGGCTACGGCATCGACGAGTCGGGCCTCGGCCGCATCGCGCGCGCCGTGTGGGCGGCCGGGGGCCTCATCACCTACTTCACCGCGGGAGAGCCAGAGGTCAGGGCGTGGCCCTGCGAGCGGGATGCGCCGGCGCCGGTGGCCGCGGCGAAGATCCACACGGACTTCGAGAAGCACTTCATCCGCGCCGAGGTGACCTCCGTCGACGAGCTCGTCGCCGCCGGCTCGATGGAGGCGCTGCGTGCGGCCGGCAAGCTTCGCGTCGAGGGGCGCGACTACCGGGTCAAGGACGGCGACGTGATCTTCTTCCGCATCGGACGCTGACGGGCCGCTCTAGGAGATCCCGTACGCCTCCCGGGTCGAGCGCCGCAGGAGGAAAACGAGGACGGGGATCCCAAGCAGGATGACCGACCACCCGGCCGACACGATGACCGCCGTGATCCAGCCCCAGACCCGCATTCTTTTCAACCCGTAATAGGCGGCCGCGTGGAGGCCGATTGCACTCATGCATACGAAGACGATCAACACCGACTCGAGCACGAGGATCTCGTTGACGTTCCTGGTGATCCCGCCGTCGGCCAGCGCTTTTTTGAGGACATCGCGTCCGGCCGGTGCCACCAGGTAGGCCGCAAAGCGTGTCAGCTCGACGAGCCAGAGGATGGCGCCGGCGGCAAAAAGGTAGGGGAGCCAGCGGACTTGACGGTTCATCCCATTATTGTGGCAAAGGCCTTGACAACAACTACATTCGGGGTTATAACTTGCCCTGGGACACAACATATCGTAGCCCACGACCCAGCAGGTTGAGTCCCACGGCCCAACGACAGGCAGGCGGAACCCTTCCCGAGTCGCACCCCACGACCCAGAACCAGCTCCCCCAACCGCCTGCCTGCCCTAACTCCTCCCCACGCAGTGGGGAGGTGGCCGGCGAAGCCGGCCGGAGGGGCCGATTCTGTCGGCCGGGAAGCGCGAGACCAACTGGGGCCGTTAACTCCTCCCCAGTTATCATGCAGTGTCGCTCCTACTCCTCCCCACGCAGTGGGGAGGTGGCCGGCGAAGCCGGCCGGTGGGGCCGATCGTGTCGGCCGGAAGGCCGAAACCAACTGGCTCTGCATCGCCATCTAGACTTGCAGACCTATGAGTCGCAAGGGCAAGAAGCGAGCCAAAGGCAAATTCCGGCAGCCGATGCGCCCGGCCGGTCCGCTTTCCGGGATGGCCGCCCCCGGCTCGGCCGCCCCGACCGCAACCGCGTCACGCAGCGTGTCGCAGGCCCGCGTGGGCGGCGACCAGGCGATGGTCCGCGCCGTCGAGATGTCCCTCGGCGCGCGCAACCAGATCTCGAAGGGACGCGGCGGCCGCATGTTGGTGCAGTCCACGGACCCGTCCATCCCGCTGGACCGGGTGCCCTACTTCACCAAGGACCTGGTGCGGCTCGTTGTGGTCGGCGCCGCCATGATCGTCCTCCTCGGCGTCGGCTCGCTGGCGGTTCCGCTGATCGTCAAGTAATTTCGTAGACATCCCCCGAGCGAAACCCTAGAGTTTCGCTCCGCCATGGCAGTCCGAACGAGCGACTCCGGGAACACCGCGCTCAAAGAAACCCTGCAACGGCACCGGTACCGGCTGGACGACCACAAGCATCCCGTCAACGTCATCCATCACGAGCATGCGACCTTCGGCGAGCAGCTCGCGGACGGGATCGCCTCCTTCATAGGGTCCTGGCGATTCCTGATCATTCAGACCGCTCTGGTCATCACCTGGGTGACGATCAACTCGCTTCAGGCAACGGGAAAAATCCACATCGACCCGTACCCCTACATCCTCCTCAACCTCGCCTTCTCGACCCAGGCCGCGTACACGGGCCCCGTGCTGCTGCTGGCGGGCAACCGGCAGTCGCAAAAGGACCGATTGACGCTCGAGCACGCGGCCCATGAGGCCGACAAGGCGGATCGCCAGAACGTGCAGATCCTCAGCGCGATCAAGCAGAACACAACGCTGACCGAGAAGAACACCGAGGTGACGATCACGATCCTGCAACACGTCGAGACCCTCGTCCAGGAGCACATCGCCGAGATGGTGGGCGCCGGAAAGCGCAGGAAAACACCCCGACCGTAGACTTCGCCCGTGCGGGTAGTCCTCTTCACGGGTAAGGGAGGCGTCGGCAAGACGTCGGTCGCCGCTGCAACGGCTGTTCGCTGCGCTGCCGCCGGCTATCGCACCGTCGCCATGAGCACCGACCCCGCGCATTCGCTCGGCGACTCCTTCGACCTGGAGCTGGGGACCGAGGCCACGAAGGTCGGCGACAACCTGTGGGCCCACGAAGTCTCGTCGCTGCATGAGATGCAGCGTCATTGGGCGAAGCTGCACGAGTACGCGGTCGAGGTGTTCTCCACTCAGGGCCTGGACGAGGTCATCGCGGACGAGGTCGCCAATCCGCCCGGGATGGACGAGGTCGCATCGTTGATGTGGATCAAGCACTACGCCCAGCGCGCCGAGCACGACGTCCTGATCGTCGACTGCGCGCCGACCGGAGAGACGCTGCAGCTGCTGACGTTCCCGGACGCCGCCAAATGGTGGCTCGACAAGATCTATCCGTGGTCGCGCCGCGCGATGCGCGTCGCCCGGCCCGTGCTGCAGCCGATGATGTCGATGCCGCTTCCCTCGGACGAGGTCTATGCCTCGCTCAAAGATCTGCTGCTCGACCTCGACGGGATGCGCAAGATCCTCACCGATCCAGAGATCACAACCGTGCGCATCGTGCTGAACCTCGAGAAGATGGTCGTCAAAGAGGCCAAGCGCGCGTACACATATCTGAACCTGTTCGGCTATGTCACCGACGCCGTCGTCGTGAACCGGCTGCTGCCAGATGAGCTTCATGACGAGCTCTTCCAGAAGTGGCAGCGCATACATCAGCGTTACCAGCTCGAGGTCGAGCAGTCATTTGCGGGCATCCCGATCTTCAACGTGCCCCTCTTCGACAGCGAGGTCGTAGGGGGGAAGATGCTTGCACGCATGGCGCAGGCGATCTACGGAGACGCAGATCCCACGACGCGCTTTGCGACGACGAACCCGCAGCGCATAGATAAGGACGGGCAGGACTACGTCCTCACCTTGAAGGTGCCCTTCGTGGAAAAGTCGGCGGTCGACCTGAGCCGTCACAACGGGGAGCTGTTCGTGACGGTCGGGAATTACCGGCGCGAGATCACGCTTCCTCGCGTGCTGGCGCGGCGCGACACGGCGGGCGCCACGATCGAGGACGGCGAGCTTCGCGTTCGCTTCGCGCGCCGACCGGAGCAGGCCAAGGAGAAGAAGAAGTGAGCGGTGATCGTGAGCGGGTCATCGAGCTGGTGAACGAGCTTGGTTCGCGCGTGGGCCATGTGCTCTCGGAGATGGTTCCGCCCGCGGCGCAGGTCCATCTGCTCAATGCGCAGCGGGAGCTGATCACCGCTCTGATGCTCATCTACGAGAACCGCGTGGCGCCGGCGCCCGCGGCCACTCGTGGCAGGCGGGCCCGGGCCCGCCGGCGAACGACGACGCGCGACCGCAAGATCCCGATCGAGTGAGCCCACTCCTCGGACTGATTCTCGGGCTGATCCTTCTGATCCCCGCGCTGCTGGTTGCGATACCTGTGCATGAGATGGGCCACGCCGCGGCGGCTTACTTTCTCGGCGATCGTTCGGTTCGCTACTTCGGCAACTTCTCCACCGATCCCCGTCGCTTCCTCGAGCCGATGGGCGTCCTGGCGGTGTTCATCGCGCTGGTCGGCTGGGGCAGACGCGTCCAGGTGCAGTCAAACCGGATTACCACGACGGGGCAGAAGGTGCTGTTCGAGCTCGGCGGGCCGGCCGCCAATCTTGCCGTCGCCATCGTCCTGGGCTTCGTTCTGCGGGCCCTGCTCCGGGCGGGACTGCCCTTCTCCTTCGATTTCGGGCCCGGGCTCCTTCTCCAGGCGCTCTACGCGATTGTATTTTTGAACCTCTCGATCTTTGCCTTCCAGCTCTTGCCGATCCCGGGCCTGGATGGCTGGAACATCATCGAGGCCCTCTTCCGGAACCGGAACGCGCGCTTTTTCTACGACGTGAGCATCAGGCGCCGCGAGATCTGGGCCGGCTGCGCAGTGATCTTGATCGCGTTTCAGTTTCTCCAGCAGGTCAATCTGCTGAACTACGTCATGACCCCTCTTTTTGAGCCGGCCAGCCTAATCTCAGTAGGCGGATGCATCGGCTACAGGATTCCAGGACTGACCGGCCTGTTTCCCTGCCTGCTGTAGGGAGGCTCCTGAACGAGCCGGCTTACGCCGAGCTCGTCACGCTGTACGGGCGCCAAAGGGTGGTCGAGGCGATCCGGGAGCAGATCGCCACCGAGCGTGACGGGGTCGCCGATGGCTCCGCCAGGCACGCGGCCGTGGCCGCCAGGCTCCAGGCGGGGGTCGCCCCCAACTTGCGGCGCGTGATCAACGCGACCGGCGTGATCCTGCACACCAACCTCGGTCGGGCTCCGCTTTCGCAAGCTGCCCTGGATGCGTTGGCGGTCGGCGCCGGCTACAGCAACCTCGAGCTTGACCTGGACACCGGCAAGCGTGGAGAGCGGGCGGCGTTGGTGGCCGGCCTCCTCACCTCACTGTTCGGCTGTGACGCGGCCCTCGTGGTCAACAACAATGCCGCGGCGATCCTGCTCACGTTGACCGCTCTGTGCAAGGGCAAAGAGGTGATCGTTTCCCGCGGCCAGCTTGTCGAGATCGGAGGCTCGTTTCGCATGCCCGACGTGATGCGGCTCTCCGGCGCACGCATGGTCGAGGTCGGCACGACCAATCGGACGCGGACGGCTGATTACGAGGAGGCGGTCTCGGCGCGCACTGCCGCTTTCCTGCGGGTACACACGTCGAACTTTCGGGTCACCGGTTTTACCGAGACGGCGCCGGCCGACAAGCTCCACGATGCGGCCCGGCGCCATGGAGTGCTTCTCCTCGAAGACCTTGGCAGCGGAGCCGTGGAACGGATCGGCGACGAGCCGTCCGTAACGGAGTCGCTGAAGTACTCCGACGTGGTCACGTTCTCGGGAGACAAGCTCCTTGGCGGGCCGCAGGCGGGGATCGTGCTCGGCCGGAGCGAGAAGGGCACGGAGGCGGTCAACAAGATGGCGCGCCACCCGATGGCGCGTGCCGTGCGAATCGACAAGCTGACGCTCGCCGCGCTGGAAGCCACGCTCAGGCAGCGATTGACCGGCCACGCCGATCAGGTCCCTGTGGAGCGCATGCTGCGCGCGTCGGCCGAGGACCTGCGCCGCCGCGCGGCGATGTGGTCGGTGAAGCTGGCCGAGCGGGGCGTCGAGACTCGTTTGGTCGAAGGCTCGTCAGCCGTCGGCGGCGGCTCTCTGCCCGGTCATCACCTGGCGACGGTGCTGCTGGCGATCGCCGGTCCCGCCTCACGGTTGTCAACGGCGCTGCGCAAGGGTAATCCGCCTGTGATCGCGCGCATAGAAAAGGACGAATGCTGCCTGGACCCGCGGACGGTGTTGAGGGGTGAGGACGAGACGCTTCTCGACGCGGTGGAGGCGGCTTTCGCGACGCTTCGCAAATGAGCTTCGTCGTCGGCACCGCGGGCCACATCGATCACGGCAAGTCGACGCTGGTCACCGCGCTGACCGGGATCGACCCTGATCGCCTGGCCGAAGAAAAGCGCCGTGGCATGACGATCGACCTGGGGTTTGCGCACATGGCCCTGCCGAGCGGCCGCGAGATCGGCATCGTCGATGTGCCCGGTCACGCGCGCTTCATGCGCAACATGCTGGCCGGGACCCACGGCCTCGACGCCGTGATGCTCGTGGTGGCGGCCGATGAAGGTGTGATGCCGCAGACGCGGGAGCACCTCGAGATCCTTGACCTGCTCGACGTGCGGCGTGGCCTGGTCGCGTTGACCAAGGTCGACCTGGTCGACAAGGAGTGGCTCGAGCTTGTCTCGGCCGAGGTCGCCACCCAGCTTCAGGGCACCTCTCTGGAGGGCGCCTCGGTCATCAGGGTCTCGGCACCGAGCCGCCAGGGCCTCGCGGATCTTGTCGACGCCCTCGACGCGCTGCTCGAAAAATCCCCGGCGCGGCCTGACTCTGGCCGGCCGCGCCTTCCGATCGACCGCGTGTTCACAATGAGCGGCTTCGGCACGGTCGTGACCGGCACGCTCGTCGACGGGCCGATGAGCGTCGGCGACGAGATGGAGGTCGTGCCCGGCGGTCGCATCGTCCGGATACGTGGCTTGCAGCGACACAACCAGAAGGTCGACTCGGTGGGACCCGGAAATCGAGTGGCGGCAAACCTCAGCGGAGTGGAGAAGAACGAGCTCGCGCGAGGGTCGATCCTGGCGCGGTCAGGCGCCATCGAGCCAACCCGACGCATCGACGCGACACTGCGAGTCCTCGCGTCGTCGCCCCGGGCCGTGCGTCACGGCGCCGATTTCCTTCTTCACACCGGGACGGCGGAGGTCGGCTGCCGTGTCATCGTCCTCGAGGGCGACGAGATCGCCGCCGGCGCCCGGGGCTGGGTGCAGCTCTATCTCGATCGGGCCATCGCGGCCGGTGCCGGCGACCGATTCGTGCTGCGAGTGCCAAGCCCGGCCGTGACGGTGGCCGGCGGAAGTTTTGTCGATGTCGCGCCGCGTAAGCACCCGCGGCATGACTTGGAGGTGCGCGACTCGCTCATTCGCCGCGCAGAGGGCGATGTCCTCCAGGAAGAGCTGCGCAAGTACCCGCGGGGCGTGACGGTGCGCGCGCTCCTCAAGGCGACCGTTGCGCCGGAGGCGGACGTCGGCCGCCTGCGTGCGCGACGGCTTGGCGAGTGGATCTTCAGCGATGACGCGTGGCATTCAGTTGCCGCCCGCGCGAAGCAGGAGCTGGATGCGTTCCACAGCGCGTATCCGCTTCGCGCGGGAATGGCGCGGGAGGAGCTGCGCAGCCGGCTCGGCGTGCCCGCGGCCTCGTTCGCGGCGGTGGTGCAAGGCCTGGTCGAAGAAGGCAGGGTCACCGAACGCAACGGTTCGCTTGCGGCCCCGGGCCACAGCGTTGCCGTCGACACCGAGGGCGGACCGGGCGCAGAGCTCATCGCCCTGCTGCGCAATCAGGCGTTGGCGCCGCAGTCCCTCACGGAAGCGATGCGGCAAACCGGCGCCGGCGAGGAGCTGGTTCGCGCGTTGGCCCAGCGCGGCGAGATCGTCCGTGTGAGCGACGACGTCGCGTTCGCCAAAGAGGCATACGAATCGGCGGTCGAGATGGTGAAGGAGATCGTCGGCGCCGGCGGTTCGGTCACGGTGGCTCAGCTGCGCGATCGCATGGGCGCCAGCCGCCGGCCTGTGCTGGCGCTGCTCGAATATCTCGACGCCCAGCGCCTGACGCGCCGCGTCGGAGACGCCCGCGTCCTGAGGTAGACACATGAGAGGAAACCTGCCGGTTTCCTCTCATCGGGGCGTCGGCAAAGCCGACCCGGCCTACGGCCGGGCAAGCGCCCCTGCTCTCCTTCGGAAAGGTTGGGTCTTGATAAAGTTCCCGCACCGATGCGAATCGCAGACATGCTCGCTCGGAGCAAGCCCAGCGTCTCGTTCGAGTTCATGGCGCCGCGCGACGAGAGCGAGGTCGAAACGCTGGAGCGCACGATTGCGGCGCTCGCCGGCCATGCCCCTGACTGGGTCTCGGTCACCTATCGCGTGCGCACCGGCGAGAAGACACTCGACCTGGTGACGCGCATCAAACGGCACTACCACATCGAAGCGATGGCCCACCTCACATGCGCCAACACGGCCGATCGGACGCGGCAGATCCTGAACTGGATGGAGCGCGAAGGCGTCGCGAACGTGCTCGCACTTCGCGGCGACGCGCCGACAGCCGGTGAGCCGTTCATCCCGGCCGATCCTCAGCTCGCGCATGGGAGCGACCTCATCGCCCTTGTGCGCCGCAGCGGGTACCGCTTTGGCATCGGCGCCGCGTGCAGCACTGAAAAGCATCCCGAGAGCCCAGACGTCGAGCACGAGTTTCGCTACATGCTGTTGAAGGTCGAATCCGGCGCGGACTTCCTCATCACGCAGCTCTTCTTCGACAACAAGCACTACTTCGACCTCGTCGCTCGCGCCCGCGAGGCGGGGATCAAGGTGCCGATCGTCCCGGGGTTGATGCCAGTGCCAAGCCGGCGCTCGCTGGCGGTCATGACCGCGATGTCAGGCGCCACCGTTCCGGCCGGGCTGCAGGCCGCGATCGACGCGGCCCCAGACGACGATGCGATTCGCGCAGTCGGCGTCCGCCACTGCATCTCGCAGTGCGCGGAGCTACTTGAGGCTCGGGTGCCGGGGCTGCATTTCTATACGTTCAACAGAGCGCGGGCGCCGATGGAGATCCTCGCCGCGCTGCGCGGCCAGCAGCTTCTGGCTTCTTAGATTCGACCACGCCCGCCGCGGCCACGACCGGGTGGGCCCGAACGCTACAGTCCACTAAGCGATGCTGGCCGGAATCGATCTAGGTGGAACGCAGGTGCGCGTGGGGCTCGCACGCTCCGACGGCCAGCTGGTCGCCAGCGTCAAGACCCGGACCGCGCTGCTCGGCACGCCGCAGGGCCTGGTCGAGTGGGCTGCGGCGGAGATCGACAGGCATCGCGGCCGTCAAAGGGTGCGCAGCATCACGATCGCCGCTCCGGGTCCGATCGACATCAAGCGCGGCGTACTGGTCAACCCCCCCAACCTGCCCTGGGAGAACGTGCCGCTCGCGGCTCTCCTCAGCCGCGCCACAGGCGCCAAGGTCCAGCTGGCCAACGACGCGGATATGGCGGGGCTCGGCGAGTTTCACCACGGCGCCGGCCGGGGCACGCGAAACATGGTCTACATCACGTGGTCGACTGGAGTGGGTGGCGGCTTGATCATGGACGGCAAGCTTCACCGCGGCGGGCATGGCACCGCTGGAGAGGTCGGACACATGATCGTCGACCCCGACGGCCCTCTGGACAACTGCGGCCAGCGCGGATGCCTCGAAGCGATGGCGAGCGGGACGGCCATCGCCCGGGACACCGGCCGGCCCGCCGCCGAGCTGTTCGCGGAGGCCGCCCGCGGCGACCGTCAAGCGCGAATTGTGGTCGAGCGGGCGGCGCGTTATATGGGCATCGCCCTGATCAGCCTCACCAACGTGCTCGATCCCGAGATCTTCGTCATCGGCGGCGGGATCTCACGCTCGTGGAAGCTCGTTTACCCGACCATGCTCGAAACGCTCCGCTCCTCGCCCTTCATCAAGCCCGCTCGCCGGCCCCAACTGCGCCGTGCCCGACTCGGTGATCGCGCAGGACAGGTGGGGGCCGTGGAATGGGCGCGGATCAACCAGTAGCGCAGACCCCGCTCAGCGACCAGGAGCTCCTGCGCCTGCTGAAGCGCGCGGCGGACGACCTCAACCTCAAGGCATGGATCGTCGGCGGCTACGTCCGCGACGTGCTCCTGGAACGCCCGCACGCGAATCCCGACGTGGTGGTTGAGGGTGGCGACGCTCTCGCTCTCGCGCGTCGCTTTGCGGAGGTGGCCGGCGCGCCGCCGCCGGTGACGTTCGAGCGCTTCGGCACCGCCCAGGTCACGGTGCAAGGTCGCCTGGTCGAGTTCGTCACGGCCCGCGAAGAGTCGTATGCGCCCGATTCACGCAAGCCCGATGTCCGCCCGGCAACGTTGGAGGAAGACCTCCGCCGGCGCGATTTCACCATCAACACCCTGCTGATGGACGTCGACGGGAGGATCCAAGACCCGCTGGGCGCCCGGCACGACCTCGAGGCTGGGGTTCTGCGGACGCCGGCGGATCCCAGGCGCACGTTCACGGACGACCCGCTGCGCATGCTGCGCGGGATCCGGTTCGCGGCCGAGCTCGGCTTTCAGCTGGCCCCTGAGCTGGTTCCCGCGATGCGCGAGCTGAGGGGTCGGCTCAGCCCCCCCGTGGTCTCGGCGGAGCGCGTCGCGGCTGAGCTGCGCAAGATGCTGGAATCGGCCCGTCCCAAGCTGGCGCTGGAGCTCCTCGACGAGTCGGGGCTGCTCGAGGTGGTCCTGCCTGAGATCGCCGCGTGCAAAGGCGTCGAGCAGAGCGGCTACCACACGCACGATGTGTTCGGCCACACGCTGCTGACCGTCCAGGCCACGCCGCCCGACCTCCCGCTGCGGGTGGCGGCCCTTTTTCACGATGTCGGCAAGCCGGCGACCGCCAAAGGCGACGGCACCTTCATCGGCCACGAGGAGGTCGGCGCCGGGATGGCCAGGGTTGCCCTGGAGCGATTGCGCTTCTCCCAGAAGGAGATCGATGTCGTGGTGACCCTGGTCCGCCTGCATCTGCGGCCCGTGTTCTACAAGTCGGAGTGGACCGATGGCGCGGTGCGCCGCCTGGCCCGGGACGCGGGCCCGCTGCTGGACCGCCTCATGGCCCTGGCCCGGGCCGATATCGCCGCCTCGGCCTACCCCGAACCCGAGAAGCTGGACGAGCTGCAGGCCCGCCTCGACGCGGTCCGCGCCGAGCGACCGTCGCGGCTCGCTCCCCTGGTTTCTGGGGAGGACATCATGGCCATCCGGGACATCGGTCCCGGCCCCGAGGTCGGGAGGATCAAGCAAAGGCTCGAAGAGCTGGTGCTCGATGGTGAAATCGCACCAGACCGGAAAGCAGTAATTGATTACTTGGCAACACATTCACAGCTATAGAGCAGCAGCTATGCTGCCTCAGGAGGGGGCCGCCCGAGTTGGGGATATGGCGGCCGGGAGGATTTGAATATGTCTGAGATCGCGGTGGAAGCCGCTGGACTGCCCAGCACGAATGGGGGCCCAGATCCGCTCGGGCTGGACCCGAAAGCGACGGTATTGGCCCGCGAAGACTTCCTGTCCGGCAAGCTCGTGGTGAAAGGCACAGGACAGGTGCTTGGGAACTTCAGCGGCGAGATCGAGTCGGACGGAGACATCCTGATCGGGCCGGAGGCGCACGTCGAGGCCGACATACGAGGTGCCAGGATCACCCTGGCCGGACTTGTCCGCGGCAACGTCATCGCCACGAGCCGGCTCAAGATCACCAGCTCTGGACGCCTTGAAGGCGACGCCACAGTGGGAGCCCTGATCGTGCAGGAGGGCGGAGTCCACTACGGCGTCATCCGGGTGCACCCCGAGGGCGTGCCGGAAACGCCCCACGAGAGGACACAGGTCCAGGCCCAGCCCGTCGTCGTACCGTTGAGGGCTGCGCCGAACCCTGTGGGAAGGGTCAGGAAATTCTGGGGTGAGTTCTTCTAGAGGATCGTCGAAAAAGCCGTCCCGGGCCCGAGGCCAGGCGCCCCGCGCCCGGGAGGCGAGCCGTCCCGCCGACAAGGTGGCCAAACCACCGCCGCCCAAAGCCGCTCCGAACAGGCCGCCCAAGGCCGGCGGTGAGTCGCGCAAGGCACCTCCGCTGCCCGCCCCCAAGCCGCTGCCGGTCAGGCCGGCTTCGCCGTCGCGGTCGAGGCCGGGCATCCGGCTCGCCGGCTCGGCCTCGTCGAGGCTCACCATCAAGCCGAGCCCGCAGCACGGTCCGCGGCCGCAGCTCCAGCTGTCCACCAAGGTCCGGCCGAGCGGATCGCGCCCGTTGAGCGAGGTCGAGCTGGACGAGGACGAGGTGCTGATCGACGCTTTCGAAGCGACCCTCTCGGGCGAGAGGGTGCGAATCACCGCGGTGCTCGAGCGGACGTGCGTCTACGTCGATCGGGGCGGAGACCGGCGGCTGGCGCGCAAAGAAGAGCTCTGGGTGGAGGCTGACAAGCTCCCGATCCGACGCCGCGGCCTCGCTTAATCCTTCGGTTACCCTGAACTAAGAGTGATCGAAGAGCCCAAGATCAATCGCAACCTCGCGCTGGAGCTGCTGCGGGTGACCGAAGCGGGCGCCCTGGCGGCCGCGCCGCTGCAGGGCCGTGGCAACAAGGAGGCTGCCGACGCGCGCGCAGTCGAAGCCATCCGCACCTCGCTCGCGACGGTCGACATGAAAGGCACGGTCGTCATCGGCGAGGGCGAGAAGGACAAGGCGCCGATGCTCTATTTCGGCGAGCAGCTCGGTAACGGTCTCGAACCTGAGGTGGACGTCGCGGTTGATCCGATCGAAGGCACGAGCCTCACGGCTTCCGGTCTGCCGGGCGCGATCTCGGTGGTGGCGCTGGCCGAGCGAGGCACGATGTTCACCAGCCACGTGCCCTACATGAAAAAGCTCGTCGTCGGCCGCAAGGCGCGCGGCGTGATCGATCTCGAGATGCCCGTGGAGTGGAACCTGCGGCGGATCGCGAAGGCTGAAGGTTTGCCGGTGCAGGAGCTGACTGTCGTTGTGCTCGACCGCGAGCGCAACAAGGAAACGATCGCGCAGATCCGTGACGTTGGCGCGCGGATCAAGCTCATCTCCGCTGGCGACGTGGCGGCGGCGCTCGAAGCCGCGCTCGAAACGCGGTTCGGCATCCACTGCATGATGGGCTCCGGCGGCGCGACCGAGGGCGTGCTCGCCGCGTGCGCGATCAAAACCATCGGCGGCGACATGCAGGCGAAGCTCCACTTCCGCGACGACAAAGAGCGAGAGATGGCGATCCAGGAAGGGCTGAAGCCTGACAAGGTGCTGTGCATCGACGATCTCTGCTCCGGCAAGGACATCTTCTTTGCGGCGACCGGCATTACGTCGGGCGAGCTCTTGAAGGGCGTTCGCTACGAGGACGTCTACGCCTACACGCAGTCGATGGTGCTGCGCTCGGCGTCAGGCACCATGCGCATCGTCGACGCCTACCACCCCATCGACAAGCTGCGGGCGAAGAGCCTACTTCCGGAACAGGTCGCGGTCCGCTGAGCGCCACTGAGGCGGGTCAGTTTCTGACCGCCGCCAGCAAAACGTTGGGGCCTGCGCAGTGGGAGTGGATCGCCACGGCCCGCGTGGTGTCGCGGCAGAGGTCTTCGGCTGGCGTCGCCGAGGAGGCGATCGACGCGTTGCTTTCGGGCGCGGACGAAGCGATGGTGAACGCGTTCACGACGGGATTTCGCGTCACGCAGGTGCAGGCCGCGATCAGCAAAGCCCTGCCCGACGCAGGCGCCGTCACGGCCGCTCTCGAGTCGGCACAGGTGGTCGCGCTCGGCATCCTCGTCCGGGAGCAGATGGATCCCGCGCAGTTCGCCTCGATCTACCGGCCATTCGCCACGGTGCTTCCAGGACCGGCCTACCGGCCGCCGGCGCCGATCGACCAGCAGATAGCAGCGTTCCTGCGGCTGCTGCCCACGCTGAAGGGTGAGGTGGAAGCCGAGGTCGCGGCGGTCGCGAAGGCTTTGAGCGAAAAGCCCAAGCCACCGGCCGCCGTTGGCGCGGGCGCCGCTGTGAACGTGATCGCGGCTCCGGTCGCGCTTGACCCCGCCGCGAACTACACCGCGGCCTGGAAACACGTGATCGGGATGGCGAATCAGACGGCGCGGACGCAGGCCTTCCGCGTGATGCAGGACAGCGCGGAGCAGGCGGCGCCGCACGATGGCCTGGGAATCGTTGGATTCGCCGGAGTGGCCGCGGGTGCGATCTTCATGCGGGACGTGCTGCCAATCGAGAAGGTGCTCCTTCTCTACGAGCCGTTCGGTTCGGCGTTTCCGTACGAAGCGCTCGGGTAGGCGCCCGGGCCAACCCACTTGACATTGTCTCCGGATCGTCGCACTGTGGAGTCAATTAGTTTCCGTCCGGGTCCACCGACAGTTCACGCAAAGGTTGGCCTCCACAAGTAGGCAACGGCCGTAAAGCGGCGCAGAAAACCAAGCGCGTGTCACCCGGTGGCATCCCGGTCGAGGCGGTGTCCGCTGCAGGCGCCGCCTCGTTTTTTTGAACTCCCAACTCCTCCCCATTTTTATGGGGAGGTGGCGGCGAAGCCGCCGGAGGGGCTGACCGCAATCCCATAATTCGCGCTCGTGATCGGCGAGCTGACATCGGCGCCCCGGATCCGACGCTCCGCGCTGGACAACCGCCGCTTCCGTACGGTCCTGCTGGCGATCGCGGGCATCCCGATCGTCGCGACATATCTGTGGCAGGCGCTGATTCAACCCATCTTCCTCGGAGGCTATCTCGGCGACTTCCAGGAGAGCTACATGCGCGCCGCCACGCGCATGGCCACCGGCCAGGACCCATACGACCTGTGCGCGACCATCGGCTGCCTCGAACCGACCGGCCCCCAGTACGTGATGCCGCCGGTGCTCGCGTGGTTGCTGCAGCCGCTGGTCGGCGTCGACGCCCACCTCATCACCGTCGGCGCGGTCGTGGTTCTCAACGCGTCTTTGGGGCTGTTCGTCTGGCTCACGTTGAAAGCGCTGAAGGTGGACGATTGGCAGCTCGCGGCGCTGCTGGTACTCATCGCGCTTGCCTTCGAGCCTGTCGTCGGGAACGTCGACGAGGGCCAGGTCAATCTCGTCCTCCTCGCTCTGTCCGGCGTTTGGTTGTTGGCCTGGGTCGACGACCGATGGTGGGGCGGAGCGGCTCTCGGCGCGGCCATCGCGATCAAGCTCATTCAGGGGCCGGTCGCCCTGCTCGTCTTTTGGGCAAGACGGTGGAGGATGTTCGCCGCAGCGGCCGCGGCGGGACTCGTCTTGTGGCTCGTGGGAGCGCCGCAATACCTGTTGGAGTACCTGTTCAAGGTGCTCCCGTCGGTGAGCGCCGGGACCGGCCTGTTCGAGAATCACTCTCCGGGCGGGACCATCACCCGCCTCTTCGACCCGAACACTTTCATCTCGGTGCGCGGCAGTCCGTTCGCGGCGCGGGTGTTGACCGTGCTCATTGCCGTCGCCGTCCTCGTGGTCACGTTTCGCGTGCTTCGGCGGCCGGCCGTGACGCCTGTGGGCCGGTCGCTCGAGGCGGCCGCGATCGTGGCCGCGACGCCCCTCATCGCGTCGTATTCGTGGGGCACGCATCTCGTGCTGCTCCTGCTGCCGATGTTTGTGCTCGTCGTGTGGGCCATGCGGAGGCGCGACTGGCCGGTGCTCGCCCTGGTGTCGTGCGCCTGGCTGCTGATCGGCCCGGTCCACAAGCTGATGCAGGCGCTTCTTGTGTCGGGCTACTCCAATCTGGTCGTGCTCCGGGTCCTGGCGGAATTCGGAGTCGTGGGCATCGCCGCGATCTGGGTCGCGAGCCTGGTCGCGGTGCGGCGCTCAGCGAACGGTCTTGATCCGGCTCACGAGGACAGTCCCTAGGAACAGGAAGACAACCGCGCTCGAGAAAACGATCCGATAGCCCCCGTTGCCGTGCGGGCCGTTGAGCAAATCGATGAGGGGGCCGCCGAAGAAAGGAATGATCGCCTGCGGCAAAGTCAAGGCGACGTGGAAAAGGCCCATGTCCTTCGCGGAAGCTTTGGGATCCGGGAGCGTATCGACGGCGAGCGCCCAGTCGACGGCGAAGTAGAGGCCATAGCCGACTCCGTATGCGACTCCGAGCGCAAACACGAGCGGGATCGCGGTCGGATACAGAGCGATGAACGCAATCGCGACGAATGCCTGGGCGGCGCCGGCCAGGTAGACGAAGATCTTGCGCCGGCGGATGCGGTCCGACACCAAGCCGCCAAAAAATCCGAACGGGATGGCCGTGACGACCACGACGAGAAGCCAGTTGGACGTGAAGGATTCGGCGCCGGTCTTCGTTTGCAGCACCACGTCCCGGAAGAAGTTGACAAGGAAGTAGAGGACGGCGGTAATGCCGGAGGAAATCATCAGGCGCGTGAAAATCACCCATGCGAAGTCGCCCTCGTGCAGGGGGCGGAGAAATTCCCGAACCGCCTCGCCCAACGGCCGGCGCGGACGGGGTGGAATCGGCGTCTGTCCCTCACCTCTTGCGGCCCAAACCGTCGGAATGAGGCTCAGGACGGCGACCGCACCGAGAATCAGGTAGATGGCCGGGCTCCGTCCGATGAGCGAGGTGACTCCCAGGCCGGCGCCGATTCCAAGCTGAGTCATCGTGGCCAGGAAGCCGCTTGCTTTGCCGACCTGCTGCGCCGGGACGACGTCGGGGATGATGCCCGCGTACGCCGCGCCCGCGGCGTTGAAGAAGAACTGAATGATCGCGTAACCGACCAGAACCATTGGAAAGTTCGCGGCGAACATGAGGACCACGAGACCGGGAATCGTGAGGAGCGAGCCCGCGACCATGATCGGCCGGCGCCGTCCAAAGCGACTGTGTATGCGGTCGGACCACGCGCCGACCAGGGGAGGCACCGTCATGGCCAGGAGGCCGCCAACCCCGAGTGCAACACCGATGCCGGTGTTCTGGAGGTCTCGCTGGGGGACGACCTCGTCGATCTGGGACTGGAGTAAGACGGTCGTCAGCGGGATCCAGAGGAAGTTGCTCCCGAACCAGAAGGCGCTGAGCGCGGCATGGCGCAGGTTGCCAAAGTGCGGCTCCGACACGGCTGGTGTCGCCGCTGGAACCGCCGTGATCACGGCGCAAGGCTACTGTTAATTGGCTTTTCTGGGCGACCGGATCTGCTGTAGGCTTTCCCGGCCCCCTATGCCATCTATGTTTTCGCGGGCAAAAACGGTTCTGTTCGATGTGCCGCGGCACGGCAAGCTGGCCTACTGCCTGATGCGCGACGAGCGAATTCCGGCGGCGCCGAAGGCGTTGCTGGTCGGGGCGCTAGGCGTGATCGTGAGCCCGCTGGACCTGCCCGCCTGGATCCCGGTGGTCGGCGAGCTGGACATGCTGGCCCTGGGGATTCTCGCCGTTGAGACGTTCATCGACGCCTGCCCGGAGGACATCCGGCGCGAGCACGAGGCCTTGCTGAAGGCAAAGGAGAGCGTCTGGGATCGCGATCTTCGCGATACTGTTGCTGCTGCGCGCCACGGGGTGGGGCAGTTGGTCGATCGAATCCGTTCGCGAGTCCGCCACCGCGACGAATATCAATCCATGTCGGAGGTCGGGTGAAGTGCGGGTCTTGCTGACAAAGGACGTCGACAACCTCGGTCGCGCGGGGGACGTGAAAGAGGTCGCGGACGGGTACGGCCGCAACTTCCTGCTGCGCCGCAACCTGGCGGTGGCGGCGGGCAAGGGGGCGGAGACCGAGGCCAAGAGGCTTCGTGACGCGGCGGTCAAGCGCGAGATGAAGGACCGCAACGAGGCGCAGGCCGTTGCCGACGATATCGACAACAAAACTGTTGTCGTGCGGTTGAAAATTGGGGCGGAGGACAAGGCGTTTGGTTCGATCACGAACCAGGACATCGCTTCCGCGCTAAAGGCACAGCATCGCGTGGAGATCGACCGGCACAAGATCGACTTGAAGGAGCCGATCAAGACGCTGGGCGAGCACCAGGTCTCGCTCAAGCTGCACCGCGACGTGGATGCCCACGTCAACGTGATCGTCACGCAGGACCGTTAACCGCACCGGCATGGCGACCACGCTTCCACTCGCCACAGGGCGAGTACCACCGCACGACCTTGACGCGGAGATGTCGATCATCGGGTCGATCATTCTCGACCCGCTTTCGATCGCCAAGGTGCTGCAGTTCCTCCACCCGGAAGACTTCTATCGCGAGAACAACGGCCAGATCTATCGCGCGGCGCTGGACCTGTTCGCGGCCGGCGAGCCGATCGACAACGTCACGCTGGCGGCGCAGCTCCAGCAGATGGGATTGCTCGATCGTGTCGGCGGACGGGCCCAGCTGGCCTCGATGCAGAGCGCGGTTCCGACCGCGGCCAACATCGAGTACTACGGCCGGATCGTCAAGGAGAAGGCGTACAAGCGGCGGCTGATCTCGGCGGGCGGGAACATCGCCGGTTACGGCTACGACGACTCGATCGAGGCCGAGGACGCGATCAACCAGGCGCAGTCACTGGTGTTCGGTGTCGCTGACGATCGCGACCAGCGCGAGCTGGCGCGGCTCTACGACCTCCTTGGTCCGGCGATGGAGCGGATATCGCTCCAGATGGAGAGCGGGCAGGGTGTGGTCGGCATTCC
>WNGI01003258.1_pt1 | contig 25892 bp, 26 predicted proteins | sample 5400621 | NCBI WGS metagenome assembly WNGI01 (sample SAMN13153374, study PRJNA577476) | soil metagenome | isolation source: 20 cm soil or saprolite under Garry oak tree replicate 1 | place: USA:California | collected 2016-06-15 | reverse complement strand
GCATCAGGGCGACGGCTCCCACCAGGGCCGCGAGCAACGTCATCAACCGCACGTCCAGGTTTTTGACGTGCCCGAGCTCGTGCCCGACCACTGCCTGGAGCTCCTCGCGGTTGCAGAGCTGGAGCAGGCCCCGCGTCACCGCGATGTGCGCGTGCAACGGATCGGTGCCGGTCGCGAATGCATTGGGATCGGGGTCGTCCACGATCCAGATCCGGGGCCGCGGGACGCCGGCCGCGATGGCCATCTCCTCGACCACGTTGACGAGCTGCTTCTCCTGCGGGTCCGTGGGGTCGACCACGGCGCGAGCCCCGGTGGACCAGAGCACCTTCTCGGGACCCGTCGCGTACGCATACCAGGCCGTGAGCAGAGCGATGACCGTGAGCGCGATCCCGAACCACGGGAAGACGTGGTGGTACGCGGTGCTCGGCGCGTCGCGGGTGGACAGATAGTAGATGTAGTCCCCGCCGAACCCGAGCCACGCGAAGAATGCGACGAAGCCAATCACCAGCAGGACGGTGCGCCGGCGATTGGCTTCCTGTTGTTGAAAGAGGTTGAGCGAAGTGTCGTCGCTCACACTTTCGGCTTCATCGAGAGATCCACCTGCGGGACGGCCTTCTCGGCCTGATCCTCGAGCTCCCACAGATCGGCGGGCTGCGCTTTCGCGAGCCCCGCGACCATGCTGGTGGGGAATTGCTGCTGCTTCGTGTTGTACTGGGTGGCCGTGTCGTTGTACAGCTGGCGGGCGAACGCCACCTTGTTTTCCGTCGAGGTGAGCTCTTCCTGCAGCTGGCCGATGTTGCCCGTGGCCTTGAGCTGGGGGTATTGCTCCACGACCACCATGAGGCGCTGGAGCGCCGACGACAGGGCGTTCTCCGCCTGGCTGATCTGCTTGATGCCTTCGGGACCGGTCGCGTTGACCTTCACCGCCTGGTTGCGGGCCTGGATCACCGCTTCGAGCGTCGAGCGCTCGAACTCCATGGCTCCCTTGACCGCGTTCACCAGGTTGGGGATCAGATCGTGGCGCCGCTTGAGTTGGACGTCGATCTGCTTGAAGGCGTTGATCGTCTGGTTCTTGAGAGAGATGAGCCCGTTGTACGCGCCGATCAGCCAGCCCACGACGACCACCAGGACAGCCAGGAAAAGGATCGAGCCCATGGGAACTCCGTTTCGAGTAAGTCTACCCTACGCGTTGGCCGATGGGAGGAGTTTCGCGAGTGCCTGCCGCACGGCCTCGGCGACCGCCGCATCGTCGGGGCCGAGTCGCGCCAGGGGGTGAGCCGTCTCGATATGCAGCTCGACGCCCCGGCCCACGGGGATGCGGTGCCAGGAGCTCGGGCTCTCGGGGTCCCGCGCGGCGTCCCGCGCCAGCCACGCCGTCAACGCCCGGCCCGACTTGCCGCGCGGCGGCGTGCCCTTGCTCTTGAGCGGCAGCCGGTCCGGCACGGGCAGGGAGGCGCCCAGCGTCTGGGCCGCCCGGCGTTCCAGCACGTCACCGGTCTGGTCGTGCATCTCCTTGATGATCGTCGCCAGCGTCGTCCCCTCCATCTGCCGCAGCTTGATCCACAGGAGCTGGAGGAAATGTCGGTAGGAATACGTGGCGGCGGTGCCGCGACCGTCGGGCGGGCTCACGAGACCCTTCGTGACGTAGAACCGGATCGTACGCTCACTCGGCTGCGCCCGTGCGGCGGCGTTGATCGGGGTGATCGCGGATGCATCGAGCACGGCTCCCACGAGCGCGGCGAGATCCCGGAGGTTCCACGGGGCGAGGTTGCGGTACTCCCGCAGGTTTTGCAGCGGCTCGGCGTGCGGCGCTCCGGTCACGCCCCGGCTCCTCCGCGGGCGCGCTCCTCGTCGATCCGAAACACCCCGGTCAGCCAATCCGTGAGTTCGCGCAGATTGAACGGCTTCCGGATCACGACGCACTGGTGCCGCTCGAGCCAGGTGCGCACCTCGTCCGCCTCGGCGTCCCCCGTCATGATCGCGATGCGGCCTTCGAATGCCGGCCAGCGGTGCACGATGGCGAGATACAGGGCGAGCCCCGACATCGTCGGCAGGTGGATGTCCAGCAGCAGCGCGTCGGGCTGCACGGTGGCCAGCAGCTCGTACGCCGTCTCCGCGCTACCCGCGCCGATCACGCGAAGGCCCTGGCGCGCGAGCGAGCGCTCGAGCACCCGGCGCAACGGCGCCTCGTCGTCGACGACGAGAATGGTGCGAGGTGCGGCGCTCATGAGGCGGACGCCCGCGCCTGATGGGGCGTCAGAAAGCGCTGGACCACTCGCGCCAACGCCTCGCTCGAGTCGAGGGACAAACGCATTTCGCCGGCCGTGAGGCCGAGATAGGCCCGCGCGTGCAGCTGTAACGTCTTGGTCTGCGCGTAGCCCAACCGCTTCGCCACGTCCTCGATCGTGAAGCCGGGATCCTGCAGCAAGCGGTGGGCGTACAGCACCCGCGCCGCCGAGAGAAAGTGCCGGGGCGACGGCAGCCCCACCCGCGTGAACCACCGCTCGCAGGTGCGCCGGTCCACCCGCGCGCGCACCGCGACCTGGCCGACCGTCTGCACTTCGCCCGGCGAGCGCAGGGCTTCTTCGAGCACCCAGCGCAGCTCGCTGGGCAGCGGGGCGAGCGCGTCGGCCAGCTGATCCAGGAGCTGCCGTGACGAGGAGCGCGCCTCCTCCTGCCCGAGCACCTCCCGCAACCGGCTCGGGTGATCGTCGTAGTTGGCGAACACCGCGTGCTGGATGCCCCGCTGGCCCAGCGCCAGCAGTACGCCAGCCGTGCGGGGCGTGAGCGTGGTGTACAGCATCAAGGGGAGGGAGGGAAACAGCACGCGCAACCGCTCGATCTCCTGCGATCGCGGGTGGCCGGACAAGAGCGGGTCCACCACGGCCAGCTCGACGGGGCGACCGCGGATGCCGGCCAGTACATCGTCCCAAGTTGAAACCTGTGCGACGCTGAACCGGGAGCCCGCCGCCCGGCGGAGCTTATGGAATTGGACGTCGGGGACGGCAGCTAATACGAGCATGGATCCCCCAGAACCTCCAAATGTCGCAAAATCGCCCTACGATGCCGCAAAAACGCCCTAAAATCTGGACGCCTCAGCGCCCAGGTTGTGGTTGTCCTGTTGCGTTGACTCCACATCCTGGCTTAGCGGAGGTCACATGTCCCGCATTCGCGCCCTCTTCACCCTGCTCGTCGTTGCGTTCGCTCTCTCCACCGTCGCGTGTGCCGACGCCACCGGTCCCAGCCACGGCTGCGACATCAACAACAGCAATACCTGCAAGTAGCCGGCACTCGTAAGACAGCCTTATCCGCCGAGCTGCGCGAGGGACTCCGACACTTCGCGTAGCTCGACGGTTTGTACCATGGGTTCCGTCGCCAGCTGCGTTTCCCGGGCAATCGCCTGCTGGCAGTCCTGCAGTCCCCCCAGGATGCGCTCGATCCGGAACTCGAATTCATGCAGTCCAGCTGCGCCCGCGATCGCGAGGGCCTCCTTCATGAGCACTGCAGCGCGGCGGTACCGTCCGAACCGCGCCTGCCCGATCCCCTGTTTCAAGTAGAAGTCCGTCCGGATGTTGGGCGGCATGTTTGCGAGCAGGTCTTCGCAGCGTTCCCGCCAGCGGGCGAACCCAACGTGATCGCGCCGATAGGAAGCGCAATGCATCAACTCGATCACCGCGTTACTGACGCAATCTTGCGTGCGGCCGCGGCGGAACACCTCTGCCAGCGCGCGTTCCGCTCCCGTGGCGTCGCCGAGGCTGAGGAGCATGGTTCCCACGTCACCCAGCGCGCGGAGGCGGGCATCGTCCTCTTCGTACAGCTGGAAGGCCTGCCACGCGTGCGGGATCGCCTCGGCTGATTGCCCCATGTAGTAGAGCGCCGCGGCGATGCCCTGTTCTGCGCGTGCCTCGACATCCCGCTCGCCGGCGGCGCGGGCATCCGCGAGGACCCCCGCGAGCCGGCGCTCTGCATCCGCGAGGTTGCCGCGGCCGAGCATCGTGTTCGCCCGACCGATCCGGCTGAGCAACCCCGAATAGCGGTCGCCCGCGAGCGTCGCCAGGTCCCCGGCTTCGGTGTAGGCGGCGTCCGCCTCGTCGAACCGGTTCAGCTTGCGGTGTACGCGCGCGAATCGCAGCTGTGCCGCGACCGCGTCGGTGGACGACAACCGGCTCCCCACGACTACCAACAGCGTGGTGAGCACGTCGAGCGCTTCTTCGAGACGCTGCTCGACCTCGAGGAAGTGCGCGTAGGCAAACAGCGCCGGCGAGATGAGCTGGACGTCTCCGAGGCTGTAGGAGTCCGACGCGCTCTCTGCGATCCCGTGCACGTGCGCGCCCTCGGTGGCCGCGGTCCGGAGCTCGCGGCAGAACCGATCGGTCGCCACCCACTGGTAATGGAAGGCGTCCTTCGAAGTCGGAGCCCGGTCCGGCGCGAGCAGGTCCACCAGCCGTAGCGCGAGAAACGCGCCTTGTCCCAGGCGCGCTTCCAACGTGGTGGCCGACTCGGGACCCGACACTCGCTGGAGGAAAATGGCGTGTGGCAACGATTCGAACTTCAGACGCGAAACCGGCATCCCTCGTGTCTCCGAGTGTGAGGCTAGCTAGCTAGCTGGCAAGTCCACCCAAGGGCAGGGGCTATGCCTCATCGCAACGTGCGTCCGGCCCAGAACATAGCGTTTTCGCGCTCCTTGCGTTAGGCCGCAGATATCGCGTTTTCTGGCTTTTCGCCGCATCGTTCGGATGCCGGCCCGGCGGCCGCTTCCCCCCCTATTCCGGGTCATGCGCCGGGGCATTACCCTCGCCGAACTCGTCGTCGTGCTGGCGATTCTCGCCATGGTGACGGCCGTCACATTGCCGCGCCTCGGCGGCTTTCGGGACTGGATCGCGGTCGACACGGCGGCCCAGGAAGTGATCACGGCGATCGCCGTCGCCCGGAGTGCGGCGGTCATGCAGGGCACCCGCAGCCGGGCGGTGATCGCCGCCGATTCGCTGCGGGTCGACCGCTGGGGGGAGGACTCGTGGGGCGCGCTGCATCGCTGGCCGGGCCCGCAGCGGCGTGGGGTGGCGCTCGAGGTGTCGAACCCCCTGGTGGTCTTCGACCCGATCGGCCTGGCGTGGGGATTGTCCAATACTACGGTCGTGTTGCGACGAGGAACGCGGGCCGTGACCATCACCGTCTCCCGCCTCGGGAGGGTGAAGCGGTGGTAGGGGCGCATGCAACCATTCCCGGAGGATGGGCATCAAACGGGTGGAGCCGGAATTCGGTCTGGCGGGGAGGTGAAACATCCTGCCCAGCCGGCCGTATCAAGGTAGAGCCATCGCGCAAGGGTCGCGGCCGAAGTGTGACGGCCACTTCGCCCGACCGCCAACCCGGGGAGTTGTCAGCCCCGGGTTTGGTTTTTTTAGGATCCGGGTGAGCGGATCCCCACCGCCTCGAAGCTGAACGTGACGCGATCGGCGACGCGTACAGTGCCGGCCGGTCCGCCGCGATAGGGCCTGATGCCGAAGTCGGTCTGTTTCACCGAGAAACCGCCGGTCGCCCGTAGCGTGTCGGTGCCGATCCCGGCCTGGATGTCACAGCTCACATCACGGGCCTGTCCGGCAAGGGTGAGCCGGCCCTGTAGCTGGAATCCGTCAGCGGTAGGGCTCACGGCCGTGGAGACGAAGCTGATCTCAGGGTACACATCCGCGTGCAGGACCTCGGTCCGCATGGCCTGCGTGACCTTGCGGGTTTCGGCGGTGTCGGACGACGTGAGGACTGCGAGACTGTCGACCGGTACGACGATTTCCACGCGTGATCGGGCGGGTGTGTCCGGGTAGTAGACGACCCGTCCCACAAACGCGCGGGCGCGGACGACATGCGCATGGCCTGCGAAGCCGAGCAGCCCCGCTTTGCCGGTCTTCACTTCGAACCGGCTGGCGGCGGACAGCACATAGACCACGGAGTCCGGCTCGACCCCCTGGGCCCGGGCGGGTGCGGAGCCGAGGGAGATCATTCCTGCCACGAGTGCGCACCGTACGGAGGTCATCGTCGACCCGGCGCGAGATAGCGGTTCAGCCCTTGCTCGAAGGGGATCGGCCGAATGCCGAACACCGACTCGATGGCGTTGGCCGGCGTAGCGCTGCCTTCGACCAGCATTTGCAGCTGATCGCTCGTGAGCGGTGCCGCGGGGCCGAGGAGATCGAACGCGCCGGCAGCCGCCCGCGCGAGTGCGAGTGGCATGTGGACGAGCGGGCGGGGGTGGCCGGCGGCCCGCCCGATCGCGAGCAAGAACTCCTCGTAGGTCAGCACCTGCGGCCCGCCCAGCTCGAACGCGCCCGAGAGCGTGGGCTGTTCGACCGAGAGCGCGAACGCGAGGGCCACGTCCTCGACCCAGACGGGCTGTGTGGGGAAGCGGCCGTCGCCGAACACCGGCACGACGGGGGACCAGCGGTGCAGCCGCGCGAGGGTGCGGATCGGCGCGCTCTCCGGGCCGCTGATGATCGATGGCCGGAAGACGGCGTGCGACAGCCCCGAAGCGCGGACCTGCTCCTCGGCGTGCCATTTCGTTCGATGATAGGGGGTCGCGCCAGGCTCATCCCGCGCACCGACCGCGCTCATGTGGACGAACCGCTCGATGCCCGCATGGCGCGCCGCCTCGACCACCCGGCGGGTGCCATCCACGTGCACGGCGTGAAAGGTGGCGGGGCCCTTCTCGACGATGATGCCGACCAGGTGCACGACGGCGTGCGCGCCACGCGTGAGCGTCGTCAGCGCCGCGACGTCGGCCAGATCACCGGGGACGAGCTCGACCCCGAGGTTCGCGAGGGTCCGCGCCTGGATCGGGCGGCGCACCAGCGCGCGGACCGCATGTCCGCGGCGCGTCAGCACCGCGGCAATGTGCCGGCCCACGAACCCGGTGGCACCGGTGACGGCGATCAGCACGAGCGGAAACGGTCAGGTGGACGCGGTACCGCCGTCGTCGAGGAACACGAGCGTGCGGCGCCGCGCGACCACCGAGGCCAGTGCCTCGTAGACCTTGGGATCGAGCACCGTGCCTGCCAGGTCGGCCGCTCGCTCCACCGCCTTCTCCGGGGTCATCTTCTCCTGGTAGGCACGCGAGGTGCTGAGGGCGTCGAACACCTCGGCGGCACCAATGATGCGGCCGCCCATCGGGATCTCCTCGCCGCGCAGCCCGTCAGGGTAGCCCGTCCCATCCCACCGCTCGTGGTGATGCCGCACTGCCGGGATGATGTCGCCAAGGTGTGCGAGCGGTGCGAGGATCTGGGACCCGATGACGACGTGCTGCTTGACGTGCTCGAACTCTTCGGGGGTGAGCGCCCCCTGCTTGTTCAGGACCGATTCGCGCGTTCCGATCTTGCCGATATCGTGCAGCCGGCCCGCGACCCGCACGTGCTCGACCTCCTCCTCCGGGATTCCGAGCTCGTGGGCTATGGTGGCGGACAGGTCGGCCACGCGGGCCGAATGCCCCCGCATATAGGGGTCTTTCGCCTCGAGAGCGTTCACGAGGGCCTCGAGCGTGGCGATCGAAAGCCGCTCCAGCTTCATGCGCTCGCGCTGGAGCTCGGCCGTGCGGGTGCTGACTTCTTCCTTGAGCCATTGATTCAGCTGGCGATTCTCGAGGAGCATCTCGCGCCGCTTGAGGGCCCGCTGGACCGCGCGCCCCAGGTCGGCGAGCTCGATCGGCTTGGTGAGGTAGTCCATGGCGCCCCGCTGCATGCAGAGCGCGGCACTGGTCGCGTCGTTCACGGCGGTGAGCATCAGGATCGCGAGCTCGGGCTCGATTTCGATGGCCTGCGGCACCAGGTCGACGCCGCTGGTGCCGGGCATCCGAATGTCGCACAGCATGAGCGCGATGCGGTGGCGCCGGAGCTGCTGCAGGGCTTCGTCACCGGTGCCCGCGGCGTACACTTCGTACTGCTGCTGCACGAGGAATTTCTTGAGGGCGTTCCGGATGGGCTCCTCGTCGTCAACCACCAGGATCTGCACCGGCCCCGCCGTGTCGGCCACCGTGATCCTCCTAAACCTTGACTAACCTTGCACGAAGGTGACGTCGACCCGCTCCGGCAGCAAGCCCGCCCTGTGGGCGCGAGCGAGCAACTCGCTCACGGCCTGTCGGCCGGTCGGGCCGTAGTCCACCGTGTAGGCGTTGACGTACATCCCGACGAACCGATCGATGCGCGACGCGTCGAGGCCGCGGCCGTAGGTCGTCGCGTGCGCCAGGGCCTCCGCGCGGTGGGCGAGGCCGTACTGAATGCTGGCTTTGAGATCCCGGGCGATGTCCCGCATCAGCGCCTCTCCCAAGTCGCGACGCACCACGTTGCCGCCGAGCGGCAGCGGCAGTCCCGTCTCGTCGTGCCACCATTCGCCAAGGTCGACCCACAGATGCAGGCCGCGGTCGGCGTAGGTGAGCTGCCCCTCGTGGATGAGGAGCCCCGCCTCCGCGCGACCCGCCGCCACGTACTCCTCGATCTGATCGAACGGCACGACGACATGGCGCGCCGCCGGCTGGTACAGCTTGAGCGCCAGAAACGCCGTGGTGAGCTCGCCCGGGACGGCGACGAGCAGGCCTTCACCGCCGAGCGCCGCCTGGGGATCCGCAGGGCGCGGCCCGCAGGCCACGATCCGCGGCCCATAGCGGTCGCCGACGCTCGCTCCGTGAGCGAGCAGCGCGTAGCGATCGACGAGGTAGGCGTACGCGTGGAGCGACACGGCCGTCACTTCCAGCTCGCCGGCGAGGGCGCGCCGGTTCAACGACTCGATGTCGCCGAGCTCATGCACGTAGCGGCGGTCGCCCGTGTCGATCTTCCCGGCGGCGAGCGCCCAAAACATGAACGCGTCATCCGCGTCCGGGCTGTGCGCGAGGCGGATCGTGCGGCTGGTGTCAGTTGCCACGCGGTGCCGCCCCTGCCGCCTTGGCGGCCTGCTCGTGGAACGCATCGAGGTTCTCCGCGTGCTCGCCGTACTCGGGCCGCCGGCGCGTCCGCTCCGCCGCCTCGTGTCTGAGGAAGTCCCGGTAGGCGCGTCGTGCCCCCGCCGTGTCCCGCTCGAGCTCGAGCCCGCGGGCCCGCAACATGTACCCGAAGAGGTGGGTGGGGACGGTCCGGCGGATGGCGTCCGCTTGGGCCAGCGCCGCCGCCGCGTTGCCGCCGGTCAGGTCGAGCACGCCGATGTGGTAGTGGGCATCCACGTCCAGCGCCGGCAGCATCGTGTACGCCTGGAGCGCCATGGGGAGGAAGAACGCCGCGCTGTCCGCCTTGCCCTGCGTGTGCAGCATCATGACGCGGTTGTAGAGCCGAGTGGCGCGTTCCTCGGGGGACATCTGGGAAATATCGGGAGGCGTTGAGCGGGATGCGGGAAGCGGGATGCGGGATGCGTCATCGTCCGACACGCTTCCCGCATCTCGCATCCCGCCTCCCGAGGAGGCACCGATGCGCAGCACCAGCACGGTGAGCAGCGCTCCCAACGCCGCCCCGGCCAATCCCCACGGAAGCCCGGCCCGCCATCCGGAGGTGTGGAGGCCCCCCACTTGGGCACCGCACTTGTGACAGAACCTCGCAGTGGCGGCGAGAGCCGCTCCGCACGCGCGACAATTCATTGAGGCCAGAATCTAACTGGCAGGAATCTGAGAGGCAGCGTAGTGTAGTCCCCATGAGCGCCCCGTTTCCGGGACAGGACCGCGCCAAGCACATGGGCGAGTTGAAGCGCGGTGACGAGCGGTGGGAAGTGTTCGTCGAGATGCAGCCCGACGCTGAAGTGGGTGCCGTGCGCGGGCGCGTGCACTTCGTGAATGGGGAGCATCGTCGCACCACGAGTTGGATCTTCCTCGAGCTCTCGGAACGTGAGATCCAGGAGCGGTTCGGTGAATTTTCGGCCGTCGAGCTCTGGCACTTCGTGGCGGCCCTGGACGGCTGACTGGTGCGTGGAAAACCCTGCATGTTGTGCACATTTCTGTTCGCAGTCTGGCAGCTCTAGCCAGCGCAGACCGTGTCCGGTACGGCATCTGCTGCGCTAGTGACACGAAACGGTTGACACCTCGCAACGTCGCCTGTACCTTCCCGCATGCCCGCAGTTCTCGTTTCCCCGGGATCATCGGGGGGCCGCCGTCCGCGACCCCCGGTCGGGGCCGCCTGGTTGGTGGCATCGCCTGTGCACGCCCCTCTCAAGGACCGTTTTAGGAGATCGATCTTATGACCGCGACGTTGGAGCCGAGCACATCCACCCCCGGGGCGAAGCCGGCGGCGGGCGCGTCACCCGCCGACGTGGTGCGGAAGGCGAAGGAAGCCGGTGTGCAGGTGGTGGACCTGAAGTTCACCGACCTGCCGGGCACGTGGCAACACTTTTCGATCCCGCTGAAGGAGCTGACCGAAGATCTGTTTGCCGAGGGGATCGGGTTTGACGGCTCCTCGATTCGCGGATTCCAGGCGATCAACGAGAGCGATATGCTCCTGTTCCCGGACCCGGCGAGCGCCTTCGTGGATCCGTGTCTGGAGGTGCCGACGCTGTCGCTCACGTGTGACGTGTCGGACCCGGTGACGGGCCAGCGGTACTCGCGCGACCCGCGCTACGTGGCGCAGAAGGCGGAGCAGTACCTGATCAAGACGGGGATCGCCACGACCGCGTACTACGGGCCCGAGGCGGAGTTCTACATCTTCAATTCGGTCCGCTTCGACCAGAACGCGCACGAAGGCTACTACCACATCGACTCCGAGGAAGGGATCTGGAATTCGGGGACGAATGGGAGCCCGAACCAGGGGCACCGGCCGCGGCACAAGGAGGGGTATTTCCCGGTGCCGCCGGTGGACCGGCTACAGGACCTGCGCTCGAAGATCATGCTGGCGCTGATGGCGTCGGGTGTTGACGTCGAGGTGCACCACCACGAGGTCGGCACGGCGGGGCAGACCGAGATCGACATGCGCTTCACCACCCTGGCGCGCATGGGCGACCAGCTGATGATGTACAAGTACATCGTGAAAAACGTGTGTCACCAGAACGGTTACACGGCGACGTTCATGCCCAAACCGATGTTCGGGGACAACGGGTCGGGGATGCACGTGCACATGAGTCTGTGGAAGGACGGGACGAACCTGTTCTTCGACCCCAAGGGGTACGCGTTGTTGTCGGACGCGGCGCGCTGGTACATCGGCGGGCTGATCAAGCACGCCCCGGCGCTGCTGGCGTTCGCGGCGCCCACGACCAACAGCTACCGGCGGCTGGTGCCGGGCTACGAAGCGCCGATCAACTTGATTTACTCGCAGCGCAACCGCTCGGCGATCTGTCGCATCCCGGTGTACTCGAAGTCGCCGAAGGCGAAGCGGGTGGAGTTCCGGGCGCCCGATCCGTCCAGCAATCCGTACCTGACGTTCGCGGCGCTGCTGATGGCGGGCCTGGACGGCATCAAGCACAAGATCGAGCCGCCCAAGCCAATGGATGTGGACTTGTACGACCTCGAGCCCGAGGAGCGCAAGCATGTGAAGAACACGCCGGGCTCCCTGAACGAGTCGCTCGCGGCGCTCGAAGTGGACCACGACTTCCTGCTCGAGGGCGGGGTGTTCACGCCGGACTTGATCGAGACGTGGCTCGCCTACAAGCGCGCCAAGGAGATCGATCCGGTGGCGCTGCGCCCGCATCCGTACGAGTTCTTCTTGTATTACGACGTGTAAGCAGAAGGCGGTAGAAGACGGTAGAGGGCGGTAGAGGGTCTCCCCTTTACCGCCCTCTGCCGTCTTCTACCGCCCTCTACCGACCTCTATCTTAGTGCCCATGACCGCCACCGCCGCCGACACCCGCGACATCCTCGACGAGCTGAAGAAGCGCCGCGTCCGCTTCCTGCTGCTGCAGTTCACCGACCTGTTGGGCGTCAACAAGGCCGTGGAGGTGCCCGCGTCCCAGTTCGAGAAGGCGTTGGCCGGCGAGGTGACGTTCGACGGCTCGGCGCTCGAGGGGTTTGCGCGCGTGGAGGAAGCCGATGCCCTGCTCGTCCCGGATCTCGCGAGCTTCCGCGTGTTTCCCTGGGACAGTGGGGGCTCGGAGGGGGCCGACGGCGCGGCCGGCGCGGGAGGGGTCGTGGCGCGGCTCATCTGCGACATCCGCTACCCGGACGGGCGACCGTTCGAGGGGTGTCCGCGCACGACCTTGAAGCGGCAGATCGAGCGGGCCACCAAGCTGGGCTTTACCATGCGCGTCGGGTGCGAGGTGGAGTTCTTCATTTTCGAGCGGAGCGAGCGCGGCGAGCCCACGACCCGCACACTCGATGCCGGTAGCTACTTCGATCTCGTCCCGGTGGACCGCGGGGAGCAGGCGCGCCGCGTCATCGTGGCGGCCTTGGAGGAGATGAAGCTGAGCTCCGAGGCGTCCCATCACGAGGTGGCCCGAGGCCAGCACGAGATCGACCTGGGATACGCGGACCCGCTTACGATGGCCGACCATCTCGCGAGCCTGCGCTTCGTCGTGCGCACCATCGCGGTGCGACATGGCCTCGTCGCGACGTTCATGCCCAAGCCGCTGTACGGGCGCAACGGGTCGGGGATGCACACGCACCAGTCCCTGTTTGCCAAGGGGAAAAACGCGTTCTTCGACCCGCGGGGGCCGATCCAGCTCTCCGAGGTCGGCCGCTGGTACATCGGCGGGCTGCTGCGGCACGCACGCGGCTACTGCGCGGTGACGAATCCGCTGGTGAACTCGTACAAGCGCCTCGTGCCCGGGTACGAGGCGCCGGTGAACGTCTCCTGGTCCACGCAAAACGTGTCTCCCCTCATCCGGGTGCCGGCCCAGCGTGCCGAGGCCACGCGTTGCGAAAACCGGATGCCCGACCCGTCGGCGAATCCGTACCTCGCGCTCGGCGTGCAATTGGCCGCCGGTCTGGACGGCATCCAGGAGCGGATCGACCCCGGCGAGCCCGTGAACAAGAACATCGCCCGCATGTCGTACCGGGAGCGCCGCCGCTTCCGGATCGACGACCTGCCGCGCGATCTGCACGAAGCGCTCGATTACCTGGAGAAGGACGGGGTGATCCGCGAGGCCCTGGGCGACCACATCTACGAGCGCTACCTCGACGCCAAGCGCGAGGAGTGGCAGGAGTACATCGGACAGGTGAGTGAGTGGGAGCTAAATAGATACCTTGGGCAATACTAACGACGTAACACAAAGGCGTAACACAAAGACGTCGCACAAAGACGTCGCACGACGCCGTCGTCACCTATCTGGCGGCGGGTGAGCGATCAAGCGCCCGAGCGTCTTGATGACCAGCGCGACGCGACCCTCGATCTCGTGAATGGCGTGCGCATGAGCCGGGTCGAGCGCCGCCGCGACCCGCAGCTGCGTCAGTGTCTCCTGGGCCGACCCCCTAGCGTACTGCAGGAACCGGCGAAACTCGGGGATGCTGCCCCGGCCACAGGCCTCCGCTATGTTTGAGCTGACGGAGAGCGCCGCCCGGACGAGCTGGTCCGCACGTGGCGCGGCTCCAGGTCCGGATAGCTTCTTGCTCAGACGCGCTACCTGGACAGAGACCTCCACCGCGACTTCGTGTACCCACAAGCGACGAGCATAAGCGCGCAGCGTCATGGCGAACCATAGGAGAGGACCTGCGTGAAGGCGTCACCCTTTTCCTGCCTTTGCGGGACGTTTCTGTGCAACGTCTCCGCGCGACGCCTCTGCTTGACGGTGTTCTTGCTGTCCGCTTGCGACGGCGTCTCCCGCCCCGACGACACCTTGGGCCTCCAAAGCGCCGCCCGCTGGGAATGGCACGGACGTCTCGTGGTGGAGGCGGACTCCGCGCTCACCCTCGTTCGCATGGCGATCGACACGACGCACGGGGGCGGCGACGTGGGCCTGGCGCGATACGATTTCAATCCCGCCGTCGGCGAAGGAGACGAGTACTCGCTCACCCTCGCGTTGGACCTGGGGCGCGCGCGCGACCTGCGGCCGAACGTCGCGTACACGCTGGGCCCACCGCCCGCGCACCTCCCCGCCTACGCGACGGTGACCTGCCTGTGCCGCCCTCTGTACTCGCTGCACCAGCGCATTGACTTGGTCAAATAGAACGGCGGCGGTCTGGGGGACGGGCGGACTGGGGGTCGGCATCGTGCTGGGGTTGCTGACCGCCTGTCCGCCGGACCGCCTGACCGCCCAGTCTGTCCCTCCCACGATCGACACGATCGTCGTCGTGAACCGCAACGTGTTCGACCTCCACGAGGCCGATGCGCCCAGCTTCATCGCGCGGCTCGCGAACCGGCTGCACGCGCGCACGCGTGCCGGCGTCATCCGCAGCACGCTGCTGGTCAATCCCGGGGACCGCTACGACTCGGCGCGCGTCGCCGAGAGCGAGCGGGCGTTACGCAACCTGTATGTCTTCAGTCGTGTACGGATCGATACCACGCGACTCGAGGGCCGCCTTGCGCTCCGCGTCGCCACCACCGACGGCTGGAGCACCAAGCCGCAGATCGGCTACTCGTCGGCCGGCGGGGACGTCACGTGGATGGTCGGCCTGGTGGAAGACAACCTGCTTGGCACCGCGACGTCCCTCACCGCCGTGTACAACAAGACGCCCGACCGCCGCGTCTTCGATCTCGGGTACGTGAACCCCCACTTCTTCTCGCGCCGCGGTTGGCTGCAGGCGAAGTACAGCAAGAAGTCGGATGGCAACCGGGGCACCTGGCTCGTGGGCGTGCCGTTCTACGAGACGGCCGCGCGGCACGCGCTCATCACCGACGGCGAGGCGGCGTCGGAACGGGTGCTCGTCTTCCGGCGTGACGCCTTGGGGCGCAGCGTGGTAGACACCGTGGCCCGGCGCGCGCTGCGCGTGGGGGTCGCCGCGGGGTTCGCGCCGCGCGCGACCACGGAAGGCTACCTGCGGCTGTGGCTCGCCGGCCGGTGGCGCCGCGAGAACTTCGATTCCCTGGGCACGACGCCATTCCCGCGCTCCCTGTTCGGCACGGCGGGCGTGGGTATCGACCTGGCCCACGTGCGCTTTCAAGTGCTGGAGCGGTTCAACTCGTACGCCCGGCGCGAGGACGTGGACATGTCTCAGGTACTTCACGTCGGGGTGTGGGCGGCACCCCGCGCGTGGGGATATCCGTCCGGCCAGGCGGGCGTCGGGCCGGAGGTCAGCGTGCAGCTGGCGGCGCCCTGGCGGCATGGGTTCGCGGTGCTGCGGGCCGGGGCGAACGGCGTCGTCACCGCGGGGGCTCCCGACTCGACGCGCGTGGCGGGCGCGTTGACGGTTGCGAGCCAGAATCTCCGCGATCAGACGCTGATTCTCCACGTCGAAGGTGCCCAACTGCGCCGCGCGAAGCCCGGCAACGAGTTCGATCTGTGGGCCTCGCAGAACGGGCCGCGCGTCTTCGGCATCCACGAGTTCACGGGCACCCGCATGGTATGGCTGGCGCTCGAAGATCGCGTGCTCGTCACGGACGAGCTGTGGGGCCTCCTCGGAGTGGGTGTGGCACCGTTCCTCGACTACGGCGGGGCGTGGTACGCGGGCGAACCGGCGCGCCTGGGTGGCGATGTCGGCGTGTCGCTACGCATCGGCCCGACCCGTGCGGTGCGAGGCGACGTCGCGGACTTTGCCGTCGGATACCGCTTCGGAAAGGGCTTCGCTGGCAGCCGCTGGGGCTTCGCGATCCGCAAGGGTGTGAGGTACTGAGCGCCCCCCCCCCGCCCCCCCCGCCCCGGCGCAACATCTCGGGCCCAATCGGCGTTACCACTGGCATGGAGAGTGAGACGAAGCACCCGGCCGCGAGGCGACGGGACGCGAGAGTCACCGCTATCCTCGTCGTGGCCGCCCTGTGGACGTTGCTGCACGTGTACGTGGGGCAGCGCTTGCTCGCCCCAACGTCGCTGGCACCCGGATGGCGCCTGCTCGGCTGGGTGGGGATCCTGTTGCTCGTCCTCGCACCGTTCGTGGCGCTGTTCGCCGGACGGACCGAGCGGCTGCCCGCGAAGCGAGGCCTCGAGGTCGCCGGCTTCACGGCGATGGGACTGTCGTCGCTCTTGATCGTCTTCGCGCTGGCCGGTGACGCGCTGCATGGGCGGGCCTGGCTCGGCGTCGGCACCTTTCAGCTGGCGGTCGTGGGGAGTGCCGTCGCCGTTCTGGTGATCGGTCTGTGGCGGGCGCGCCGGCCCGCCATCGTGCGCGTGGTGGACGTCCCGATCAGGGGGCTTCCCTCCGATCTCGAAGGATTCCGCATCGCGCAGCTGTCCGACCTGCATGTCGGCCCGACGCTCAAACGGAATTTCGTCGAGCGGGTGGTAGACACGACCAACGGGCTCCAGCCCGATGTGATCGCCCTCACGGGGGACGTGGCCGACGGCTTCCCCCCCGCGCTGCGCGACGACGTGGCGCCGCTCGCCGGACTGCGGGCGCCGCACGGGAAGTACTTCGTTACGGGCAACCACGAGTACTACTGGGACGCGGCCGGGTGGGTGCGCGAGCTGGAGGGGCTCGGCTTCAGCGCCCTCGTGAACGGACACCAGGTAATCCGCCGGGGGGCCGGTCGGATCGTCGTCGCCGGGGTCACGGACCTCTCGAGCGGCGGCCTTCCCGGGCACACCTCCGATCCGGCGGCGGCGGTCGCGGGAGCGCCGGAGAGCGACGTCCGTGTGCTGCTGGCGCATCAGCCGAAGAGCGCGTTCGCGGCCCGCGCCGTCGGGTACGACCTGCAGCTCTCGGGGCACACGCACGGCGGGCAGTACTTTCCGTTCAACCTGCTGGTGCGACTGTTCCAGCCGTTCGTCGCGGGGCTCCACCGGCTGGAGGCGATGTGGCTGTACGTGAGCCGGGGCACGGGCTATTGGGGGCCGCCGCTCCGCCTGGGCGCGCCTGCCGAGATCACGCTGATTCAGCTTACGCGCGCTTGAGCCCGTCGACCCGCCCACCCGAACGGGTAGCGCCCGCAATCGCCCGGCCTTGACGGTCGTGGGACCCAGGCGTATTGTCCGGGTCCTGTCGCACCGTAGCGGCACCGTTCCGATTTGGAGTGACATCGACTCGTGATGCAGCTCGCGCTGGTCCTGCTTCTGGTCCTGGTCCTGCTGAGCATTAGCTCAGAACAGGGTCTGCGGCGCGCGCCAAACAAGCACATGAGCAGCTAGCGATACAAGAAGGACGCAGTGAGCGCCGCGGACCCGAGAAGGTCCGCGGCTTTTTTTCACCATCCACGCAAGACACGGAGCCCGGGAGCCACCCATGGGGAGAGACGTCATCATCTTCGATACCACCTTGCGCGACGGCGAGCAGGCGCCCGGCAATTCGATGACGGCCGAGGAAAAGCTGCGTCTCGCCCGCCAGCTGGATACGCTTGGTGTGGACGTGATCGAAGCGGGGTTCCCGAGCGCGTCGGAGGGCGACCGGCGGGGTGTGCGGGCGATTGCCGAGGCGGTGCGTCGTCCCGTGATCGCCGCGCTCGCGCGCTGTCACGACCGGGACATCGACCTCGCCGGTGAGGCGGTGCGGCCGGCCGCGCGACCGCGGGTGCACGTCTTCATCGCCACGTCCGACCTGCACCTCCAGTGCAAGCTGCGGCTCAGTCGCGACCAGTGTCTCGAGCGGGCCGGCGAAGCGGTCCGGCGCGCCCGCCGCTATACGGACGACGTGGAGTTCTCGGCCGAAGACGCGACCCGCACGGATCTGGAATTCCTCTGCCGGGTGGTGGAGGCGGCCATCGCCGCCGGGGCGACCACGATCAATCTCCCGGACACGGTCGGGTACGCGTTGCCCGTCGAGTACGGCGCCCTGTTCCGCGCGGTGCGGGAGCGCGTTCCCGGCGCCGACCGCGTCGTGTTCAGCGCGCACTGCCACGACGACCTCGGGCTCGCCGTGGCCAACTCGCTCGCGGCGATCGAAGCCGGCGCCGGACAGGTCGAATGCACCGTGAACGGCATCGGTGAGCGCGCCGGGAATGCGGCGCTGGAAGAGATCGTCGTGACGGGGCGGGTGCGGCCGCACGCGGTCGCGTTTCACTGCGGCGTCAACCCGCAGGAGCTGTACCGCACGAGCCAGCTGCTGTCACACGTAATCGGCGTGTTCCCCCAGCCCAACAAGGCCGTGGTCGGCCGCAACGCGTTCGCCCACGAAGCGGGGATTCACCAGCACGGGGTGCTGCAGAACGGCCTCACGTACGAGATCATCCGCCCGGAAGAGGTGGGGGTGGCGCGCTCGAGCCTGGTCCTCGGCAAACACTCGGGCCGGCATGCGCTGGAACGGCGGTACCGCGAGCTCGGCTACGAGGTGGACGACGCCACGCTGCGGAACCTGTACGACGAGTTCACGACGCTGGCGGACAAGAAGCGCGAGATCCTGGACGAGGACCTGCTCGCGCTGTTGCACGGCCGGTTCCACGATGCGCCGGAGGTCTACCGGCTCGCGCATCTCCAGGTGACGTGCGGCACGGTGTCCGCGACGGCCGAGGTGCGGCTGGCGGGTCCCTGGAATGGAGCGGAGCGCGGCGCGACGGCGGTCGGCAACGGGCCGATCGCCGCCGCATTCGCGGCGATCGCGAAGGTCGTGGGGCGCCAGGTGGACGTATTGAACCTCACCGTCCAGTCGGTCACCCCGGGGCGTGACAGTCTGGGGCAGGTGCTGGTACAGGCGCGGATCGACGGGAAATCGCTCTCCGGGCACGGGGCGTCGACCGACATCGTCGAGGCGAGCGCCCGCGCCCTGGTGCATGCCCTCAACAAAGTGAGCCACGCGGATCAGCTGGAGGACCAGTCGCTCAATGCCAGCTACTTCTGGGGAGTGTGAGCCGATGAGCGAGATGCTCTCGGGGGCGGCGATCCTGTGCCGCGCGCTCGTCGACGCCGGGGTCGAAGTGATTTTCGGCTATCCCGGCGGCGCCATCATGCCGTTCTATCACGCGTTGCCGGACCACCCTCGGCTGCGGCACATCCTGGTGCGGCACGAGCAGGCCGCGGCCCATGCGGCCGACGGCTACGCCCGGGCGAGCGGGCGCGTGGGAGTGTGCGTCGCCACATCCGGACCGGGAGCCACGAACCTCGTGACGGGGCTCGCGGCGGCGTACATGGACAGCTCGCCGGTCGTGGCGATCACGGGGCAGGTATCCCGCCCCATGATCGGTCGCGATGCGTTCCAGGAAACCGACATCGTCGGTATCACACTCCCGATCACGAAGCAGAATTATCTGGTCGAGGACGTGACCGACCTGGCGGACATCGTGGCCGAAGCGATGGCGATCGCGGTGGAGGGGCGGCCCGGGCCGGTGTTGATCGACGTCCCGAAGGACGTGCAGAACCAGAAGATCGAGTGGCATGGCGCCCAGGGTCAGGGCGGCCCACTGACCCCGCGCGCGAGCGCGGGGAGCCCGGGGTCGCTAGAAGACGGCGTACGGCAGGCCGCACGTCTCATCAAGGGTGCGGAGCGCCCGCTGCTCATGGTCGGGCACGGGGTGATCCTCTCGGAGGCCTACGCGGAAGTTCGGGCACTGGCGGAGAAGACCGGGATTCCCGTCATCACGACGCTCCTGGGGATCAGCGCCTTCCCCGACGGCCACCCCTTGCACCTCGGCATGCCCGGCATGCACGGCGAGGTGCACGTGAACCGCGCGATCCAGAACGCCGACGTCATCGTCGGTATCGGCTTGCGGTTCGACGACCGCGTCACGGGCAACACGGCGAGCTTCGCCCCTCAGGCCCGTATCGTCCACATCGATCTCGACCGCGCGGAGATCGGCAAGAACGTGCCGGTCGCCGTCGGCATCGTGGGCGACGCCCGCGACATCACCCGCCGTCTGGTGGCGGCGGTGGAGCCGCGCCGGTGCGAGCGCTGGGTCGAGCACATCCGCGGGTTCGTGCGCACGCGAACCGAGTCGTATCGCGGCGACCTGTCGCCCGAGGCGATCCTCGCGTCCATTTACGAGGCGAGTCATGGTGACTGCACCATCGTGACCGACGTGGGCCAGCACCAGATGTGGGTCGCGAAGCTCTATCCCTACCAGCGTCCCAACACGCACATCACCTCGGGGGGCCTCGGCGCCATGGGGTTCGCCGTTCCGGCCGCCATGGGCGTGCACCTCGCGCGGCCCGGCGGCACCGTGTGGGCCATCTCGGGCGACGGCGGCTTCCAGATGAACATGGCCGAGATGGCGACCATGGTGCAGGAAGGGCTGCCGGTGAAGATGGCGGTGTTCAACAACGGCTACCTCGGGATGGTGCGGCAATGGCAGCAGTTCTTCCATGAGAAGCGGTACTCGTGCACGCCGATCTGGAGCCCGGACTACGTGAAGCTGGCCGAGGCGTACAGCATCCCCGGCTACCGGGTGAAGGAGGCGAGCGAGCTGGCCGACGTGGTCGGGCGGGCGAATGCCGAGCCGGGGCCGGCGCTCGTCGAGTTCCTGATCGAGCAGGAAGCCAACGTGTTCCCGATGATCCCGCCCGGGGGCTCGCTCTCGGAGCCGATCGAGGCGGAGCCGGCCGCCGCGGCGGGCGATTGAGCGGCGTGTCCGCCCCTCCCCCCCACTCCGCCCACACGGTTGCGGTGCTGCTGGACGACGCGCTGGTGACGTTGAACCGCGCGTTCGGCGTACTGCGGCGGCGCAATGTTCCGATCGAAGGGCTCGCGCTGCACCCGAGCGGAACCGCCGGCGTGTCGCGCCTGACGTTCGTGCTCAGGGCCGATCCGGTGACCGCCGATCGGGTGGCGCAGCAGCTGCACAAGATGATCGGGGTGCGCTCGGTGATGGTCCTCGCGAACGACGATTTCTCTACGGAGGCGAAACGATGAGCTCGACGGAAACGCGCATTTTCTACGATACCGACGCCGATCCCGCCCGGCTGCAACACCGCGTCGTCGGCGTGATCGGATACGGCAGCCAGGGTCACGCGCACGCGCTCAACCTGCGGGATTCGGGAGTGGGCGCTCGGGTGGTCGTCGGCCTGCGTCCGGGCGGGGCGTCGTGGGAGCGGGCGCGGGCGGAGGACCTGGACGTCCGCCCGGTGGCAGAGGCCGCCCGCGCGGCCGACGTCATCATGATGCTCGTCCCCGACCAGGAGGCGCGGGCGGTGTACGAGGCCGGCGTCGCTCCAGCGCTCGGGCCAGGCAAGACGCTCCTGTTCGCCCACGGGTTCAACATCCACTTCCGCGAGATCGTGCCTCCGGCCGGTGTGGACGTCGCGATGATCGCCCCCAAATCTCCCGGACACCTGGTGCGTAGCGAGTTCCAGGCAGGTCGGGGTGTGCCGGCGCTCGTCGCGGTGCACCAGGACGCGAGCGGCAATGCGTTGGCCGATGCGCTCGCGTATGCAGCGGGGATCGGCTGCGCCCGCGCGGGCGTGTTCGAGACGACGTTCCGCGAAGAGACGGAGACCGATCTGTTCGGCGAGCAGACCGTCCTGTGCGGCGGCGTCACCGCCCTGATCCAGGCCGGTTTCGAGACCCTCACGGCCGCGGGGTACGCACCGGAGATCGCCTACTTCGAGTGCATGCACGAGCTGAAGCTGATCGTGGACCTGATGTATCGCGGCGGGATGAAGTTCATGCGGTACTCGATCAGCGACACCGCGGAATACGGCGATTACACCCGCGGTCCGAAGGTCGTGACGCCGGAAGTGCGCGCCGCGATGGAGCGCATCCTGGCCGACATCCAGTCCGGCAGCTTCGCACGGGAGTGGATCGCCGAGTCTCGGAGCGGGGGCCGCCGGTTCCAGGCGTTGCGCAAGGCCGGCGCGGAGCATCCGATCGAGCAGGTCGGCGCCAAGCTGCGGGCCATGATGCCGTGGACCGAGGAAGGGAAAGGGGCTCGGGACTCGGGGCTCGGGACTCGTGGATCGAGCCCTGTTTCCGAGCCCCGAGCCCCGAAACCCGAGCCCCTCAGGGCATGACCGCACGGACGCTGTTCCAGAAGGTGTGGGACGCGCACGTCGTTCAACAGCTCCCCGAAGGCCCGGCGCTCCTGTACGTGGACCTGCATCTGGTGCACGAGGTGACGTCGCCGCAGGCGTTCGAGGGGTTGCGCCAGGCGGGGCGCCGGGTGCGTCGGCCGGCGCTGACGGTGGCGACGGTGGACCACAACGTCCCCACGGGGGAGCGCGCGGGACCGATCGCCGATCCGATTGCCGCGCGGCAGCTCGAGGCGCTCGCCGTGAACGCGCGGGACTTCGGGGTGGAGCTGTTCGATCTCCGGTCGCCGCAGCAAGGGATCGTGCACGTGATCGGTCCCGAGCTGGGCCTCACCCAGCCCGGCATGGTGATCGTGTGCGGCGACTCGCACACGGCCACGCACGGTGCCTTCGGGGCGCTCGCCCTGGGAATCGGCACCAGCGAGGTCGAGCACGTGCTCGCGACGCAGTGCCTCGTGTGGTCGAAGCCCGGGACCATGGAGGCCCGCGTCACGGGCGCGCTCGCCCCGGGGGTTACCGCCAAAGACTTGATCCTCGCCCTGATCGGTCGGGTCGGGACGGCGGGCGCTACGGGACACGTCATCGAGTACACGGGGGACACGATCCGTGCCCTCTCGATGGAAGAGCGGATGACGGTGTGCAACATGTCGATCGAAGCGGGCGCGCGGGCCGGCATGATCGCCCCGGACGAGAAGCCGGTCGCGTATCTCGCCGGCCGGCCGCGGGCGCCGAGCGGGGCGGCGTGGGACCGCGCCGTCGCCCGGTGGCGGGAGCTCCGGACCGATCCCGGTGCGACGTACGACAGGCAGGTCGAGCTGGATGCCTCGCAGGTGGCGCCCCAGGTGACTTGGGGCACGAGCCCCGGCATGGTCACGTCCGTGACCGGTCGCGTCCCGAGCCCTGCCGACTTCCCGACCGACGCCGAGCGGCGCGCCGTGACGCGGGCGCTCGAGTACATGGGGCTCACCCCCGGCACGCCGCTCGAAGGGCTGCCGATCGACCGCGTGTTTCTGGGATCCTGCACCAACGCACGGATCGAGGACCTGCGCGCCGCGGCCCGCACCGTGCGGGGCCGGCACGTCGCGACGGGGGTCCGCGCCCTGGTGGTCCCCGGATCGCAGCAGGTGAAGGCGCAGGCGGAGCGCGAAGGGCTGGACCGGGTGTTCAGCGAGGCGGGGTTCGAGTGGCGGAACGCGGGGTGCTCGATGTGTCTGGGGATGAATCCCGACGTGCTGCAGAGCGGGGAGCGCTGCGCTTCGACGTCGAACCGCAATTTCGAGGGACGCCAGGGACGCGGCGGGCGCACCCACCTGATGAGCCCGCCCATGGCGGCGGCCGCCGCGGTGGCGGGCCGGATCGTGGACGTCCGGCGATGGGCCGCGTCATGATGGAGGCCTTCGTGCGTCACACCGGTCGGGTGGCGGCCCTGGCACGCGCCAACGTGGACACCGACCAGATCGTGCCGAAGCAATTCCTGAAGCGGGTCGAGCGCACCGGATTCGGGTCGGCTCTGTTTCACGACTGGCGATTCCGGTCCGACGGCAGCCCGAATCCGGACTTCGAGCTCAACCATCCCGTCGCTCGGAGCGCGAGCATCCTGCTCGCGGGGGAGAATTTCGGCTGCGGCTCGTCGCGCGAGCACGCGGTATGGGCGCTCCGCGAGTACGGCTTCCGTGCGATTCTCGCACCGTCGTTCGCGGACATCTTTTACGCCAACTGCTGTCAGAATGGGCTCGTCCCCGTGCGTCTCCTGCCTCAGGAGATCGGGGAGCTGTTCCGACGCCATCAGGCGGCGGGCGGCGAGTACCAGCTCACGATCGACCTCGAGGAGCAGCGCGTGGACGACGGCCTCGGGTTCCGCACCACGTTCTCCATGGAGCCCTACCGTCGCGAGATGCTGCTCCACGGTCTCGACGAGATCGGGCGGACCCTGCGCTTCGAGGACCGGATCGGAGCATACGAAAAGAACCGGGAGGCGGGAAACGGGAGGCGAGAGGGGCGGTGAAGACGTACTCGATCGCGGTGCTGCCGGGTGACGGGATTGGGCCCGAGGTGATCGCGGAAGCGGAGCGCGCGCTCGAGGTCGTCGGCGACCGCTTCGGGATCGACTTCACGCTGCGGCGCTTTCCCATTGGCGCGGCGGGCGTGGCGGCCGCGGGCGATCCGTTTCCGGAGGAGACCCGCGCCGCGGTCACGCGGGCCGACGCGGTCTTGCTCGGTGCGGTGGGCGACCCTTCCCTAGATCAGGCGCCCCGCCACCTCCGCCCCGAGTCCGGCCTGCTCGCGTTGCGTTCAGAGCTCGGCGTGTTTGCGAACCTCCGCCCCGTGGCGGTGTTCCCCGCGCTCGTGCACCGGTCACCGCTCAAGGCCGATCGCCTCGAGGCCGTGGACGTGCTGATCGTGCGCGAGCTGACGGGCGGCCTGTATTACGGCGAGCCGCGCGGACGGGAGGGCGGGGGAGCCGCGGCCGTCAACACGCTGCGGTACACGGCCGCCGAGATCAAGCGCGTCGCGCGTGTGGCCTTCGAATCGGCGCGGCAACGGCGCGGGCACGTCACCTCGGTCGACAAGGCGAACGTGCTCGAAGTGTCCCAGTTGTGGCGGGAGACCGTGACGCGCGTCGGACAGGACTACGCCGATGTCCGGCTCGACCACCTGTACGTCGATACCGCCGCCATGCGTCTGGTCGCGGAGCCCAGAGCCTTCGACGTCCTGCTCACCGAGAACATGTTCGGGGATATCCTGAGCGACGAGGCCGCGGTGCTCGTCGGCTCACTGGGGCTCTTGCCCTCCGCCTCGCTCGGCGAGGGCCCGGGCTTGTTCGAGCCGATCCACGGATCTGCGCCGGACATCGCGGGCCGCGATGTCGCCAACCCCATCGGGGCGATCGCGACGGTCGCCCTGCTGCTGCGTCACGGACTGGGCCTGGCGGAGCCCGCCGCTGCCGTGGAGCGTGCGATCTCGCTGGCGCTGGAGCAGGGCGCGCGGACGCAGGACATCACGGAGCCGGGGACGGCCGCGCTCGGCACGCGGGCGATGGGAGAACGGATCGCCGGGTTGATCGGTGTTTCCCACACTGAAAGTGTGGGCCCGGCGGAGCGCAATGCTAAAGCACAGCACGCGTGAGCGTCGTGTCGTGCCGGGCCCATCCTTCAGGATGGGAACTCCGGGCAGAGACCCTGTTTAAGAGCTAAGGCCCAGCGTCCGTCACCGCCCCCACACTCGCACTCGACACCAGTTTCGCGTACTTCGCGAGCACCCCGGAGGTGTAGCGCGGCGCGGGTGGTTTCCACCGCGCTCGCCGCTTGGCCAGCTCGCCGTCGGGTACGTCGAGCTGGAGCACGCGCCGCTCCGCGTCGATCGTGATCGAGTCCCCGTCTTCGACGAGCGCGATGGTCCCGCCCACGGCTGCCTCGGGCGCGACGTGCCCCACCACCAGGCCGTACGTCCCGCCCGAGAACCGTCCGTCGGTGATCAAGCCGACCGCATCGCCGAGGCCGGCGCCGATGAGGGCCGAGGTAGGCGAGAGCATCTCCCGCATCCCCGGCCCGCCTTTCGGCCCTTCGTAGCGGATGACGAGCACGTCGCCACGCCTGACATGGCCGGCGAGGATGGCTTCGAGACAGTCCTCCTCGCGGTCGAAGACGCGCGCCGGGCCGGTCATCCGCGGCGTCTTCACGCCTGTGATCTTCGCCACGCCCCCGTCACTCGCGAGGTTGCCGCGCAGGATGGCGAGATGCCCCTGAGGGTAGAGCGGCCGGTCCCACGGGCGGATCACCTCTTGATCCTTCCGCGGCGTCTCCGGGACGTCTCGCAGCACTTCGGCGATCGTTTGTCCCGTGATCGACAGCGCCTCGCCGTGGAGCGCGCCATGCGCGAGCAGGATCTTCATGACCTGGGGCACGCCGCCCGCCCGGTGGAGATCCACGGTGACGAACCGTCCCGACGGCTTCAAGTCGCACAGCACCGGCACGCGCGCGCGGATGGCTCCGAAGTCGTCCAGCGTGAGCGGCACGTCCGCCGCGTGGGCGATGGCGAGGAGG
>WNGI01000943.1_pt1 | contig 25915 bp, 25 predicted proteins | sample 5400621 | NCBI WGS metagenome assembly WNGI01 (sample SAMN13153374, study PRJNA577476) | soil metagenome | isolation source: 20 cm soil or saprolite under Garry oak tree replicate 1 | place: USA:California | collected 2016-06-15 | reverse complement strand
CTTCAGGCTGAACCTTCTGATACAATTCGACATTAGAAGCTTCGAACTGAAAACTGAAGTTACCCCCGAGCATGCTAATCGGCTCGCCTGAAATATAAATATGACGCACCACCATTGCTGGAATCGCTTCCGAGGGGTCGAGCGGCGGTGGACGATGATGATGATCGATCGTGGCCCCGGATAGATCGACTGCAATTGAGTCCAGGGCCGACGCGTCCCCGCCGCACACGACGACCATTCTGTCTGGTCGTGAAACAAAGCTGCGCAATCCTTCTTCAATTGCCTGAGCCAAGCCATCCGGTGTTTCTGGGATTTGATTTCGTGGCAAAAGGAACATGCTTTCGAGTTGAGCCGGCAGCACTGAAACGCCCACCGGAAACGATTTGCTTCCGGCGGTTTTTCCGCTACCTTCCGCGTTCCTTTATGGCGAAAACCTCCTGGGTCAACCGCAACGAACGCAAGCGCGCAACGGTCAAGAAATATGCCGCGCTGCGGGCGGAGCTGAAAGCAAAGAAGGACTATGCCGGCCTCGCGCAACTGCCTCGCGATGCGAGTCCGACGCGAGTGGTTAATCGTTGCCAGGTTTCCGGCCGGCGACGCGCATTTATCCGGCGGTTCAAGATTTCACGGCTAACTTTTCGTGAGCTGGCGTCGAGTGGATTGATTCCCGGCGTCACCAAGTCTAGCTGGTAACTGGTTGGAGTGGTGGGTCCGGATGCCGGGCTGCATCCGCATGATGAGTATTTCATTTTCATCTTTTGGTCTGTGGCTGGCACTAAACGCGGCCGTGACCGATCACTGGGATTCGGCGGTTTCAGTGTTGTTGAAACTGCTGGTCATTGGCGTCCTGGTGGCGTTAAACGGATTCTTTGTCGCCTGCGAGTTTGCCATCGTCAAAGTGCGCAGCAGCCAACTCGACACATTGGTAGAAGAAGGAAATCTGCGCGCCAGTTTCGCCAAATACATTCGTGCGCATCTGGACGCCTATCTCTCCGCGACTCAACTAGGTGTTACTCTAGCCAGCCTCGCGCTCGGATATCTGGGCGAACAATATCTTGCTGAGATGTTGCAACCGTTTTTTACGCTCGCCGGCATTCACTCTCACGCGGTGGTAACGTCCATTTCCATCGCGCTAGCCTTCGTCGGGATTACTTTTCTGCACATCGTCTTTGGCGAGCTCGCACCGAAGTACATTGCCATTGGAAATCCCCTTCCCGTTGCCCTCGCGCTGGCGCGACCCCTCGGCGGATTCTATTTCCTTTTCCGGCCGGCCATCTGGTTGCTGCACAAATCGTCCAATCTTCTCCTCGTTCGTCTCCTCCGAATTAAACGGGTGGCGGCGACGGAACTGGCCCACAGCGAGGAAGAGCTGCGCTTGATTTTGGATCAAAGCGAAGAATCCGATGAGGTCTCTTCCCTCGGCCGCGATCTGCTGGTGAACGCGCTGGATCTGCGTCGACGTGTCGTCCGCGATATCATGACGCCGCGCGGCCAGGTTGTATTCCTAAACATCGAAGAGAGCTTTGAGGACAATGTAAAAAAAGCGCTGGCCTCGCGTCACACGCGCTTTCCGCTTTGTCGCGGCCATCTCGACAACACCATTGGTCTGATTCACATCAAGGAACTAGTACCGCTGATGCGCGATCCGAATCCCGATCTTTTGCGCATCAGGCGGGAGCTGACTCCGGTGCCGGAAATGATGTCGCTGGAGAAATTGCTTTCGCTCTTTCTCAACAAACACGCGCACCTCGCCATCGTGGTCGATGAATTTGGCGGCACCGTTGGAATGGTGACTCTGGAGAATGTTTTGGAAGAGCTAGTCGGCGACATCCAGGACGAATTCGACACCGAGAAAGAAGAATTTCGCGAGATTAACGAGAATGAGTTCAGTGTGGATGGCGCGCTTGCCCTTTACGAACTACGCGATCTGGTTGGGATTGAATTGGAAAGCACCGACGTAAGTACGATTGGCGGCTATGTGACCCATCTTCTAGGTCATTTGCCTAAACAAGGCGAACAAGTCCAGATTGAAAATTATCTCGTGACCATCTCGCAAAGCGACGGGCGTCGTGTGCAGCAGCTGCATTTTAGGAAGGTCGACGAATCGGCCACGAAAAAATCAAACGCGGTAAGGTGACAATGCCGGGAGACGGACCGTCGTGTCCCACATATTTGAGTGCCGACGGTACTGGAGGTCTCCAATAAACAAACCGGGATGACGCCTCCTGTTAACGCTATCCTAAGTTGTAGGGCAACCGCTCCCGGTTGCCATTCGTGTCCATCTGGCAAGCGACGCGCTTGCCCTACAAAAATCGAATGATCAGCAAGGTTAAGATTTACAAATGGAATTAATAGTGCCAGCTGATATTGCCTGTCCCCATTGCGGGGAAACCTTCGCATTGGAGGTGGATACTTCGCAGAGCGACCAAAACTTGATCGAAGATTGCAGCATTTGCTGCCGCCCTATCGCTTTGACGATCCGGTGTCGACCAGGCGAAATCGTCGAAATCAGCAGCGCAAATTAACTGCTCGTTGCTCTGCTCCGCGCGATCTCGCGCAGCGTCGCTTGCAATCGATCGACGTTAACCGGCTTGATCAAGTGATCGGTGAATCCGACCGCACGGCTTTTCTCTAGATCGTCTTCCATTCCAAATCCACTGAGGGCAATGCCAGCAATCGATTGTCGCGAACGAATCTGGCGCATCAAATCGTGGCCACTGCCGTCGGGTAAACCGATGTCGCTGACGAGCAAATCAAATCTCGATTCTTTCGCCAGTTTCAGGGCTTGCTGGACTGTTTCGGCGCAGGCCACGTCGTAGCCAAGATTCCGTAAAAGTGCCCCCAGAGTAATAACCGTGTCGGTATGATCATCGACCAGAAGAATGCGCAGCGGCCGCGTTTTTTGCGCTTCACTAGTTGCGGTCGCAGCGGTCGAGTCGCGCTTCCCTTTCGGCTCGCCCGTGCTACTCCGCGCCGCGATGATGGAAAGCGAAATCGTTACCAGCGTTCCGCGATTCCGGCCTGGACTGCTCGCTTTCATCTCGCCGTGATGGGCTTCGACGATGGCGCGCGAAATGGCGAGACCGAGCCCGAGCCCACCATGGCCGGCCTGGACGCGACGCACTCCTTGCTCGAAGGAATCGAAAATTCGTGGCAACACTTCCGGGTCAATCCCGATTCCGTTGTCGCTCACGCGCACCAGGACTTTTCCGGCTTCGTTAGTCGACTCGATGTGAATCGCTCCGCCATTCGGCGTAAATTTGATAGCATTCTTAATTACGTTCCAAAAGATCTGCATCAACCGTGAATCGTCGGCCTGGGCAAAATGTTGGGGCGCCGCTAAATTGGTATGGACGCGCAGTTTCTTGTGCGCGATCTCGGTTTTAAAAATCATCAAGGCGCCCCGCACCGTGGCGTGAATATCGACGGTGCCAACATCGAGGTTGATTTTTCCTTTGGCGATGGCGGTGAGGTCAAGAATGTCATCGATCAAACGCGCCTCGAGCTCGATATTGCGGCGTATAATTTCGATTGTGCCTTTAAATTCCCCATTAACGTTGATTTTTTGTTCGAGTAATTCCACGCCGGCAAGAACGGGAGTAAGCGGAGTCCGCAATTCATGGCCGAGTACGGCAAGAAACCTGTCCTTCGCGCGGTTCGCGGCCTCGGCTTCTGCTCGCGCTTCGCGTTCCCGCAGCAGATTTCGCTGCTGTTCTTCGGCCTGTATATGCGCGGTAACATCATGAAAGACGGCCACCGCCCCATGAATGGTGCCGTGCTCGTCACGCAACGCCCGCGCTGTTACATCCGCCCACGAGCCATCAACATTACTGCCGTGACGGATAAAAATCTCCTCGTCATCAACATGTCCCCCGGCAACGGCGCGCGAAGTCGGTGATTCCGCTGGCGTAATCCGCGTCACTTTATCGGCGCGAAAGAATCCGCAATCCTGTGAACAGTTTTTAGGAACGTCTTCGTCCTCTTTTAATCCAAGCATCCGGCGCAAGGCCGGGTTAGAAAGTAACGCGGCGCCGTCCCGATCAACCACCAACAGTCCGTCACCCATACTGGTGACGATCAGATTCAAAAGCTTGGTTTGCTCGATTAACGCTTCATTGGCCGCACGCAGGACCGCAGGCCCAGGAATATTGACCACCTGTGGGATAAGGCGGATGAGAAGAATTGCGGTTGGAACAGAAGCAAGGGCGGTGATTGCTTTCACGATTCCGGAAATCCAATAATAAGGTTTCCAAAGCGTGATGATCTCCATCACGTGAGTCATGCCGCAGGCGATAATAAAAATGCCAAAGCAAATAAACATCCAGTTGAAGGGGCAGGTCGCGTCGTTTACGAACGAAGTTAACAAGCGTAAAAGGGATGATGAAGTAAGCGGCCGCGATCAGAAAATCCGAGACCAGGTGCAGCCGCATCAGGCCGGGGTCCCACAAGTAGCAGTGGCCATGCGGCATGAAACCGTTTTGGCCAAAGAGACCCCTGAAAACGTCCATACTAGTCAGACCAATTTTGCTGGCAACGCGTCCATTCCTTCATTGACCCGACCGTTTCCCCCGGCAGAGGTTAATCCATGGCACCGCCTCTGGCATGTGGCAAACAGTTTTATCGCAACGACTCAGGCTTAAGTTGAAAAAGCGAGCGGCCCTGATTAGTTACCGAGAATTATGCGAATGTTGAAACACTCGGTTCTTCTTCTCGCCCTTTGCGGTCCTTTTATTTTCGCCAGTTGCGAAACATCGCGGGTAGCCAGCGGCGGCCCCTATCATGTGACGGCTTACAAACCGAATGATCCATCGAAGGTAGTAGTGAAAGTGTCGCTTTCGAAACAGAATGTTTACGTCATGGAAGGTGACCGTTGCCTGATGGCAGTGGCGTGCAGCGTTGGCATTCCCTCCAAACCGACCCCGCGAGGGAATTTCACCGTTTACCGGAAAGAGGAAGATAAGCGCTCTGGCTCCTATGGTTTCCGCGTGCAGGGCAATCAGGTAGTACCTGCCGAAGCCGGTTCCAATATTCCCGGACGCTATGTTGGCTATCCGATGGGATACTGGTGCGAGTTCGCGCCCGCCTATGGATTTCATCAGGGTTTCGTGCATCCGGTGCCACGGACGCATGGTTGCATTCGCCTGAAAGGTGAAGCAGCCCCGAAATTTTACGCGCTGGTTCATAACGGCACGCCGGTCCGCATTGCAACTACACAGCCGGAAGACGAGTCAATTGGCCCCAAGGTGAAGCGGGTCGATGATTCGCGCACACCCGATCCGGATCCGCATATCAGTATTACTTCCGCAGCATTTGAGAAACCTAGTGGTCAGCTTCTGGAATAACCCATGTGCGGATAGCCGGGTGAAAATTTGTGAACACAAACCTGATCTCGAGCGGCACTAGCGCCCGCGAAAAAGTAAACTTGCGCACGCCTGATGTGATGGCGGCGGTGCAGGAACAGGTGGAATCACATTACCGCAGCGATGTGGTCGAAGGGGTTCGGCGCAACGGCGGCATCATTTCCGTCGGTGATGTGACCGTGCGGCTAGCCAAGCAATTTGGATTCTGCTACGGCGTCGAGCGCGCCATCGATCTCGCTTATGCCGCCCGCAAAGTTTTTCAGGACCGTCGCCTCTTCATCGTCGGCGAAATCATTCACAACCCGGAGGTGAACGAACAAATATCCTCGCTCGGCATCAAGAACCTGACCGGACGAAACAAACAGGCCGACATCTCCGAATTGCAGCCCGACGACGTTGTCATCCTGCCCGCGTTCGGAACGGAGCTATCCATTTTGCAACAAATAAAGGATCACGGTTGCCAGATTGTCGATACCACTTGCGGCGATGTTATGAGCGTGTGGAAACGAGTCCGTAAATATGCCAGCGAAAGCGTGACCTCGATTATTCACGGCAAGGCCGAACACGAAGAAACCAAAGCGACCAGCTCGCGCGCCCTGGGTGACGGCAAAGGCCATTATGTTGTCGTGCTTACGCTGGCCGACACCGATTACGTTTGCGATTACATCCGGCAGGGCGGCAACAAACAGGCGTTTCTGGACAAATTCCGCGGGGCGCACTCAGCCGGGTTCGATCCCGATGTGCATTTGAAAACGGTCGGCGTGGCCAATCAAACGACGATGTTGCGGGGCGAGACCGAGGAAGTGCAGCGACGGGTGCGTCAGGCGATTGTCGATCGCGATGGTCCCGAAGAAGCGGCGAAAAATTTTCGGTTTTTCGATACCATCTGCGGGGCGACCCAGGAGCGGCAGGATGCGTTGCGCGAATTACTAAACGTTTCGATGGATTTGCTGTTAGTGGTGGGCGGTTACAACAGCTCGAATACCTCGCATCTCGCCGAAATGGGCGAAGAGAAATTGCCCACTTATTTTGTTTTGAATGCTTCGCGTCTGGTCTCCGCGACTGAGATCAAGCATTACGATCTGCACGAAAAGCGTGAAGTCGTTTCCCATTTCTGGTTGCCGCCCGGTCCCGTCGTCGTCGGCATTACCGCCGGCGCGTCCTGTCCCAATAACTTGATCGAGGAAACATTGATCAGGTTGTTTGAGCTGCGCGGCATCTCGAGAGCACGGTTGGAAACTGCTGCGTAAAAAGGGGCGAGGATCACGCGGAATCGGCGCGGCTGAATCCTATGCCGATGTTCATAGAAAAGATTGTAGAATATCTTCGCTACGAGTACTATTTCGCTCATGTTTTATCGAACAAGAGTTTTGGCCGCTGCTTTTGTAGCGGGGACAGTTGTTTTTTCGGGGGTCGCATTCGGCCAGTCCATCGAGGGCACTGTGCGTGGCTCTGACGGCAAAGCGCTCAAGGATGCTGAAATCCGGGTCGAGGGCAAAGACAAAAAGATCGTGGCCACAACCAAGACCGACAGTCGCGGTCATTATTCCTCCACCCGAGTATCACCGGGCGTGTATAAAGTCAGTGTCGTCCTGGGCGGCGCAGTACAATCGAGCGTCAATGTGAAAACAGCGGCGAACAATTCGCGAATTGATTTTGATCTGAAGCCCGCCGCCGCCAAAAAGGTAAAACACTATGTCTGGGTCCCGGCGCCTACCGGAAGCCATATGGGAGCCGGTTGGGTCGAAGTGAATGACACGGGGAACACTACGCCCGGAGCGTCTAATACTCAGACGGCCAGCGGGGACTTAGCGCGTGAGATGTCGCGCAGAGTGACCAATAAGCCCGAGGGACCGTAACCGGCACCGCAATCTGAGTCCGAAGTAGAAGCTGATCGCACATCATTGGTCGGCGGACGATTGGCTTTCGTCCTTCTGCCCTCGCTGCCGCAATCGTTGAGCGTAGCAATATCCCCGCACCCGCACCCGCCTCTGCGCTCATCCACGCATTCAGGCTTCCAGCTTCGAAATAAATTGCGTATGCGAGCAATCTGGAAAGGCAGCATCAGCTTCGGGTTAGTAAACATTCCTATCGCCCTTTATCCCGCGACCCGGAGAGAGGAACTGAAGTTTAGGCTCTTGCGCGCGAAAGATCTGAGCCCGGTCAATTACAAGCGCGTGGCAGAAAAAGACGGCAAGGAAGTACCGTGGGATGAGATCGTCAAGGGCTACGAATATGAAAAAGGTAAATACATTGTCCTGAAGGATGAAGATTTTCAGCGCGTCGATCTCGAGGCAACTCAGACCGTGGACATCCAGGATTTCGTCGATCAGGAAGAAATCGATCCGATATTCTTCTACAAACCTTATTATCTAGAGCCACAAAAAGGCGGCGACAAAGCTTATGTTTTGCTGCGCGATACTCTGGAGAAGACTGGCAAGGTCGGGATCGCCAAGGTTGTGATCAAAACGCGACAATATCTCGCCGGAGTTAAGGCGGAAGACAGTGTGCTCGTTCTGGAGCTGATGCATTTCGCGGACGAACTGGTGGAAACAGACAAGCTCCACGTCCCAAAGAAGCTCGAACCCGGAAAACGTGAACTCGATATGGCAAAAGCACTCGTCGACAGCATGTCGTCGAAATGGGATCCGAAAAAATATCGCGATGATTACCGCGAGGCATTGATGGAGGTGATCGAGGAAAAAGTTGAAGCGGGCGGGAAAGAAATCGAAGAAAAACCAAAACCGAAACCGCGGCCATCTACCAAAGTGATCGATCTCGTCTCGGTTCTGCAGGAGAGCTTGAACAAAACGCGAAAATCCCATCCCGCGCGCAAGAGTTCAGCCGCGTCGCGTCACCGAAAGGCCGCGTGATCCTTCCTGTAGCGGCAGCGGTGTCGCCTGCGCGCGACATCAGGGATCTTGGCGTTACGCGATTTCGTTTTCTGGCTATCGCAGCCGAGGTTCTTGATCCCGGTCATCCGTAGCATTTCAGCTTGCCTCTCGATACCACCGATCTGCGCGACGGCGGCGACGTTGGACCGCGCTAGTGTGTGGATGAACGGAACAAAAAAATAGTTCTGACTTTTTCTCAGAACGCCCACCAACCACGCGCGAATAAACTGGCGAAGAGCGCGAAGAAAAATATCGACCAGATCGTGAGCACACCATACCAGAAGCGACTGCGCGTCAGCAAAGCAAAGAGGATAAAGATCGGGAACATCGTCAGGCAGTAGCGCGGTGTGCTTTCGATAAATGTCGCTCCGGCAACGCCGAGCCAGTTCCCGGTCATCCAGACCGCATAGAGCGCCCGCAATTTGAACCAGCTCGCGATCGTGCAAATCAGACCGAGCACGATGAAATATAATTCCTGCGCGCCGATCATCTCGGCCTGGCTGGGATCGCGATTCATGTTGCCAATCGTCTCGCGGATTCCGATCCACGGCCAAGAAACGGAAGTAGCGGAAAGCTGGCGGCGCATGTGCAGGAAAGCGAAAGCATCGTCGGTAATGCGCCAGTTCAAAACAAGACAAACGCTGAAGCCGAGCGGGATGATCGCAATCCAAAGCCAGCGCCAGTGCCAGCGCCTGGTCGAAGAATACTGTGTCGCCACCTCCGCCAAAAGCGTCGGGACCAAAATGAAACCGTTCGCGCGCGTCATGCAGGCGAAAAGCCCGAGCAAGCCGGCGAGCCACCAGCGATCAGTACGCGCCGCCAGAAAAACAACCCAACGTCAGTGCCAGAAAAAAACTTTCCGTATAGCCGACGTGAAGAATGTAGGCCGTCGGAAAGATAAGAAAAAACCAAACGGCGCGTTGCGCAATCGCATTCGCATAATCGAGCCGGACAACTCTGCGCAAGAGAATTGCCGCGATGATGGACGCGATGCTGGAAATGAGTAACGCGCTGATGAAATAATCGCCGGTGAAATGGCCAATGAGCCGAATGCACCAGGGGAACAACGGCCACGCTCTCAGATCGAACGGAACGTGATAACCGTGGTGGGCCAGCCGTTGAAATATCAATGAATCCCAGCGGTTCCACATCTCCAGGCATTCGCGCAGCCCGTGCAGGCGCTTGTTGTCGAAAATCGCGACGCTCTTGGGTCCAACGACAAAGAGCAGGACTTTAATCGCGAGCACCCATCCGATGATCATCCACTCTTGTTTCGGCAAGAGGGAGACCAGCCGATCCCATCGGCTCATTGTCGGTGCGGGAGTTGTCGATTCGTTCATACCCAGGAACCGCTCTCATATCGTCCCGGCGCGCAAATGACTATTCAATAAATGGCGCGCCGATGGCGCGGGCTTCGCACTTACGCGCCCCGATGGAACCGCCTAATAGCTTTGGCCTTCCCATGATTCATCACCCCGTGCTCTACAAATTGAACCGGAAGTAGCGCCTACGAATATTTCGGCGTCAGAATGTGAACACCGAAAAGTGAGTTTCTGGGTCGCATGAACATTGTAGAGCAGGCAATCGCCGGGCACCAACGCTCATTCCTGCCCCTCCGGTCAGTTCAACCCCGAGGCTCCCGTGATTCCCCGGATGATCTGTGGCGATAAAATGACTGGTATTTAGCGCTCTCGTTAATGAAAAGCGCAATCCCGAAACCAAAACTACTTTGCAAAACGACAGCGGGTAAAGGCTTTTCGGTGTTTATTTCCCGATGATCTCGACGCTGTCCATTTTATCCTGCTACCTCCTCCTTGCCGCAACGCTTTCCGCCGCTGAACCGCAAACCGGAATCGAAGGCGTGATCACAGTCGGGCCGGTGCATGGCGGACCAGCGAGAATCGGAGTTCCCGATTCAAGACCATTGGCAAACACGACATTCATCGCGCAAACCCAGAATGGAACGGCGACACCCTTCACCACCGATGATCAGGGGCGCTTTCGTCTTTCGCTGGAACCGGGCCACTACACAGTATCGTTAAAGGAAAAAAAAGGCGGAATCGGTCGCTACGGCCCCTTCGAAGTCGATGTAGTTGCCGACCAGATGACCAAGGTGGAGTGGCGCTGCGACACCGGTATGCGATAGCCCGTCTAACTAAAAACTGATAACCACTATCCTGTTTCTTCAATTCGAAGCCTAATTAACTTGCGCACCAATCCCGCCGGCAGCGGTTTGCTGGCTGGAAAGCGGATCGTGCCTTTGCTGGTATCGTAGCCCTTCAACTCGTCTTTAAGGGCTTTAACTGTAGAGCCAGGATAGAAGGCGCAGTGATTAGTCGCAGCACCGTAAGCGACGAGAAATCTGCCATTCAGACGAAACGCTGGCACTTGATAACTGATGCATTCTTCTGCTTTCGGCGCTGCTGACTTAATTGCCTGGCGAAGTTTTTGCAACGCAGCCCGCTTGTCTTCCGTCACCGCAGCAAGGTAATCATCGTGGGTCTTGGGCTTGTTTGCTTTCGCGGGTGTCGCCGTGCGTTTCATGCTAGTCATCTTTTGTTTCATATAAAATTAGTTCGATTCGATTACAGCGAGGACAAAGATCGCTCGTGTTGGATGACATCCAGGACGCGCTGCGTCTTTAATCCGTCGGCGAAATCGGGCTGGATGCGTTTGTGAGTAGCAACGGCTTTCACAAAGTCCACAATCGTGTGCACGAACGAATGTTCGTAGCCGATAACGTGGCCGGGCGGCCACCAATTTCCGACGTACGGGTGATTCGATTCGGTAATGATGATTTCACGAAATCCGCGCGTACGCTTGGGATCATTCGCATTGTAAAAGTGCAGCCGATTCATTTTCTCGAGATCGAAGACGAGTGAACCGCGGCTGCCATTGATTTCAAAGATGAGCTGATTTTTGCGGCCGCGGGCGAAGCGTGTGGCTTCCAGATTCAAGATGGCGCCGTTGCGGAATTTGCCGATAACGCTGACGGCGTCATCGACGTCGACGTGAGCGAGCTGTCTATTTTTCGTCAACCGCTTTTTGACAAATGTTTCGCTCACCGCTGAAACGCCTGCAATTTCGCCGACAAGAAATCGCGCCAGATCGATGATATGAGCGCCGATGTCCCCGAGCGCGCCCGAGCCGGCGACCTTCGATTGCAAGCGCCAGACCAGCGGAAAATCTTCATCGGCGATCCAATCCTGGGCGTAGCGAGCGCGAAAATGATAAATGCGGCCGCCCATTTCACCGGCATCGATCATTTGCTTGGCCAGCGCGATGGCCGGCACCCGCCGGTAATTATGACAAACCATGTTCGCGACCCGTGCGCGTTTCACCGCGTCCACCATCCGGCGCGCTTCGGCCACATTTCGCGCCAGCGGTTTTTCGCAAAGTGTCGCTTTGCCAGCGCGCGCAGCCGCGATCGCCATCTCCGCGTGCGAATCGTTAGGTGTGCAAATATCGACGATGTCGATCAAAGGGTCGGTCATGATCGCTTTCCAATCAGTCACTGCCCCTTCCCAGCCCAGAATTTTCGCTGCACGATGGGTCCCGGCGCGATCGCGCCCACAAATTGCCGCCATCCGAATATCAGCAGGTAAGTCAAAAAAGTGCGGAGCCTGCCGCCACGCGTTGGAATGGGCGCGGCCCATAAATTTCGTTCCAATCAGTGCGACCGAAAGAGTGCGGCGTTTCGGCATATTGACGGTCTCTATAAACTCGATTGGTCTTCGCGTCAGGTGTAACACAGGCATCTATGCCTGTGCGGCAGCGGGTTTTTAACCTGTTGACCCGAAACAGGCTAAAAGCCTGTTTGGCGGACAGACTTGGACGTCCGTGTTCCCCTCGCTCCTAACGGAAGATATGCAAGCAACCGACTTCGAGCACGAGCGCTTCCTGCGCGGTCGTGTTCAACTGATCGCGCATTTCTTCCAGACGCCGAATTCGTTTCAAGACTGCCGCCGTCTTCAATTGCGCGGCGATTTTCTCTGTCGCCTCTGTGCAACTTTCGAGCACGCGCCCCGTCTTCGCGACCTTCGCCCGCAATACATCCGCCCACCAGAGAAAGAGCGTCTCGATCAAACGACTGCGCCGTTCGCGATACACGCTTTCAGTTAGCGCCTTGTAATAATCTTCGCGCTCACCCAACCAACCCCCGTCAGTGGTATGACGGTAACGTGTTTCCTCGCGCTTCAACGCCGCAGCGTGTTCCTCCCTGATCTGCTCGCGAATCGAATTGAGCAGCCCTTGGATCCCTTGGGAAACCCGATAGGCCTTTTCGATGCCGCGCGATTCTTCCTCCGCCGTCGCGCACAGCAGCCGCAACAATTCCATTTCCTGCGGCGACGGCGCGACCTCGGACGAAGTTCGAAGAGGCAAACTCAAGCAACGCGAGACGATTGTCTCCGGCAGCGCTTCGGGCAGAGCAGTGAGCAAAAGAAGAAGCGAATTCTGCGGCGGTTCCTCCAGCGTTTTTAGAAATGCGTTCGCGGCCTGCGTCTGCATTCGATCGGCATCACGAATGATCCCAATCTTCCTGCGATTGTCGGAGGTGCGCAATTGCAGGGCGCGCTCGAGAGTGCGAATTTGGTCGACCACAATTTTGCGCGAGCGCGAGGCGGGTTCGGTCACAAAGACATCGGGCGCTTGCGCGCGCAGAACCTTCTCCGGCGTGGTCTTGTTCAAGGCCGCGGCCAGCCGGGCGGCAACGTCCGATTTTCCGCTCCCAGCCGGACCTGAAATAAGATAGGCATGAGCGAGCCGGTTTTTCTTGTGTGCGCGCTGCAAATATTCCAACGCGCTGTCGGCAGAGAAAGACATTTCAGGATGTTTGAAGTTTGATGTTTGGAGTTTGACGTTTCCCGAGGTCGGGAAAGCGTTGAGCAAGTTCATTCCAGATTTGTTGCTCGATTGCGTCGACCGAGAGTCGGCCATCGATGAGAATTACGCGTTTCGGTTCGTTCTTGGCTAGCTCTCGACAGGCGCGGATCACGCGCTCGTGAAATTCATCAGACTCTTCCTCCATGCGATCGCGAATTTTTTCTCGATTGCCAAGACGCGATTGCGCGGTGGCCCGATCAATGTCGAGCACGAAAGTAAGGTCGGGAATGGAATCGCCAATGGCGAAGGCGTTTAGGTTTTTGACGAGCCAGGGATCGAGATCTCGCGCCACACCTTGGTAAACCGTGGTTGAATCAAAAAAACGATCGCAAATCACCCATCCCCCGCCCTGCAGTGCCGGCTGAATTTTTTCGCGCACGAGTTGGCTGCGGCTCGCTTCAAAAAGGAGCAATTCGGTTTCCGGCGTCATGGCGTGATTCTCATCAGAATGCTGGAGCAAATGCCGAATGGCTTCGCCAATCGCGGTGCCGCCGGGCTCTCGAAAAACCGGCGCCGCGATTCCGGATTTTTCCAGCCGGGCAGTGAGCCGTTCCACCTGTGTCGATTTTCCGCAGCCCTCGGAGCCTTCGAACGTGATCAGCGGCATGGCCACGATTTTGCGGCAAAGGAGAGCCATTGTCGAACGCCCCCATTTTCGCCTTGTTCGGCTGGCGTCAGAGGGGGAAGTTTGAGGCCATGACGACGGAGGCGGTGGCTGCGGATTTCCTGCCAATGTTGGCGGCGGAAACGCCGAGGCGTTCCTTTATAGCTTCGTTGCATGATGTTGCGCCGTGCACACGAGAGACATCGGCCAGGATCATCGAGGCACTACAACGCGCCGGCGTTCGCACTGTTTCACTGCTGGTTGTGCCGAATTATCATCGGCAAGGGAGCGCAGTCGAGGACAAGAATTTTGTTTCCTGGTTGCGCGATCTCGAAGCGCGCGGCTATGAGGTTGTGATTCACGGTTATTTTCATGAACGCCCACGGCGCGCGGGCGAACGGATCAGCGAAAAATTCATGACCCGATTTTACACCCAGGACGAAGGCGAATTTTTTGATCTGGACTACGACGAAGCATTCGCGCGAATTACCAAGGCGCGTGATGAATTCAAAGCCGCGCGCCTATCGCCGATTGGATTTGTCGCCCCGGTGTGGCTGCTCAATGCAGCGGGGGAACGCGCGGCGCGTGATGCCGGAATGCAATACACCACTCGGATCGACAGCGTGCTTGATCTTGTAACCGGCGCCCGCGAACCAACGCGCTCGTTGGTTTACAGCACGCATTCGGGATGGCGTCGCACCGTCAGCCTCGGTTGGAATGCCGCGCTCTCGCGCAGTCTCGAAATGCGCGAGCTGGCGCGGTTGAGTATTCATCCGACGGATTTCGAGGCTCCGAAAATCTGGGAGCAAATCCTTCAGTTCATTCAGCGCTTCGCCCGCACCCGTAATGCGACCACCTATCGCGATTGGATTGGGAGGCAGCGAACAAATCGAAAAGCGGCATGAGTCGGTGCGATCTTCACATTCACTCCAAGTTTAGTGCGCGTTCTGAAGAATGGCTATTCCGGCGCTTCGATTTTCCTGACAGCTGCACCGAACCGGTCGATCTTTATACGCAACTACGTGAGCGCGGGATGGATTTTGTCACCATCACCGATCACGATTGTATTGACGGGTGCCTGGCGATCGCGGACAAACCTCAGACTTTTATTAGCGAACAGGTTACCGCTTATTTTCCGCAGGACCCGTGTAAGGTTCATGTGCTCGTCTGGGGGATTACGCCAGCGCAACATCAGGATATCTCGGTCTTCCGTAGCAACATTTTCGAGCTGCAAAAGTACCTGGCGGAAAATCGAATCACGCATGCCATTGCCCACCCTCTTTATAGCGTCAACGGCAAGCTCACCGCTTCGCATCTGGAACGGCTGATCCTTCTCTTCAAACATTTTGAGGGCATTAATGGCTTGCGCGATTCCCTCCTCAGCGATCTCGCGACCAAATTGCTGCGCGACCTGACGTCGGCAAAAATTGATGAGTTCGCCAATCGCCATGATCTCGCTCCGACTCACCCCGAGCCGTGGAAGAAAATTCTCGTCGCCGGCTCCGACGATCACGGTGGAAAATTTCTCGCTTCCGCTTTTACTGAAACGCCGAAGGCAAAAACGCCGGCGGAATTTCTCGCTCATATCAGGGCCGGCCGCTGTCAGCCCAAGGGTCGCGCCGGAACTCCTCTCGCCCTTTCGCACGGATTCTACAACACGGTCTCCTGTTTTATTCAGGGACGTTTCCACGAAAAGCTGGGACCGAGCGCGGTGTTGCTCGAACAAATGTTCTCGCGCTTCATGGAAGGGCGAGACCCGACGCAATTCACTCTGCGTGAGAAAGCTACCTTCGTTGCGCAAGGTGTGCTTTCCGGAAAAATTTTCGAACTGGCCAAGCCCGCCAACGTTTCACTTTGGAACGAGCTCTCGCGCTATTTCGCGCGACCGGAAGTGAAAGAGAAAATTGCGCGCGAAGTCGAAGTGGTCGCCGAACCGGAACGTCGCGCTTTCGTTCTCGCCAACATTGTATCGGAGCAATTGGCGTTTCGTTTTTTTCAAAGATTCATGCAGCAAATAACAGGGGGAAATCTGGTCGAGGGCATGCAAGCGCTCACCGCCATCGCGCCGCTTCTCATTGTTCTCGCCCCCTACATCTACGCGTTTCACAGTCAGGCGCCCTCACGCAAATGGTTGCGGGAAATTTTCCAGGAAATGACCGGCACCATTCCGGAGAATTTGCGCAACATCAAGCGCGCCTGGTTTACCGACACCCTTGAAGACGTGAACGGCGTCGCCACTACCATTCGCAAAATGACCGCAGCAGCAAAGAACGCGGGCGCCGATCTCACTGTCGTGACCTCGCGCAGCGAGATTCACATCACCGATATTCCGATCAAAAATTTCAAACCGATCGGCGAATTCGAGCTGCCTGAGTATGAGCTGCAAAAACTTAGCTTCCCGCCAATCCTGCGCATGCTCGATTACATTCAGCGCGAGGGATTCACTGAAATCATTATCAGCACGCCGGGACCGATCGGGTTGACCGCATTGGCAGCGGCAAAAATGTTGAACTTGCAAACGAGCGGCATTTATCACACGGACTTTCCGCAATACATTCGCATTCTGACCGATGACAGTTTTCTTGAAAGTGTGGCCTGGCATTACATGCACTGGTTCTATGGCCAACTCGACAGCGTCTTCGTCAACTCGGAGGAATATCGACGAAGCTGGATTGCGCGCGGATTTGCGCCGGAAAAATTAAAAATTCTACCGCGTGGTCTGGATACGACGTTATTCAGCCCGAAGCATCGCGATCCGGCTTTTTGGCAAAAGTTCGGCGAACACAATGGTGCGGTTCATTTGCTTTACGTCGGCCGCATTTCGAAAGAGAAAGACCTCGATGTTCTGGCACAGGCTTACCGGCAACTGCGCGACGAAGGACTTCCCATTCAACTCTATCTCGTGGGCGACGGTCCCTACTTGCAGCCATTAAATAAGGCGCTGCCCGAGGCAGTCTTCACCGGTTATTTGCGCGGCAAAGAACTCGCCGCCGCCTATGCTTCCGCTGATGTTTTTGTTTTCCCCAGCACCACTGACACTTTTGGAAACGTCGTCATTGAAGCGCAGGCTTCCGGCGTTCCAGTGATTGTCTCGGACACGGGCGGGCCGAAAGAACTGGTCGAAGCGAACGTCAACGGCGTGGTTACGAAATCGCACGACGTTGAAGATTTGGCCCGGGCCATCCGCGATTTAGTGAACGACAAACGCAAGCGCGATCAGATGTCGCGGCAGGCGCGGCAAGCCGTCGTCGATCGTAGTTGGCCGGGCGCGTTTCGAAAATTCTGGGCCGCGACCGAAATCTAACGATTCATGGATAACTCGATCGTTCGCGCGACGTCGCTGCTGGCCGCCGGTATCTTCATTGGCGTGATGATTGGCCTGGCTATTTCGCCCGCGCGTCGCTCTGCCTCAACTGTCGTACAAGCTAGTGACGGTAATTCTGCCGGCACCACCAAGATGAAGCCGAAATCAGGTTCACGTCTGGAATCGGAAATGGAACATCCCAACATCTTGCTTGGGGATATCATGACGGTTCCGTTTCAGGAATTGTACGGCGTGCTTTCCACACTATCGGCTCAGCAGCTGGATGAGTTGGCCGCGCAATTGAAAAACTTACCCGCTGGCAAAGAAACGAATGCAAAGGTTGCAGCATTTTTTAAAGCCTGGGCGCATTTTGATTCCGTCACGGCCTTGCGAGCAGCAGCGGGATTCAAAAATTCCGAGGCAAAAACAACGGCTATTCAATCGGTAATCACCAGCGCCGACGCAGCTCAGGCAAAGGCTTTGGCCAAACAAATCCAGGAATGGCCGGCAGATGTCCTTACCCGTGAGCAACGGAATGGCTTTCTGAATTCTCTGCTCGTAAAATGGTCCGACTTTGATCCAGTCGGCGCCGCGAAATTCTTCGATACCATGCAAGTGGACGCGATGCGTTTCCATCCGGCTGCGTCGGTTATTGCACAAAATTGGGCTGCGATTGATCCGTCGGCTGCAATCGAATGGGCGCGCACCCATGGCGACACTCAAGGATTCCAAGGAGCAATGAACGGTGCGATCAATGGCTGGTGGTCAAAGGACCACGCAGCCGCGGAGCAGTACGTGGCGACGCGGGCGACTGATTCAGCGGGGCGTCAAATGGCTTCCACCTTGACCAGTTACATTTTTTCCAAAGATCCGGAGCGTGCTAAGGAGTGGGTTGGTAAACTCCCGGATTTGGACACGCGCCGACAGGCAGAACACGTTTTGGTTATTCAAATGGCGGTTAATGATCCACAGAGCGCGAGCGAATACGCCGCTACGCTTCCGGCCGATGTACGGGAAGCGACATTGGGCGGAGCCATCAACTACTGGGCCGCCAGCGATCTCGCGGCCGCTGGCGAATGGATCAAGAAACTCAGCGGCCCGGCACGTGATGAGGCGCTCGGCACTTATACTTATAATTTGCTGCGAAAGGATCCCAACGCCGCAGCGTCATGGGCCGTGACTATTTCCGATCCGAAAATTCGCGATAAATCCCTCGATGGGATTGCGACCTTTTGGCTGAACAAGGATCCCGCCGCAGCAAGTAGTTGGATTCAAAACAGCAACTTGCCAGCCGCGGACAAGAAGCGGCTGCTGGGATTAGCGCCAGGCGGCTAAAAGGCCGGAACGCAGGGCTGTGTTCCAACAAGCAACGGCGGTCTCTAGTCCACCGAGGCAATTTGGAAATTGACGTTCCTTGGATCAGTGCACAAAAAGGGCGTAAAGCGGCCCGCGCGAATTAAGTAGTTCGTGCTTGTGTTGGGAAACGGCGAGATAAGCTTGCAGCGTCCAAAGTAACAATACGCTCAGCCCAAATGCCGTTAGCCGCCGCCGCGTCACCGACAAGACCACGCTCGACCTCCAAATCACACGTCGTCTTGCGATCTCGATGGCAAATAGGGCAATCAGAAAAATGACCGCTCCCAGAAAGGGAAAGGCGAGCCAGTTGAAATAAATCGCCCCGACAAAATTGCCATTGAGGAGTAAATGCAATGCCCGCGTCATTCCGCAAAAAATGCAGGGTAATCCCGTGATTGCGCCACACGAAGGATGAAACGGTAACCAGCCTCCCGCGACCACGGGATCAATCCATCGCAGAAGTAGAAGCGCAGCCAGGGCAGACATGATGAACGCGAAACGTGGTCCCAGGCGACAGGGGTAGCTCTCTAAGCCTTGTCCAAACGTCGCATTATTCCTGGAATACCCGCCTGGACAGTTCTCGTTAGCGAACACGTTCATGGCGGCGGGACCGGCGGGGACTCCGGCGGTTCATAGGGGGAGCGTGCCGGGGGATTTAGCTCTTCCCGCGGAATTTCCGGTGCCGGCGGAGTGGTATCTTGCATTGGTACGGTCGGTGCCGGCGGCGGAGCTGGAACGATCGTTTGCACGGGAGGCGGAGCCGTCGTCTCCGGAACCAGAATTTTTTTCCACACATCCCAGTCGGGCCCGAATTGGCGCAAGAAAAGAAGCGAAAAGGAGCGGAAGAAGACTGGAACAGGCAACACAATAACGGTGCCAATGTAAGGCAATGATGCCAGACAACAGGTCAGGCACGTCACCAGGCAACCGACCATGATCCATCCGATCCAGAGCGCGATCATGAATAAAATGAAAAGAATGAAAGGAGCCGGTTCATCGAGAACCAGTTGCAGGAGACGGCGGGCGGCCTCGCCCGGCGAGCAGCGCCGCGCATACATCACCGCCGGCGTGAAATAAGTGATCAGATTTACCACAACCGCGAATGCGACCCAGGCGAAGACGGCGATTGGCACGAGAACGAGCAGCGCCGGGGTGTTCGAGATGTGGTAATTCCGCCACAACATGAGGGAACCGAAAACCAACCCGGCTAATAATGCTACGACCGCAATCGAGGCGACCACCAGCACGATGAGAAAAAGGAAAAAGCGATTGCCCTCGCAGCGAAATTCGCGCCACGGTTCCGCAATCGCCGCGCGGTTTCGGACGATGCAATCGATGAAAATAAAACGTCCACGCGCGGTGATCCAAAGCCAGAGAATGAGAAACGTAAGAAAGACAATGACCAGAACCGCGATGAGGACTAAGAAGAACACGCCAGCATGGTCGATATGGAAGGACCGGAATTGGAATGTCGGCGCCTGCGCGTTTGAGGTATTCCAACCGCGGAAACTCCAGGGATTAATACCGCCGCCACCACTGTTAAGCCAACCGCTGAGGAAAGCGGCGAAGCCAATGACGAGCCATTTTGTAATGTCGAACGGGCGAAACAAGATTGATCTCGTTAGCTCGATAGCCTGGTTAAAAGGCGCGAGAATTTCGATTTTGCGGGCCGGTCCGTTCATAAACGCATTTCAATCGTTTTTTCGGACTCAACAAGCAAAACATTTCGTGACGCAGCTGCTCAGCTCGATGTAGCTGCCGCTGTCTCCAGCGGCAGTTCAGCCACTCTGCCGCCGGGTGACGGCGGCAACTACAAATACCCGAGGAATGGCGGTCTTCTAATCGCCGTTTATTTAAATCGGCGCTTCGGAGACCGCCTCTCCTTGAAGTTCAACCGGTGTGTTGCACTTCCATTCCCACAACGCAAACATCGTCGTCGAAGGATTTGCGTTCGGAAAACTGACGGACGTCGTTGATGACGCGGTCGAAAAATTCCTGGGCCGGAAGGGCGGCGTAACGGGTGACGGTAGTGTGCAGTTGCTCCTCCGTGAAGAGCGTCCCGGAAGCATCTTCGACTTCGAATAAGCCGTCGGTGAAGAGCATCACACGATCGCCTTTTTTCATGGAACTGCTTGATGTGGCGTAAATGGCAGTTGGAAAAATTCCCATCGCCGGCCCTGGGCGGCCGTTGGCCTGAAGTTTTTGCGCAGCTCCATTACCGTACTGAATGTGAAGGGCGGACGGATGCCCCGCATTAGCGAAACGCAACTGTGCGCGTTCGACATCAGCCACCACATAAAAACACGTCGCAAACATGGTGGTGTCGGCTTGCTTGAGAATGACGGAAAGAGCGCGATTGACCCTGGTGAGTAACTCCCCTGGATCCGCGGCAACCTGCCCATGTTCTTCGACCAGTCCGCGAATCATGCTGGTAATCAGAGCGGAGCGCACACCGTGTCCCATCACGTCGCAAATAAAAATACCCGCCGCTTTTTCTCCGATGGGAAAGACATTGAAGAAATCGCCGCTGACGTCGCCGGTGGGGAAGTACAAACTAAGAAACCGTAATGCGCTGTCCTGGGCAGGAACATCCGCGGGAACGGTCGGAAATTTTTGTGGTAAGAGGGCGATCTGAAGCTCGCGCGCCATCTGCAGCTCTTCTTCCATTTGTTGATTCTTGGCGCGCAATTCGCGGGTGCGCTCCTGCACTTTGGTTTCGAGATGGGTATTGAGTGCGAGTAATTCCGCCTGAGCGAGGTTGCGCGCAGCTTCTGCACGATCGATTCGGCTGCCCACGAGACTGGAAATCTGTGAAATGATCAAGGCGATCAAAGCAGCAAAGACAACAGCGCAGAGCGCCGAAGTGACCGCGGGGTTAACATGGATGCGTGCTGGTAATCTCGCATTAATCCAACCATTGATTAGCGCCGCTGCGGTAATCAGAGGCACGAACGCGCGCAGTAATACCGCGCGTGTGGAATTGCCGAGAAACGCTCGCAGCGGCCATCCCGCCGGCCCAGCCAGCATCACAAGAGCGATTCCAGAGAGAAAAAAACCGCAGGCAGTGGAAAGTGCGACCGGAATGGTATGGCCGCCATAAAGTAGTGGCGTTCCATACCAGTAGCCCACAAGAACAACCGCGCCGATCACGGTGGCGAGCGCGCCGAGAGGGCCCGCGAACTTTGCTGGTTTTTCTCCAGTAAGGGCAACCAGGCCCGTGGCGATAAAAACGAAGTTTAGCGCAGTCATGGGTGCCATCCGTCCCGTCGGCACTGCCCCGAAATGCTCGGGATTACGGACGAACCAGGCGTCGATACCGAAATTAAAACCCCAAAGGACCTCGATTAACTTTGCGCACGCCATCGCGAGAACGAGTGAGGCAAGGGCGCGCGGCAGCCAACGCAGCGCTGCCCTGCGCAGGTGCACAATCAGGCCAAAACCGATTAGGGAAAAGCAGAGAGCGGTGCTCGGCGCCATCGGAATATACTTGGCGCGCACGCTAGCCAGCAGGAGCAGGCCGGAAATCCAGCCGATGAACGTGAGCAGGCCCAGCGCAATCGTAAGGGATGCGCAGATTAAAGGGATAGTACGAAAACTTCGCCTTTCGCTTCCTTCTTCAGTCACGCCTTTAGTTTGCCGAAACACCGGCATCTGTCCACGTCTGGTCGTTTCTAGTTAACTCCAAGACACACTCAAGTTGTTTGCGGTGAACGAATACAATTACAGACGTTTGCATCGTTACCGAAAAAGCGATGCGCGCGCAAAGTTAGGATGAAGAAAGGGAATTAGTATGGTCAAATCCTTGATTGGTTTCGCATGCGCCGGCTCTCTCTGGCTGGCGGTCGCAAATGGTCAGGTCTCGACTGTGACCGGATCCGAGAGCACAGGCAAAATCACCGATTATACGCCAGACAGCGCGTTGGTTCTGGATACTGGATCAGGTGAACCGGTTCATTATAAGTTCGCCAGGAAGGTTACTTATGTAGATAAGGATGGACAGACAATCCAGGCGCCCGCTTTGACAAAAAATCTACGGGTCAAAGTTCATTACCTCAAACAAGGCGGAGACATGATCGTAGATAAGGTAACGTTGACAGAATAGTGATTGAAGAGTGGCGACTGTTCCTTCCAGCAAGGAGTGAGGGACACGGCAGCAAGTGTCCCTCCAGGGTTTAATTTACCACTTATCAATTGTGGGGTGCCTGTCCGGAACAAAGCCGTTCATAGAACCGGTCTGTGTTTAGCGTCGGCTGAGCCTCTCATTAACACCCTGCTTCAGCTGGGTGTTAAACGATGTCTGAAAGAGCCCAACCGCTTCAGCGGTTTTGAGAGAAACAAGTAAAACGCTAAAGCGGTTGCTCGTAGAGGCTCGGCCTTGCACCTCGCTGAAGCGAGGTGTTAATGAAACGAGGGTTACAACACGGCAACGCCACAATGCGTACTAGCAACGCGCTATTTTATAGAGTACCGAAGTAGCGATCGCCGGCGTCGCCCAAGCCGGGAACAATGTAACCAAACTCATTGAGCTCGGGATCGATCGCGGCGGAGTAGATCGGAATGTCTGGATGGACGCTTCGCAGCTGCTCAATTCCTATTTCGCAGGCAACCACGCAAATAAATTGAATGCTGGTTGCGCCCTGGGATTTCAAAAGCGTCACGGCTTCGTTGCGCTGCGACCGGTGGCCAGCATCGGATCAAGCAGTAAAACATGCGACTGTGCCAGGCTGGCGGGCAAACGACAATAATAATTGACCGGCCGCAACGTGACTTCATCACGATAGAGTCCGATATGACCAACTCCGGCCTCGGGTATGACGCGCAACATTCCTTCGAGTAATCCAAGGCCCGCACGCAAAATTGGCACGAACACCACCGGCTCCGCCAGGCTAGCGCCGGTCATCGGAGCAAGGGGAGTCTCAATTTCGGTCGCGCGCGTTGGCCAATGTTTCGAGGCCTCGGTCAGAAGCAGGATCGCAATTTGCTCGAGGGCACGACGAAATTGCGCGGTCGCGGTTGTTTTATCGCGCAACACCGACATCTTGGCCGCGATAAGAGAATGCTTGAGCAAATGAACGTTGCCGGCTGTACGTGCTTTATTCACCGCGATGATTTAAATCGCGCGGCCTTTGCCGGAGAAGCGAAATCGCGCACAATCGCCGCACGAATTCACAACGAAAAAACACCAGAATGCAACGGCGTTATCCCATAGGCGCGGAAATTATCAGCGAAAACGAAACGCATTTTCGCGTTTGGGCGCCGAAGGCGAATGTGCTAGAAGTCGTATTAGAGTCTTCCGCCGACAGAAGTGCCGATCGCACTTTTCATTCGCTGGCGCGAGAGCGGGACGGTTATTTTTCGGGAACGGTTAGTTGCGACGTTGGCGCGCGTTACCGATTTCGGCTGAATGGATCGGAAAATTTTCATCCCGATCCGGCCTCACGTTTTCAGCCAGAAGGGCCACACAGTAGCTCGTATATCGTCGATCCATTTGCCTTCAAATGGACGGACGCAAACTGGCACGGCGTGGAGTTAGCTGGCCAGGTCATTTATGAATTTCATGTTGGCACATTTACCCCGGAGGGAACATGGCGCGCCGCCGCGGAAAAACTCGAGCTGTTAAAGCACGATGGCGTCACCTCGCTGGAGATGATGCCGATCGCCGATTTTCCCGGGCGCTTCGGCTGGGGCTATGACGGTGTTAATTTGTTTGCGCCGACGCATCTTTATGGAACACCGGACGATCTGCGGGCATTTATCGACCGTGCCCACGCGCTCGGACTCGGGGTCATTCTCGACGTTGTTTACAATCACTTCGGACCCGATGGAAATTATCTCGGTGTTTACTCCGACCATTACATCAATCGCCAGCGCGAAAACGACTGGGGCGATTCGATCAATTTCGATGGGGAAAATTGCGGACCAGTCCGCGAGTTCTTCATTACCAATGGACGGTACTGGATCGAGGAATTTCATTTCGACGGTTTTCGGTTCGATGCAACGCAAAGCATTCATGACAACTCGCAGGAATACATCGTGGGAGCGATCGGACGCGCAGCGCGCCAGGCGGCGGGTGAGCGAGCGATTATTTTAATCGCAGAAAGCGAAACACAAGAACCGAAACTGGTGCGACCACGCGCAGAAGGAGGCGATGATCTCGATGCGGTGTGGAACGACGACTGGCACCACAGTGCGATGGTGGCCTTGACCGGACGAAACGAAGCCTACTACAGCGACTACAAGGGAAGTCCGCAGGAATTTATTTCAGCGGCGAAATATGGCTACCTTTTTCAAGGGCAACCATATTCCTGGCAGGAAGCGCCGCGCGGTTATCCGGCATTGGGACTTCCGTCGCAGATCTTTGTCACATTCATCGACAATCATGATCAGGTCTCCAATTGCGCCTTCGGCGATCGTGCACGCACGCAAACTTCACCTGGCCGCTACCGCGCGATGACTACTCTTCTCTTGCTCGGGCCATGGACGCCGTTGCTTTTCCAAGGCCAGGAATTCGGCGCGACGACATCTTTTTGTTATTTCAGTGACGTCGGCGACGACAAGTTAAAGGAAGCGGTGCGGAAAGGCCGTTTCGAATTTCTATCTCAGTTTCCTTCGACGGCGCGTGCGGAGATGCAGGCGCACATCGGTGTGCCGCATGACCCGCGCACCTTTGAAAAGAGCAAACTCGATTGGAATGAACGGGAACAGAACAGCGCACTCTGCCACTTGCATCGCGATTTGCTCCAGCTGCGTCGGGAGGATTCACGACTAAGTTTGCAAATTGCCGGTGCAGTCGATGGCGCGGTCCTTAGTGCGGAGAGTTTTCTGCTTAGATTCCAGAGTGAGCAAAACGACGATCGACTTTTGATTGTCAATCTCGGGCGACGCTACCGTCTTCTTCCGGCGCCCGAGCCATTGCTCGCGCCACCCTTTGGTTTCGAATGGGAATTACTTTGGTCGAGCGAATCAGCACGCTACGACGGACCGGGAACAGTCGATATCGCGGCGGACGACGAATGGATTTTGCCAGCGGAAGCCGCTTTCGTTTTGCGCCCGCGACTCTGCACCAAGCCGCGCAAGCAACCGAAGCGACGCTAGAAGGATGCTAACCATTTATCGATTTGAAAGCGCCGATCTAACTGGAAGGGCGACTGCCAAGTCGCCGCTCAACTTACAAAAGCAAAAATCACGCGGCTTAGCAGCGGCGCTCACAATCAGAGACGATACCAATCTTCGCCAGATGATTCATAACGGATCTTAGATTTCCGCACCAGATGGCTTTCACCACCCGCTTCCTGCCATGGGACAAAACGAGCCATTCGCGAGAATTGCTCCTCGAGCGCGAGTGGCTTGTGACCAATGGACTCGGCGGGTTCGCTTCCGGAACTATCTCAGGTGCGATTACCCGCCGTTATCACGGCCTGCTCATTGCCGCCCTGCCGGCGCCGTACGGTCGCATGGTGATGTGGAGTCACGTTTCCGAATTCTTGCGTTTTGCGGATGACGATGTCGTTTC
>WNGI01000835.1_pt1 | contig 25916 bp, 27 predicted proteins | sample 5400621 | NCBI WGS metagenome assembly WNGI01 (sample SAMN13153374, study PRJNA577476) | soil metagenome | isolation source: 20 cm soil or saprolite under Garry oak tree replicate 1 | place: USA:California | collected 2016-06-15 | reverse complement strand
TCTCGGAACGAGCATTTTCCTGATCGCCGTCGGGGCGATCCTCGATTTTGCCGTCACCATCAACACACCCGGGTTCAACATCCACACCGTGGGCGTCATCCTCATGGTCGTGGGTGTGATCGGTCTCGTCCTGTCGATGATGTTCTGGGGGAGCTGGGGCGGCTTCCGCCGGGCCGTGTACAGCGACGTCGCGGTTCCTCCACGCCGGCGGCGCCGGGTCATCGACGAAGAGATCGATTAGCCTTGGCGGTTACGCCTGGGGACCAAGTTCCGGCACATACCGGGACAGCACGGCCTGCAGGTCGGCCATTGCGGGAAGCCGCCCGAATGCCTCCCGCACGTAGCGCAGCGCCACCGGAACGAACTGAAGAAAATCAGCATTATACTTGACACGGTCGATATAGACAAAGCGACCAGCATCCTTGAGCTTACGCTGAATGGTGAGGAGGTCGAAGACCTCCCGGAACTCCGCCGCATCGATCTCGGGGCCGCCCGCGGTGACGGTCGCCACGAGATAGTGGCCGACCATCCGCTCGATCACGTCCTGGTCGAGCGTCACGTAGCTGTCCCGGAGCAGTGAGACCAGATCGTACTGGCGGGGGCCCAGCAGGGCGTCCTGGAAGTCGATCAGCGCCTGTTCGCCTCCCGGCAGCACCATGATGTTGCGCGACTGGTAGTCGCGGTGGGTGAAACCGGCCGGCTCGCCGGCCAGCCGCCGGGCCAACTCGTCGAAGCACCGGTCGACCAGGCGTCGCTCTGGCGCCGACATGACGGCCCCCTTCCAGGCGGCCAGTCCCCATTCGAGAAAGTGCTCCAGCTCCCAGCGGTACACGTCGTGGTCGTAGCGTCGCTGGAACGCGATGCAATCTGGATCGGGGGCGGCGTCCGCCGCCACGCGCATCCGGGCGAGCTGGTCGACGGCGGCGAGATAGAGGGGCTCCTGAGCATCGCCGGCGGCCAGCCGCGACACCATCATGTCGTCACCCAGGTCCTCCAGCACCACGAAGCCCTCCTCCTGGCTCCAGTCGAGGATGTGGGGCACCCGCACGCCGATGCCGGCCAGATAGCGCTGCACGTTCACAAAGGGCGCTGGTCCGGTGGGCCCACCCTTGCCGATCTCCTCGGGTGGCGTCCCGGGCGGCAGCACCATGACGAGGGCCGACGACGGCGCCCCGTCGTCCCAGCGGGCACGCCAGTACCTGCGCACGGAGGCGTGGCCCGCCCGTGGCTCAACGGAGATACGGCGGGCAGCGACTCCGGTGGCGCGTTCGACGAGCACGGCAATCCAGTCCCCCAGGTCGCCGCCGGGCCGCTGCGCGGTGTTCATCGCTCTTTCAAGCTCCGCTCTCCTGTGGAGCTCCGCGGGAGATTTCCCCCGTCCATTTTGTTTTCGCCCTGCCACATTGAACCAATGTCCGGAGGGTTGTATCGGGGCGGCATTTCATCTCGTTCGGCCTCATTCGAGACAAATTCGATACAAAATGCAGGCGGGGCGCCCCGCAAGGCGCCGGGTTCAACGCTAGGGCCACCGACCGGCGCCGGGGGCCGGAACCGGGGGAACGGGCTCGACAAGGAGGGACAGGCACGTCGGGCTGCCGTCGGCGCGCTCGAACTCGTCGAGGGCCGAGGCGTCCACTCGGTCCAGGCCCTCGAATGCCGGCTGGGAGACCACCTCCTGCGGCCCCAGGACGACCCGATCCCCCACCCCGGTGGCGGCGGTCTGCAGGTGGAGTGCCCACGAGGGGACCTCGGCGGTGCAGACCTCCCAGCCCAGCGGCTCGGCGAAGCACCGGAGCGCCTCGATGCCGGCGTCGTTCGTGCGGCGGGAGCGCCCCACGACGATGCGCCTGCCGACCCGGAGGAGATCGCCGCCCTCGAGCGTCCCCGGGGGCTGCACGGCGTCGATGAACTGCACGAGCGGCCTGAGGACACCGGCGATCGCCTTCTCCTCGCCACGGCGCGAGGAGACCCCGAACCTTCCGAGGAGGGCCCGACCCTCGAGGACGATGGCGGGGTCCTGGGTGAAGCAGGCGTCGGGATGCGCTTCGTCGGGGGCAAGCTTCACGACTTCGACGCCCGCCGCCTCCAGGAGGCGGCAATAGGCGGCATGCTGGGCTCGGGCACGCTCGGGATCGATGCGATCACGCTCGGGATGCCTCGACTCCGCCCGGACGAAGGAGTCTCCCGGGGCCCGGACGATCGCGACCGTCCGCCGGCTTCGCGAAAGGGTCGGCGCCGTCACCGGGTCACGACCGGAACCGGCGCCGCCTTGGCGGCACGGAACACCCTGATGTCCCCGTAGCCCATGTGCCCGACAAGGCACCGCAGTTCGCTGAGATCGGCCTCGATCGCCATGGCGTCGGTGTGCCGTCCGTCCTCCGCGGCCCGGTCCGCGGCTTGCTCCAGGCTCTCCGCCACCGCCCCGTGCCCGAGTGAGGCCAGCCACTCTCGTTGGGAGCAGTAGAGCTGAGGCTCGAACCCATGCCGCCGGGCAGCCCGATCAACGGCGGAGAAGTTGACCTCGGCCGTCACGTCGCGCAGGCCGGGATCGGCGAGAGGCTCCTCCCGGAAGCCGTCCGTGCCGTAGGTGACCATCGTGCCGCCAGGGTTGCGCAGCCAGAGGTCGGGCTCGACGTCACCGTAGTCCACGATCAGGAGATACCCCCTCGCGACTGCCGCAGCCGCCTCCCCCATCCACCCGTCGAGGTCGAGGTTCACCTCCAGGCGGTGGCCGGGCGAGAGCGTGGCTTGTGCGGCCTCGGCGGCGCTGCGGAGGGCCGGGTCCGAGAGCGGCCCGAGGTGCTCGATCAGCCGGCCGTGCTCCTCCCCGACATACACCTCGTGGACATCCCCCGACGGAGTCACTTCGAGCACGTGCACCGGGAAGTTGTCCAGCACCTCGTGGGCGAGGACACACCCGGATCCCGCCGGGGCGTGCGGCCCGGGCCCGAGTTGCTCGGACCATTCGGCCGAGGCGGCCAGCGCCCCGAGCCGGCCGCGCTGCAAGTCAGCGATCTCGCCGAACCGCTCGACGAAGCGCCACCGCAGGGCACCACGGAAGTGTCCGGCGGACTCGAGGACTGCGGCGGCGAGGTCGGCTCGGCCGGCTCCCACCTCGACGACCGTGAAGGGATCCGGCCTCCCCACAGCGTCCCACATGGCGCTCAGCTCCCGCGTCACCAGCCTGCCGAACCAGGGCGTCAACGACGGCGACGTGCCGTAGTCGCCGCCTGAACCGGGGACCCGCGTCGCGTAGTAGCCACCGTCGGGGTGATAGAGGACGAGGCGCATGAAGGCGTCGTAGGGGAGCGGACCGCCAGCGTGGATCCGTTCATGCACCTCCTCCAGCAGCGGGCGCATCATTTCTCTATCCGGCGCCTTGAGGGGCGCCTCGGGTTTCTCTCCCGCCACTTTGAGGGGCGCCTCGGGCGTTGCCGTTCCTTTGGTGGAGCGATCCCTCCGAACCGATTCTGCTTCCTTGAGGCGCTGATCTCCGCGAACTCCCTCCCTGGAGAGTTAAAGATTTTTAACCTCCTTATTTTTCCGAAGTGGTGACCGATAAAAGTACCTAGACAATCGGGGCGAAACATGTTGTTCATGGTTGTGCCACCGAGTTTGGTCATTTCCGGGTGGCGGACGGGGGGAAACCGACGATGATGGATTTTCGCGGGCGCCTCATGCCCTGGCAGCAGCTCGATACCCCCACGACGGTCATCAGTCCGGCCATCAGTCCGGCCCCTCGAGACGCCTGGGAAGTGGTGCTGCGCTCCGATCCTCTCGCCCTGGAGTCCCAGTCGCCGGCGTGGACGGACGCCGCCTGCGCCGCTGGACGGTTCGAGGACGCCAGCCGGCTGTACGAGACCGTCGACGGACGCCACCTCGTACTCCCGATGTTGCGCCGCCGGCCCTCGTTGGGCGCGCTGTCGATCGAGGCCTCGAACCCCCCGGGCTGGGGCGTGGGCGGCCTGCTCGCGCCGGGCGGCCCCACGACGGCCGAAATCGCCACCGTCTTCAGCGAGCTCGCCGGGCGCCGGGTCCTGACCCAGCGTCTCTGGCCAAACCCGCTCACCGCGGCATCGTGGGCAACCGCTGCTCCCGTGCAGGCCCGGGCCACGCAGCGCGTCGCCCATCTCATCAACCTCGAGGGCGGGTTCGATCACGTGTGGTCGAAGCTCTTCCAGAAATCGTCCCGCCGGGGGGCTCGCCATGCCGAGCGAGAAGGCGTCACGGTCGAGTGCGACATCACCGGGCGCCTGATCCCCGAGTTCCACGCCCTGCACTCCCAGGCCGTGAGCCGCTGGTCCCGCCTCCAGCACGAGCCCCGCTGGATGGCGATGCGGCGCCACCGGCACAACGACCCGCTGGAGAAGTTCGAGGCCATCGCCCACTGCCTCGGGGAGCGCTGCCAGGTGTGGGTGGCTCGGATCGGAGCGAAACCCATCGCCTCGATGATCGTCCTGCAGGGCAACAACGCCTACGACTTCCGGGCCGCGATGGACGAGGACTGCACACGCTACCGGGCCAACGACCTGCTGCTGCGCCATGCCGTCTGCGATGCCTGCAAGGCCGGATGCCGCTCCTACTACATGGGCGACTCGGGTCACTCGGCCACGCTGGGGCAGTTCAAGGAACGCTTCGGGGCCAGGCCGTACGACTACGCCGAGTACCTGCTGGAGCGGCTGCCGATCTCGGTCGCGGAGGAAGGCCTGAAGCGTGCGGTGAAGCGGGCGGTCCGCTTCCGGGACTGACGCCTCCGGCGATACGTCAGATCGCCGTAGGATGCCGGGGCTCGTAGAGCATCACGTCGACGTCGCCGGGGAGCACCATCGTCGCAGCGACGCCGAAGCCCGCTGCGTGAGGATCGTCGCGGAACTCGATGCCTCTGGCCCGCAGGTCGGCCACCGTCGCCTCGATGTCGTCGCACATCAGGGTGAGCTGGTGCGACGCCCGCTCCCCCGGATGCACGCCGAGCTCCGCAGGCGGAAGGGCGAAGATCAGCCAGCCCTCCCCGGCGTCGACGCTGTCCCAGCCGATGACGTCGCGGAGGACCGCCCGGAGGGCGGCAGCCTCCGGCGAGTACAGCAGGACGTGGGCCCCCGTGATCGCCACTTGGGGTTGGGAGCTCCCGCCTCAGCGCTTCGGCTCGAGCACGATCACCGGGATCGTGCGGCGCGTTTGCTGCTGGTACTCCCCGTACTGCGGGTACTCCTCCGCCTGCCTCTTGTAGATCGCCTCACGCTCCTCGGGATCGGCGACCCGTGCCGTCACGTCCAGCGACTCGTTCCCGACCTCGACCTTGGCGTCGGGGTTGGCCTTCAGGTTGTGGAACCAGTCGGGGTTCTTCGGGGTGCCACCCTTGGAAGCGAAGATCGCGTAGTTGTCGCCTTCCTTCCGGTACATGAGGGGGTTGACCCGCACTGTGCCGCTCTTGGCACCGGTGTGATGGAGGAGCAGCACCGGCTTGCCGGTGAAGTAGCCGCCGACCTGGCCGGCATTGGTGCGGAACTGCTTGATGATCGATGCGTTCCAGTCGTTCGGGTTCGTCGCCACGACCTCTCCTCCTCTGCAACCGGTGCCGTCCAGAAATGACCACCCAGAATAGCCCGGGGACCGGGGAGCGGCCCTTCCGGGCAGGATAGGCTGGCGTGCCTTGAACTCCTTCTCACGCCGCACGCTGCTCAAGGGCATCGCCGCCGGGGCCGGGCTCGCGGTCGCCAGGCCGGCGCTGCGGCCATCTTCTCGGGGGAGTAGCTCCCCCGAACCCCCTGGATCGCGCACCGCCGCCGGCGCTGCACTTCGGGCGCCGGGTTCCCTGCCCTTCCCCAACCTTCCCCCCGGCACCGACACGCTGCCCCAGATCGAGCACATCGTCGTGCTGATGATGGAGAACCACTCGTTCGACAACTACTTCGGGACGCTGGGGCGCGGCGACGGCTTCCAACTCGGCCCCGACGGGCTTCCGGCCAACACCTGCCCGGACTCGGCCGGCCGTCCGGTGCGCGCCTACCATGCCCCCGACCTCTGCCAGAACCACGGCGGGGTCTCCCAGAGCTGGAACGCCAGCCACCGCGCCTACGACGGCGGGCGCAACGACGGGTTCGTCGTGGCGTCGAGCACCCAGGCGATGTCGTACTTCATCGCCGCCGACCTTCCCTACTACCATGCGCTGGCCCGGGCCTTCCCGGTGTGCGACCGGTACTTCTCCTCGGTGATGGCGAAGACCTACCCCAACCGGCGCTTCCTGATGGCCGGCACGGCGCTGGGCATCGTCGACAATCCGACCCCATCGCCCAACGACCCGCCGCCGCCCAACGGGACCATCTTCGACCGCCTGGAGGCCCACGGGATCCCGTGGAAGAACTACTTCGTCGACCTGCCCACCACCGGGCTGTTCCCCTACCAGCTCACGAAGTACCTCGGCAGGATCCTTCCGGTGGCCGACTTCCTCGTCGACGCCGCCCTCGGCACGCTCCCCGGGTTCAGCCTCATCGATCCCGAGGCGACCCAGGCATCGGAGGAGAGCCCGCAGGACATCGCCCTCGGCGCCACCTACGCGGCAACCGTCATCAACGCGGTCCTGTCCGGGCCCGCCTGGCCCAGGACCATGCTCGTCTTCACCTACGACGAGGGCGGCGGCTACTACGACCACGTCCCCCCGCCGGCCGCCGTACCCCCCGACTCGGTTCCGCCGGCCATCCACGTCCCGCCGGACTTCCCGGGCGGCTACGACCGGTACGGGTTCCGGGTACCGGCGGTGATCGCGTCGCCGTGGGCGAGGCCCAACTACGTCTCGCACGTGGTCCACGACCACACCTCGATCCTCAAGCTGGTCGAGACGAAGTGGAACCTGCCCGCGCTCACCTACCGGGACGCCAACGCATCGAACCTGCTCGACAGCCTCGACCTCGGAGCCTCGTCACCGCCGTTCCTGCGGCCCCCCGCGCTCCCCGCTCCGAACATCTCCCTGCCGAACCTGACCTGCCTCGTCCCGTCGCTGCTGACGCCGCCCCCGCCGCTGCCCTATCCGTAAAGGCCGGGAGGATTCAGGGCAGCTCGGGGACGTAGTGGCGGGAGCCGTCGACGGGATCGATCCAGACCCGCATGATGCGCCCGGTGGAGGGGTCCCGGAACGACTCCTCGGTGGGGACCCACCCCGGTGCAGCCACCGGGCTCTCGCCGTGGCGGCGCAACCCCGCCCAGCCCACCACCGCGATCACCACGATGGCGAGCACGATGAGGAGGCCGATCACGTGCGCTGGCTCACGACGACGGCGGTGCCGTAGGCGACGATCTCGGTGAGGCTCTCACCGATCTCCGAGGAGTCGAAGCGCATGCCGACGACGGCGTTGGCCCCCATGATGCGGGCGTTCTCGATCATCCGGTCCATGGCGTGGCGACGGCTGTCCTCGAGCAGCTCGGTGTACTGGGTGACCTCGCCACCCTTGATCGTCTTGAAGGCGGCGCCGAGGCCCTTGAGCGCCCCCATGCTGCGGACGATCAGACCGAAGCAGCTCCCGACGTAGCGGTCGGTCTTCCACTCGGGGAACTCGAAGGCGGTCGTGACGGGCAGGGCGGCGTGGGTGGGGGGTGCGCCGGTGAAGCCCCCCTGGTCCTGCGGCTGGCTCATTGCTCGGCCTCCTCGTGGTCGGTCGGAGCTTCTCGGTGTATTGGACCACCGTAGCGGTGGTTGCCGGCACCCGGAAGCTACGCTGGATCGATGAGTCTTTCGATCCTCCTCTCCGCGTTCGGCCTCGGGCTCGTGCTCGCCGGCTCGCCCGGCCCCGTGCAGGCGGTGCTGCTCGCCGAGTCGGCGCGGGGCGGGCGACGCCGAGGCTTTGCGGCCATGCTCGGGGCCAACGCCACGTTTGCCGCCCTGCTCGGGGCCCTGGCCGGAGGCCTGGCCCTCGTGGCGCCGACCGGCACGGCCGCCCGCTTCATCCGACTGGGCGGCGGCCTCTTCCTCCTGCTGCTGGCGGCCGACACCTGGCGGAGCGCCACGAGGCAGCAGGCGGACGCGGCCCGCCGGGGGCTGCCCCCGGCGCCCAGGGGCGTGCTTGCCGTGCTCCTCAACCCGGGAGCCTGGATCTTCCTCGGGACCACCGCGGCGGCCCTGATGGCCGATGCCCTCCGGCGCGGGGGCCGTAGCTTCGCCTTCCTCACCGCGGCGGCGATGACGGCCGGCGTTGCGGTCATCGACGGGGCGTTCGTGCTGCTCGCCTCGGAGGGCCGTTCGCGACTCGGTGGGCTGGGCAGCGCCCGCCTCGCCGCTGTCCTCGCCGGCGCGCTGGCCGTGTTCGGCATCGTCTTCATCGCCTCGGCGGCCATCGGATAGGGCGCTCCCTGAGGGCGCGCCCTCGGGGCCAGGGGGAGGACCTGCAGCGTCAGGCCTGGAGGCGTTCGTGCACCAGACGGACCGACATGGCACCTTCGCCCGCAGCCGAGGCGAGGCGCCTGACCGAGCCGCTGCGCACGTCGCCGGCGGCGAAGATACCGGGGCGGCTGGTCTCGAGGAGGAGCGGCGTGCTGCCGTCGCCCATCACCAGGGGCCTGCAGGAGAACATCCATGCCTTCCGCAAGCTCGACGCCGAGACGGGCCTCGAGGACGTCCTCGAGTGGCTTGCCGCATGGCCGCCGCTCGAGCTGGCGCTGGCTGACGACACCTCGGTGCGGCTGCCCGGGATCGCCGGAGGCCTCAGCGTGTGCCTGGCGCAGGCCTTCACCCTCATCGACTCCAACGTGAAGAACCCGCAGACCGTCCAGTGGGAGCGGGCCTTCCGGCTCTTCACCCTGCTCCTGTAGCGCCGGGTTCGCCCCGCCGCCGTCCCTGCTCGCCGCCGTCGGGGGCGACCTGCTCCCGGAAGTGCTCGCGGACGTCCTCGAGGTCCTCCTGGCTCCCCTCGTCCACCCGGATCATCGAGTTCGACGCACTGTCCAGGGCCCGGATGACCTCGTCAAGCTTGAGCTGGATCGCCCGGTCGTCGTGGTTCTGGGTGTGCTGGACGGCGATGAGCAGCACGAGCGTCAGCAGCGGCAGTCCCACGCTGGCGACGAGCTCCCAGCTCCGGGGGAAGCCGAGCGCCCAGCCCGCCGCCAACCAGGCCGCCAGGCCCGCGCCCACCGCCGCCACCCACCATGGCGACCCCGCCAGCATGGTGACGTGCCGTGCGGCGCGGGCGAAGGGCCCTGGTTGCCGGGAGATGCCCTCTGCCGCGTGGGCTGGCCCGCCGAGTCGCTCGCTCACCGCGGTAGTCCTACCCACACCGCCCGCCGGCAGCCGCGGCCGGCCGCTCAGGCGTCGGTCGGCTCCTCCTCCGCCAGGAGCCGGTAGAGGCTGCGCCTGGCCTCGGACAGGATCTCCTTGGCCTTCTGGATCTGAGTTTCGTTGCCGGACTGGACCACCTGCATCACCGCCGTCACCACGCCGAAGCCGAGGCTCTTCATCTCCGCGAAGGGCTCGGTGCCGGCACCCATCTCCCACGGCGCCGGCGTGTCGGCGCCCCGCTTGGCGGCCTCGGCTTTCCCGGCGTCCGTGAGGTGGAAGACCCGCTTGCCTTCGACGTCCTCGCTGCGAACCAGGCCCTCGTCCTCGAGGAGCTGCAGGGTCGGGTAGACGGAGCCGGGGCTGGGGCGCCACACGCCGCCGCTGCGCCCCGACAACTCCTGGATCACCTGGTAGCCATGCATCGGGCCCTCGTCGAGCAGGGCCAGGATGGCTGCCCGCACGTCGCCCCGGCCAGCCCGGGGTCCCCGGCCCCAGGGGCCGAATCCCTGCCACGGGCCTCCGCCCGGTCCGCCGGGCCCGCCCCAGGGTCCGAAGCCTCCGGGACCGAACGGCGGTCCCCCGCGTCCATGCCCGTGGCCGTGGCCGCGCTTGCGGCCCGCGGCCATCATCCCTGCCCAGCGTGCTGCCCACGGTGGCCATGCTGGCCTGCCCGAGCCGAACCCTTCCTCATCCCACGCCGCAGAATGTCCCATCGCCCCTTCCTTTCTCGAGATGTTACGATAGCTCACGATATATCGCGATAGCTCGTTCGTCAACCGGGTACGATGCTCGCATGCGTGAAATCTCCCTGGCGGAACTGCGCCGCCGCCTCGTGTCAACGGAGGGGTATGCCCCCCGGTTCCGTCGCGGACGCCCCGCCGACGTGGTCGCCACCGTCGGCCGCCTCGCCTGCGTCCAACTCGATTCCATCTCGACGGTCGAGCGCAGCCACCGCCTCGCCCTGAGTTCCCGGGTGGGGTCGTACCCCCTGGGGACGGTGTCGAGGCTGCTCTCCACGCAGCGGCTCTTCGAGTACTGGGCGCACGAGGCCTGCCTGCTGCCGATCGATGACTACCCGTGGCACCGGTGGCGGATGCGCGAGTTCCAGGGCCACGCCTGGCGGACCCGGATCCTCGAGGAGGACCCCGGTCTCGTGGAGCGCGTCCTGGACGAGGTCAGGCAACGGGGGCCGCTGGCGTCTCGCGACTTCGACGGTGTGGGGACTGGCCGTCCCGGCGGCGGGATGTGGAACTGGAAGCCGGCCAAGCGGGCGCTGGAGGCGCTCTTCGCAACCGGCGACCTGGCTATCGCGGGCCGGGACGGGTTCCAGCGGATCTACGCCCTCCCCGAGCAGGTGATCCCCGATGAGCTCCTCGGCCGCCCCATGCCGTCACGGGACCAGTTCGTCCGGTGGGCCACCGTGCGGGGCGTCACGGCCCGCGGGGCTCTGACCGATAAGGCGGTGGCGGAGATGTGGCGGCTGCAGCAGGGGGTCGCCGGCATCCGCCCGCACGCCGACGCCCTGGTGGCCGACAGGGTGCTGGAGCGCGTGGCCGTGGAAGGCGGTGGACCGACGGTGCTCATCCCGGCCGGAAGCGAGCCGGGCGAGCCCGCTCCGCCGGTGCTGCTGTCGCCTTTCGACAACCTCCTGTGGGACCGGGCCCTCCTGCTCCAGGCCTTCGGCTTCCGCCACATCATCGAGGTCTACAAACGGGAGCACGAGCGGGTGTACGGCTACTACGTCCTTCCGCTGCTCTGGCGGGACCGGCTCGCCGGGCGGGCAGACCTCAAGTACGACCGCCCGGCGGCGACGCTACGCCTCAAGGTGTTCCATCCCGAGCCCGGGATCCGGGACAGCGGGGCGCTCAGGGCCGCCCTCGAGCGAGCCAGCCTCCGGCTAGCCCGCTGCATCGGGGCGGCGACCGTCGAGATGCCGATGCTGTGACGGCCCGTCTCGGGCCCCAGCATCAGGGCGTCGGCAGGACGACGATCTTCACCTGGAACAGCACGACGTACTGGGGGCAGATCGGCCCGGTGCAGATGGGGCGGCCGAGGGCGGTGATCGTGGACGTTCCGAGCTTGTCGGCCACGATCCTCCAGAACTGACCCGCCACCGGTGTGGCGAGGGGCAGCGCTTCGAGATGGATGGAATCGCCCTCAACGGCCGGCGTGTCCCAGTGGATCCCGTTTGTGTCCGTCAACTCGAGCAACTCGCAGGATCGCAGGCCCATGAAGAATGTCTTGCCGCTATCGGCCTGGGTGATCACCGTACAGACGGGCGCCACGCTGTGCGCCGGAGCAGGGTGGGCGGCTGCCGGCGCGGGCGCTGCCGCGGCGGTGAGAACGACCACGGTTGCCCCTGTCCACACCACGCCGAGAAGGGCGCGACCCAGTCCCTGTCGGTGCGTGCTCATGGCTGCCCCACGAAGTTGACCGTGACGGTGAAGGACTTGGCGGTCGGGCTCGTCGGCTCCGGAGAGAACACGACGGCGCCGGATCCGTAGCAGGGCAGAAGGAACGAGGTCGGGATGGCCTCCTGGACCCCGTAGTACGAGAAGGTGAGGCGCTGCGGCGTTGCACTGGAGCCGCCGAAGTCGGCCACGATCGTCGTGCCGAGGCTCCCCGTGTACCCGAACCGTGCGATGGCCTCGGCCTTCAGGACTTCCGCCCACTGGCCCGCGAAGGGGTGGCCCTCCTGACCCGGCCGGACGGGTCCGAAACAGGCCATCTTGATGGTCGCATCCTGGGTGCTGCCGTTGACCAGGCCGACGAACTGCTGGCCGGGGCGAATCTTCGACACCGGCGGCGAGGCAGACCAGGCGGGGCCCGTTCCCGCGAACAGGCTTGCCGCCACGACGAGCGCTGCGATTCGGGCGGATTTTCTCGTTCCCAAGGGAGCCTCCTTCGACCTCAGCGAGCGGAATGGCGACCCCATTCCTACCAAGCGGAAATCACAGAAATGCGTCGTGATTCCGACTCCGAGGTGAACACTGCGGGAAGGAAAGGTGAAGGTTTCGCGTCAGGGGCCGGCCCGGAGGCGGCTGCGGCCGAGGAGCGCCGCGGTCATCCCCAACAGGAGCAGCCCGAGGAGGACATACAGGTTCCCAGCGATAAGCTGCGCCCCGTGCCAGCCGTACTCCAGGTTCCTGTTGTGGGGCGGTCCCCAGATCAGCCGGACGGGGCCAGCGAGAAACAGGGCGATCAGCCCCGCAAGACCGAGCCAGCCAGCGATCCCGCCTCCGATCCCGCCTCGGATCCCTTCGATCCCAACCGGGGCCGACCTGGGGTCCCGCAGCAGGCGGATGCCGCAGGGGACCAGGAGCACGACCCACACCCAGTGATGCGACCACGAGATCGGCGAGACCAGCAGCGCCGTGAGCGCGCAGGTGGCAATGCCGAGCAGCTCCTCCCCGCGCCGGCTGGCCCACGCAGCGAGGAGGAGGCCGCCTCCCCCGATGACCAACACCGCGGCGAACCACGCCGGACGCGCCTGGCTCACCCCGCCAAGCAAGCGCACGAGGGTGCCGTTCACCGACTGGTTGCCGGCGTAGGCGACGCCTCCGACGCGCTCGGAGTTGAGGAAGAGCCCGCCGAACCAGAACCGCCGCGAGGGCGCCGGCAGGGCGAGGAAGCCCAGGGCGACGGCTGCCGCGAACGTCGCGCCGGCGACCGCGGCGGCCCGCAACCGTCGGGTCAGCACGAGGTAGCCGATGAAGATCGCGGGGGTGAGCTTGATCGCGGCCGCAAGGCCGACGCCGGCCCCCTTCCACCGGCGGCCGTCCGGCTGGGCGAGGTCGACGAGCACGAGGGCCATCAGCAGGAGGTTGATCTGGCCGAAGCCGAGCGTCTGGGCCACGGGCTCGAGACCGAGGACGACCCCGGCGGTCCCGAACGTCAGGCCTGCCCGCGTGCCCCGCTGCGTGGCGCCGTCGAGGCCCGCCAGGCCGAAGGCCACCCAGAGGGCGCCGACGAGGGCGGCCAGGCTGGCGCCGGTCATGACGAAACGCAGCACCCCCAGGCTGAGGTGCGACATCAGGTCGAACGCGAGCACCGCCAGCGGCGTGTAGGTGAACGAGAGGAAGCCCCCGAACTTCAGGTCGTACACGTTGCGGTGCTGCCGGGCCATCTCGCCGCCCCAGCGGTAGACCTGGAGGTCGATCATGCTCCAGAGGTGCCGGGGGTCGTGCACGGCGGCCACGACGTAGGCGCCGAGCGCGACGGCGAACACGAGGGCTCCCATCAGAGGCGCAGACGCGCTGCCAGGGATCCCGAACGCTCCCAACCTCGAGGGACGAGGCTGTGCCTGGTCGTTACCCGAGGCGCCGCTCCAGGTCCTCGAGCTGCTCGCGCAGGACGCCGGGCAGGCGGTCCCCGAGCATCGAGTAGTGCTCCTCGATCGAGCCGATCTCCGCTCTCCATTCGCCGGCATCGACCGAGAGCAGGGTCGTGAGGTCGTCCCGATCGACGTCGAGGCCCTCGAGGTCGAGTGCTTCGGGGGCCGGGACGAAGCCGATCGGGGTTTCGGCAGCATCGGCCGTCCCGGCGACCCGCTCGCAGATCCAGGCGATCACCCGGCTGTTCTCGCCGTAGCCTGGCCACAGGAAGCGGCCCTCGGGGCTCTTGCGGAACCAGTTGACGAAGAAGATCTTCGGGAGCCTGGAAGCGTCGGCTGCGTCACCAACCTCCAGCCAGTGCCCGAGGTAGTCGGCCATGTGGTAGCCACAAAACGGCAGCATGGCGAACGGGTCGCGGCGGACCTTGCCCACCGCGCCTGCGGCGGCCGCGGTCGTCTCGGAGGCCATGATCGAGCCGAGGAACACGCCGTGGGTCCAGTCCCGGGCCTCGGTGACCAGGGGGACCGTCGTCGCGCGGCGACCACCGAAGAGGATCGCCGAGACCGGCACGCCCTTCGGGTCCTCCCACTCCGGAGCGATGACCGGGCACTGCGCGGCGGGGGCCGTGAAGCGTGCGTTGGGATGGGCGGCCGGGGTGCCCGCGTCGGGGGTCCAGGGCTGCCGGCGCCAACTGGTCAGGGCGGCCGGGGGCTGTTTCGTCATGCCCTCCCACCAGATGTCGCCGTCGGGCGAGAGGGCGGTGTTGGTGAAGATGCAATTCTCCTCGAGCGTCCGCATGGCGTTGTAGTTGGTCTCGTCCGACGTGCCGGGGGCGACGCCGAAGAAGCCGGCCTCGGGGTTGATCGCGTAGAGCCGCCCGTCGGGACCGAACTTCATCCAGCAGATGTCGTCGCCGATGCACTCCACCTCCCAGCCCGGGAGGGTGGGCACGAGCATCGCCAGGTTGGTCTTGCCGCAGGCCGACGGGAAGGCCCCGGTCACGTAGTGGACCTCCCCTTCCGGCGACGTCACCTTCACGATGAGCATGTGCTCGGCGAGCCAGCCGTCGTCGCGGGCCATCACCGAGGCGATGCGCAGGGCGAAGCACTTCTTCCCGAGGAGGGCGTTGCCCCCGTAGCCGGAGCCGTACGACCAGATCTCCCGGTCGTCGGGGAAGTGGACGATGTACTTGTTGTCGGGGTTGCAGGGCCACGGCGAATCGGTCTGGCCGGGCTCCAGCGGGGCACCCACCGAGTGGAGGCAGGGGACGAACTCGCCGTCGGGGCCAAGGACATCGAGGGCCTTCGCGCCCATGCGGGTCATGATCCGCATGCTGACGGCGACGTAGGGCGAGTCGGTGAGCTCGACGCCGATGTGGGCGATCGGGGAGCCGAGGGGTCCCATCGAGAAGGGAACGACGTACATGGTGCGGCCCTTCATCGACCCGGCGAACAGCCCGGTCAGCAGCGTCCGCATCTCGTGGGGGTCCCGCCAGTTGTTCGTCGGGCCTGCCTCGTCCCTGGTCTTCGAGCAGATGAAGGTCCGGTCCTCGACCCGGGCGACGTCACCGGGGTCCGAGGCTGCCCAGTAGCTGCTGGGACGCTTGGCGTCAGCGAGGCGGGTGAAGGTCCCGGCGTCGACGAGGACCTGGCAGAGGCGGTCGTACTCCTCGGCGGACCCGTCGCACCAGTGCACCCGGTCGGGCGTGGTCAGGGCGGCGATCTCCTCCACCCACGTCAGGAGGGCCTGGTTGGTGGTGTGCGTCGTGGCGGTCTCGGGCATGGTCGCTGATGGTCTTTCGCTTGGGGGTGTCGATCACGTGATCGTAACGCAGAGGCCCCACGGCTCGACGAGGCGGCGCTCCCGCCGGTGAGCAGATATTTTCCCGGCGTGCCGAAAACCCCCGAGTTCTGTCGGTACCCATCGCTAATCTTCTTTGGGTGGATACCAATGATATACATGGGTCATCGCACAAAGAAACTCAGCTTGGGCGTCTGACGGCCAGGCAATTCGGTGTCCTCAGTCGCCAGCAAGCCCTGGATGCCGGCTTCGGGGTCGGGGCGATCGAGCACCGCCTCCACACCGGCGAGTGGCAACGGATTCATCAGCGTGTCTACCAGGTCCGCGGGGCGCCGAGGTCCTGGGAGCAAAAGCTCATGGCGGGTTGGTTGTGGGCCGGGCCCGAGGCTGCCGTCTCCCACCGGTCGGCGGCGGCGCTGTGGAAGCTGGACGGCATCGATGCCGGCAACGTCATCGAACTCACGACGACCGGGTCCCGCAACCATGTCCCCAATGGCCTGACCCTGCACCGGACCAGGCTGCTCACTCCCTCGGATACCGGATGGCTCGGCGCTCTGAAGGTGACCGGCCTGGTGCGAACGCTGGTCGACCTGGGCGCGGTGGTCCAGGACACCGCCCTCGTGGAGGCGGCGATGGAGTCGGCCCTGCGTCGCGACGAGCAACTCTTCGACCGGATGAAGGAGCGTCTCGAGACGCTCGGCGGCCACGGGCGGCGGGGGGCCGGGGTGCCCCGGGAGATTCTCGCCCTGCGCGACCCCGACGCAGCGCCGACAGAGGGCATGTTCGAGACGCTCATGGAGCGGCGGCTGCGAGCGTGGGGCCTCGAGATGCCGGTTCGCCAGTACGAGGTCAGTGTCGGGGGCCGGGTGGTCCGGATCGACTTCGCCTGGGTGAGGAAGCGGGTGGGCCTGGAGCCGCGCGGGTTCTGGTGTCACTCGGGCCGGGAGAAGTTCCTTCAGCGACATCGACCGCGCCAACGATCTGGCGCTCACCGGCTGGACGATCATCTCTGTGACCTGGCACGACCTGGTCCGCAGGCCCGAGAAGATCCTGTCCCGGCTTGGGGACGCCCTTGCCTAGCTTGCTCCGGGGCCGGGACTCGAACCCGGAACCTATTGATTAACAGTCAACCGCGCTGCCAATTGCGCCACCCCGGAAGGTATACAAAGGAGAATAGCATCGGATCCTGCCGGTTCCGCAGGCGCTACCAGGGAATACTCCGGTCGATCCCACATCTGTCGCGCTCGATTGCATCAAGGAGGAGGTGAGCGGATGTCACGATTCAAACTTGGCCTCACCCTGGGCCTCGGTATCGGCTACGTCCTCGGCACCAAGGCGGGCCGGGAACGCTACCTGCAGATGCAGCGCAACGCGCGCCGGGCGTCACGACTGTGGCAGAAGGCCTCGTCCTCCAGCCTGGCTCAGAAGGCTGCCCACAAGGCGGGCGAGGCGCTCGGGGACGGCCTCGAGAGCGCCAAGCGCACGACGGTCGGCAAGCTGCCCTGGATCAAGGACCGCATCAGCAACGGCAGCGGCAACTCCAAGAATCACCACGAAACGCAGGAGCCGGCCACCAGTTTCTGACCACGGGAACCAGCGCTAGTGGTGTGGATGGGGCTCGGGCTGCGGCCCCGACCGGGACCCCTCCGCCCGCTGTCAACACCCCGGCTCGCCCGGGTGGCCGCAGCAGCCACCCGGCTTGACCGCAACGGCCCGGTAGCGGTTGCGCAGGAACTTCGAGGCCCACACCCGCGGGGGCATGCCGGGCTGGCGGAGGTTCGCCAAGAAGTCCTGGATCACGGAAGTTATTCGAGGAAGTCCCGGAGCTTCTGTGACCGTGACGGGTGGCGGAGCTTGGACAGGGTCTTCGACTCGATCTGGCGGATCCGCTCCCGGGTGACACCGAACTCCCTGCCGACCTCCTCGAGGGTGCGGGGCATCCCGTCGTGAAGGCCGAAGCGGAGCTGGATCACCTTCTTCTCCCGCTCTGACAGCGTGTGCAGGACCGCCTCGAGCTGCTCCTGCAGGAGGATGAACGAGGCGGCGTCCAGCGGGACGACGGCGTCGGAGTCCTCGATGAAGTCGCCGAGGTGGGAGTCCTCCTCCTCGCCGATCGGCGTCTCCAGCGAGACCGGCTCCTGGGAGACCTTGAGGATCTCCCGGACCTTGTCCGGCGTCATCTCCATCTGCTCGGCCATCTCCTCCGCCAGGGGCTCCCGCCCGAGGTCCTGGAGGAGCTGGCGCTGCACCCGGATGAGCTTGTTGATCGTCTCGACCATGTGGACCGGGATGCGGATGGTGCGGGCCTGGTCGGCGATCGCCCGGGTGATGGCCTGGCGGATCCACCAGGTGGCGTAGGTGGAGAACTTGTAGCCCTTCTTGTAGTCGAACTTCTCGACCGCCCGGATGAGGCCGAGGTTGCCCTCCTGGATCAGGTCGAGGAACAGCATGCCGCGGCCCACGTAGCGCTTGGCGATGGAGACGACGAGGCGCAGGTTGGCCTCGACGAGCTTGCGTTTGGCGAGCAGGCCGTCGCGGATGATGCGGCGGCAGATCTCCCTCGCCTTGTCGACCGACGGCTTGCCGCCCTCCACCTCGAGGGAGGACCGCCGGGCCAGCTCACGGACTACGTCGATATCGAAGTCTGCCCTGGCATCGATCATGTCCTCCGCCATGAGGCCGGCCTCGATGCGCATCGCCAGATCGACCTCCTGCTCTGCGGTGAGCAGGGGAACCTTGCCGATCTCCTTCAGGTACATCCGGACCGGGTCGTTGGTCGGCGCCTTCAGGAGGTCGGGGTCCCGCCGGAAGTCCTCGACGTCCTCGGCGTCCGCCCCGGGCTCGTGGTCGACGACCTCGATGCCCTCCTCCGCGACCAGGGCGTACACGTTGTCCACCTGCTCCGCTGAGAGATCGAGCGAGCCGAGGGCATCGGCGATCTCGTCGGCGGTGAGCCAGCCTTTCTCTTTCCCCCGTGCCACGAGGTCTCGGACCTCGTCCACATGCACGTCTTTGGGGGCGGTCCTGACTTCATCTGTCATCGAAGCGCCTCCGCTGTGATTCCAGCCGCATCAGCTCCTGGAAGAGTGAATCGGAGTAGGCCGGGTCTGCCCCGGGTTCGAGCCGTCCGAGTGTAGCCCGTAGTGACTGGATCTGCCGTTGCAGCCTGAACTCCTCCAGGCGCATGAAAACTTCTTCCACCGACTCATTGGTCCCCAAGGTCAGTGCAAGCTCCGCCCCCAGCCGCCGGGTGTCCTCGTCCGGCAGCTGTTCCAATATCGAAGCAGTGGACCCGGCCCTTGAGGAGGCGAGCAGACCCCGCAGCAGGAGCCGGTGCTCGGGCCGGGTGAAATGGTCCTCGGTGAGCCAGTCCTCGACCTGGTCGAGACGCCGCGGGGAGTCGAGCAGCAGGGCGAGCGCCTCCCGCTCGAGGCGGACATGCCCGGGGAGGCTCTCCCTGCGGCGGGCCGTGCTGGCGGAAGTGGCGCGACCCAGCTCCGAGATCTCCTGCTGCACCGTCCGCTCGTCCACCCCGAGCAGCCTGGCAATGCGGAAGGCGTACTCCCCGCGGACCACCCGGCTCGGCTCGCTGCTGAGCACGGGAGCGAGGTCGCGCAGGGCCTTGCCCTTGCTCTCGGGCGTGTCGAGCCGGTGCCGGCGCAGCACCGCCTCGATCATGAACCACCGCAGCGGCACCGCCCCCTTGATGACCTCCTCGACCGCCGCTGCCCCCCCGTCGGGCTCCGGCGCCAGGGCCAGGTCGGCGGGGTCCTTGCCGGGTGGCAGCAGGGCCACGAGAACCTCGACGCCGACCTTGGCGTCGATGCCGAATCCCCGCTCCGAGGCGAAGGAACCTGCGGCATCGGCGTCGAAGGCTAGGATGACCCGGTCGCAGAAGCGCTTGATGATGGTGAAGTGGTCCTCACCGAGGGCGGTGCCACACGTCGCCACGGCGGAGCCCACCCCCACCTTGTGCAGTCCCATCACGTCCGTGTACCCCTCCGTCACAACGGCCTGCCCGGACCGGACCATCTCCTTCTTGGCCCGGTCGAGCCCGTAGAGGAGCTTGCTCTTGTGGTAGAGCGCCGTCTCCGGTGAGTTCAGGTACTTCGGTGGCTCGTCGCCGAGGGCACGGGCACCGAAGCCGACGACGTCGCCGGACAGATCGGCGATCGGGAACACGAGCCGGCCCCGGAACCGGTCACGGTGCTCGCCGGACTCGGTGACGAGGGCGAGGCCCGCCTCCACGATCTGGTCGGGCGTGAATTTGCGACCCAGCAGATGGCGGTAAAGCGTGTCCCTACCCGAGGGGGCATAGCCGAGACCCCACGCCGTGGCGTCGTCCTTCGAGAACCCCCTGGCCTCAACGTAGCGGCGGGCGACCGCCGCCTCGGGCGAGGCGTTGAGCAGCTCGATGAAGTAGGCGGCGGCGGCCCTGGCGGCGTCCAGGAGCCGGCGGCGGCCGCTGCCGGCCGCCGGGGCTGCCCCCGCCTCCGTGCGAAGGGTGATCCCGAGTCGGGTCGCCAGGCGCTCGGCGGCCTCGGCAAACGACAGGCCCTCGGCCGCTCGGAGGAAATCGAAGACGTCACCCCCGGCCCCGCAGCCGAAGCAGTAGTAGACCTGCTTGGCGGGGTCCACCGTGAACGACGGGGTCTTCTCCTGATGAAACGGGCACAGGCCCTTGAAGGTACGGGGGCCGGCCTTCCGGAGCTGGGTGTGGGCCGAGATGACCTCGACGAGGTTGGCGCGCTCCCGCACCTCGGCGAGGTCCTGCTCCATGAAGCGACCCGGCATCTACAGCCCCCGGCGCCGGCCGAGCCGGTAGGCGGTGAGCCCGACGAAGCCGATGAACCAGATGACGGCGACGAGGAACAGCAGGTGCAGGACGTGGACGAAGAGGCTGATCCCGATCAGGATCAATCCGATCACCAGGACAAGCTTGACCAGGAACCCGAGCGATGCTCCCTCACGTTCTTCTCTCATGTCGCTCCTCTCGCAGCTCCAGAGATCAGGCTGATCCGTTCGAATTCGCGGAGGGCGAACCGGTCGGTCATCCCCGCCACGTAGTCCACCACGGCGACGTCGGGATCCACGTCCAGCATCCCATCCTCCGGCAGCGCCTCGGGGTGCGCCCGGTACCAGTCGCAGACCGTCCGCAGGGTGGTGCGAGCGCTATCGACCTCCGGGGCGATCTCCGGCCGCTGGTAGACCTGCTGGAACAGGAACGTCCGGCTCTCCAGCATCGCCACCAACTCCTCGTCGCGCATCTGCACCTGCGGCTGGCCGAGGCTCGCCTCGACGACGGCCCCGACCATGGCGTCCACGCGGTCGGACGACGTGTCGCCGAGGACGCGGCGGGTGACCTCGGGGAGGTCATCGAGCTGCAGGATCCCCGCGCGCAGCGCGTCGTCGATGTCGTGGTTCACGTAGGCGATGCGGTCGGCGAAGCGGGCGATCTGCGCCTCGAGGGTGGCCGGTGGCGGCATCGACCAGGTGTGGTTCACGATGCCGTCCCGGACCTCCCACGTGAGGTTGAGACCCGGCCTGCCACCCCGGGTCTCCAGGCGGTCGACGATGCGCAGGGACTGCTCGTTGTGGCGGAAGCGCCGGCCGAGGAACTCGGACAGCACGTCTTCGCCGAGATGCCCGAAGGGCGTGTGGCCGAGGTCGTGGCCGAGGCAGATGGCCTCCACCAGGTCCTCGTTGAGCTGGAGCGCCCGGGCGATGGTCCGGGCGACCTGGGTGACCTCGAGGGTGTGGGTGAGGCGGACCCGGAGGTGGTCCCCTTCGGGGGCCAGGAAGACCTGCGTCTTGTGCGCCAGGCGGCGGAAGGCCTTGGCATGCAGGATGCGGTCGCGGTCCCGTTGGAAGGCGGTCCGGAGGGGATGGGGCTCCTCGGGGACCTGCCTGCCGCGCGAGCGTGCCGAGCGGACGGCGTAGGGGGAGAGCCGGGTTTCCTCAGCCGCCTCGATCTGCTCCCTGACGAACCTCAGCCGGCGCGTGTCCACTCGGCCAACAGTACCAGCGGCGGAGGGGAGTCCAGGGGGGAGTAGCAGCCCGGCGGAGCGCAGCGGAGCCGGATGAGCTGCGGATCCCCCCTGGGTCGTCGGACACTCGGCAGGAATGGGCGACGACTGGAGAGGCGGTTGGCTACTGCGGTTCGGCACCGTCCCGGCCGGCCAGGTGGCGGGCCATGCGCAGCGAGAGGGCCATGATCGTGAGGGTGGGGTTGAACCCCCCGGCGGAGACGAACACCGACCCGTCGGCGAGGTACACGTTGTCCAGGTCGTGGACCCGGCCCCAGGGATCCACGACCGAGGACGAAGGGTCGTTGCCCATCCGGGCGGTCCCCATGATGTGAGCGGTACCAACGGGACCACCGAGAATGTTGGTGGGCAGAACCTGGCTGGTCAGGACACCGGGGATCGCATTGCAGATCGCGGCGAGCTTGGCTCCCAGGAAGTCCGACGACGCGAGCTCGAAGGGGTGCGACGAGTGGGTGATGCGGGGGACGGGGAACCCGTAGACGTCGCGGATCTCGGGGTCGAGGTCGACCCGGTTGCCGAGCTGGGGCATGTCCTCCCCGACCACGTGGATCCGCGTGAGATGCTCCCGGAAGGTGGATGCCCGCATGGCGTCCTTGTGGGGGGCGCCGATGAGGCCCTGGAGGGACGCGTAGAGCTGCGCCTCCTCCAAGAGCAACACCCCCAGTCCGACCTCGCAGACGCCGCCCTTCAGGTAGGGCAGCCCGGCCGCCCGGGCCTCCGGTCCCTGGAACGGGCCGACAAGGTCATCCAGCGTGAAGGTGCTCGCCGGCCCCCGCCACGCGTGGACGTTGGAACCGAAGCTGGCGACGGCCAGGGTGAAGAAGTGGAACATCAGGTTCGCCCCGAGCTGCCCCGACCGGTTGCCGAGGCCTGCCCGGTGAGCGGCATGACTGGTCGCGGAGAGCAGGAGGAGGCGAGCCGTCTCGATCGCGGAGGCGGCCACGATGACGACGTCCGCTTCCTCGCGGTGGACCTTTCCGCCCTCGTCGAGATAGCTGACGCCCCGGGCGGCAGTCCCCCTGGCGTTGAGGTCGATCCGGAACGCGAAGGTCCGGGGCCGCAACTCGGCGCCGGCCCTGATCGCCGGGTGCAGGAAGCTGAGCGCGGCGGAGCCCCTGGCGTTGATGGGACACCCGAACCCCGAGCAGAACCCGCAGGAGTTGCACCGGGGACGCCCGTCGAACTCGCCGGAGTTGATCGCCATCGGGAAGGGGTAGGCGTGGTAGCCGAGCGCCGCGGCGCCTTCGGCGAAGAGGCTGCCGGCATACATGGGAGGGTTGGGCGGCATCACGAACTGGTGCCGCCGCGGAGCCTGGGCCAGCGTCGCTGCCGGCATGGCGGCGACGTCGCCCTGCACGCCGAGCCGGCGCTCGATCTCGTCGTAGAAGGGTGCGAGATCGTCGTAGGACACGGGCCAGTCGGCGACGTTGGCCCCCGGCACCGGCCCGGAGAGGCTCGGGCCGGCGAAGTCCTGCTTCCAGAACCTCGGGGTCTTCGCGTCCCAGTGGATCGTGCCGCCCCCGACGGTCGTCGGGAGGGTGTTCACGTCGCCGACGAACGACCGGGCCACCCCCTGGTTCGCCTCGGCCTGGGTGCGCGACGTCCGTGGCTCGAGCACGATGTCCTGGTCCTCGAAGTAGCGGCCCGCCTTCACCTCGTCGTTGCCGAACAGCGACCCCACGGCGCCGGGGCCCCCGAGGCCGGGGAGCAGGTTGCGGCCCTTCTCGAGGACCACCACGTCGTAGCCGGCACGGACCAGTTCCAGGGCGGCGACGCTGCCTCCCGCGCCGGACCCGATCACGATGGCGGAGGTCATCAGCGTCTGAGGAGACCCGGGCGCCCGAGCCAGAACTCGTCGCGTGACGCCCGTTTGAGGGCGACCGGCGGGATCGCCGGCAGCGCCGTGCCGGCGGGGGCCGCAGCGGCGGGGGCCGGGTCCGGGCCGGTCACCTCGTCGTCGCGGTAGCCGCGGGGCTGGACGTCCCCGGGCCAGCGGGTGTAGCCCCAGCCGACCAGCCCGAGGTTGCCTCCGTACTCGGGAGGGCCGTACATCGCCTCGAGGCTGTTGGCGAAGGCAACCGGGACGAAGGCCTGGGTGGCGGCGTCCTGCGGATCCGCCAGGAGTGCGTCCTGGGCCCGCGTGGGGGCGTCGGCGAACGCGACGCCGTACCGGGATTGGGCCTGCGCATCCAGGTGCGCCAGGCCCTCGCGGTAGATCTGCTGGAGGCCCACGACCGGCCCGGCGAACTCCCGTTCCGGGCGCCCCAGGGACCCCTCGAGCCGGATGCGCCAGCCGAGCTCTGCGTGGCGGTCCAGCGGCACGAACTCGGCGAAGTCGTCCTCCCGGGCCCCGGCCCGGTCCGAGAACGGCCCACCCGCATGGATCAGCGGGGGCTTGACCAGGAAGGCCCCGAGGAGCAGGTCGATGGCCTCCGCCACCATTGCCTCCCCGGCGCCGGGATCGGGGTCGTCGGGGGGGCCGGGAATGAGGCGCCGGCAGAGGGCCCGGAGCGTGTCCAGCTCGGGGGCGCTCAGGAACCGCCCGGCGGCGCCCGGGCCAGGCGCTGCGGCCATCAGCCTGTCCAAGCGGACGGGGGGGACGAAGGCGAGGAGACCGAGGGCCCCCGCGCCCTGAAGGAACTGCCGGCGCCCGACGAACCGGTCTGGAGCGCCCCCGTCGCTCATTCGTCAATTAATGCACAGACGGCCCGCCACGGGAAGAGCCCGAGGCACTCCTCAAGGCGCCGGATAAGAACCCGAGGCCCCCTCAAGGCGCCGGATAAGAGCCCGAGGCCCCCCTGAGAACTCCGGCGGTCAGCCGGTCGTGGCCGGCTTCGGCCTCTTGCCGGGGCAGCGGGCCAGCAGGGCGGTTGCGCCGTCGGTGATGCTGGCGTAGTTCCGTTTCGAGCGGAGCGCCGAGAGGAACTCGCTCGGGAGGTAGGTGGCCGAGCCGTCCGAGGTCGCCACCCAGCCCTCGGCCCGATCGGTGATGACCCCTCCCGCCTCCTGGGCCAGCGCCACGGCGGCGGCGGCGGCCACGGCATGGCCGAGCGGGGAGCCCCCGGGCCGGACCAGCGCGTGCATGCCCGGCCGGAAGCCGCCCTCGTCGAGGTGCGGGACCCGGAAGGCCCCCGGCTCGCCCGGGAACGGCTCGGTCTCCTCCGAGAGGAAGATCTCCACGGCGTCCTCCTCGATGCCCTCGAGGCCCAGGGAGAACGCCGGGGCGTCGGTGTTGCGGACGCGGCCGAGCCAGGGCACCCGCAGCACCGCATCGTTCAACTCGGCCAGCGAGAGCTGCGGCGCGACCGGGATGCCCAGCATCTCGACGAGGGCGTGGGACAGTGCCGCCATCATCCAGGCGATCTCGACCGGCCGGGCCAGGGAGACGTCGAGGGAGACGTCTCGTCCGATGGGCCCGGCCGGCTCTCCTCGCCGAAGGTTGCCGCTCAGCGCGTCTCCGAGCCCCCCACCCCCGAGTCCTTGAGGGCTGCGTGGGCCGCCGCCAGGCGGGCCACCGGGACCCGGAAGGGCGAGCAGGACACATAGTCGAGGCCTGCCGCATGGCAGAACTCCACCGAGGCCGGATCTCCCCCGTGCTCCCCGCAGATGCCGACCTTGAGGCCAGGGCGAGCCGCCCGCCCCTCGGCGACGGCGATCTTGACGAGCCGGCCAACCCCGGACCGGTCGAGGGTCTCGAAGGGGTTGGCCTTGAGGAGCCCGAGCTCCAGGTACTTCGACAGGAACTTGCCCTCGACGTCGTCCCGGGAGAAGCCGTAGGTGGTCTGCGTGAGGTCGTTGGTGCCGAAGGAGAAGAACTGCGCCGCCTCGGCGATGTCGCCCGCCACCAGGGCCGCCCGGGGCAACTCGATCATCGTCCCGATGAGGACGTCGATCTTCTTGCGGCGGGACTTGAGGACATCGGCGATCACGGCCTCCGCCTCCGCCCGCATCATCTCGAGCTCCTCGCGCACGGCGACGAGGGGGATCATGATCTCGACGACCGGGCGGCCACCTTTCTCCTTCACGTCGCAGGCGGCCTCCATGATGGCCCGCACCTGCATGGCGTAGAGACCGGGCCGCGCGACACCGAGGCGCACGCCGCGCATGCCGAGCATCGGGTTGGACTCCTCCAGCCGCTCCACCGTCCCGAGCAGGTCGACCTTCTCGGCGAGCTCCTTCTCGAGGCGCGCCCGCTCGTCGCCGGGGACGGACGTGAGGTCGAACTCGAGCTGGCGGATCGCGAGCTCCAGCTCCTTGGAGGAGGGCAGGAACTCGTGCAGCGGCGGGTCGAGGAGACGGATCGTGACCGGCAGGCCGCTCATCGCCTCGAAGATGCCGGCGAAGTCGCCCCGCTGGAGGTCGAGCAGCTCGGCGAGCGCCGCCTGCTCCTCCTCCGGGGTCCGGGCGAGGATCATGCGCTGGACCACCGGGAGCCGGTCACCGAGGAACATGTGCTCGGTGCGGGCCAGCCCG
>WNGI01004184.1_pt1 | contig 25926 bp, 19 predicted proteins | sample 5400621 | NCBI WGS metagenome assembly WNGI01 (sample SAMN13153374, study PRJNA577476) | soil metagenome | isolation source: 20 cm soil or saprolite under Garry oak tree replicate 1 | place: USA:California | collected 2016-06-15 | reverse complement strand
GCAATATCGAACTGCGCTGCAGATCAACCCCGCTGATCCCGACATTCACAATAATTTAGGTCTTTTGCTGGTGCGTCGAGGCAGCATCGACGAAGCGGCACAGCAGTTCATTGAAGCCGCGCGCGTCAATCCGGGTTATGCGAAGGCTTATTTTAACCTGGGCAAAGTATTGGCTCAGCAGGACCGTTTTGATGATGCGGTTCACAACTTTAAACGGGCTCTTCGCATTCAACCAGAGGTCGCTGAAATTCACGAGAACCTGGCACGAGCTCTTGCGCGTCAAGGAAAGCAAAAAGAAGCGCTTCAAGAATACCAGGAAGCTTTGCGGCTTTTACAGTCGCGCGGGGAAGGGAGTGCTATCCAATAACTTTTGTTTAGTTATGTTTCTACAAAACTCAGGCAGGCTTTAAATGCAGCTTAGCTGGCTAAACGCCAGCCCGTAGAAACGCCGATTGCTAATTAAATTCTCGTAATCGTCCCAATCGACATAATCGTTCCGCTGTATCGGAAGGAAAGGAGCGATGGTCTATGCGGTGATAGTCAGTGTAACTAACCAACGAACAGTAAGTTTGCCCGTAACACTTTCAGAACCTTCCTTGACTTCTGTATTTTTCTGAGGTTATTGCTTTTCATCCAGATTCCGTCCACAAGCACATGCCCTATAACAGCCTGTCAGAATTCATTCAAGTTTTAGAGCGCAGTGGCGAGCTCAAACGGATATCACATCCCGTGAGAGCGGAATTGGAAATTACCGAGATCGCCGACCGAGTCATGAAAAGCGGCGGTGCGGCGTTGTTGTTTGAGAACGTCGTCGGGCGGCAAATTCCGGTTCTGATTAACGCTTTCGGTTCGACAAAGCGCATGGCGATGGCGCTCGGGGTCAACGATATCGAAGACCTTGCCCGCGACATCGCCAAGCTCATTCAAACGAAACCGCCGAGATCGTTCAAAGATAAGTTCCATCTCCTTGCCGATTTGGTCAAGCTCGCCGGCATTCCGCCTAAAGTTGTCAGTGACGGCGCGTGCCAGGAAGTCATTCATCGAGAACCGGATTTGAATATCCTCCCGGTGCTGACTTGCTGGCCGGGTGATGGCGGACCGTTCATCACGCTACCCATGGTATTTTCCAAAGATCCCCTCAAAGGCACGCGCAACGTCGGTCTTTACCGCATGCAGGTGTTCGATGCACGCACGACGGGCATGCACTGGCATCTGCACAAAGTCGGCGCGCGTCATTTTCAGCATCAAAAAGAAAAGCTCGGCAAGTTGGAGCTCGCCGTGTGTCTGGGCGGCGATCCAGCCATGATCTATGCCGCCACCGCCCCGCTGCCGGATCAGATCGATGAAATTCTTTTTACCGGTTTTCTACGCAAGAAAGGCGTCGAGCTGGTGAAAGGCGTCACCGTCGACGTCGAGGTGCCGGTCAACTCGGATATTGTGATCGAAGGCTACGTCGATCCGACGGAGCCGCTGCGCAGCGAGGGCCCGTTTGGTGACCACACCGGCTTTTACTCGCTTGCAGACGATTACCCCGTCTTCCACGTGACCTGCATCACCCATCGAAAAAATCCGATTTATCCCACGACCATAGTCGGTCGTCCACCGATGGAAGACGTCTATCTCGGCAAGGCGACGGAAAGACTTTTTCTACCGTTGGTGCGCGTGACTCTGCCGGAAATCGTCGATATGAATCTGCCGGTCCACGGCGTATTTCATAATCTCGCGATTATATCGATCAGGAAAGAATATCCGGCTCACGCGCGCAAAGTGATGCATGCACTGTGGGGTTTGGGGCAGATGATGTTTACCAAGACTTTGATTGTCGTCGATCACGACGTCAACATCCAAGATCTTGCCGAAGTAACCTGGGTCGTCGGCAACCATATCGACCCCAAGCGCGATATGATCTTCGTTGACGGACCCGTGGATGTGCTCGATCACGCCGCGCCGCGATTGGGTTTTGGCTCGAAGGTCGGCATCGACGCAACTCGTAAATGGCGCAGCGAAGGCTTTGAGCGCCAGTGGCCGGATGCCATCGTGATGGACAAAAAGACCAAAAAATATATCGATTCGATCTGGGACAAGCTCGGCATATGAACGCCCTTCCTGCTTTTCAATCGAAAATCGAAAAACTAAAATCCAAAATTATCGATTACGGCCGGCTTGTTCGTTTCTCCCACACCGTGTTCGCTTTGCCCTTCGCCATGTCGTCGGTGGCTTTGGCGTGGACCAAACATCCGGTAAGCCTACGAGCGCTTTTTTGGATATTGTTGGCGATGGTCGCGGCACGGAGCGCGGCTATGGGGTTCAATCGTCTGGCGGATCGAAAGTTTGATGCGGTCAACCCGCGCACCAAAGAATGGGAATTGCCGAAGGGAGCCGTAAAGGTTTGGGAAGCCATCGCGCTCACCGGTGCGGCCGCGCTGGTCTTTGTGATCGCGGCGTACGAGCTCAATTGGATTTGCTTTGTTCTATCTCCGGTGGCCTTGGCGGTCGTGTTCTTTTACTCGCTGACCAAAAGGTTCACTTGGGCGTCACACTTGTTTTTGGGCCTTGCTCTGTCCATCGCTCCGATGGGCGCGTGGTTGGCCGTGGTTGAAACACCGAACGAATTAGCAGAATTATCCGTACCACTCTATTTGGGCCTAGCCGTAGTTTTCTGGTTAGCGGGTTTCGACATAATTTACTCCCTTCAGGATCGTGAATTCGACCGCAGTCAAGGACTCTATTCCGTGCCGGTCCGATTCGGTGTCGCACGCGCGCTACAGATTTCTACTATTTGCCATCTCTGCACGATCATCTTTCTCGCCATGGTCGGCCTCAACGCGCACATGAAAATAATATATTGGATCGGCTTGGCGGCCGTCATCGCCGTCCTTACGTGGGAGCACCGCATCGTGTCCCCGACCGATTTATCGCGCATCAACCGCGCCTTTTTTGATTTGAACGCCTACGTGAGCATTGCGTTTTTCTTTGCCACGGTTGTGGATATTATCGTCGGTTCAAACATTTAGCGCCCTGGTGGAACCAGCCGCTGTTTACCCTAACAAATCCACGAACGGGGCTGGTTGATCGTGCCTCAATGGAGTTATTGAAATTTGCGCAACCGGGCATTACCTTTACGACGACGCAAAAGGGGGAGTTATGAAAACCAAGGCAATAGTATTGTTGCTCTCATCGCTCGTTTTCCTTTACGCTTGCGCAGCCTTCCAAGCAGGCAGTGACGTCGCCGCCGGCAGGCGCGCGCTGCTGGGAGGTAACAATGAAACCGCTCTGTCATATTTTCAGAGCGCTGCGCAATTAGATCCGAACTACAGGTACGGCACAGCTTATCAGCAAGGTATCTTGAGCTATGTGGGCAGAACTGAATACGCGATCGGCCACCTGCCACAGGCCAGGGAGACACTTCAAAAGGCGCTTGCGGCGAACAAGGACGAAGATATTGCGCGGCTTTACCTGGGTTTGACCCTCGCCCGCAGCGGCGACCGCCAGACCGGCTTAAAAGAGATCGAGGGCGGAATGCGTGGTATCCACGACTGGATCGAGTGGGTTACCGAAGCTCATCGATTCTCTTTTGGGCAATTCTGGGATCCAGCGCGTGAGATCCGCTCGGCGATTCAGGGCGATCTGGCGATGATCTCGGGAAAAGAATTTGACTGGCAAAGACTCATTTCCGACGGCGAATGGGTCGCCAAGCGCATGGAAGAAGAAGGGGATAAGGCGCGCAACGACGAAGTGCGTGACCGAAACCGTGATAGCGAAGGCAACGATAACTCAAAGTGAAGTCTTTGCGGAATAGATCCAACCGGGACTTGGCAAGCAGATTTCGCTATTCGGCTTCGGCTCAGTGTTACGTATCCCCGGATTTTCATCCGGGGATACTGTCCGATTTTCATCCACCGTACAGTGGGCGGTTAGTTTGGATTCGCGTATTCCTTTGAAAATTTTCTTCGTCGTCAATCAATCCCAGCAAACGATCAGTGTTTTGAATGATGCTGTCCTTCTCTTCCGGTCCTTTGGTGATCAAAAATGCCGATCGACGCATCGACGCGTGGATCAGTCCCCGGGTGTCCCAGTAAAGGAAATTGTGGTAGCCATCCACCATGACTTTGTTCGCCAGGGTAATGCCTCCCTTCAGCGATTCGATTCCCTTATCATTTTGACCCAATCGTAGTTGAGTCAACCCCAACGCGATCCATGCCATCTCGTCTTCTTTATCGACAGCCAATGCCCGTTGCAGGACGGCGAATGCGTCTTGATAGCGGCCCTTCTTATAATATGCGCGACCCAAATAGGTGAGGCTTTTCTTGTAGGTCGGATCTTGGCTCACGACGTACTCGAGCGCCGTAACTGCAGTGTCCATGTCCCCCCCTCGCCCGCGTAAGAATTGCTCGATCCCTTCTTCATAACGCCCACCAACGCCAAATCGTGGCACCCAGTGATTGCAGCCCAAAGAAAAACTCAGCAGCGCAACTGCCGCGACGACGTCAAATCCGTTAATAATTTTACTTTTCCGGAACATGGATCATCCTCTTTGCTGATCGAAGTATTATTGCATCCCGATCAAGGTATCTAACAACAAGGATTGAACAACGCAACGGATTGCCCTACCAGGGCGCTTACCTTTAGTGTGAAATAAAAAAAGGGGAGCTGGTATTCAGCTCCCCTTTTTTTTGAGACTTTTTTTTCGTGCTCAATTTAGAACGTGTATCTCCAGTTGAGCATCACGTCAGTCCAGGCGCCGCCAACTCCAACTCGACAGGTAGCCGCATTGATTGGCCCGTTACATACGCCTAAGTTTTGCGCTGCTCCATTAACCGTATTAGCCAAGTTGGAGGCATTATACCACAGCACATTGACACCCACGTTCATGCGCGGCGCGATCACGTACCACACATCCCACTCGCGCAGCAAAACGCGTTCACGATGAAACTGGTTGATAGTCCCGCCAATCCCTGTCGCGGCGCAAGGAATTCCCGACGAGCCATTACAATTAATGTTTACGTTGGCACGCTCAAAGTGCGTGCCGAGAAGGATCGAGCCCGGCGTCGTCGCCGACCCGGTCAAGAATCCTTTCGGACTCCAGGCATACAGATCGTGGCCGATCAAGAAGCCCATTGATCTCTTGTTGGCTCTCGTGCCGCCGTCGTCATGGCCCCCTTCAAAGGATCCCCCAATGCGCGCGGTATAGGGTCCGACATTCCAAACGATGCCAGCGCCCGGGGCTATAACTAGACCTTTGCCGAAGGCACCCGAGCTGATCATCGTTTGACGCGCGCCGTCACCGTGATCCTGTATCGAGAAGGTGGAGCAACCGTTTTGTATGGCACGTAGATCCACGTTACAGAACCAAGTACCGCCCTCAAAGGTCAAACCGCTGATCCATTTGTTCTTGACCTCCGAGAAAGGCTGAATGCTCCCGTAGACGTTAAAGTCCTTTCTGTCCGTGAAGCTCGCCAGACCATCGTCGCCTTCACCAATGCTCGACATGCCGACCTGGAATAAACCGATACGTCCGGGAATGCCGATACCCGACAAACTTCGGTCCTGCCAGTTGAGCACAGCGCCTTGGCCAGCTCGGCCTGTATTGAAACCGTTGTTGCGGCTAATTAGATCGTATTCCGCTTGGGCACCGACGCTGCCCGAGCCTTGTCTCGCCAAGCTGTTGCCAGCCGCATTCTGTACTTCCATGCCGAACTGCACCGTCGGCAAGAAGGGGTTTAAATTCTCCGCGTGAAAGTTCACAGCACCGCGCTGCAGAATTGAGCTGGTGGCGGTGTTGATCGAATTCTTCGCATTACCAGTTCCAAAACCGTCTAGGTCGAGTGTTGCCTCGATTTCCCACAGACAGTTATTGATGCAATACAAAACGCCCGGTCGAAACCGCCGCCCCATCAGCTCACCGTTACTTCGGCCGACCGAAGGGCGCCCGGCTTCAAACTCGTAGCGGAAATGCGTCTCGATGGTGAACCGCAATCCCCACGACTTATCTGACGCTTCGACACTCAACCCGTTGCCCGGGCGATATTCGAACGACGGCAACGCGGCGGCCGCTGCGGTGGCCTCTTTCTTCAGCTCCACCTGCTGGTCTTTTAGCTGCGACAGCTCTTGCTCGAGCGACTGGATCTTCTCATCGACGCTCTGTGCAAACGCTGGGGCCGCAGCAAAAAGCACGGCTGAGAGCAGTGCTAGCTTGACGAACCTCTTCTTCATTATTGTGCCTCCTTGTTTTTTCTGAATTCTTTTTTCCGTGTTAGCTCGCATAATCGCCTTGGGCGCAAATAACTGCACGTTTTCGAGAACGCGAAGTTTCCCGACGGTTGTACTTGAATATTATGCTTCCCATCAATACGCCAGTAGTAGGATTTTGCTTAGGTTCTGATAGTAGTTTACAGTCTTTATACGACTTCGGTCCTATGCTTCTAGCAATTTTAGGTGTTTGTTGGGAGGTTGATGACACTTTAGGAGGGTAAAGAATGACAGTAGCGTAGTATGGTGCTCAACCGGCGATTATGGATGAAGTCTTGGAAGCTTTGGATATTTAATCATTTTGTGTCATTTAGAGATCCGGGAGCCTTGCCATGCAGCAGCTAGACAGCGTATCGAAAATCTTCCGCGTCGTCGGCGCGGCTTGCGCGATTGCAATGTTCTCATCATGTGCTCCGCGCATCGTTGGGATAAACCCGCAGGAAGGTGCGCCAGCGACGACGGTCAATCTTTCTATGGAATATTTGGTCGGATGGCCGCGTATCGAGATCGCCGACAAAATGATGGACTGGCCGCAACTGAAGCTCGTCGCAGCGAAGCCGGAGCGTAGCACCGTTCCCGGCGAAGAATTAGTATGGATCGAAGATAAAATTTTGCAGTTCAAGATTCCCGATCTTCCACCCGGGGAATATCGGGTGACGGTCTACGATGACAAGGGTCCGCCGGGAGATGCGATCTATGCCGTACTGGAGACCACGGCCTATGTGATTTTTCCGCCGGTGTGGCCATTCGTCTTTCGCTCCAATCAGGCGCAGTTTACACTGCGTGTTTTGCCGAAGCATTGAGACGCAAGTTATGTGGGTCATGCGCAAGTCGCTTGCTCGTGTCCGAGTTGTTTTTTCTATTTCACAGCGGGCTCGGAACAGCTCTTTAACTTCTGTCGCCGATGATTTATCGGGCGAGCCAAGTGCGTTGAGTTTGCGCACGATCGAACGGCGAGCGCCGCTTTACGTATGGCGCTGAGAGTCAGAGCACACCGTGGCTCAGTGTTGAGGAGGTCACAGTCTCGAATGTCGCTCATCGGAGCGCCGCCGATTTGAGCTATTTTTCTCCCGAGAAAACTTGACTCCACGCCGGGTCAACATATATGATCAGCGAAATATCACGCAGGTTTATATTTTATGAAAACGAGATTTATCCTCCCTCTTTTTCTTATAGCATGGCTCTGCGGCTGCTCGTCCATTCCATTGCCTTCCATGCCTTCACTTCCTTGGACCCGCGCGGCGAAATCCGATCCGACCGCGGAAGCGTTATTCGACGAGGGTATGCGCAGCTTTAATGACAAACGATACGTACGAGCCATCGATAATTTCTCAAAGCTCAGAACCGATTTTCCGTTTAGCCCACAGATCCCTCAGGTCGAGTTAAAAATCGCCGATGCCTACTACTTGAATCAGCAATATCCCGAAGCGATCAGTGCCTTTAAAGAATATCAATCCATGCACCCGACCAACGAAAACAATCCGTTCGTCACATTGCGTTTGGGACAAGCCCACCTCGACCAATTCACCAGCACCGATCGTGATCAGAAAAACACGGAGATCGCCAAAGGCTATTTTGAAACGGTCCTCACCAACTATCCAAAATCGCCCCAGGCAACGGAAGCACAGGAGAACCTTGCCAAGTGTCTCGAGTATCTCGCGGAACACGAATTCATCGCCGCCTACTTCTATTTTCAACAGGAAAAATATCCCGCTGCGCGCGACCGGTTCGAAGAGATCGTGCGTAAGTATAAGGACACGTCGACGGCGGTCAAAAGCCTTTTTTACCTGGGCGAAAGCTACCGGAATGAAAAAAACGTCATTCGCGCGACGCTAGCGTACGAGGCGTTGATTGAACATTATCCGCAGAGCAAATTTGCCGCGGAAGCGAGAACCCAGCTGGCTCAGATCGAAAAAGAAAAACGTGATCCTTTGGCGTTGCTGCTGATGCGCGATCGCCGTCCCGCGGCCGCGGCTGCGCCGGAGGTCAAGGAAGATCCAGCCCTCGCCAAGTTGAAAAACGCGAATCTTCATGAAGAGCCGGGCGACGACAAAGGGCTGTTGCGGCGAGTGGCGGATAAGTTGAACCCCTTCTCTTCCGATAGCAGCGCAAAAAAAGAAGAAAAGAAAACCGAAAGCGCGCTGGACATGCTTGCCAAGCGCAATCAGGCGCAAAAGAAAGAGGAATCGGGCGGGCTGCTTGCATCGCTTTGGCCTTTTGGCGGTAACGATAAGAAAACGAGCACGGCGAGTAACGACCCGAAAGCCAGCAATTTTGTCGGCCAGATCGATGATTCACTCAAACAGAAGGGCATCGACACCGCGTCTCGACAGGCCTCTCTCAAGCCGCCGCCGGCTGACTTGCCAAAAACCGACGACTTGAATAAGGCGCCAGCGAAAACCGCGGATACGGCGACACTGCTGAGCTCCATTGACGCCAATCTGCAGAGAAGCGGGAAGAACGGCGCCGAGCTTCCACCGGCGCCGGAAGCCGCTGCGGGTTTCAAAGACGCAGCTGGGGCACAGGCGATCATTGCCAAGGCCGCGGCGGAAAACCAGCAATCAAAGGACGTCCAAAGCAGTGGTATCCTGAGCAGCATCGATCAAAAGCTCAAGGCTCAAGGAGTGGAGCCGGAGAAGTTTGAAAAGCCTCCTACGGCGGAAGAGGTCAAGGCAACGGCCACGCAGAAGTCACAGGCCAAAAATGTTGAGCTCGAACCCAAACTGTCGCTGGAGAAGGGACCGCTTTTTCTAAGTCCCGGCGAGGTCGAATCCCAAGAAAAACCCGCTTCGAATAATGTAGAAGCGAAAAAGTCTGATGCTATTGACGGCCCCCAGGAATTACCGTCGAGAGTGCTCGTCAAAGGTCCGGTTCAAACGCAAACGAATGCGGCTGGAGCGAAGCCGGCCGAAAAGCAAGCTTCCGCTGGCGGAGATGACCAGCCGAAAGGCGTAGCCGATCAAATCCGCCAAGACATGGAAAGTGTCGGCAAAGTGTTGAACCCGTTCCGCTGGTAGCCCGGCCAGATTAAATACCCGTCCTTCACGCATCAAAGAAATCTAAATTCACCGACGCGTTCCTCGGTTACGGCGCATCGACGGCGCGCACCCGACGACCTGGCTTGAGCCTATTGAGATTATCGGCGATCAGCAGATCGCCATTTTTTAGCCCCGGGTCAATCTTTACTTCATCGTCTTGGCCCGCGCCGACGGCGACCTGTTGACGAAGCGCGCGACCGCTAGCAACTTTATAAACATAATTTCTGCCCTTCTCGAAGACGACGACCGCGCGTGGAACCCACGTCGCTTCCTCTTGCTTGCTAGTGATGATCGTGACCTCGACTGCGGCGCCGGAGCGTAACTGCGCGATGCCAGCGCTCGGCCGAATACCGATGATAACGACTTGGTGTCCCTCTTTCGTCGGTGGACCGGCATGTACGATTTTCCCGTCGAGAATCGTGTCGGGCGCCGCCGGGTCGACAATCGCGGTGCTTAACCCTACGGCAAGTTGAGCGGAGTACGCCGCGGGAACGCTAGCGGTCATGCTGAGCGAATCCATATCGGCAACGGTCAAGATCACGCTCGATTCGGCGATGCTCGCGCCGGGCTCGACCGATCGGCGCAGAATCACACCGCTCAGCGGCGTGGTGACGCGGGTAAATCGCTGCAACGTGCGAACCTGATTCAGCATGGCTTCCTGTTGGGCGAGGTGCGCGCGCGACATTTCCGCTTGCACCCGCGCCATTTCTGCCACGCTGGCCGCGATCTCGACATCTCGGCGCGCGATCAGATCTTGTCCATGCAATTCGCGCGCGCGCGTCAGTTGCTTCTCGGCGTTGTCGACTTGCTCCTGCTTGGCAGCCAATTCGTCTTGCGCGCGGCGCAGGGTCGTTTCGAGCTCGGCACTCCGATCTGCCAGCGTGTTTGATTGGATGATTGCGACGATCGAGCCGGCACGTACGCGGTCGCCGACTTTGAATGGCATTTCAGCGACTTTGCCGGCCAGACGGGACATGACGTCGACTTCTTTAAACTGCGCGAGCTTGCCGCCGATGCGAAGGCGCACGGGTTCGACACGCGGACGCACTCGCATAACGTGTACGATAATTTCCCGTTCGCTGCCGAGCAACCAGCCCGATGTCGTGAAGAGATAATAACCGCCAGCGCCCACGGCTCCGATGGCACACAAAACGAGCCCATAGGCGTATTTCATACTTCCGACATGGTGACTTGCCGGCACTCGATCCACTCACGGGCAAAGCTGGAAAAGCGTCTCCGATCGGCGGGAAGAATTCGACGGCGGCAAAAAATTGGCCTGCCCTGTGGGTGAACCGCTAGCCCGAACAGCTGACCAATTCCAGTAAAATCCAATCTCAGAAATTACGGAGCTTTGTGCGGCGCGGGATTTTCGATGCGAAGCTTCGCGCCGACCGGCCTACCTTCCTGCGTCGCTCCTGTGGTCTTGGCCGCGCCGCGCAATTTTGCCGGCAATGCGACAAGAAATTCCTGGCCTTTCTCGAGGTACAGATAAACCACCGGCGTAATATAGAGGGTCAGAACTTGCGAGATGACTAGGCCGCCGACCACGGCGATGCCCAGCGGTTGCCGCGCTTCCGCGCCAGCGCCCCAGCCAATGGCAATCGGCAAAGCGCCGAAGATCGCCGCCATGGTCGTCATCATGATCGGCCGGAAACGCACCAGCGCGCCTTCGTAAATCGCTTGCGCCGGCGGCTTGTTTTCGTTGCGCTGCCCTTCGAGCGCGAAATCGATCATCATGATGGCGTTCTTCTTGACGATACCAATCAACATGATCAGGCCGACGAAAGCATAAATGCTCAAATCCATATTGAATAGATATAACGCGATCAGCGCTCCGAGACCGGCGGACGGCAAGCCGGAAAGAATCGTCAGCGGATGGATAAAACTCTCGTAGAGAATCCCTAGCACCAAATAAACAACGAACACAGCGAGCGCCAACAGCACCCATAGGCTCTTGATCGATGACTGAAATTCTTGCGCCGTGCCTTGGAAACTCGTGGTGATCGATGCCGGCAAAGTTTCCCGGGCCAACCCATTGATTTGTTCGACGGCGTCGCCGAGCGCCACGCCTTCACGCAGGTTGAAGGAAATCGTCGCCGACGGCAGCTGACCGGAATGGTTGACGGACAAAGGTCCTGCCGTGTACTTCAGCGTGGCCAAAGCCCCAAGGGGAATCATCGGCTGAGCCGTCGAATTTTGCGTGGCAGTGGAGCGGATATAGAGCATCGACAACGCCGACGGATCGTTCTGAAACTTCGGATCCAACTCAACAATGACCTGATACTGGTTGTTCGGCGTGTTGATCGTCGAAACCTGTCGAGTCGCGTACGAGTTCCAAAAGGCTTCCTCGAGTTGGCGTTGAGAAATGCCCTGGGCTGTCACACCGAGCGCCGAAGCGCGGTCACGGTCCATCACCACTTTCAACTGTGGATTTTTGAGCTGGAGATCGCTGCCGACGTCGCGGAAATCCGGCAGCGCGCGCAAGCGCTCTTCGAACAATGCCGCGTTCTGATAGAGCTCGGGAGCGTTGGAACTCTGCAAAGTATATTGATACAAGCTCCGGCTCAGCCGGCCACCGACGCGGATCACCGGAGGGTTTTGCAGAGACACTCGAATACCCGGAACACGCGTCAGCTTGGGTCGCAGGTCGCGAATCAGCTCGTCCGCGCTGAGCGATCGACAAGATTTTATTCCAAAGGACGCGGAACAAACGAGCGGCCGTTCCGAGCGCGATTTGAGCTTCATAAAGATGCGGCCCGTGTTGCCAGTTAATCCCACACCGCCGACCCCGACGCTGGAGTAAAATGACTCGACGTTCGGGTCTTTAAGGACGATTGCAGCCAGCTGCTGCTGATTGCGCACCATCTGTTCAAAGGAAACACCTTGCGCGCCTTCGGTGTTAATCAGCATCTGGCCGGTATCTTCACTCGGAATGAAGCCTTTGGGGACTAAACCGAACATATGAACGGTGGCGGCGAGGATAACGAGCGATGCCACCATCGTGGTTACGTGATGCCGCATTACCCACGCCAGAGAAACTTCGTAGCCTTTGTTCATGAGATCCAAGCCGCGCCCGAGAAATTGATATAACCAACCGTGTTTCTCTTCCGAGGGTGGCCGCAAATAGCGACTGCAGAGCATGGGCGTAAGACTGAGCGAGATAAAACCCGACACAAGAATGGCGACGCAAATCGTCACGGCGAACTCACGTAAGAGCCGCCCGAGCATGCCACTCATGAACAGCACGGGAATGAACGCAGCGACCAGCGAGATGGTCATCGAAACGATGGTGAAGCCGATTTCCTGGGCGCCTTTGACCGCAGCCTCGTAGGGTTTTTCGCCCTCTTCCATGTGGCGCACGATGTTTTCCAAAACCACGATCGCGTCGTCGACGACGAATCCGACCGCCAGGGTCAATGCCATCAACGACAGGTTATCCAGGCTATAATCGAGCAGATACATGACGGCGAACGTGCCGACGATCGACATGGGCAGCGCCAAGCTCGGAATGATCGTCGCCGAGACGTTGCGCAGAAAGAGAAAAATCACCAGGATAACCAGGACGATCGTGCCGATAAGCGTCAATTGAACGTCGTGGACCGATTCGCGAATCGACTGGGTACGGTCGAAAAATACGTCGAGCTTGACCGACTGCGGTATTTGCGTGCGTAAGCCCGGAAGAATCTCTTTGATTGCGTTGACGACGTCAACCACATTGGCCCCTGGCTGGCGCTGAACGCCGAGAATCACCGCCTTCTTGTCTTTGAACCAGCTACCGACTTGATTGTTTTCGACCGAGTCGACCGCTCTGCCGATATCTTGGATCCGCACCGGGGCGCCGTTGCGGTAGGTGACGACAAGCGGCTGGAACGCCGCCCCATTGGTCAGCTGGCCCTCGGAAACGAGCGTATAGGCGCGCGTGGGCGCGTTCAGCGTCCCGACGGGGAGATCGACGTTGCCCCGCTGAATCGCCGCGACCACGTCGTCGAGACCGATTTGTCTGACTCCCATTTGATTCGGATCGAGCTGCACCCGAACGGCGTATTTTTGCGCGCCGTTCACGTCGACTTGCGCGACGCCGTTCACCATCGAAATACGCTGCGCCAAAATCGTCTCGGCAAACTCATCGACCGTCGACAAGGGCAGGGTATCCGAAGTCAATGCCAGCAGCAGGATCGAATTGTTCGCCGGGTTAACTTTGCGATAGGAAGGCGGCGTCGTCATGCTGGGCGGCAAGTCGCGCGCCGAGCGCGCGATCATCGACTGCACATCCTGCGCCGCGGCATCGATGTTGCGGCTGAGAATAAATTGTAGCGTGATCTGCGTGCGTCCGAGAGTGCTCTGCGAGCTCATCGAATCGAGGCCGGCGATGGTGGCAAAGTTTTTTTCTAAAGGAGTCGCGACGGAAGAAGCCATCGTCTCGGCGCTCGCTCCCGACAAATTGGCACTGACCGTAATCGTCGGAAAATCGACCGTCGGCAGATCGCTTACCGCAAGTGATTTATAACCGAGAATACCGAAAATAAGGATGCCGACCATGACGAGCGTGGTGGTGACAGGTCGACGAATAAAGAGCCCGGAAATGTTCATGATGCACTCCGCTCGTCGGCCTTGCTCTTGCCGCGCTCGCTGCGACCTTTTCGGCCCTCGCCGCGCGCTCCGTCTTTGGGGTTATCGCTGCTAGCGGTTTCTTTGATATCGACGCGGGAACCGGGACCGAGTAGGAATTGTCCTTCGCGCACAACCGTTTCGCCTGGTGCCAATCCTTTGGTGATTACCGACTCGCCGGCTTGAGCCTGGCCAACGATGACGGGTCTGATCTCGATTCGCTTGTCCTCCTTTACCACGAAAACCTGTTGGCCGTCGGGACCGACTTGAATGGCGTCCGATGGAACCACGACGGCATTTCCCTGGGTCGAAAGCGTCAACGCGACATTGATGAACTGACCCGGCCAGAGCCGCAATTCTAGGTTTTTGAATTCGGCCTTAAGTTTGATGGTGCCGGTCGTGCGATCGACCGTGTTATCGACAAACGCCAAAACACCTTGCTCTGATCGGTCTTGATCGGATGGAAATTTCGCGTCGACGGTCAGCTTGCCGTCGGCCATGCGCCGTTTAATATCCGCCAAGTATTGTTCCGGTACGTTGAAGGTGACAAAGATCGGAACCAATTGGTTGATGACCAACAGCGGCGCGGCGTCATTGGACCGAATTAGATTCCCTTCATTGACCAGCAGCGTGCCGACCCGCCCGTTCACCGGCGAGTAAATGTAGCAATAGCTGAGCTGAACCTTGGCGTTATCCACCGAGGCTTTGTCGGCTGCCACGACCGCCTCGGCGGCATCGGCGTTGGTCTTGATCTGATCGTATTGCTCCCTCGATACGTATTGCTTGGCGACCAATTCTGCGTAACGCTTGACCTGCTCGCGCGAATTATTTAACTGCGCCGTATCACGCGCCAAGTTCGCTTCAGCCTGTTTCAACGCCGCTTCCAGCGGACGAGGATCGATGGTGAAGAGCAGTTGCCCTTTTTTAACGTCCTGCCCTTCTTTGAAGTGCGCTTCGTTGATCACGCCGGTAACTTGACTCTTGATCGAAACGGTTGAATAGGGCTCGACATTGCCAACGGCTTGGATTTGCACCGGGACGTTTTTCTGCACTGCGGTTGCTACGGTGACCGGCACAGCTTCGCCGCCGCGCGACCGACCCGTCTCGCCGCGCCCTTGCGTTTGACCGCCGCCAGTTTGTCCCTGACTGTTGCCCGGTTCACCAGATTTGGTTTGCGCATTTTCTTGGGGTTTGTTGAGGGACCAAGAAGAGTACTGCTGGAAGCCGGCAAAGCCGCCCACCACGATGAGGAATCCAATGATCCAGAACGAACGTCTCATATTCGGACCTCTTTAGACCCTTTCCGGTAACCTCTTTACAGTCATTTAATGGATCCCGGCTTTAACACGCCAACGCGGGTATCACCCATAGCCCGCGCCAATTGAGCATCTGCGATCTTGTAGTCATAAATTGTCCGTATATAGGTCGTTTGTGCGTCCGTGTAAATGCTTTCGGCATCTGTCACTTCGATGATCGAGCCTACACCCACTTCGTAACGCCCCCGAGCCAGATCGACGTTTTCCTTCGCCGCTTTGGCCGCCGATTCGGTGGCGTTGATGCGCTCCTGGGTTTCCACGACCCTAAGGTAACTCTGCTCCACCTCCAGCGCAATCTGCTGCCTGCGGTCCTCTTCCTGGGCCTTGATGTTGTAATAATTATGCAAAGTCTCCTCGACGCGATTCGTCGTGCGGAAACCGTCAAAGATCGGAATGACTAAACTCAGTTGCACCTGCCAGACCGGTTTCAAAGGGAAGGTTTCGGGAAAGGCTGTATCGCCACTCTTGTGCGTCCGTCCATAAAACGAGTCGAAGATGATATCGGGCAAATGACCCCGTCGCGCTACCGCGATGAGCTGATCGGCAGCGCGTTTTAGCGCGTCAAAACTTTTGAGCTCCGTACGCGTGTCGAAGGCGACATCCCGCGCGCCGGCTAAATTCATCGAAAACGTGATTTCGGGCGAATCTTCCGCGACCGGCTGCTCCGGCAGGCGCGGCGAGCCCATCGCGTTACGCAGCGTCACCCATGCGATCTTGACGGCATTTTCCGCCGCGATCAAATCGGCCTGCGCTGTATAAAGGTTGGCCTCAGCGCGGGCGACGTCGATTCTTGCGCGCGTGCCTACTTGGTAAAACCCTTGAGCTTGCTTTACCAAAAGATCGCGGTTGCGCACGGTATCCTTGCGCACGTTTACAATGGCCTGCGCCCCCAAGTAAACGTAGTAAGCTTGTTTAATCGCGAGAATGATGTCTTGGTTAGTCGTCTCGTAATCCTGCTTCGTTGCGTCCAAGGTTTCCCGCGCTGCCTGGACATTACCTTCACGCTTGCCGAAATTGTAAAGCGTAAAATTAAAATTTAGTTGGCTGCTGTAAGCATCAGCGGCGAAGGGATTGACAACACCGGTCGAGCCGGCGGTGCCGGTACGATAGAAACTGGTGGAGGAAATCGTCGGGTAGTAGGCTCCCATTTGCTGGCCAAGGATCGCCGCTTGAGAGCCGATTCTCTCGCCGGCCGCTTTGATCCGCGGATGATTGTCGAGTCCGATGCGCACCGCGTCTTCGATGGTCAGCAGCTTACCCGTCGGCGACGGTGAAGTCGGACTCGAAGCCGGTGCTTGGACTTGCATCTGAATTTCCGCCGCCAACACCGGGGTCGCAAAACCCAGCCAGCATCCCAGGATACTAGCAGTCAAGCGCGACCGGTGACTAACGTTTCGGGTCATATAGTTCCTCTAGGGTCATATGGTTCCTCCGTGATCGGCGACGGCAAAATATATTGTTTTTGCTGATTGAAAGCAAAGCCCAGGAAATTCCTAATTTGCGGCTTTCAAATGTGTAGAAGAATTGTGCTGTGAATGAGCTGTCTTAGGATAGGAGTGCAATGATTCGTAGCAGCCCGTCCTTCCCTCGTTTACTTTTTCCAGATGAAATGGCTTGGCGTTGGGTCAGTAAGGAGTCTCTTCGCTGAAGGGATAAGCCAGATCAACGAATTTTTTGTCCAACCCACGCGTGGGACGCCCAATAACATCAGCGAGAACGATAAAACAGCAACGTTCTTCATCATTCACCGTCCAATTAAACCTGACGTGGAACACTGAGAGAAGCTAGCGGTTGGCGCGGATTGCGTCGAGCTGGCGGCGGGCGTCGCCAAAGTCGGGATTGATCTTCAGAGCCGCGGCGAATTCTTTTTCCGCTTCGTCGCGGCGCCCGGTATCGGCAAGGGCACGACCCAATTCATAATGCGCGACGTCATCATCCGGACAGATCACCAAGCCGTCGCGATAGAGCGAGATTACCTGATCCCGATCGGTCGAAAGTTGCGCCTTATCAAAATAGTCGCGAAAGGCGCGCCTGCAATCCTGTTGCTTTTGATCCTGAACTTGCTGCCCAGCGGCGAGCGATTCCAACTCTTTGCGCTGGCGGACGATCTCCGCTTCTTGCTGGCGGAGCTGCTCTGCTTGGCGTTCAAGAACTTCCGAATTGCAAGCCGACAACGACGTAATCAGGGCGAAAACGATAACGAGAACAATAGCATTGGAGATATGGGTCATCACGAATACCGGATAGCCACTTACGATTTTATATCCGCCAGCCCAAGAAAAATTTTTTCCGCCTTGATCGGCAAGTCTTTGATGCGCACACCGACGGCGTCGTAGATTGCGTTGGCGATCGCCGGCGCCACCGGAATCAGCGCGCTTTCGCCGATGCCTTTGGCGCCGAACGGACCGTTGCGATCCGGCGTTTCGACGCAGATCGGATCAATCACTGCCGGCATATCGCCTAACGACGGCAGGACGTAATCGACGAGGTTGGGATTGATCAATTGCCCGTTGTCGTAGGCGATCTCTTCAAACATCGCCTGGCCCATACCGGTAATCGCCGCGCCCGATAGCTGCTGGCGGCAACCGAGTGGATTGAGCGCTTTGCCAACATCGACCGCAGTGGCGTACTTGATCAGTTTAAACTTGCCGGTGTCGACGTCAACTTCAACTTCGGCAGCACCGGCAGCGAGAAACCAAAACGCCGAAGTACTTTTCTCGCCAAATTCATCCTTGGTAGAAGTCTTCACCTGCCCTTCGCCGACCAGCGTGCCGCCCTGCATGCCAAACCGCTTGAACATCACTTCGGCGAAATCGAGCTGAGTTTCGGGGAGACGAATATTTCCGTCTGCAAAAGCGACTCTGTCTTCGGGCACGTGGTATTCTGTGACAACGATCTGTTTGAGCTGGCGCAAAATATCCTGCGCCGCCAACTGCACGGCTTTGCCCATATGGAAAGTCGAGCGGCTCGATGAAGTCGTCAGATCGTAGGGCACCACATCGGTGTCGACACCGAGAACTTGAATCGTTTGCAACGGGATACCTAGCTCCTTGCCGGCGATCTGCGCCAGTACCGTTTCCGAACCCTGCCCCATCTCTACGGTTCCGGCATATATGGATAGGCTCGCGTCCTCGTTGAGCTTCACCACCGCGCACGAGATCGACGGCGTGATCGTCGCTTTGATCATGCAGGCCAAGCCCTTGCCGCGCCGAAGGCTTGTTCCAGTTGAACCTTGAACGTTTGAACCTTTGAACGATTTGTTTTCCCAACCGATCGACTTGGCGACTTCGTCCAAGCATTCTTTAAGCCCGACCGCGTGCAGCGTCTCATCCGTAACGAATTTATCACCCTCGTTGTAGCCATTCTGCTTGCGCAGATCGAGCGGATCCATCTTGAGCGCCGCAGCAATAATGTCCATCTGCGATTCCACCGCCCACGCGGATTGGGAAACACCGAAGCCGCGAAATGCACCCGCCGGCGGTTTGTTGGTGTAAACGGAATAGGAATCTATTTTCAAATTGGGAATCCGATACGGCCCCGCCGCCGTGTAGCCCGACTTCTTCGCCACCCGCGGCCCGATCTCCGCGTAGGCGCCGGTGTCGAGATGAATCTCGCATTCGCGCGCGATCAATGTACCGTCTTTCTTGACGCCGGTTTTCATGCGAATCACCGCGGCGTGCTTGGTGATCGTGTAAAAGACTTCTTCGCGTGACAGCACGACACGCACGGGTCTTCCCGCTTTTTGCGCTAGCGCCACCGTGATCGGTTCGACTTTCGGATAAACCTTGCCGCCATAGCCGCCGCCGAGATAGGGCACGATGACGCGCACTTTAGAAACCGGCACTTTGAAAATATTGGCAAGCTGCGTGCGCACGACGAAGGGATTCTGCGTCGTTGCCCAGACCGTGATCCGCCCGCGCGGCTCCACGGCAGCAATACAAGCGTGGGTTTCTAAGAAGCTATGCTGGGTTGCCGGCAGCGTAAACGTGTCCTCGAAAATCTGATCCGCTTCGGCAAAACCTCTGTCGATATCGCCGCGGTTGAGTTTGAAGTGCGTGCAGATATTGGTGCCGTCGATTGGCTTGAGCTCGGCCAGATCGGCAAAGCCGGATTCCGGTATTCGCACTTTCTCGTGCACCAGCGTGGGGTCTTGCTTGATCGCGTCCTGAACGTTGAGCACCGCGGGCAGCTCTTCGTAATCGACTTCGATCAGCTTTAGCGCTTCCTCCGCCGCGTCCACAGTCAAGGCCGCGACAGCCGCCACCGGATCGCCGACATGGCGAACCTTTTCGACCGCGACGATCGTCTGATCTCTGAACACCGGGCCGTAATAGGGTTCGATGCCTTCGTCGTGCAGAATATCGTCGCGCGTCAGCACCGCCACGACGCCGGCAACTTTTTGCGCCTTCGAAGCATCGATGCGTTTGATGCGCGCATGCGGGTAGGGGCTGCGAAGAATTTTGCCGTGGCACATCCCCGGCACGCTCATATCCGCCAGATACTGCGCCCGGCCGGTGACCTTGGTTTCGTAATCCAAGCGGCGAAAGGTTTTGCCGATATCGGCTGGTTCCATTGACTGTTTCCGTTTCTTTTCTTGGCGCAGTAAGTGAACTTGGTAAGGAGTGAAAAGTAAGGAGTAAGGTGTCCCTCACCTTCCCAACTCGCGTTACTCCTGACTATTTACTCCTGACTTCCGACTCACCACGTTCTTCACTGCCTCCATGATTTCCTGGTAACAACCACAGCGGCAAAAATTACCTGCCAGGTAATCGCGAATTTGCTCTTCCGAAGGCCGCGGGCATTCGTCGAGCAACGCTTTTGCCGTGAGAATAAAACCGGAGGTACAATAGCCGCACTGCAGCGCGCCGAACTCCATGAAGGCTTCCTGCACCGGATGGAGCTTGCCGTTAACGGTCAATCCTTCCACCGTCAAAACTTCGCGGCCGTCGGCGTCGACGGCCAAAAACGAGCAAGCGCTTACCGGTTTGCCATCCAGAAGTAGCGTGCAGGCGCCGCAGACTTGAATGTCGCAACCGAGCTTGGCGCCGGTCAAACCAAACGGTTCACGGACGAGGTCCAAGAGGGTCATCCGCGGCTCAACCTCAGCGCTCCGCTCCATACCGTTGACTCTAAGTGAAACTGTTTTCTTCATCCAACTATTGAATAGTCGCGGATCCGTTCCAAAGTCTGTTCCTCCAATACTCCATCACTCCAATACTCCAATTATCCACTTCCCACCGCTCGCTCAAATGCCTTGCCGACGGCCCGACGCACCAAAGTTCCGACGATCGCTCGCTTGTATGGCTCCGACCCGCGTAGGTCGGCGGTCGGATCGCACTCTTGCGCTGCGATCTTGCCCGCTTGAGCAGCCACATCGGGTGCAACAATTTTCCCGATTAGACTTTCTTCCGCCTTGCTCGCGCGCACCGGAGTCGCGCCGACGCAGCCAAGCACGATGCGCGCGGCTTGAATCGTTTCATCACCGGTATTTAATGTCAGGCGTACCGCGACACCAACGGAAGGCTTGTCGACTACGGAGCTGCTGGAAAAGCGCAGGTACTCGATACCGGACCGTGGTCGACACGGCGGCAACACCACCTGCGTGATGATTTCATCTTCAGCGAGGCTCGTCGTGTAAAAGTCGAGGAACAGCTGTTCGACGGCAATCGTTCGCGCTCCGTTCGGCCCAGCGATTCTCACTTTACCGTCAAGCGCAATAAAAATCTGCGACAGATCCGTCAGTGGCGACCTCTCTTTCGGCCTCGCAAAGAATTGGAAATTTCTCTTTGACCAGCGCCGAGGTTTCCAGCTCCCGATGCGTTACCAGCGCGCCGATGATCAAGCCTTCGGTAAGGTCGTACCGAACGCCTTTAAGTTCGGGAATTTTTTTGATGTTGATCAAAGCCTTGGGCTGATAAAGCCCCTGCTTCATGAGAATGGTGACATGAGCTCCGCCGGCAAAGACTTTGGCCTCGCCCGAATGCTGTTTAAGCAACGTACAGGCCTCAGCAATCGTCGTCGGTTCCAGATAATCGAAGTTTTTCAATCTCTCGATTTTCGTTTATTAAAAGTTCAACGATTTCCAGATCAGACGTTGAACCTTGAACGTTGAACTTTGAACTTCATAGATATGGAATGATGATCGCGTCCTTGTCGGCCTGAAAGCGTGTCGCCATCGCCCAATCGACTTGCATCGGATCGAAGGGGTCAATGTCGTCGTCCACGACGATGACTTGCTTCAGACCGATGCCCATTGAAAGCAACGCAAGAATCACATTGCGCCCCTCGTTCTCGGCGCGTTTCTTGATCGAAACCACGACATGATGACGAAACGTCCCGCCCGGCGTCATATTGACCCCGCGCACTTCGGGCACGATCTTCTTCACTTCGCGATAAACCACCGCGGCGTTGCCGTATTCGATCAAGGTGTGATTTTCCGTCACCGGCATACCGGTGAGCGCGGTCTGCCAGATCGGATTCTGGCGCATCGTGATCGCCGTTACTTTAAGCACCGGCGCTTGCTTGGCTTCGCTGTAGCAGCCGGGATACTCACCGTAGGGCCCGTCGGCAACGCGCTCGCCCGGAATCGTCACACCTTCGATGACGATTTCGGAGAACGCCGGAACTTCAACGTCGATAGTCTCGCACTTGGTTAATTTCACCGCCGCGCCGCGCAAGCCGCCGGCGACGTGAAACTCGTCGATGCCAAACGGCACTCTGGCTTGCGAGCCAACGACGATCGCCGGATCGACGCCGACGGCAGTCGCGACTTCTAACCCTTTTTTCTTTTCTTCCGCTTTCAGGATCATACGGCCCAAGTGATGATCGGCTGGCGCCCAGAGAGATAATCTATCCCGGCCGAGCACAAGCATCCGGTGAATCGACAAATTGCGAATGCCGGTGTCGGGATCTTTGCCGACCTGCACACCGATGGTGACGTACGGTCCGACATCTTTGTCGGCATGGGTGACGATGGGCAGCTTCGATAAATCAATCTGATCGCCAGTCCATTTGATTTCTTTGCATGGCGCGCTCGAAACGATCTCGGGCGCGATGCGCTTGTCTTCCAAGGTCAAATAGCGCTCAAGCATTTGCTCCTGCGGCACGCCGAGTCCGAGCGCGACTAGTTTTCGCGTCGCGAATAATCCGCCCAATACGCGCCAGCCCGGATAGCCTTTGACGTTCTCAAACAGCAACGCCGGCCCTTCGATGTCCGAAGTCTTGCGCATGCCGGCGGCGATCTCATACTTGACGTCGACGGCATCTTTGACGCGGAGAAGCTGCTTCTGACTCTCGAGATGGGTCAGAAATCCTCTGAGATCTTCAAACATGAGACATCCTCTGAAATTCAATTGGAGTGATGGAGTATCGGAGTAATGGGTTCCGGAGTTCCGAGCCGCAACTCCAGTACTCCATTACTCCAACACTCCAGTATCTTTATCAATCATCGCGCCGTCACTTCAACCGCAAAAGCGGTAAGACTTCCTCGATGAATCGGCGCACTTGCCCGCGCTGATCCGCGGCTGTGAAACGCAGCACCGGCGTGGTAATGCCCATATCGATCCATTCTTGAATTAAGCGAGCGCAGTCTTTCGCCGGCCCGTGTGCAAGCCACACTTTAATCAAGCTCTCCGGCGGATAGGTCGGTCCATAGTAGTGGTTGAAATATTCTTTCGACTGCGCATACGCAGTCCGTTTGTCGTCGTTAATGTTGACCATACCGTGAATAGCGACTTCAAAGTTGGATAAGTCCTTGCCGACCTCACTCGCGGTTTGCTCGATGACTTTTAATCGCTTGCCGAGCTCCTCCGCCGTCACCCCCATTGTGATGTAACCATCGGCAAGCATGCCAACGCGCCGCATCGCCTGATCGACAACTTTGTCACCGACTTGCTCGCGCTCCGGGCTCACAGCGATCCAGACTGGCGGCGGTTTTTGAATCGGTTTGGGCATGATGTTGTAGTTTTCCAGAGTGTAATATTTGCCGCGGTGTGAAAACTCGTTGTCGCCCCAAATCTTGCGCAACAGCTCGATGCCCTCTTTCATGCGCCCGACGCGTTCCTCACGTTTGACACCGAAGGCTCTGAGCTCGCCTTCGTGCGCACCGCCGATACACACGCCGAGAAGCGAACGACCCTTGGAAATCTGATCAAGCGACGCCCACTGAATCGCCAGCAAAACCGGATGGCGCACGGGAAAAGAAGCCATGCAGATCGTGCCCAGCCGCAGCTTTTTCGTGTGCGTCGCCACGGCAGCGAGCATCGTGATCGCTTCCAGGCGCGGTTTGTGAATGAGACTGTCGCCAAACCACACCGACTCGAAGACACCGGACTCTTCCGCCAGGACCGCGGTTTCGATCAGCTCATCGATGCTGGTCATGCCGAACAACGCGCCCCGATTGGGCAGACTGATACCCCATTTTACCGGCAGGTTTCGCATTGTTCCTCTTGAGCAGCACTGTTAAGAAAAGCCCTCCCGGCTGTCAAGCCAAATGGTTCTTGACAGGAATTGTCGAATCGAATCATATGGCGACGAGAAACAATCGCGCGAGGGGAGGAAATTTCCATGGCCAAAGATTTGCGCAGCTATTTGGATGAATTGTTGGAGAAACGGCCGCAAGATGTCGTCGTCGTCGATAAAGAGGTCGATCCAGTTTATGGAGCCAGCGGCATCGTCGAGAAATTCGAACGCGAGAACAAGTTTCCCCTAGTGTTTTTTAAAAACATCAAAGGCTCAAAGATTCCGCTCGTGATCAACCTCGGCGCCACTTACGAACGCCTGGCGCTTTCCTTGGGCTCGCCGTCAGTGCCACAGATGGTAAAAGACCTGGCGCATCGCGAACACCACCCGGTGCCGGTAAAAGAAATTGCCGCCAAAGACGCGCCGTGCAAAGAAGTGATCCTCAAAGGCAATGACGTCGATCTCGATCTTCTTCCCGTGCTCACCCACAACGAAGGGGATGCCGGCGCCTACATCAACGCCGCCGCGATGATGTGCAAAGAGCGCGGCACCGGTGCGGTGAACGTCGGCATCTACAGAAATCAGAAACAAGGCAAACGGCAACTCGGCTTGATGATCAACCCGGCCAATCACGGCAATTATGTCCGGGCCGAATATGAGGATCACAACGAAGCGATGGAAGTCGCCCTTTGCATCGGCCACCATCCGGCCTTGAACATGGCAGCGGTCAGCAAGCAGGCAGGCGTCGGATCGGAGCTGGAGATTGCCGGCGCCTTTCTCGGCGAGCCGCTCGAAGTCGTGAAGGCGGAGACGGTGCATCTCATGGTGCCGGCGCGCTGCGAGATCGTCATCGAAGGCATCGTACCCCCGAAAAAGCGCCACTACGAAGGCCCTTTTGGCGAATGGCCGCACTACTATTATAAGGAAGGTGACCAGCCGTTCATCGAAGTGACAGCGATCACCATGCGCAAAAATCCGATCTACCAAAGCATCCACAGCGCGCACTTCGAACATAACATCATCGGCGCCGCGCCCCGCCTCGGCAGCCTGCTCAAGCGCATTCAGGAAGTCGTGCCCAGCACCACCGGGGTCAACATGCCGATCTCCGGCGCCGCGCGCTCGCACTGCTATATTTCGGTCAAAAAGCGCGCCGAAGGCGATCCCAAACAAGCCGCTCTGGCGGCCTTTGTCACCGATCCAAATATCAAGCATGTGATCGTCGTTGACGAAGACGTGGACGTGTTCAATGAGACGCAGGTGCTCTGGGCGCTAGCCATGCGCTTTCAAGCGGACCGCGATCTGGTGATCATCCCGAATATTATCGGCTCACACTTAAACCCGACGGCTTATGGTTATAACCGCTTGGAGCGCGGCCCGATGGAAACCAAGCTGATCTTCGACGCGACCAAGCCGCTGCCGCCTTACGATTTTCCCAAAGAGGCGCAAGCGCCGGACGAAGTGCTCAATAAAATCGATCTCGCCCGAGACACGCGGCCGTACGAACCGGGCAAAGACGACCAGGCGATCACCGGCAAATACTGAGACGAAGCCGAGCTCACAAGCGAACGAGACATGCGGAGGAGAAACATGAACCGATTCATTCGGACGCCAATCTTATCTGTCGTTGTTCTCCTGGTTGCGCTGTCGCATTCCTTCGTCGCCGCGCAAATCCCGATGGAGAAGCTCCGCGTTGCTTACACGGTGATCGCGCCGACTCAATTGAACGCTTGGACGGCCAAGGATATGGGCTATTTCGCAAAGAACGGGCTCGACGCGGAGCTGGTGCTGCTCGTCGGCGCGCCGCTTGCCGTCACCGCGCTGGTGGCCGGAGAAACACCGATCGTGCACACCGGCGCTTCTGCGGTGATCACCAGCAATCTCGCCGGCTCCGGCACGGTGTTGATCGCCGGCTCGATTAATCGTTTCCCCTACGTGCTTTTCGTCACGGATCAAATCAAGAAAGTGGAAGACTTGAAAGGCAAGAAATTCGGCGTCAGCCGCATCGGCAGCGCCGACAACGCCGCCGCTGTCACCGTTCTGGACAAGCTCGGCGTCAAAGAGAGCGACGTGACCTATGTGCAAGCCGGCTCGATTCCGGCGCGCCTCGCGGCCATGCAGACCAACGCTCTGCAAGCGACTCTGCTGCAAGCTCCGGAAACTCTCAAGGCCAAAGAGATCGGCCTGCGCCCGTTACTCGACTTCACCAAGCTCGACGTCGAATGGCAGCAAAACGGCGTCGCAGTCACGCGCGACTA
>WNGI01001128.1_pt1 | contig 25928 bp, 19 predicted proteins | sample 5400621 | NCBI WGS metagenome assembly WNGI01 (sample SAMN13153374, study PRJNA577476) | soil metagenome | isolation source: 20 cm soil or saprolite under Garry oak tree replicate 1 | place: USA:California | collected 2016-06-15 | reverse complement strand
CAACGAACGAGCTGTATAGGACGACAGAAAAGGTCATCGCCCGCTGGGAAGATTCGCAGTACTCGATAAACCTTGTTCGTTCTAGATTCCTGAACTCTTTTGCGCTTGTCATGTTTTCGAAACGGCTGGATGGAGAGGCCGAGGCTGCGATTGCCAAATCTTTGAAGATGGAGGGGGCAAGAGGATCCGCAGAAGGAAATCGCCGCCAGAAAAAAGAGCGACGGACCCTGGAAGGTTTGAAGGGAAACGTTGATATCGGAAATCTTGGTTAGCATGCTGGACATGCCCTTTCAAATGAATTAGAGGGATATATCAAAATCCGCCGTAAAACTTTTGGCATGCAAGGAGGCCAAAAAGTGAGCGATCCACAACAACCAATCCCACAGCCGGACCCGATACCGCAGCCAGCGCCGGAACCCTCCCCCGAGCCCGCACCGCCTGCGCCCCAATCCGACTCCAACCTAAAAGACCCCGCGGTACACTAGAATCAAACAGCGCGGCTAGGTTCGGGCCAGCTGAACAGCGCTGGCATGCCGCCCCCGCCCGTCAATTGAGTTCTTTCGCTCACTTGCCGCCTGGGAGCGCTCGTTATAACGGTAAGTGTGTCGACGGCATTCCCTTTCCGACAGGGATGACCTGTTGCAAGACGGGCAACAGGAACGCCATATCTGATCCAGTTATCCGGCGCTTGCAATCCGCCCCCGAGGGGGATGCGTTGCAACCACCGACCCTTTTCCATCTTGAGTCCAACCGACAGTCACTTCCGCGCTCCACGCGATTGTGGCGGGAGGTTCTCATGGCCCTTAACACCACTACCAGCAGGATAGACGGGGTCATTGTCGTTTATCTCAGCGGCGCCATCTTCTTTGGCGAAGAGTCAACCTCTCTGCGAATTCTTGGGAAGGATTTGTTGAACAGATCCCGCCAAATCGTGCATGACCTCGGGGATATCACTCACATCGAGAGAACGTGGTGAACGAGGCCCGCCCTGAGCTTGCGAAAAAGAACTGGAAGAATGCGCTGCCAATCACAGTGCCCGCAAGAAACGTCGCGAGCATCAGTGTGAACGCGTATGTGGAACTGCTGATCGTGATCGCCAGCAGCCGCGTCCAAGCAATCTCGTATGCAAAAGCGGTGCTGCCTACGACGGCAAACAGAATAAGCAAAAAGGAAAATGTGGGTTGTTGCGGATCGGCAGCGGCGGAAGTCACTATTGAGGATGAGCCCTTTACGCCACGTTGGTTGCGAGGCTCTTTCGCGATCCGAAGGGCGACCAGACCGGCAAGGATATTAAGAACCACTCCGGAGCCAATGGTCATACGCAAGCCCAATGCGGGAAGCAGGACAAATCCGGAGATCAAAGTCCCGGCAACCGCGCCCAGCGTATTAACCCAATAGAGCTGACTGACTCGCATACCCAGTTCGGCAGAATTCCGGGTGATGCCGCGAACGAGGATGGGAAGTGTGCCCCCCATCAAAAAGGTCGGAATGAACAGCACAACGGTTGCGCCGAAGAATCTCAGCGCGAGCAGAGCCGGCTGCAGCCCACTAACACTCGGATATGCCGCTACGTAGAGCGAACGCACGCCAGCAAGCCCTGCGAGCGAGAATGCTCCTGTCGCAGCGACCATAAACTCGATCCACGCATACAGGGCGAGAGATTCGGCGCGTTGTTCGTTCCAGTGACCAATATAGACACTGCCAGTGGCAAGGCCAGCCATAAAGACGGCGAGAACGGTTGCGATCGCATAAACAGTATGTCCGAAAATCAGCCCCAGGGCCTTGCTCCAAGCCACTTGGTAGATGAGACCCGCTGCGCCCGAGAAAAAGAAACAGGCCAGAATGGGAAGGAGTCTCTCGCGTGGAAGCGATTTTGTTCTCATTGTCGATAGCTAGCTACGTATTCTAAGCGCGCCAATAATAACGTATAGGATAGGCGCGAGTGGCGATGTCAATGAATCCTGGAGGGCATAGAAAAGTATTCTCTTCTGACTGATCCGACTAGCTCTGCCGCAAGCGTAAATCGATGCCCATTCGGGAGGCTAGATGATGCCAAGCTCGGCAGACCGTGTGATTCACTGGACGCGCTAACCGGACCCGCTGGCTCCTCAGGAGTCCCGTTGCGGGAAATGTCAAATCGAGGCCACTGCAGTGACAGAATGGCAGTTTGCTGGAACTTAGTGATTCTTAACAGCGCTGACAGCCCGTCATTGGTATTCTAAGGAATCCTTTGCCGCGATTTATTGGACCCTAATCGGACCCCCATTTTTTCAAGTCACGTTCTCGGTAAATGCATATCCCGTTTCGCACTGTCAATGCAGCGCAATCATTTCCGACAACGCGCTTACCGTACAAGTGGATTTTTCAAGTTTCCGATTATGCGAACTAACCAGACTTAACATGGGATCACTTTTCCTTGGGTTGCGTTTGTCGTGATAACTTGCCCTTCGGTCGTGTGCATTACTTGTCATCGGAGGAAAAGCACGCCATGCGATAGCGAAACTTGATAGGAAAGCCCGCGGGCTCTCCTCGTGTCACCTTGAATTTCCATGTCCGCACGGTCGCCAGTGCCGCCTCGTCGATCGCAGGGTCGACTGACTTTATCACTCGCCCTGCAGCCACTTCGCCGCTGGGCGCCACAGTGATGAATAGCTCCAAGTCCCCCTCAACTCCTGCTTCCCTAGCTTTCTCCGGATAAGGCGGCATGGGCACATGTATGTCGGCCACAATTTTCAACTCGCCTGGATGCTCCGTTTGCATCGGGAGTTTCAGGCCGTAGGAAACTTCGGGGTGCGCGCCTTTCTTCCCCGGCGGACATGGTTTGGGCTCAAGGCTATAAGTCACCTCCAACTCCGTTGTTACGGGCGAATCCCGGGGCGGTTGGAACTGATACTTCTTTGCAGCGTCCACAGACGATCCAAACAGTTCGGGAGGCCCGCTCAGGGCCTTAGCACTGGTAACCCTCCCTTTCCTCCCCACTACAATCCTTACGACCACAGTTCCCTCAATTTGCTTCTTCGAAGCCTCTGGCGGATAAATGGGATAAGCGCTCTTAGTCACTTTGAGGCTGGAACTCCGTTCGGCAACCTGAGTTTGTTTTTCAAATTCTTTAATCAGGCGCTCGCACACGCTGTCAAACCCAGTAAGCAAACCGCCCCACCGCTCGGACGTGTTCCAAAGATTTTTCCCCGTTTGCGCTTCGATCACCGTCAGAAACGCATACCGAACAGGAGCCTGCTTGTTGTAATTAGGAACCCGGTCCTCCTCTATGCGTCCCTCAGAATCAAGAGTTCCAGTCTGCCCTCCTGACAGGATCAGATTTCCTCCCCGCGACGGCTCGGTCGAAAGCAAGATGAGTAGGTCGGCCTTTTTCAGGTCTTGTACGATTTGAAATCGCCCCCACCGGCTCAGTTCAGCCGAAGCCTTCTTTCCAACCGCGTCATCGCCAGACTTGTCTTCGAAATAGATGGTCTTTGCCGACACAATCGCCTGGGGATTGGCAATCTCTTTTTGGGCAAGCGCAGAACTCGCCGCGAGTAGGTTGCCAACCAAGCAGATGGACAGAAAACGAGCTGAAGATCGCATTTCAACCGCCGACACATCTAACGAGAGCGTACACCCCGGTTACGTTTGTCTCAATCCCAAACCGTACTCTGGTATTGAGTCGGCTATAACGAATCGAAATGGACTCAGCACCCTGATCACCGCGTTTACCGGCAAGGGACAGCAACTCACAGGAACCCTCCGGTGTCTAAGCTTGCAAGGTGTCGGACTTGTAGCGTTCTAATGCAGGCTGAGCGAGAATAGCTTGCTCTGGAGGGCGCCCGTGTTGCGCAAATCGTTCGGTTTTTTCTGTGTTGGCGCAATCCTTTGTGCCGGCTGCGGTTACAAATACATGAAGACGCCTCCTGGCGATATCTCGGCACAGAGGGAAGACTACCTTTATCTGCCTCGAGACAGTGCGCGCCTCCGAAGCAGCGAGTTTGGAGGCTCTGGCGCAGTCCTTGCCGCGCCGCGTTTCGTGGCCGTGCGGCACAAGCTGGAAATCGTGGAGCCCAGCTCTGGGCTGCCAAAATCGATCGAGGCGGTGGTCGCGTTTTGCGGGACCCTTCAGTGCGAGGTGCTCTCTTCGAGCATCACGAATGAAACGGTGGTATTGTCCCCGTCGGGAAACATCGCCGCTCGCGTCGCGCCGCCAGACCTGAACAGATTCCTCGACTTCGTTGGGAAACAAGGAAAAGCTGCAAATCCAGGAGAAACTCGCGGAAGCTCAGGCGGAGCTCGACAGCGAAGCCACGCAGCGCAAGGTCCTCGCCAACGAAACCGAAAAGGTGTATGTCGAAATCGCCTTTCACGCCGAACAGCGGACGATTAGCCGCAGCTCCTTCGCGTCCGTCGGCGAAGCGCTGCGGGATTTCGGCTCCGTCCTTGGCGACAGCCTCGCCGCTCTGATTACCGCCGTCGCGGCCATCATTCCCTGGTTGATCGTGATCATTCCCGGGTTATGGTTCTTGATCAAAGCCGTTCGCCGGTTCCGGGAGCGTCGGCGTGCCGCGAAGGCAGCCACACCAGCCGCGTAGTCTATCGGGGATCTTCGATTTCTGCCGCTTAAGCAATGAATGCTGGTAAACGCTAATCGTCCATTTGAAGTCCTGGAACTTGACTTGTCCGGTTTCACTAACCGGGACTTGACCGCCCAAATCGTCAAGGCCTCGGTATTTTGTGTAGAGTACTTAGTGATATGGCTACACCGTCTCTGGCCAAATGGTTCGCCGGTCTCACGATTTTCTTTGGCTTGCCTCTCTATTTCACAAAACTCATTCGGGAGACGCGGATTGCGGAAGGATTCCCTTTTGTATTCATTTACACCTGGGGGCTCGTCGCAGTTGTTGCTCTCCCCGTGTCTCTGCTGGCGCAACTCTATTTCCTCGTCCGGTCCCTGAGGAGAGGTTCTGAGGCGAGTGAACGGAGATTGCTCTTTTTCAGCTCATTCGCATTTTGCTTTGGCCTCATCGCGGAATGCATTTTCGTTCTGGCGCGCCGCTGAAGGCAGGCCATGGCATCGAGCGGATGGAATCGGGCCGTAAGTCCCGCGGTTACCGGAGAAGTTGGTCCCGGTACCCAAGTTACCGGTAAGGCGTTGGATGCAGTCCTAGGCTAGCATGTTGAAATTGGAGGGCAAGAAAACCGGAAACTCTAGTCATCTTCTTTAGGTTCCTTGCGTGGAGGAACGGAGGTCTTGTCACCTCGCTTAACCAACGGAATAGAACCGTTCGGCAAACCCAGAACGAGGGTGTTCCCGCCGGAATCCGCGAAAGCTTGCAACGCCCGAAGCTGGAGCAGGTTGGGATTGTCATCCATCATTCTGGCAGCATTAGCCAAACTGCGAAGCGCCGCCGTCTCACCGCGGGCCTTTTCGAGAGCTGCTTGTCCGTCTTTTTGAGCTTTCACAACTTGCGCGAAGGCCTTCTTCATCTCACCCGGAAACATGATGTCCTTGATGTCCGCCGAAATGAGTTTTAACCCAAATTCTGTTGCCTTGCCTGATGTCAGTTCCGTCAGTTTGGAACTAAATCCGGCGCGATTCTCAATAAGAGTGTCAATCTTCTCTTTGCCCACGATCTCCCTGACGGCCATCTGGAGTTCTTGTTGACGGCAACATTTGGATCAGCAACCTGGAATTCGGCTGCAAGACTAACTTTCAAGGTTACGCCGTCAGCGCTGAGTACATCCTGTCCCTGAATAGTTACAAACTGCGGACGAATATCGACGGGGACTATTGAGGAAAAAGTTGAGAGAATCCATATTGCCCCGCGTTCAACGTTGCAGCGTAACGACCCTTGGTATACTTCAAGCCTTTTTGATACTCATAGACAATCACTTGTTTAATGGGGACAACCTTGACCGCTACCAATAGAAAACCCGATTTGCCCGAAGGCCGGTCCCACCTAGCAGTTTATGCGGTGACCTTTTCACAGTCTGGAATCGAACCAGTTATCGGCGGGTGATAGCAGAACGAGATTGCGATTCAATCCGGTTGCGTACCCTACCGATAAATATCTTTATACCAGTTATTTCAAGATATTGTTGAAAGTTCCGGCTGCAAGAGGAGACCGTAAGATGCGGTGAGTCCGGTTCTGGGAAAATCTCAAATCGAGGCCACTTCAGTGACAGTGAGCGATTCATAAGTACTTGCAACGACTTACAAGAGCACGGACGGCATCCTAAGTCATTGCAAGACAGTCTTAGACATCGTTATTGTGTACCACGGTGTGTAGCACGCTTTTCTGGCAATCTCGCAAAACTCATCGATTGGTTGCGGGGGCCTGCGACGTACTCAAAACAAATTCCTTCAATTCCGTTCAGAGTGGCCATAGTTCGACCCTTGGCGGCTTGAAGGATGCGCGTTTTGGGATGGTTGGTTCGATTCACCATCACTCGCTCAGCCGCGCCTTCTCCGTGTAGTTGTTCGCCGTCAGGCGGTTTCCTTTGTCGCCACCGTAAGCGGTAGGGAGCTACACCCTGATTGGCGCGTGAGGGAAGAGTTTCGATTCAGGAGACGAAATCACCCACTCGGTTCGGATGGCACCGGCGACGATCGGCCACTCTGCCAAGCGAAGGAACGGAACGTCGCGGAAGCGCTCTATGCTCAATTTCCTAGCCGGTTCAGGATGCAAGAGACCTAACACCCTTGATCGGACATCATCCAATCCTATTAGCAGGACCGCAGAAACACTTTGACGCCGCGGGACAATTTGGGTTCCGGTCGCGCCCGGTCCAAAAAAAACAGACCGCCTCAAGGTCGTCGTCATGGTGACCGGACCGCCGGAACCTGCAAGCGGATGATGGGCCTGGGGAAACCTGTTTCAGGGCTTTTTCAACAGGGCGGCTCGATCTTCAGGATAAAAAACGCGTCGGAGTTGTGACTTCTGGCCGCAAGTACCGACGCACCAGGCTCACCCCACACAGGCTTGCCGAAAGGACACAATCAGTCTGGGGTTCGAGTCCCCACGGGCCTACCATCGTTTTCAATCACTTAGCAAAGAGTCCTCGAAAACTTCACCTGTAATTCTTCACCTGTAAAGTGGTGGGCAGCCTGTGTATGTGAAGTTTTGCACGCAGACACCTCGCACAAAACTTAACCGCAGAAATTCGAAGCATGAGGGAATGCGCTGACCGGAAAATGAGTGCTGATAGTACAAGAATCGTCCAGCCGAGACGCGGAAACCGCCGAAGTTGATTTTGGCGCGGGGAACTTTACCGATTTGGCGACAAATCAGAGTTGACGGCAACTAATCCCTCTCCAGCATAAACACAACGTACGCTACAAGCAGGTAGGACGCTGCCCAAGCCGGGACAAACAATCTCCATCTGCCCTTACCAAACGCACTGAGAAATACGCTTACCACAAGAGCCCAGAAGGAAATACGACCAACGAACCTCCAAACTCCCGGCGCTGGCATCATGCCGCGCGGACTACCTCCGTTGTGAAACCAAGAGAAGAAAAAGACTAATTCTAATAGTGACGAACAAATGGCGATAATCAATGCTGCTTTGCCGCAGTAATCTCTCCATTTCGGAATCTGTGTTTCAGCCGCATTGCGAATGGAGCGCGTCCAAGCAACCCAAAGAAGTGAACCTGGCAAAAGGAAAAGCAGCAATGCAACGATGAACACGGTGTGTACCTCTGTGAAGAGGAAGTATAGCGGTTCATGCTCTTCGTCAAGTCCCGATTAACGCAGCCGAGAATCGGACAAGTGAAATCGCCCAAGAACCACTTGTTCGGTTTGGCGACTTACCGCCCACTTGGGCAGCCCAGCCCTAAATTCTTTCCGATAAACTAGCGCTCAGGGGCACTATTGCTAAGTTCTTGGTGTCCAAGCGGCATGAGGGATTATCTCGCCCGCATGAAAGCTACCTGCTCATTTGTCTTGTTGTTATTGAGAATTTTAGCCGCACCTGTGGCCAGTGCTCAGAGCGCCTCAAGAGGCGTCGAGCCAAAACCAATTGAGACTACTGTCTGCGCGATTGTGCAGAATCCAAGCATCTTCAATAACAAGCTCGTCAAGGTCCGCGGCCACGTTTCGGTCACGTTTGAATACTCCGTGCTGGAAGATGAAGGTTGTACCGATGGCATCTGGTTTTCACTTGCTGATGGGTCTGGCCCTCCGGGGCTCGTTATTACAGCGAATGGCAACGGAAGACCCGGTGGGAAAAACTCAAAAGGAACACTCATTCCGCCCCTCTCGGTCAAATTAGTCCGCGATTCAACTTTCGAGAAATTTGAGCGCTATATGAGAATCAAGGCGGAAGCAAAACCCTGTATCGATGACCCTACCAAGCCTACCCCACTCGACTGCAGTGTCGACCGTGTGACTGCGACGTTTACAGGCCGAATTGATAGCGTCTCGAAAGAACTCCACGCCGCTCATCTGAAGCAATCTCCTAACGAAAAACACGACTTTAAGGGTTTTGGTCAGACCGGGCCATCTCTTCAAGCTGGACGAGTCTGTTCCGAAATGGCACGGTTTCTATTCGGTTCGCCGATTTCACGGTACTCAGGTGCGCATGGAATCAAAGAGCAGCGAGACAGCCGCGAAGGCCCTGGGCAACACCAAAGACGTCGCCGACCGCCATTACATCAAGCCCCTGACCGTTCTGCCGGACGTGCGAAAAGCCGTCAACGATGCGTTTTCGGGGCTTATCCAGGGCAAAACCTAGGGATTAAGCTTTGATTGTTGTGCAACAGGTGTGCAACGAAATTCACCGAGAAAACCCGTAAGTCCTTGAAAAGAATGGCGGGGACGACGAGACTCGAACTCGCGACCTCTGCCGTGACAGAGTGACAGTTTTCTGTAACTTAGTGATACTTAACGGTACTGACAGCCCGTCATTGGTATTCTAAGGGACTCTTTGCCACGACTTATTGGACCCTAATCGGACCCAGGTTTCACAATTGTTCTAATTATAAGACGGCTCCGCGCCGAAGTTGCGAGCGAGTTCGAGGGCCTGCTCTGTGCGCCCGCACGCCAAAGGGCACGACTTATCGGGACTTAGCCCGCGGCTCTCAGGGCTGGTGAAGGAATTTGGCGCCAGGTTCAGGCAACGACGATCGCACAAGTCTTACGCGACCTCATGGTTCGTAGACTACGCCGACAAATAAGATCGCGCCGGTTCTTGTGTCTCTCAACAGAACAGCAAAGGGGCGGTCAAATACAAGCGTTTTCTGCGGCAATGCCTTGTCCAGCGTATAGTACACGGTAGTCGCTGCTGCTGCGACAGTTCCTTCTTCATCCACTTCCAGGCGTGCCTTGTGCATTACCTCACCGAGAAAAAACTCTGGAGACCCGAGTGCCGAGAAGTCCGCGCCGGGATATTGGAACGCAATGCCCATCCCCATCCGTGTAAGAGACTTTTTGAGGTGGCTGCTAAAATCGATAGTGAAACGAGGCATGGAAAGATCGAGTTCACACGATTCCTTTGCGAGCAGCATCTCTTGCTCGGACGCTTCTGTCAGGATCTGGTCTGGGCTTGTGCCTCTGGCGGGGAGAAGCATGGAAAGTGCAATTGTTGAATCTTTGTAGGGGAGGACGGCGGCCTCGAATCTTTTTCCGCTCCGATATGAATCAGGCAATTCACAATTTCGCATCATCGGCACCACTTTTTCACGCCCATCCGCGAGGTAAAACGGTTTGGGTTGTGTTTGTTCCTTCTCGAATGGAATGCAAAATTTGCCTTTGAAATACACTGCGTTGGTCAGGACGGCAATTGCGCCTGCAATGGTGGCTGGCGTCACAATACTCGGAATCTTGCCCCTGGTTTTCTCGGATACCCATTTGTTGATAGCCACGGCGGAGGAAGGCTGGTTGAGATCGAGCGTCCGCGCTGTCGCAGCATAGATTTGCTGGCACAGACGCACAAAATCCGGTGCGATCGTCGAGCTGACGTCTACCCAGAGGGCATTTGCAATGGCGAGTTCCGCTTTACCTTGAGACTGGAGAGTCGTCATAAGCGCAGCTGTGGACTCGTTGACCGCTTCCTCGCTGGCATCGGCAGGCAAGGCTAGGACCCTGCGCATTGCCGCTTTGGTCTCTCCCGCTGCCCCGTTTTCGGTCATGGCCAGTGCCAGAAAAATGCTCAGAGGGGAGATGAAAACATTCTGTTTGAGATTTAGAGCGGATTCCTGTTGCAGCAGCGCCAGCCCAAACGACTGCAGAGAAAACTCCGCTCCATCTGTGAGAGAATTTGGGGAATGCGTTTCCAACGCTTTGACCTGTGGAACTTCTTTTCGCTTGAAATTCTCCCAGAACGGCATATTTCACCTCGGCACATCGAGATCAGGAAGGTAACACAACAGGCTTCCCTCGACGTGGGAACCAGCTAAATGGACCCAGTGCACTTACCGGACATCTCTAACGATGTCGGCTCTGGCGGCTCAGTGGGGCTAACGGATGTTACCAGTGGTTGTGATGGAGATGGCGGCAGGTGCGGCCGGATAGGGCGAACCTGCGACGGACCCTAGCAAACCCGTGGCAGGATTGATCATCAGAGCGGCCACTTGGCCGTTGGCGGAAGTCGTTACGTAGGCGAACCTGCCAGAAGGATCCACCGCAACAGAGGTTGGATTCTGGACTGTGAGCACGCCAGCCAAGAGGGTCAGTGAACCAGACGTAGGATCGATTTGAAAGGCCGTCGTGGTATCCGAGGCAGGGCTGGCGAGATAGAGAAAGCGGCCGCTTGGCTCGACGGCGAGACCGCGGGGAGTGGTGCCTGCAAAAACGGGGACGCCGACGAGGGACAGCGCGCCGTTCTGCGCATTGATGGCGTAAACAGAAATGTCATTGGAAAAATTATTTGCAACATAGAGAAAGCGGCCGGTGGGATCTGCAACCACCGCGTCAGGGGAAGTTCCGGCCAGGAAGGGCGCTCCCACGGATGTAAGAGATCCCGTGGCGGGGTCGATGGAGTAAGCGGAAACACTGCCAGACACACTATTCGTAACGTAGAGAAATTGGCCGGTAGGGTCGGCGGCGAGAGCCACAGGAGCCGATCCTGCGGGGGCATTGGGGCCGAACGACACCAGGGCTCCGGTGGAAGGGTTCAGCGAGTAGATGGAAATGTCATTTGAGCCGGGGTTGGCGACGTAGACGAACCTGCCAGAAGGCTCCGCAGTCACAGCGACGGTATTTGTTCCTGCGGGGACAGAGCCCACCGGAGTAAGAGCGCCTGTGGATCCGTCGATCTTCAAACTTGAAACCGTGTTGTCGCCATGGTTCGCGACATAAAGAAAGCTGCCCCCTGGGTCCGCGGAGATCGAGTTCGGGAGCGAGCCTGCTGGAACGGCGGCACCGAGAGACGTCAGCGCGCCTGAAGTTGAATCAATCGAGAAACCGGAGACACCGTTGTTGTCCGCGACCCAAGCAAACTTGGGTGTGTAGACGGCTGGGCTGGCGCCACCGCTGATGGAGATGGCACGAGTCCCGCCGCGCGCTCGCATACTTCCGGAAGGTGTGAGCACGCCGGAAGTGGAATTGATGACATAGAGCGATATGTCGTTGGAGAGTTCTGCCGTGACGTACAGGAATTTGCCGGTAGGATCGACAGCGAGCCAGGCGGGTTCCGTTCCCGTGGGAAACGGGGAACCCGGCACCTGCGTGAGTGCGCCTGTGGTGGAATTTATCGTGTAGGCGGAAACATCGTTGGAACCACCGTTTGAGACGAAGGCGAATTTCCCGGCCGGATCCATGGTGAAGTGAAAAGGCTGCATGCCTGTCGAGAAAGGGGAGCCTTGGGTTGGCGCCAGCGCGCCGGTAGTGGGATCGACGGTAAAAACCGAAACAGTGTTGGCATTCTGATTGATGACGTAGGCAAAGTGGTCCTGAGGATCAAGAGAGACCGATTCAGGCTGCGTTCCAGCCGGGAAAGGCGAGCCCGTAATCTGGGCGAGTGCACCGGTGGTGACGTCGATGCTGAAAGCGGCGACCGTATACCCACCAAAGTTCGCGACATAGGCAAACTTACCGGCGGGGTCCACGGTTATGAAATCAGGGACTCCGCCGGATGCAAAGGGCGAGCCGGGAACAGGAGTGAGTGCTCCTGTGGAGCGGTCGATGCTAAAAGCGGAGATGTTATCCGACCCGTTGTTCGAAACATAGACGAACGATGCGGAGGGATCCACGGTTACGCCGAAGGGCGACGAACCGGCGGCGAAGGGCGAGCCGGCCACGGGACTGAGAGAACCATTCGAGGGATTGATCATGAACGCAGAAACGTCGCTCGTGAGACCATTCGTGACATAGGCGAATTTTCCCGAGGGGTCGAGGCAGATGGAATCGGGGTGGCCGCTGCTGGTGTGAAGATAGCCGTTGGCACGCAACTGGCCGGTCGTCGCGTTTACCGCGTAGATCGAGATGGTGTTGTCATTCAGATTGGTGGCGTAGGCGAAGCGAGGCGCCGCCGCAGCTGGGCCGCCTACAATAATGATGTGCGTCGAACTGTTCACGGAGCCGTCGGGACTAGCCGCTGCAATCTTGGGCCGGCCCAGGGAATGAGCGGTGACGAGGCCGGAGGAATTAATGGTTGCAGCGTTGGTGCCAGAGGAACTCCAGTTTACGGACTTGGTGATATCCAAAGTGGTTCCGTCCTGCCAATGCCCGGTGGCCTTCAGTTGTTGCGTCGAGCCTGCGGATATAGATGGATTTGCTGGCGTTATCTCGATGGAAACGAGAGATGCCCCACCACAACCGTACACACCTATCTTGCTTAAGCAGCTCGTGTGGAAGTCCTTGCAGGCGCTGAGGACAGCGGCCGTTAGAACGGCGGCCATGAGCATTGCCGAAGACAAGCGCCTGGAACGATAAATTTGAAGCATGAGGACCTCCGCAGCCGCCAGAAAGCCTGAGCGACCTGTGCCACGCTAACTCGGCACAAAAAGAAGCACAAGCGACAGGGTGCGACATAACCTGGTTGTCGCTTCTTGTCGCCGTCTCTTTACGGTGAAAGGCAGCCCCGACCAGTGCTCGCGGAGTTCCACGAGCAACTTTGCGCTGAGGAGGAGTGGACGGCGTTAAGCTCGAAATTGTCGAGTGCGAGGCGGCGACGATTCGGCGTATGTTTGAGCTCCACAGCAAGGGCCAATCACTGAAGCGCATTGCCTGCCTCCTGAACACGGAAGGCGTGAGGTCCCCGCAGCCGCACAAAGGCCGGGTGAGTCAATCCTGGTGCGTCTCCTCCGTTCGGCATATCTTGAAGAATCGGCGATACAAAGGGCAGATCATCTGGAACACTAAGCGCAAGGTGCGTGTTCCGGGAACTGGCCGAAGAATCTATCGGCGCCGGCCAGAATCCGAGTGGATTGTGACTTCCGCGCCCCATTTGCAGATCGTGTCAGAAGAACTGTTCGCTGCAGCTGAGCGTCGATTCGAGACCACACAGAGACTTTGGGGCATCGGAAGCTCGGGCTTGGCACGCGGCCAGCAGAAGCAGGTCTACTTGTTCTCTGGATTGCTCCAGTGCGGAGAATGCGGTGGCAGCATCACACTGGTGGGTGGGAGAGCAAAAACCTCAAGGTCGGAGTACGGTTGCTCACTCCATGCCCAGCGAGGCGATAGCGTTTGCAAGAATAATCTCAGGGTCCAGCGCCAACAGATAGAGGAGCGTCTTCTGGCGGGATTACAGGACAAGGTGCTCCGCGAGGAGTTCATCGATTACGTGATTTGCGGGCTGGAAGAGGAGATTCGGCAGCGGCATGAAAAATTCGAGTCAGGGCTCAAGGCTCTCCGGGATGAGAAGCAGCAGATCGAGACGGAACTGAGGCGCTTAGTTGAAATGATCGCCGTGGGGAACACTTCATCCACCGTAATGGCTGCGATCACTGAGCGCGAGGCTCGGCTTCGGGAAATCATGAATCTGGTGATTGAGCCCGGTCCTGGGTCGCTCCAAGAAAAACTCGGGGAGTTGAGGAGATTTGCTGTTTCGCGGTTGACGCGCTTGCGCGAGCTGCTGGCGAACCCGACGGCGATTCATGAAGCAAGGGCACTCCTCGCGGAGCAAGTCGGAAAGTTCACACTTGAGCGCGCCGAGGAAAATGGAAAGGTCAGCTTTAAGGCCAACGGAAACATAGACTTCTTCGGGGAAGAGGCTCTTACACGCGTGGGTGGTGCCGGGGGCCAGAATTGAACCTAACAGCCTCTGCATCGACTTTCGGTTCGATGTAGCAGCATGAGCGATCATCTTTTTTGCCTATGTGGAGAGAAGGGAAACCAGGATGCCCAATATCATCCGAAGTTTCAGACGTGGGTTCGATTCCCATCGCCGCTCACTGATTGACTCAGTTGACCTTACACCGCTAAGTTACCTGAATTCGATTCAAATTTCGGCCGTTTTGGACGGCAGTCGGACGGGATGATTACGTTTGAAGAGTTGCCGGGAGGCAAGTCTCAACCATGGCGATTTGGGATCTGGCCAACAGTGTTGCTAGGAGTCCGCACACGGCCGCAAAGGACAACCACAATCCTGGAACCGCTCGGTTCCCGGTGGCGTGAATCAGATACGTGCTGAGCGCGGGCGTAAATCCACCAAAGACGGCCGTAGCGGTGCTATAGGCAAGCGCGAACCCCGAGGTGCGCACATCCACAGGCATGATCTCCGTCAAGTACACGACCATGGCGCCATTGTAGCTGCCGTAGATGAAAGAGAACCAGAGTTCGACGGTGAGCAATCTCGAAAAAGAGGGCGCACTCACCAACCACAACATAGCCGGATACGCAGTGATCAACATCAGGATGGTGAAGGCAAAGAGTAATGGCCGGCGTCCCACCCTGTCGGACAGTGTGCCCATTACAGGAAGCCAGAAGAGATTGGATGCCCCCACGCACAAGGTGACGATCAGACTCTCCGTGTTTCCAAGATGAAGCACGGAATTGCCGAACGTAGGCGTATAAGCAGTAATCATGTAAAAGGAGACCGTCGTCATGGTCACCATCAGCGTTCCGATTAGCACGATCATCCAATTGGCTATGAGAGAATGGAGAATTTCCGACGTACTCGGCCGGTGCTTGCGGGCGACGAACTCATCCGTTTCCTGGAGGGATCGTCGAAGCCTAAAGAGGAACGGAACGATCACGCAGCCGAGAAGCAACGGAACACGCCATCCCCATGCTGTCATTTTCTCCGGCGGGAGCCTGGCATTCAGCGCGACTCCAACCAGTGCTGCGAACATGACGGCTACTTGTTGGCTCCCTGATTGCCAGCTGACGTAGAAGCCCTTGTGGCCCGGTGTGGCGATCTCGGATAAGTAGACAGAGACGCCACCCAATTCCATGCCTGCCGAAAAACCCTGAAGCAGCCGGCCGATCAGCACAAAGAGTGGGGCCAACAAACCGATCGTGGCGTATCCTGGCATGCACGCGATGGAGAAGATTCCCACGGACATTAGGCCCAGCGTCAGAAGGAGGCCGGCGCGGCGTCCATGGCGATCGGTATACGCCCCGAGCACAATGGCTCCGAGGGGCCGCATCAGAAATCCCGCTCCAAACGTCATCAATGACAACATCAACGAGACAAATGGGTTGCCGCTCGGGAAGAACGCTCTGCCGATTGCAGCTGCGTAATAGCCAAAAACCATGAAGTCGTACATCTCCAGAAAATTTCCGCTGGAGACACGAATCACGGCCCCGATTTTCGAACTCCGATCAGTAAGCGCGATCATAGGGTCTCTTTATTCTCAGAAGTCGCCTCTTTCTCACTTCAAGACAGGATTGAAAGAAAGATGAAAGAGCTGATGCTCCTTCTCGCCCGCGAGGACCAGCGCCCATGAGCTCCCGTCGTTGGAGCAGGGCGAATTTGATCGTGCGACCGGCTAAGCTGCCCCTGCGTCTTAGTTTGCTTGTTCGAAGAGTTTCCCCAATGTTGGTGTTTTCTGCTTCATCTCATCGCGAATCTGCTCCGCGTTCTTCTGGAACTCGGCTTCTTTGCCCTTTTCGTAGTTGAATACGATGCCGACGGCCCCGATGGTTTTGCCGGACTGGTCTTGCATAACTAGCTCCACCTCGAAATGGTCGCCTTTCTTGTTGACCTCAAGATTGGGTTTGCCCGTCTCGATCACTCGCATATCGTCCTCGTCTGCCTTTTTGCCAATGCGCCCGATATTCGAAGCGATGATCACATTGTCGGTTTTGCCCGGCGGAGTGACGTGCATGGCCATGATCACCACATCCTTGTGCTTCGAGAGCGTTTCGTCCAAGAGTTTCTGGGCGTAGATTTTCTTGCCTTCCTGCGCCAAAGCAAATTGAGCAGAGGCGAATAGGATGGCAAAAGTTACCAGATAGAGAGTTTTCTTGTGGGCCGTCATTTTATTTTCCTCCGGATCAGATTTAGAGCTCAGATAAAGCGCTCTGATTGAACACAAAACTCACTCACCAGATGAATTTTAGGGCGAACTGCATCTGGCGCGAAGTGGTTGAGGTGGCGTTCAAAAGCCCTGCGTTGGCATTCACGGCCCCAGTCACCAAGAAAATTTGACGGTTCCCAGGTGGTGGCGGATTGAAGTTTGCATGGTTGGCGATATTGAAGATCTCCCATCGAAATTGCACGTTGAATGACTCGGAAATGCGATGAACCGGGTTATTTTTGAATAGGGAAACATCGAGGTCCTTGAGATCGGGCCCAATCACCGTATTACGGCCCGAATTGCCGAGCAAGCGTGGCGAGGTCGTGTTCGAAGGAAGGTCAGTTGCCGGAAACGTGAAACAGGCCGCATTGATATAATGCGGGCCATTGGCAGTCGATTTGAAGTTGCCGTTCACGGGATTGCATCCGGCCACCGTGTTCGGGAAAGCAAAAGACTCGGTGCTCGCGGCCTTGAGGCCCAGGGGATCGCCTCCGATAAGCGGAGTAAACGGCAGGCCACCGGCGTACATAAAGATCCCACCAACCTGCCAACCCGATGCCGCCCACTTCGGGACGCTGCTCCATGACTGGGGGCTCGGAATCATCCAAAGAGCGTTGATCGCCAGGATATTGCGCACGTCGAAATCGGAAAGCCCACGCCGCAATTTGGGGTCAAACGCGGGCGGGCTGGAAACGGAGTTGCCGAAGGTGTCGCCGGCAATTCCCGAAGAACTCGTGTCAATACTTTTCGAGAATGTATAAGAGGCCTGGATCTGGAAGCCGTGGCTCAGACGCTTGATGGCCTCCAAATTCAAACCATGGTAGGTCGAAGAAGTGGACCACATGACAGCGCTGATCTGGCCGGCAGTCGGATTGAGCCGTGTGCCAGTCTTGTTCACGGGCCACGCATAGCCTGCCGAGGTGAGCGTCGGCTGAACAAAGTTCACTTCATCGGCATGGAACGGCGAATGAACGCCATGGGAGCCGATATAGCCCACGGTCAACGTGAAATTTCGGAACAATTCACGTTGGACGTTTAAGGTCCATTGCTCCACGTAGTTGCGATGCGGAGCCGGTTCGACGTAGCCAAAGCGCAGGGCTCCCGGAAGAGTCGTCTGCAAAAACGAGCCCGTTGGAAACTTATCCTGCCCAGTTTTATTGACGGTGTCGTATGAAATGCCTCCCGCTAGCGCGAAGGGCGCAGAAAGTAGCGAAAGGAGTTCGAACTGATAGGGAAGCGGCAGCACATCGTAGATGCCAAAGGCCCCTCGTACGGATGTTCTGCCAGTTCTAAACGGATCCCAGGCGAAGCCGACACGCGGCTCGAAATTGCGCAAAGTCGGGTTGGAGAAATAGGGAGAGCCGATCTTTGGCGCGGTGTCAGTCAGATTAACCAGTGTCGTAAGTTGGTTAGCAGTTTCCGTCGGCACAGTGGCCATCTCGTATCGAAGTCCGAGATTCAGCGTGAAGTTGGATCTGAATTTGAAATCGTCTTGAACGTAAAGGCCAAATAGAGTCTGGCGGAGATCACGTGGGGTTCGAGTCGAGGGTCTCGCGGCATTGAAAGATGCCGGGTTGTCGGTCAGGAAATCAGTGACGCTGTTAAAAATGAATTGGCCGTTGGGATTGGCGCCCCTGCTAAACTGATTGGACTGAACACGCTCGACATTGAAACCGAACTTGAGCGAATGCTTGCTCCGCGTCCAGTAGAGATCGTCGTAGACCTGAAATGAATTGTAATGAAAGTCGAATTCGCCGAGTGCTCCGATGCCGCCCGGGAAATTCGTGCCTAAGCCGGTGACATTGATGAGGCCGACCGGCAGGATCGGCTTGCCAGTAGAGTCAGTGACGAATCCGAGTGAAGTGTCGGCCGCGGCGGGATTGATCGCGCCAAGCGTTGTAGGCGCGATCGAGACCGTGCGATTGAAGCCGAACCGCGCCGTGTTCAGCAATGCCGATGTGAAGATATGGGATTCCTCGAGTGCAACCGTGTGACGGCGCGACTGCGTACCGATGCTCTTCAGGTCAAACGTGTCAGGACTTGCAGTGCTGCCCTTGTCGAACAGGTAGGTCCCAAACAGGCTGTCCGACGCCGACAATTTATGATCGATCCTCGCCGTAGCAAAATCCTCGTTCGTGATCGTGTTGGCAACAAAAATGAAAGTGCAAGTGTCTAAGCCGTTTGCGCAATTCGCACGCGGATATAGGGCAAGGTACGGCTTAACGAGAGGACTCACAGTGATCATCGACCCGCTTGCCAGTTGGCCATTACGGGCGTTATCCGAGGGCGTGGAGATAAGGCTAGTAACGCCCAGCCCCTGCCGCAGACCTTCGTAATCTGCAAAGAAGAATGTATGGTCCTTGATAATCGGCCCCGCGGCAGAAGCGCCGAACTGATTGCGTTTAAATGAGGGAATCGTCGGCCCCTTGGCAGGATTGGAGTTGTCGAAGAAATTCCGCGCATCAAACACGCTGTTGCGCAGAAATTCGTACGCCGTGCCGTGAAAAGAGTTGGTTCCGGAGCGCGAAGCCGCGTTGATTACTCCACCGGAAGTCTTGCCATAATCGGCTGGGGCATTACTCGTCACCACGGAAAACTCCTGGACCGCATCCACGCCGAGAACGGCTCCCTGGATGCTGCCCGGGGCGCCGGAAGTCTGGTCGTTGATGCTGACGCCATCCAACCGGTAGTTATTCTGCTGAGGACGATTGCCGCCGATGGTGATGTCAACACCGAGGCCGCGATTCGCACGGTCGTTATTGATTGCAAGAGATTTTTGTGTGTGCACCTGCGCAACACCCGGTTCTAATTGAGCGAGGGAAGTCCAGTCGCGACCATTCAGGGGCAAATCCACGACGGTCCGTGAATCCACCACGTTTCCAACTGCGGACGAGGCCAGTTGAATGTCGGAAATCTGAGAACCCTCAACGGTCACTTTGTCGCTGGCCTGTCCAATTTTGAGGGTGACATTAATCTCGCGCCGTTCACCCACCGTAAGCACGACCTCGCTCACCAACGTGGAGGAAAATCCCGTCGCGGTGACCTGAATCTCATAACTTCCGGGCACAAGGTTTGGCGCTACATAGAGGCCATCGTCATTCGTCGGTACACTGCGCTCGACACTCGTGGCGATATTCTTGATGGACACATTGGCGCTTGAGACTGCTGCGCCGCTCGGGTCCGTCACAGTGCCGACAATGGTGCCACCGGCTTCCTGAGCGCAAAGATGAGGCGACGGCACAATCATAAGAACAACAATTAAGCCAATCATCGCGCAAAGGGCCCGGATCTCAATAGATGTTTTTTTGTGCCTCATTGAATTGGCCATCTCGATCTCCTTCAAGGCTGGTTTCCCGTTGTTTTCCTGTGATCGTCTCCAAACCGCAAAAACCTAATCGTGCATTCTCGTCGCTTTGGCCGCGTTACTGCTGCAGTTGATAAATCAAAACTTTTGCCGGGGCCTTCGTCTCACCGGGTGATACAGCAACATAAAAGCGAGCAAGACTCGGCACGAGAAGGCAGGTCTTCGCGCCGGGTTCGGTTTTTACCTTTGCCAGTAACTGATACTGGTCCGCGGACTTCTGTTGGAACACGGACGTAAATCCTTCGCCTCCCGGAACGTAGATGCGTCCCTTTTCGGCATCAAACGTGATGTCATCGGAGCGCTCAACCGCTGGAAGTTGCGCGACCACTTTTCCGGTATCCGAATCCATAACCAAGAGACTGCCAGGTTTGCGGCATACGATCAGCAACCGGTGATGCGGCTCGTCGTACGCCATCGGTGAATTGTCGGCCTGCGAGCCGATCGGCCAACGCGCGATTTCCTTCATGGCCTCGCGATCCACGACTGCAACTTCGTGCTTGTCTGTGATGTTGACAAAAAGCCGAGAACTGGAAGATTCCAATGCAAATGCTTCGACGTGGTTACTCTCAATTCGTAACTCGCTCACTTTCTTGTTTGTCTTCAGGTCGATAGCCACGAGGAATGAATAATCCAGAGGCACGTCTTTGCCGCCCGTCACGACATACAGTATCTGCGAAGGGGCGTCGAGCCTCATTGAGTCGGCGCCCGCCAATCCATCGACGTGATCCATAACTGCGTAGTCCGACCCGCGCAGAATCTGCAGCATGCCCTTGTCGCCGTCGGCCACGAGGATGTGGTCGCTTTCCGGCAGATAAACGATGCTGTGCGGCGTGCCGAAGCCAGTAATGCTCTTCAGCCTGCGGTTGGTTCGAAGATCGAAGACTTCCACGGTCTTGTGATCTTCACCGGCAAGGAAGAGACGGCTGCCCTTTTCATCCACGGCAAAGTGATCGAAGTCGCCGGTGAAGCCGGACAGAAGTATGGTGGCGTCAAGTTTCAAAGGCGATGGCACTTGAGCCCGCGAAGGCAATGCCACTAGCGCTGCGATCACTGTGACGGCGCACAGGATGCCCCTGAGAAAGTTCGCAGCTCGAGTTGCCGCTGCGAGTGGTTTGCTTCGATGCAAATTTGCCGTGGGCTCAAATCGTTTTTTCACGAAGTTCCCTTTCACTCTGCGAAAATCTCAAAGGAACGCGAGGTCCTCGAGTGCCAGTGAGGTCTAACGACCCGCTTTCGTATCTTGGATCCCTGAGTCCAGTTCGTGCTCGCACAACCCTATGGTGCCCGGCACTTTGCTCCAAACCCTCGAAGTATCACAATGCTCCATCCATTACATTCAAAACAATTGTTGATAACCCAGCTACCTGCTCAGGATGAAGGACTTACGAAGTGAGATAACTTCTATCTGCCATTCCAACTTTGACCGGTATCAGCCAGAGCGTTATACTCCAGCCGCTGCCAACCTTGGGAACGACAAAACAATCCGCCCTAACGCCAAAGCTTGTCCGCTTCGGCATATATGCAGTCGACCTGCGCACCAGTGAGCTCTGGAAGCAAGGCCGAAAGATCAAGCTTCAGGAGCAGCCTTGCCGCATTCTTGCCATTCTGCTCGAACAGCGCGGCGAGGTGGTTACTCGCGAAGAGCTCCGTAAGCGTCTTTGGTCGGACGACACTTTCGTAGATTTCGACCACAGCCTGAACACCGCCATCATGCGGTTACGCGAAGCACTGAGCGACTCCTCGGATAACCCGCGTTTCATCGAAACGTTGCCACGTCACGGCTACCGCTTCATCGCCCCGGTCGAGGAAATGGCTGTCACTGAGCAGGTAAAGAAAGAGAATGCAGGGTCAGCCTCCACTCTAGAGCTCTCCGCTGCCGTTCCCCAGTCCGGCCCGACCGAGATTTTCATTGCCGACAATATGGAGGCGGAGTCAAAAACCAGAGGGATTCGTTCTCGCCGCGCACTTGTCTTAGGCATTCTTATTGGTGTACTCGCGGTTGTTCTTCTGGGAATAGGCTGGCGCTTTTTGCGAGGTGGCGCGGTAGCCAATCTCTCACGCAATTCGATCAAGTCAATGGTTGTGTTGCCCTTCGAGAACTTGTCTGGCGATAAGGACCAGCAGTACTTTACCGACGGTATGACCGATGAGCTGATCGCTCATTTGGCCAAGATACGCTCTCTGCGGGTAATCTCGCGCACCTCTTCGATGGAATACAAGGGTACTCACAAGACGCTTTCCGAAATCGCCCGCAATTTGAATGTAGACGCCGTCGTCGAAGGCACCGTCTTGCGTTCCGGCGACCGCGTTCGCATCACTGCGGAGTTGGTCCAGGTTGCCACGGACCGTCACCTCTGGGCAGAAACGTACGAAAGCCCGCTCGGAGATGTCCTGGCGTTGCAAAGCCAGGTAGCCAGCGCTATCGTCAACGAAATCCGAATCAATCTGACTCCTGAAGAACAGCAGCGTCTTGCCAGCACTCGTCCCGTAAGTGCCGAGGGCTACGAGGATTATCTGAAGGGCAGATATTTCTGGAACAAGAGATCGGAAGAAGGGCTTACCAAGGCGATTGCGTACTTTCAGCTCGCGACGGAGAAAGATCCGCACTACGCGCTTGCCTTCGCCGGCCTCGCAGACTGTTACAGCATCATTGGTTCGGCGATTGTCGGTACTGTTCCCTCCCAAGATGTAGCCCCGAAAGCGAAAGCTGCGGCTCTCAAGGCCCTGGAACTGGACGACACATTAGCGGAAGCGCAGACGTCTCTTGCGACCGTCCGCTTCAACTACGATTGGGACTGGACAGGCGCAGCGCAAGGCTTTAAGCGGTCCATCGAACTCAACCCGAGCTATGCAACCGCTTATCAGCGCTATTCTTTGTATCTCATGGCCATGGGCCGGACGAAGGAGAGTCTCGCGCAAATGAACCGCGCGCGCGAACTTGACCCATTGTCAATCAGCATGAATTTTAGCCTGGGCTGGCGCCTCTACATGGCACACCAGTACGACCAGGCCATCGAGCAATTGCAGAACACCCTCGACATGGACCCCAGCTTTGCGCTGCCTCGAATGGTTCTTGGTCAGGCATACGAGCAAAAAGGTGCATATCCACAAGCTCTCACGGAGCTTCAGAAGGCCGTCAGCGCTTCGCACGAGAGTCCGCAGATGCTGGGAGCTCTGGGGAATGCCTATGGTGCTTCGGGCAACCGGTCCGAAGCGGGGAAAGTCTTGGCTCAATTGATGGAACAATCAAAGAAACAGTACGTTTCCCCATTTTACGTGGCAATCGTCTATGCGGGACTCTCTGAAAATGACAAGGCGATCGATTGGCTCGAGAAGGCATACAAGGATCGTTCCAATGCCATCGTATTCTCCAAAGTCGATCCACAATTGGACACTTTGCGTTCCACTCCTCGTTTCAAGTCGCTCCTGCGCCGGCTAGCCCTCCAAAATTAGATTGATCATGGCGACGCGCTCGGGATCCCACGGTGGGGTCTTCACGCATTTCGCCACTCCCACACGGCGCTCCTTCGCGATTTTGGAACTACGTCGTCAATCAACCAGTCTACTCGGGTCGGCGGAGCCAGCATTGTTATGAAATCAAGTGCCTAAAAACATCTGTTTTCGGAACTCATAAACCGGCACCTTGCCCTGACTGATTCTTCTCGACTTACAACGCCAGATGAAAGGGGGTTTTCGGAATCCGGTTAGCGCGTTGAAGCCTTGACCATGTCGGGTTCATACTAATGCGATGCGAGCCGCTTGCTTAATCTTCGTGGCACTCCTTTCCGCTGCCGGAACGAATGCAGGAACGACACCTCGCAATGCCGGATCGAAGTATTTTGACGAAGCAGACCGAATTCTAACGAACAACTGGAACGCCAATGTAACAGCATTGGCCGAAAAGGGCTGGGCGGCTGTGCGTACAGCGGGTCCCGCAGATCCCGGCTTCCTGGATGGTGTCTACACGGCGGCTCGACTCTTTAGCGTCTTAGGCCGCTACCTAAGGGTCGAATCTGTCTACGCGCAAGCAATGGGCGCTTGCGAAGGCTCTGCCCTTGAGGTAATGAGAGCTCGGCTGAGACTCATGCTTGCTCGTGAGCTGATCGGCCAGCGCGAAAATGTCAAGGCAGAAGACATCTTAAGATCCGCTCTATCCAGCGAAGAGCGCTTGTCCCATAAGGGTGTTTTGTATGTGGCGTTTGTTCAAAGTCTGGCGTTTGTCCGCGAGCAAGAGGGTGATTTGGACGAAGCAGAAAGGCTGTACAAGACAACTCTGGGTTACGCCGCACCGGATCTAACCGGCGTTGTGATCAACCGTGTCATCACTTCGCCAGGCCCACCTGTTCCGCCGGTCGGTGAACCTCGTGCGACGCTCGCGGGGTTTTATTTGACGCACGAGCGCACCGCCGAAGCCGAACACCTCTATAGAGAGGCAGTGAAACAGGCGGCCCTCGATTCGACTGAGCGGCTACATGCTCTGAGACAGCTCTCCGGATTTCTCGCCTTTAATGGCTCGAAGGAAGAAGCACTCGCCACCGAGCGGCAGGTCGTCTCGCTCGTGGAGGGACAGCGCGACAGGAATCCCGATTTTCCCAGCGCCATAGCCTACGAACGAAACGCGCTGGCAGAGCGCCTGACCGAAGCAGGCCACGAAGCTGAGGCAAAGACGATCCTTGAGCAAGACCTCATCCGTGCGGAATCGAAGGGGAGAGAGAGTCCCGAATATCAAGGTGCGCTGAGTTGGCTCTTGCACAACCGTATTCAAGCAAAGGACTACGCCGCCGCTGAAAAGCTGGCCAAGGAAGCAGTTCGCCTCGCTGAGAGCAATGGCGCCGCCCCCGATTCCGCCCAGTGGAGGGCAGCGATTTCGACGCTAGCCGAAGTACGTCGCGATCAGGGTTATGCCACAGAGGCCGAGGAACTCATCAAGCGGTCCCTTGCTCCGCAAGAGCCGGAAGGTTTTCAGAAGCGCATTGCAGCCATAGAAGCGCTAATTCGCGGAGGGAGGCCACAAGAGGCATTTGTGGAAATACAGCAGATTGCCGAAGCCACGGATTCACCAAATCCAAACGAATCCTTCAATTTTCCCTGGTTTGCGCAGTTATTCGTCACGTTTGGATATAAGTCGGAGGCAGCGAAAGTCGTTGCCTTGGCCGTACCGCTGGAAGAGAATCGACTGAGATCGGACGATCCTCGTTTAGCTTACGCCTTAGCTGACTGGGCGGGGTTCTATCGGGGGCATCTAGGGCTGCTACCTCAAGCCGATATGCTTCTTTCAACAGCGGAGAGAATAGTGCGGGAGTGTTGCGGAATGGCAACACCGCATATGGAACCGTTGCTACGGGAGCGTGCCTGGATGGCAGCGGCAGGGTCAGCTGCACGCATTCGGGGCTTGGAGGACCTTCGGGATTTTCGCGCTTCCGTCTATGGGAGCAATAGCCGGCCTGTCGAAGATAGCACGCGCGATCTCGCGGCATCGTACACGGAGTCAGGACAGTGGCAACAGGCAGCGAAGCTGTATTTGAATGCCGCGGACATTTCCGCACGCCGGACCGGTGGACGAGGTTTTGACCATGTTCAGCTACTGGATTCCATCGCGAGCGAGTTCGCCACGCAGGGCGACCTTCAAATGGCCTTGGCCCTGAATCAGCGCGCACTGGAACGGGCCACGGGTTTCGCTCGCGCTGACGAGCTGCGACAAATTATTGAGAAGCACCACGCCGAAATCCAGTTGAGGCTGCGCGCTCCCTGAATTAGCTGGGGCTTCGCCCCGGGCTTCGCCCCCTGCCCCCACAGTATGTGTTTCCTCATTCCAATTCAAGACCACAGAATCAAGCGAGAGAAACACATACCTGCGAAGGTCTGAACCTCTCTCCCCAGAGGAAGTGCATGCGAATAAATCGCTTCCTGATTGGAATGCATGAAATTAGCTTTGTGGGCAGCCCCTCCGTGGCCCGGTGGAACCCGTTCGCACACTCGAGTATTGCCTTTCAGTTGCGGCATGAAAGAGCCCGATTCACCGCACCTTCCCAAGTTTCGGACGTGGGTTCGATTCCCATCGCCCGCTCCATAACTCACGATGATTCTATTGTCCTTACGCCGCTAAACCAACTGAATACGGCCACAAAATTGGGGGTTTTGGTCCCATGATGGTCCCAACCGAATGAATTGGTC
>WNGI01003844.1_pt1 | contig 25938 bp, 24 predicted proteins | sample 5400621 | NCBI WGS metagenome assembly WNGI01 (sample SAMN13153374, study PRJNA577476) | soil metagenome | isolation source: 20 cm soil or saprolite under Garry oak tree replicate 1 | place: USA:California | collected 2016-06-15 | reverse complement strand
CCGAGATGGTGCTGCAGGTGCCCGAGCCCTTCCGGCCGTTCCGGGAGATGGTCGACCTCGGCGCGGACGGGACGCCCATCGTCCTGTTCCGCACGCGCCGGGACGTCATCCGGTTCCTCTACCTGCACGAGTTCTGTCACTGGTGGCTCTACCTGACCCACGGTTGGGGATCGAGCGCCGAGATCGCCTGCGATCGCTACGCCCTGGCGAACTACCGACGTCGCGGACCGGTGCGACCGCCTTCCATCCGCGGACGAGGCGAGCGCGCCGCGTAGCTAGCAAGGAACGACCAAGCCGCGGGTGGCACGGGCGAGAGGGTTGTGCACGAGCCGCGGGTGCCCCGGGGACCCGCCACGCGGAGTGAGCGCAGCGAACGACGCGATAGGTGGGGAGGGTGCGGCGAGGGCACGGCCCCGAGCCCGTGACAGGACCCGCGACGCGGTCGATCTTCGGCGGCTAGCGGCGCGGCGCTCGCGCGATCTCGAGAAGCCCTTCGAAAGTGGCAATTGGAAGATGCAGGCTGGAGGCGGTGACCTCGAGGTTGTGGCGCCGCACCAGAACGTTCAACTCCGCGATCGCTTGCGCGACCTCGGCGCGCGTGCGGTCGTCGGCCTGCTTCGTGGCCGCCGCCTCGGACAGGATGCGCTCGGATGAGAGATGCTCGAGAAGCTCCTGGCGGCGCGCGACCCAGGCTAGGTGGGTGCGCAGCCTCGTCACGATCCGCAGCCGGCGCTCGGCGACCTCGCGCCGCAGCTCCGTCCAGAGCGGTCGCGCCCCGGACGTTCGGATGACGTGGCGCGCGGCCCACGCTTCTCCGGCCGCGTCGTCCGGGTCCGCCGGCAGCGGCTCCCCTTCACCGGGCAGACCCGAAAGCTCGCCCGCGTCACCGAGCTCGCGGATGCGAGCCTCGACGCCCATCTCGACGCGACGGAGCCGCGACTCGTGTCGGTCGTCGGTCAGGCGAGGCGCTCCACGACCGCACCCGATGCGGTGACCGCAACTGCGGTCGGCACGAGGACGACGCCGTACTTGCGTGCCAGCTCGGGACGGCGCGAGACGTCGACGGTCACGACGGTGCGCCCTGAGGCCCGCAGCTCCGCCTCAAGCGAGCGGCAGTCGGTGCACAGGGGATGCGTGAACTCCACGACGATCTCCCCCGACCCCGCCGATGCCCCGAGGTCGGCAAGGTCGACCGAATCGATGCGTCGCGCTCGCACACCCCGAACCCGCGCCGCGAACCGATAGATCTCGCAGCCGACGCAGAGGCCGGTGGTGGCCGCAAGGAGCGCGAGAGCCGCGACGAAGAGGCCGAGCGCAAAACCGATCACGCTCAGGCCGAGGAGATACGCCATCGTGGCCACGCTCAGGAAGACGGCCCCGACTACGTTTGCGAATCGGGGCGGGCGGCTGTCCTCGATCGGACCTTCGCCAATGCGCGGCTGAATGACCTCGAAGTACAGAAGGCAAGGAATGCAGTAACGGCGTCCGAAGGCGAGACCGATCGCGAGCTGGCCCGCGAGAAGGCCGAGGATCGGCCACCATCCGGTCACGACAGCGAGAAGAGACAGCGTTCCCACGATCGCCTGATTCGTGCGCGGGGCGCGCGCGTCGATGACATCCGTATCGCGATACGGGTCCGCTTTTCTGATCATTCGGCGTCTCCTTCGGTCGAATTCCGAGTGTAGCCATCGGAATTGGCGGAGCGGCTAACGGTGTGCGAGTGGCACTGTGGCGAGGGCGGTGTACCGCGGACCCTTCGGCGAGAGAACGCTCTGAACGACCGCGATCTCCTCGACCGCCATCTGGAACCGCGGGGCTGGGAGGCTTTCGACCGCCGCTGCGATTGTTTTGGCCTCGGCGCTGCTCGCATCGTCAGGAACGCGTGCGAGCGTGAGATGGGGCGCGAGCGGGCGGTCATCGAACTGCAGCCCGCGGCTGCGGAGGCCGGCGGAGACGTTCGCGCCGAGCTGGAGCACGCTCGACTCTCCGTCGGCGATGCCGATCCAGACGACCCGGGGCCGTCCTCGTTCCGGGAACCGGCCAGCACCCGCGAAGATCAGCTCGAACCGCGAGACGCCTGCCGCCGCGTCTCGAGCAGCGCTGATGACCTCCTCGAGCCGCTCATCCGCGGTCCAGCCGAGGAACGCGAGCGTCAGGTGGAGGTTTTCCACTTTCACGCGGCGCAACGCCGGAAGGGATGTCGGGAGAATCGCCGCCGCGCGAACCGCAACCTCAGGCGGTAGCGGTATCGCGACGAAGAGGCGCACGCGGCGGAGGGTACTGGGCGGTTAGTTAGAAGGACGCGGCGCGCACCTGGTCGCCCACGAGCAGCGCCAGGAAAGCGACGGCCAGGACGACCGTGAAAGCCCAGAGTGCAGCCACACGCGCCGGCTCACTGCTTTCTACACGGGCAAGTGTTGTGACGATCAGGTCTGCCATCGCTAGGGGTTACAAGCATTTGGCGTGCCGAATGTTGCGGGTGAGCGCTCGCTAAGCCGGTGTCGGTGCTGGCGCGGGCCCCTTGCCCTTCTCACCCTTCTCGCGGCGGCGCTCTTCTCCAGCCGGAGCGCCGGGAGGCGACTGATCCGGTGTCGATGCGGCGACCGGAACACCCGCGTCGGGCTCGCCGTCGAAGAGCTTGTTGAATTCGTCCGATTCCAGCGTTTCCTGCTCGATCAGCTTGCTGACGACGAGGTCGAGCTTGTCGCGGTTGTTCGTCAGGACCTCGTACGCGCGCTGCCGTGCGCGGTCGACGATGTCGTGGACCTCGGAGTCGATGATCTTCGCGACTTCCTCCGAGTAATTCCGTTCCTCCTGGATCTGCCGGCCAAGGAAGATGAGCTCATCGGTCTTGCCGTACTGGAGCGGCCCGAGCTTCTCGCTCATCCCGAACTTCGTGACCATCTGGCGCGCCATCTCGGTCGCCTTCTCGATGTCATTCGAGGCGCCGGTGGTGGCGTCGCCGCCCAGGTGGAGCTGCTCGGCGACCCAGCCACCGAGCGCGGCGGCGATGTCGTCTTCGAATTCCTTCCGTGTGCGGAAGTAGCGGTCCTCCTGCGGGAGCGACCAGGTGACGCCCATCGCCATACCCCGCGCGACGACCGAGATCTTGTGCACAGGGTTGGTGTGCTTCAGGAGCTTGAAGCAGAGTGCGTGGCCGGCCTCGTGGTAGGCCACGATCCACTTCTCCTTCTCGGTGATGACGCGCGAGCGGCGCTCCGGACCTAGGGCGACCTTCTCGAGGGCTTCCTCGAAGTCGATCTGGCCGATCTGCTTCTTGTTGCGCCGGGCGGCGAGGATCGCGGCCTCGTTGACCACGTTCGCGAGATCCGCGCCGGAGAAACCCGGCGAGATCTGGCCGATGCGGAGAAGATCGACGTTCTTGTCGAGCGGCTTGCCCCGCACGTGCACGTCGAGGATCGCCTTGCGGCCCTTGATGTCCGGGCGGTCGAGCACGACCTGACGGTCGAAGCGGCCCGGCCGCAGGAGTGCCGGGTCGAGGACGTCGGGACGGTTCGTGGCGGCGACGACGATCACGTTGGTGCCTGTATCGAAGCCGTCCATCTCGACGAGGATCTGGTTCAGGGTCTGCTCGCGCTCGTCGTGCGAGCCGCCCAGGCCCGCACCGCGCTGTCGGCCCACGGCGTCGATCTCGTCGATGAAGACGATGCAGGGTGCGTTGCGCTTGGCCTGGTCGAAGAGGTCGCGCACACGGCTCGCGCCGACTCCCACGAACATCTCGACGAACTCGGAGCCCGAGATCGAGAAGAAGGGCACGCCCGCCTCGCCGGCCACGGCACGCGCGAGCATCGTCTTGCCTGTGCCGGGCGGTCCGACGAGCAAGACGCCGCGCGGGATACGTGCTCCGAGCGAGCTGAACTTCTCCGGGTACTTCAGGAACTCCACCACCTCGGTGAGCTCCTGCTTGGCCTCCTCGACGCCGGCCACGTCGTCGAACGTCACGGTCGGCTTGTTGCCGATGAACATCCGCGCGCGGCTCTTGCCGAACGAGAGGGCCTGGTTATTCGTCCCCTGTGCCTGACGCATCATGTAGAAGAAGAAGCCGCCGATCAGCAGGACCGGCAAAAGACTCAGGACGATCGACCCGACGACGGAGAAGGTCTGATTGTCCTTCCCGATCTTGAGCGCGACGCTGTCCGCGTGCGTGGCGTTGTAATCCGCGACGGCCTTCGCCATCAGCGTATCGGGCTCCTGGAGGGTCGTCTGTTCCTTACCGAGGGACGTGTCCTTGAAATCAAGGGTCGCGTTGCTGGCGATGATCGTGACCGTCTTGATCTTGCCGGCGTTCACGTCCTGGATCGCCCTGGTGATGTCCACCTCGGGGACCGCGGGAGTCTGCGAGCGGTAGGCATAGAGAAGCGCGAGCCCCATCACCACCAGGAGCAGGGTCAGGATGCCGTTCTTGAAGATCCGGTTATCGAGATTCAGTTCGAGGGCCCTTTCCGCGGTCGTGCTGCGACCGAGTCCGCTTTCGATGCTACCTGTCTAACGCGAGTAGTCCAAAGCTCGTTCCCAAAGTGCGCCGGAGCCGCTACCGCAAGGCGCGTTCCGCCTCTGCCTGTCGGCGGTTCGGTGAGCCCAGGGACCCACCAAACCGCGTCTTCGCTCGCAATAACGGGCCAGCGGCCCCGCTGCGACGCCGGAATCTTCGCGTCGGTGAATACGTCCTGGAGCTTCTTGCGCGGCGGATCAGTCGTCCGATCGCCCGCGACCCGCGCACGAACGACGAGGTTTCTTAGAAGGTTCTTCGGAACGTCCGCCTCGCGGGCTCCGTCCGTCTTGTCTGCGGGCCCCAGTACGAGGCGCCAACCATTCCAAATTATCTCCCGTCCGAGCTCGATCCGGGTCGGCGGATCGGTGTTCGCTGCCGGTCTGTCGCCAACGATACGGACGAGATCGTACTCGCGGATCGCACGGCCTCCGGGAAGATCGAGCGACCGCGAACCCTCTTCGGTCGCGGTCAGCTCTTCGAGCGCCCGGCGGTGGCGCGCACCGAGGACGTGACCGGTCGCGGCGCGCCAGGCGAGTGCGAGAGCGCGGGTGCGCACGCCCGGCTCGAGCGCTGCGATCCGGATCGCGTCGCTCGCGCGGGCATCCGCGAGCGCCTGACTTACCGCGACGTCGTCTTCGATCTGGAACTCGGCGGCGGCGTCGGCGAGACGCGCGACCGCCTCGCTCGCTCGTGGGTTGATCCGCTCGAGCTCCGGAAGGACCTTGAGGCGGACCCTATTGCGCGCGAACTTGAGCGAACGGTTCGTTGCGTCGCTGCGCGGACGGATCCGCGCGTCGCGGCAGATGGCGACGGTCTCGTCCCGACCGATCACGAGCAGCGGCCGCGCGATCCCCTCGCGAAGCGGGCGCATACCGGCGAGCCCGGCGAGCCCGGAGCCCCGGGTGAGATGGAGGAGGACGGTCTCGGCCTGATCGTCGCGCGTGTGCCCGGTCGCGATGGCGGTCGCGCCGATCTCTTTCGCGGCGCGGCGGAGAAACGCATATCTCGCATTCCGGGCCGCGTCTTCAGTGTTCGTCGGCGTTTCGGCGCGGCCGACCCGGATCGGCGCGCCGACGCGGTTGGCGAGTCTGATGCGCGCGGATGTAGTCGCGGACGGTCGCGCGGATCGCGGAAGGGGTCACTGGTGGCTGGGGTGGGGATCGGACCCACGACCGCGCGGTTATGAGTCGCGTGCTCTACCACTGAGCTACCCAGCCGGGCAGGTCAATTCTAGGGTCGCGGACGGCGAGACTCGCGTTAGCCGACTGCTGGATCGTCTCCGGACGGTTGGTCCGAAATCGGCGGTGCTAGCTGCGGTCCGCGACCCTCGGCAGCGAGCCGGGCACGGAATTCATTCTCGGAGATCGCGTACTTTCGACGATTGCATGGGCCGCATGCCGGCAGGATGTTCTCGATGGAATTCGTTCCCCCACGTGACAGCGGAACGCGGTGATCGACCGGTGATCGACCTCTAATGGAGCTCGATCTCCGCAGTAGGCGCAACGGCCGCCCCATATCTCGACAAGGGCAAGCCATTCGGCAACGCTGAACGACCCCACGGCTTCAAGCTTCCTCGCGCGACGTCGCGCCGAGAGTTGTCGGCGGAGCTCCAGATGCGTCCGTTGGTATTCAGAGAAGTAACGCGCGAGCCTTTCGCGGTGACGCCTGTAGTAGGCCCGCGAGTCTTCGCTGTGGTCGGCCGGATGACGACTCCGCCACCGACGCATGGCTTCACGCGCTCGCTCGGGGTTGCGCTTGATCCAGTCGCGCCCATATTCCCGGCGCTTCTCTGGGTCTCGGTACGGCACGTGTGAGGAGTTACCAAAAGAACAACGCCGTGACAATAGGAGGGACGAAAAAGCGCCTGGTGGCCGCGCCGCTGTTGCGGGGGAACGATTCGAACGTCCGACCTTCGGGTTATGAGCCCGACGAGCTACCGCTGCTCCACCCCGCGAACTAATTCTACCTCTACCGAGACCGAAAGAAGAACGCGAACCACCGCGCGATCCGCGACGAACCCTCGCTCACCATGCGAACCGACGCATCGCTCGTCTGCCCGTCACGTTGCACGGTGATCAGCGACTCGTTCGGCCCGATGTATCCGTAGTCGCGCGCCTTCTGCTGCACGTAGTCGGAGGTCTTTTGATTCGCGATCTGCGCAGCGAGCGCGTCGTGCTCCGCCTGGTCCGCGACGAGGTCGCTGCGGTAGCCCGCGATCTCGCGTGCGATCGCGTTGCCCTGGACGGTGAGACCGACGAATGCCGCCGCCAGGACCAGACCCGCGAGGGCGAGCGAGACCGCGGCGAGGTTCCGACCGAAGCGAACGCGACGTGACCGCCGACGATGTCGCGAGCTCACCCGCGCATCATGCGGTACGAGTGAGCTCCGGGGGAAGAGCATCGCCCGGATTCCCCGCGGCACGGTACGCGCACCATCCGAGCACCCCGAGCCACGAGACTGCGGCTCCGGTGTCGCGCAGCTTGCGCGTGAAGGCCGCCACGATCACCGGCCGCTCGCCGGGAACGATGGCCGCGTCGTTGCGGGATTCGTCCAGCGTCCCGGTCTTGTGCGGCACTTTCGCGCCGTACGGCAGGTACCGGAGCAGCATCGTGCGGTCCTGGCACTGCTCGAGGACCGCGAGGACCGCATCGCTCGTCGGCCGGTCCTCGCATTCGCCGCGCGCGAGGCGTACGAGAAGCGAGACCGTCTCGCGCGCGGTCATGACATTCTCATGCCCATGCTTCGCGGCCTCGAAGTCGTACATCTTCCGCGAGAGCCGGCTCCTCGGGCAGCCCCACTCGCTCATCCGTTCCCCCACCCGCGCGAGGCCGATCCGTTCGATAAGCCGATTCGTCGCGGTGTTGTCCGAGACGACGATCGCGAGCATCGCGAGGTCACGGAGCGACAGGCGCTCGACGTCGCGCATGTGCCGCAGCACGCCGCTTCCGTCGACCCGGTCGCCAACCGCAACCCGCTCGTCCAGATCGAGGAGGCCGCGCGCGGCATCGGCGTAGAGCGTCATGACCAAAGGCACCTTGATGACCGATGCCGACGGAAAAGGCTCATCCTCGTTCTGGCAGAAGAGCGCATGCCCATCAGCGCCGGACGCGAACGCGGCCGCCTCGCCGGGCAGCGACGCTAGCGCGGCTCGGGCGGCGCCGAAGACATCCATGCGGCGAGCCTACGCGACCACACCGAAACCGACGCCCAGTACGCTCCGCCTGATGAGAGCTCCGCGCGTCATCGCGCTTGCCGCGATCCTGGTCGCGCTCAGCGCGTGCCTGCCTCAAGCATCACCCGAGCCGAGCCGGACCCCAACGTCCTCGCCAACACCGGCGCGGCCACGCTTCGAGCTCTCCACGTACATGTACGCGCTCCAAACGAAGGGAAGGATCCGGATCGGAGCGCTCGACAACGCGGCTCCGTTCTCGAGCCGCGATGCGAGCGGCCGGTATGCGGGGTTCGAGCCCGACCTGGGGCGCGAGCTCGCGAGGGCGATCTTCGGACCCCGGCAGGACATCGACACCGTCATCGAGTGGGTGTCCGTCGATCGGAGCACCGCAGTTGCGGCACTCACCGGCGCGCAGGCCGACGTGGTCATGGCGCGGCTCTCGGCGACCGAGGAGCGCGCGGCCACGGTCGACCTGAGCGACACCTACTTCGTCACCGGCGAACGCATCCTCGTCCGCTCGACCGACGACCAGATCAAGGACCTTGCGGACCTGGACACGAAGACCGTCTGCGTTCAGACCGGGTCCGGGGTCGACGCGCACGTGGAGGACGCGAACGACTCGGCCAGGACCCTCTCGCTCGACACGTATTCCTCCTGCATCGGCGCGCTTCAGCAAGGCCAGGCCGACGCCATCGGCGCTGACGAGCTGACGCTCTGGAGCCTCCTCGCCCAAGACCCCAATACCAAGATCGTCGGGCGGCCCCTAGTTGAAGTCCGCTACGCGATCGGCACGAAGAAGAACACCTCCGATCGCCAGGGCTTCCTCCCGTTCCTGAATACCTGGCTCGCAGGAGTGATCGGCGATGGCACCTGGGGTCGGCTCTACGCCCAGCACATCGCCCCTCTCTCGAGGGAGACGAAGACCGCCCCATAGCGGCAAGCGCATTCCGATGTACCAGGGGCGATGGAAGAAAGCTGGCGTCAGATGGTCGACGCCCAGTGGCTCCACGACTGCATGGAAGAGTGGCGCGACTGGGGCCATCTCGTCATGCGCGCGAAGTGGACGATGGATGGAGCGACCACGCTCGCCGAGGCGGCCGCCCGGTTTCGCCAGCGCGCGCAGGAGCTCGACGAGCTCAGGCGAGCCGGGTTCGAGCTCGAACAGCCGGTGAACGACGACTACGCGTTCGTTGTGCGGCCTGGCGAGGAGTCGCCGATGCGCCTCGTGGAGGACGACGAGTGAGTCAAGATGACCTTGAAGATATCGAGGTCGGCGAGCCCATCTACGAGTGCTCTGATTGCGGCAGCGTGACGATCCGGGGGAAGTGGTCGATCGAGGGCGCGCGGACGCTCACGCATGCCGCACGCATGTTGCGCGATTACGCGCACGAGCTCGAGCACATGCGGGCCTCCGGCCTCGAGCTCGCGAGCCCGGTCGAGGCCGACTACGGCGTCGTTCGACCGGGCGGGACTCCGCCGGACGACGACGTCGATGGCAGAGACGACGAGTGACGGCTCAACCGCGCCTGCACCTGCTCCCGCGACGCGAGGGCGGCCGTGCCGACGCCCTCGACGGCGAACGACGCGACCGCGTTCGCGAAACGGGTGGCCGCTTCGAGATCGTCCCCGTCCGCGAGACCGAGGGCGAGACCGGCGCAGAAGGCGTCGCCCGCACCGGTCTGATCTACCACTTCGTTCGCCGGGAAGCCCCCGACCTCGACCTCCCGCCCGCCGCGTAGCACGAGCGCGCCGCGCTCCGCGACGGTCACGATGACCGGCGCGATGCGCGCCCATCCGCGGGCGAGGTCGAGGTCTCCCTCGATGTCCTCCTCGCTCACGACCGTAACGCTCACGCGCTCGAGCACGACCTGCGCATCGTCCCACTCGCGCCGTCTGATGGTGCCGTCCGCGTCCCACGACCGCAGATATCCCTGAGCCGCGAGAACGCGAGGGACGCCTGAATACACCGCGAAGACGGACGGCTCGATCTCGTGGGCGATCGAGGCGAGCACCACCGCGCGCGTCTCGCGGAGTGCCGGCGGGATCGCGTCGGCACCGATCCCCTTCGCTCGTGCCTTGAGGCGAAGCCGGCGCCGACCGTCGACGTACCGGAATGAGAAGGTCGTCGTGACTGCGCTCTCGAGCGCGTGGAGCTCGATGCCGAGCTCGCGACAACGCTTTGCCAGGCGCTCGCGCTCGTTCGGGCCGACGCGCGTGAGCAGGGCGACGCGGTCGCCGAGGCATGCCGCCGCGGCGGCCGCGTAGGTCGCGGTGCCGCCGATGCGCCACTCGGGATCGCCCTCGAACTCGTCACGCGCCGTGTGGCCGATCGTGACCAGGTCGAACATCAGACGTTGAATAGGACGTGCAATACCTCGCCGTCCTTCACCGGATAGGTTTTCCCTTCGGTCCGCATCACGCCGAGCTTCTTCGCGTTGGCCTCGCTTCCCGCCTTGAGAAGCTCTTCCCAGCCGATCACCTCGGCGCGGATGAAGCCCCGCTCGAGGTCGGTGTGGATCGCACCGGCCGCCTGCTGAGCCGGCGCGCCGGACGGGACCGTCCACGCGCGGACCTCGTCCTCGCCGACCGTGAAGAACGAGCACAGGCCGAGCAGCTCGTACGTCGCACGGATGAGACGGTCCAGTGCCGGCTCGGCCAGGCCGAGCTCCTTGCGGAATGCAGCGGCCTCCGCGGGCGGCAGCTCCGCGATCTCGGCCTCGAGCTTCGCCGAAACCGGTACGACCGCGCTCGCGCGATGGGCCTTTGCCGCCTCGCGCACGGGGGCGATGATCCGCTCCGGGTCGGCAACGTCGTCCTCGTCGAGGTTCACCGCGACGAGGACCGGCATCCGCGTCAGGAATCGGAACCCGCGAATGGCTTTTTCTTCATCAGCATCCAGGTCCAGGTCGCGGAGGGGACGCTCCTCGGTGAGCGCGGCGAACGCGCGCTGCAGCACAGCTTTCTCGCGCTCTTTCATCTCGCGTTCGGGGCCTTTGGAGCTGCGCAGCTCCGGCTCGATGCGCTCAAGGCGTCGCTCGACGACGGCGTGGTCGGCGAAGAGAAGCTCGAGCTCGACCGTCGAGAGGTCGCGGACCGGGTCCACCGAACCGTCCACGTGCGGGACCGACGGCGCGCTGAAGGCGCGGACGACGTGGACGATCGCATCGGCGGTGCGCAGATCGCCGAGCTTCTGAGGCGAGATGGCCTGACCCGGCTTCTCCGCACGTGCGAGGCCGATGTCCCGGTACATGACCTCGGCGTGCGTGATCTTCTTTGGCTTGTACAGCGCGGCGAGCTCCTCGACGCGCCGGTCCGGCACCTTGGCGACGCCGACGTTCGTCTCGGCCTCCGCGCCGGCGAAGGCTCCGGTGGACGCGTGCGCGCCGGTCAGGAGGTTGAACAGCGTGGTCTTCCCGACGTAGGGCAACCCGGTGATGGCGGAGACGACGTTCATGACCCGAGCTGCGTCTCGCGGACGTCCGGCGGATCTTCATGGAATATCGCGCGCGCGATCGCGCGGAACCGCTCGACCGACCCCGTGCAGAAGAGCGCGTGCTCCGCTCGACCACTGTCGCGCGTGAGCCGGTGAGAGGCGAGGACCTCGCGCACCGCGAGCGCGGTGGTCGTCGCCGAGTCCACGACCCGAACGTCACGCCCTGCGACCTTCTCGATCGCGGCGCGCAGGAGTGGATAGTGGGTGCAGCCGAGAAGCAAGGTGTCGACGACCGGCCGCACGACACCGCCCTCTGTGAGGAGCGGCTCGACATACTCGCGGACCGCCGCGAGCGCCTCGGGGCTCTCCGCTTTCCCATCCTCGACGAGCGGGACGAGCTTCGGGCACGCCTGCTGCGCGACGTCGACGAGCGGATCGAGATCACGGAGAGCGCGTACGTAGGCGCCGCTCCGGACGGTGAGCACGGTCGCGAGGACCCCGACCGCCCGGCGAGCCGTCGCGGTCAGGGCCGCGGCCGCGCCGGGCCGGATCACGCCGATCGTCGGCACCGGGAACTCGTCGCGCACCGTTTCCAGGGCGACGGAGGTGGCCGTGTTGCAAGCGATCACCACGAGCTTGCAGTCGGCCCGCGCGAACCAGCGCATGGCCTCGCGGGTGAACCCAACGACCTCCGCCGGCTCGCGCGGGCCGTACGGCATCCGGGCTTCATCGCCGAGGTAGATGGTCGACTCGCTCGGGAGTTGCCGGCGGAGCTCGCGCAGGACGGTGAGCCCACCGACGCCCGAGTCGAACACGCCGATCGGCCGGTCGGCGGCCCCGTTCACCGGAGGTCTAGCGGCGCTGCTGCTGGACGAGCGCGTTCGCGAGGGCGTCGATCGCCTTCGAGATGGCGGCGTTGGGCGACGAGAGCACGAACGGCTGCTGCTTGTTGAGGGACTCGGCGACAAGCTTCCAGTCTGTCGGGATCTCCCCGACGACGGGAAGGTTGAGGGTGTTCTCGATGCCGCCCTTCGACATGCCGGCTGCGCTGTCGGCCTGATTTACGACGAGAAGGATCGGGATCCTACCCTTGTAGCCGAGCGCCTCGAAGGTGTCGACCGCCGCGCGCGTATTCGCGATCGACGCCTGCATGTACGTCACAACGAGCAGGATCACGTCGGCGACGTCGAGCATCGCGAGGGTCTCCTCGCCGAGCCTCGACGGCGCGTCCACGATGACGTAGTCGTGATCTTCGGCCAGGAGCTGCATGGCCATCGCGACATCGGGTGCGGCCATGAGCTCGGCCTCTTCGGGACGGGGCGGGCCGAGCAGCACGGCGACGCCGCTCGGACCTTCCCACAGGACCTCGGACAGTGATGTTCGCATCCCTTGACCCGTCGGGAGATCGACGATCGAGCGCGTGGCGGGTGGCACCTGAAGCGAGTGACGGACCGAGCCGAACTGCATGACCCCATCCATGAGAGCCACTGAGTGGCCGCGCCGCCGCAGGATCGTCGCGAGGTTGATGGCGATCGTGGTCTTTCCCGATCCGCCCTTCGGAGAGAAGCACACGATCATGCGGCCCTTGAGCCGGACATCGCGTTTGCCGATCGCGAGCGCGGTGGCGAGCTCGTTCGCGCCGCCCGGAAGGACAAAGACGGCGTCGATGCCCTGGTCCGGCTTCGGGTCTATGGGGCGCTGCGGGACGGTGACCATGACGATTCTCGTTCCCGGCGAGGCGGCTCGGACACGCTTGGCGATGTCGAAGCCGGTGTTCTTGCCGGAGAGAAGCGCATCGATGAGGACAGCGTCCGGTTTCTCGGTCGTCACGCGCACGAGAGCGGCATCGCTCTCGCTCTCGACGGCGACGAGCTCAGCCTCCTTCTCACGGGAGAGCATCTGCTGGAGGTGCTGAGCGACCTGGGGCAGGTCCTCGATGAGCAGGACTCGTTTCATGCGGCGCGAGTGTATGTGTTCGACCGCCGCTGGAGCGCGTTGTGGGATGTCAAGGCGGCAAGGAGCGCGAGCGCGACGAACGACACTCCCACGCCGGCCGTTATGCCCTGCCAGTACCACTCCGGATACAGCCGGAGCAGGTTGCTCGTCGCCGGGTCGAACAGAAAGTTGCCTTGGGGGAAGAAGACGTCGTGGAAGAGGAGGAACAGCGGATCGAACGCGACGGCCGCGGCCACGCCGATGATGGCGACGATCCCGGCTGCGACCAGCGCACCCGCGCGTACGAGGCGCAACGCACCGCCGCGCCGGCGGGCGCGTGCGATGCGGTAGACGCCGACGATGAGCGCAAGCACCGCCGCGACTTCGGCGCCGCGGAAGACCGTGCGCACGTCCGCCATATGCGCGGACTCTGCGTTCGAGAAGATCGGGTCGGGGCCCCAGGAGATCGCGGGTATCGACGAGAGGCCCGTCACGTAGCTCGCCCAGGCGTGATGCCACACGATCACCGTCGCAAGATCGAGCGGCGTCTCGACCCGACGCGGGTCGAAAACGCCGCCAATCAGGAACGACGTCTGCTTCACTCCGTTGAGGTTCGCGAGAAACGAATACGCCCAGTCGCCGCTCCATACCAGCGCGAGCGCGACGAGCCCGAAGACCACGAACGCGATCGCGAAGATCGCGACCTCGACTCGGTGCGTCGTCGTCACGCGGGGATCGCGCCGAGACCGGGCCGACCCGAGTACACGAAACGACCCGCCTTCACGCCGACCGCGCGAAACGGATCGTCGGTGATAAGAAGGTTGCCATCGAGGTCGGCCCACTCCACCGCCGGAGCGAGATGCGCCGCCGCGGCGATCGCGACGCTCGTCTCGGCGGCTCGGCATCCGAGCATCACTTTCAGTCCTCCGTCGTGCGCCGCCGCGATCATCGCGCGCGCCGCGGCGACTCCGCCACATTTCTGAAGCTTCACGTTGATGCCGTCGCACGCGCCGATGAGGCCCTGGACGTCGCTCGCGCGGACCGCCGCCTCGTCGGCGACGATCGGCAGCGCCGACGCCTCGCGCACCCGGCGGAGGCCCGCGATGTCCTTCGGATCGATCGGCTGCTCGACGAACTCGAGATCGAATGGCACGAGCTTCGCGATGCGCGCTGCGGCCTCATCGGCGGTCCAGGCGGCGTTCGGATCGACGCGGATAGTCCCAGAGAAGCGCCTGCGGATCGCGGTCAGCGCGGCGACGCTATCGCCGTGGCCAAGCTTCACCTTGAGGACGGTGAAGCCGTCGGCCGCGGCCTTCGCGGCACGCTCGGCCATGACGGCGGGCTCGGCGATCCCGATCGTGAACGACGTCGGCGGTGGCTCGCCAGCGGCGAGCCCGAGAAAATCTCGCAGGGTCACGCCCGCGGCCTGCGATGCGCGATCGTGGGCGAGCACGTCGATCGCGCAGCAGGCCGCCCCGCCGTGCGGGAATCGGCGCTCGAGCGCGGCGCCCAGGCTCGTCAGGTCCATCGGATCCTCCGACAGCGCTTCGATCGCCCCGCGGATGTCGCGCTCGACGGACTCCGGCGTTTCTCCGAAGAACGCGTCCGGCACGCCCTCGCCACGGGACACGCGGTCTCCCTCGCGGAGCTCGACGAGTACGACCTTCTTCGTCGTGTGTGTGGCGCGGCTGATCGCGAACGGCACGGCGAGATGGAGCTCGACGGTCCGGACCATGACGTTCATACGGGGACCCCTTCGCGAAGCGCCTGTGCGATGCGGTCGGCACCCCCCGCCCCTTCGCGGATCGGATCGGCGGCAGGAAGCCCCGTCTCGGCGGCGGCGTTCTGGATCGCCGCGTAGGCGACCTTCTCGCTCACATCGGCTGTGTTCAGCGCCACGGCGAAGACCCGCGCCGGCGGGTAGCCCGGCGGCCGGCGCCACGCGGCCGCTTCCTCGTAGATGCGGACGTACTCGCGCAGCGAGCGGAGTGGCTGGCGATCGTCGTATCCCTTGACGTTGTTCCGCATCGCCTCGTGGCACAGGACCATCAGGTCGGGCGCGGTCCCGTGCAGCAGGCCGAGCGTCACGCCGGAAAAACCGGGGTGCGTCAGCGAGCCCTGGCCCTCGACGACCACCCAGTCCGTCCGCTCCGCGGCCTCGCAGACCATGAGCTCTACCGCGCCGGCGATGAAGTCGGCCACGACGGCGTCGACCGCTATGCCGCTGCCGGCGATCGCGATCCCGGTCTGTCCGGTCGCGACGAACTCGGCGCGCTCGCCCATGCGCCGGAGGGCCGCGACGATCTCGAGGGATGCGGTCATCTTCCCCACCGCGGCATCAGAACCGACCGTGAGGACGACGCGCGCGGCTTCCCGACGAGCGCGATGGCCGCCGATCGGCAGGTCCGCGGGTGGCTCGCGCAGCTCGCGCACCTTCGCACCACCGCGCTTCGCCGCGGCGGCAAGCTCGGGATCGGCAAGGACCCGCTCGTGCAATCCGTTCCAGACCTCGACGCCACGCTCCAGCGCCCGCGCGAGCGCCGGTCGATAGCCGTCGGGGATGCGACCGCCGGCCGCGGCGGTGCCGATGAGGAGGACGGTCGCGCCGCGGGCGATCGCCTGGTCCACGTCCGCGATGACGGGCACGCCCCTCCCGACCCCGACGCATTCGGCCGCGTCCTTCCCCGCCCTCGTCGAGTCGACGACGGCGACCACCTCGAACGGCGCGTATCGCAAGACCCCGATAGCGGTCTTCGCGGTGGCCCGCGCGAACTGTCCCTCGGCGAGGATCGCGACCTTCATCGGCCGCCGAGGTCCCGCCCCTGACGCAAGAATCGTCCGTGACGCGCGCGCGTCGTCTCGCCGTTTTCGAGCGCGACGCCCCCGTTCACGAACACGTAGTCGATCCCGATCGGGTACCGGTGCGGATCGTCGTACGTCGCAGCGTCGATGACGCGGGCCGGGTCGAACACGACGAGGTCGGCCCATGCGCCCTCGCGCACGACGCCGCGGTCGCGGACCCGCGGGCGGGAGGCGGTCAGCGAGGTCATCTTGCGGACCGCATCCTCGAGGCGCAGCACCTTTTCGTCGCGCGCGTAGCGGCCGAGGACGCGGGGGAACGTACCGTACGAGCGGGGGTGCGGCTTGCCGAACGAGAGTGGACCGTAGGGCGCGTTGGCCCGTGAATCGCTGCCGATGCAAATCCATTCCTTCGCCATCACGAAGCGCACGTCGTCCTCGCTCATCGAGTGGTGAACGATGTCGACGGCGCCATCGTGCTCGATCAGCGCGTCGCACGACCATTCGAGCGGATCGCGTCCCGCCTCATCGGCGAGCTGCTGGACGCTCTTTCCGGCCCACTCCGGGTGCAGACGGGCTCGCGCGATGACGATGCGGTCGAAGGCGCGCCCGGTCTCGACCTCTTCGTTCCGGATCCGTGCCCGCACGGCGGGGTCGCGGAGACGCTCGCACATCCGCGCGGTACCGCCCTCGTGAACCCAGTTCGGGATCGTCACCGCAAGGCCAGTCGATGACGCGGTGTAGGGGTACTGGTCCGCGGTGACGTCGACGCCGTCCGCGCGCGCGCGCTCGATCAACGCCGTCGACTCCTTGACCTTGCCCCAGTTCTTCTGTCCGGACGCCTTGTGATGCGAGAGCTCGACACGCACGCCGGAGCGGCGGCCGATCTCGAGGTTCTCCTCGACCGCATCGAGGAGCTTCGTCGATTCGTTGCGGATGTGGCTCGCGTAGAGGCCGCCTCTATCGCGCACGATCTCGCAGAGCGCGGCGAGCTCGTCGGTGGTCCCGAAGGCGCTCGGCGGGTAGATGAGCCCTGACGCAAGCCCGATCGCGCCCTCATCCATCGACTTCGCCAAGAGTGCGCGCATTCGCGCGAGCTCCTCCCTGGTCGGCGCGCGGTCGTCCGCGCCCATGACGCATGACCGAAGCGTGCCGTGGCCCACGAACGAGCACACGTTGATCGCCGGCTTGACCTCGTCCACGGCGTCGGCGTACTCGCCGAAGGATGCCCACGTCCGCTGGACGTTGAGACGAGAGAGCTCCCGGTCGAGCTCGGCCTCGGCCAGACCGCTCACCGGCGCCGACGACCCACCGCAGTTCCCGCACACGACGAGCGTCACCCCCATGTGCAGCGCACTCTCGAGCGCGTCGTTGACGAACATCGCCTCGTCGGAGTGCGAGTGAATGTCGATGAACCCCGGGACGATCGCGCGACCGTCAGCATCGATGATCCGCGCTCCGTCCTTCGGTAGCTCGGGGCCGATCGCCGCGATGCGTCCGCCCGCGACCGCGACATCCGCGCGCGAGCCGGGTGCGCCCGTCCCGTCGATCACGGTCCCGCCGCGGATGAGCAGATCCGTCAAGAGCGCCGCCGCTCTCGTCCCTGTCCGCGTTCCTTCCGCTTAGCCACGACGAGCAGCTTTTGCGATCGCGCGTCCGCGGGATTCCCGTCGTAGTCGCCGTGGAGCGTCTCGATGTTGAACCCTGCCTCCGAGAAGAGCAGGTCGACTTCCCGGCGGTAGAGGTAATGCAGCGCCATCGTCCCACCGATCCGATGAACCGTTCCGTCATCGGCCGTCTCGTCGTGCCAGAAGCGCTGGGTCACGCCGTCAACGTTGGCGTGACTGGACGAAAACTTGCGAACGGCGCGGGCCGTTTCTGGATCCACGCGCTCCCACTCGTCGATGACGGCGCCATCGAAGCCGGCGATGATCGCGGGATCGGGCTGGAACACGTCGATCGCCACCCGACCCCGCGGCGCCATGTGCTCGCGCACTCGGGCCAGGCAGGCCCAGCGATCGTCCGCGTCGAGCATGAGGAACGAATTGAACGCGACGAAGATGAGCGCGAATGCCTCGTTGAACGAGAACGCGCGCATGTCGCCTTCGACCCACCGGACCTCGACGTTCGCTCGGCGCGCTCGACGTTCGGCGCGCTCGAGCATCGCGGCGGAGCGGTCGAGGCCGACGATGTGATGGCCGTCCTGCGCGATCGGGACGGTGATACGCCCGGTGCCACAACCGAGCTCCAGGATCGGACCGCCGGTGCGCCGCGCGAGCGCGCTGAACCATTCGACGTCGGGCCCGCCCTCGAGCGGCGCGATTCCGAGGTCGTAGAGAGCGGCGAGGCGTGCCGCCTCCGAGGGATCGCGCTCGGCGCCGAGCCAGTCACGCGATTCGGCCGTCGTGAACCTCCCTCGCGCGCTTGAGGAGCGCGGGCTCGCTGAGCACGTCGAGGGCCGTCATCGCGAGGGCCTTCGCGGCGAGGTGCATCGTCTCGAGCGCGCGTGGCGCACGCGCCGCCTCGGTGAACGCGATGGAATGCCCGGGCACCGGACCCTCGGTGATCGAAAGAAATGGATGGATCCCCGGGATCACCGTCGTCACGTTGCCCATATCGGTGGACCCGTGCGTGTCCGCGGGACGGCGCGCCTGCATCGTCTGTCCGAGCGTCCGGACGTTCTCGGCGAACGCCTCCCCGAGCGGACGGTTCGTGTTGACCGTCTCGCAGATCTCGCTCCACGCCGGGCGCAGCTCCGCGCCAGTCGCGAGCGCCGCGCCCTCGAAGCAGGCGAGGACCCGGCGCCGGAGATCAGCGAGGTACGTGTTATCCGGCGAGCGGACCATGAGGCGCGCGGCCGCCCGATCCGGAATGATGTTCGCGGCCTTTCCGCCGTCGGTGATGATCCCGTGGATCCGCGAGTCGCTGCGAACGAGGAGGCGAAGCGCGGCGTGCGCGGCCTTTCCCAAAAGCTCCACGTCGAGGTTGACCATCGCGAGCATGAGCGGGTCGATCTCGTCCCGGTCGCCGGGGTGAAACATGAGGGCCGCGTCCACGCCCTCGAACGCACCACCGTTCATGAGATGGACCTTGCCGTTGCCGCTCTCCTCGGCGGGGCAACCGATGACGCGCACGCGGCCGCGGACACCGTCGAGCGTGTCGCGAAGCGCGAGGAAGGCCCCGACCGCCGCCGTGCCCATGAGGTTGTGACCGCACCCATGCCCGATCCCCGGCAGGGCGTCGTACTCGCCAAGTATCGCGACGACCGGTCCACCCGAGCCGGTCTCGGCGACAAACGCCGTTTCGAGACCTCCGGCGCCGCGCTGGACCGTCACCTTCTCCGATTCGAGGTAATCCGCAAGCGATCCGGAGGCAAACCGCTCCTGGAACGCGAGCTCAGGCCGCGCGTGGATCTCGAGCGCGAGCCGATCGAGCGCTTTCGCGCGCGCGTCGACGCGCTCGCCGATCCGCTTCTTGCGCGCCGCGGTGTCCAAGTCGGTCTGAGGCTACCCCGAACGCGCCGTGGTCGATGACGCGCTGAGAACGATCTCGGCCAGGGCGAATCCGGCGAGAACGAACCCGCCCGTGATGATGGTGAGGCCGTCGATGGAGCGGAGCAGGCCGAGCGCCGCCACGAGAGCTCCGATCTCGACCCCCCGGCGAACCGCCGGGAAGCGACGCGGGTGTCGCGGGCGCGGACGCGCGAGCGTGGCGTCACGCTCTTCCACGGCAACGCCGACGAGTGCCACGGCGCAGCCGATGGCGATGGACGAGCCCCCGATCACCGCCGCCACCGCGAGCGGCTCGGTTGGATCGCGCGTCAGCAGGAGGAAGATCACCGCGGCGGCCGCGGCCAACGTCCCGAGAGCGAGGACCTGCCTGATCAGCTCTCTTCGGTCTCCCTGCGCGGCTCCATTCGCAGCGGAAGCGCGACCTGCTCTCCGCCCGCCGCGATCGGCGCTTGCGCGAGCGTCTCGATCGCGCTCGATGCGCGCGAGAGCGCGCGATCGGTCTCGTCGAACTTCTTTGTCGCGTTCTCGAGATGACGGCCGAGCTGATCGTGCAGCTCGACGAAGCGCTCGAACTCACGGCGTACCGCGGCCACGCCCTGCTGCAGCTCCCGCGTGCGCTCCTGCATCGCGAGCCCGCGCACGCCGAGCGCGACGACCTGCAAGTACGCGAGGAGCGTATTCGGAGACGCGGGGATGACCTTGCGCTCCGCACAGTACGCGCGCAGGTCGGGCTCCCCTTCCTCTTCGCGCAGCACGAGGTCGTAGTAGATCGACTCCGACGGTATGTACATGAGGGCGAAGTCGATCGTGCCATCCGCCGGCGAGACGTACCGGCCGACCGCGTCGACATGCCGCCGGACCTGCTGGAGGAAGGCGCGCTTCTTGGTGCGGCGCTCGGCCTCGTCGGCGGCGTTGGCGAGCGCGTTCCAGGTTTCATTGGGGAACTTCGCGTCGATCGGCACGATGCGACCCGCGTAGCGGACGATCGCGTCGACGCGCGAGCCGTCCTTGTACGTGTATTGCACCTCATAGGCGCCCGCAGGCAGCGCGTCGTGGAGGAGCCGTTCGAGAAGGAGCTCGCCGAATCCGCCGCGCGCTTTCGGCGCGCGGAGCAGGTCCTGCAGCGAGCCGATGTCCTTGGCAAGCTCCCCGATCCGCTGGCTCTGCTCGCCGAGGCTCCCCAGTTGCCGCGACAGATCGGTAAGCGTCCGGTGGGTCGTCCCGGCCTGGCTCGCCAGCTGCTGCTCGGTTGCGCCAAGAGAGCGGCTCAGGTCCGAACGAAGCTCTCCCACGGAGCGCGCGAGAAGCTCGACCTGTCCCTGCCATCCCTGTTGCGCGGCTTGCAGTTCCACGCGGAGGCCGTCGCGGAGCGCCGATCCGTCGTCGCGACGCAGGCGCGCGGTGATCACGACTACCGCGGCAATGGCGGCAAGTCCGACGACCAGCACGGCGACGGCGACGAGAATCGATCCGTCCACGCGGCGATTGTCGTTGGCCAGGGCCGTTAGCACAAGTGTTCGAAGCGGACATTCCGCGATCGCCGCGACGCCCGGACAGTCGGCTCGCGCACAGACCCGCTTGCCAGGTGCGGTACAACCACGCCCTCATGGAAGCGCTCGACAAGAAGACGACCGCGCTCTACTCGGCGGCCTCGATCGGCACCGGAGCGTTCTTCGCCTTCAACAACTTCATCCTGCCGACGATCCTCAAGAGCTTCGGCGCGCCCGACCTGCTCACCGGACTCCTCTCGAGTACCCGAAGCATTGAAGGAGTGATCGTCCAGCCCACCGTCGGTGCGATCTCCGACCGCATCTGGACGCCGTTGGGCCGACGCCGCCCCTTCATGCTCGTCGGGATCCCGCTCTCCGCGCTCTTCTTCCTCCTCGCCGGTTTCTACGTCCACACACTCCTCGGTCTCGCCATCGCGATCTTCCTCTTCTCGATCTTTTTCAACGCGGCCGTCGACCCGTACGCGGCCCTTCTGGCGGACGTCGCTCCGGTCCGCGAGCGAGGCTTCCTCTCCGGAGTCTCGACCGGCGTGCAGGTGCTGGCTCAGGTCATCTTCCTCGTCATCATTTCCCGCGCCGCGGCCGCCGCCGGGGAGGTGCCTCTCTGGACGTACGCGCTCGTGGCCGCCGTGTTAGTCCTCTCGTTTGGCGCAACCATATTCGGCATCAGAGAACGCCGTGACGCGGTTGTCCACGCCGAACATCATTCCTTCCGCGAATACGTCGCGGCGATCGCCAGCCACACCCAGGCGATGCGCTATCTGCTGACGGGCTTCGTCTACCAATTCGGCATTAACGCGGTCGTCCCCTTTCTCACCCTTTTCCTCATCGAGGACATCCATCAGACGCAGGACATCGCCTTCGCTGTGGCCGGACTCACGATGTTCATCACCGCGATGTCGGCCTTCGTCTCGGGCAAGCTCGCCGAGCGTTTCGGGAGCCGCGGCGTCCTCGCCGCCGGCTGGGGAGTCCTCGTCGTCGCGGCGATCGGCGGGACGCTCGTGACCGATCTTCCCCAGACGATCGTGGTGGTCGTCCTCGCCGGCATCGGCAACGGCGCCGCGACCGCGATGAGCTGGCCGCTCCTGACCGAGCTCATTCCGTCCGATGAGACCGGCGTGTTCGCCGGCCTCAAGGCCGCGGCCGACTCGGTCGCGATCCCGCTGTCGATCGTCGTCGCGGCCGAGCTCTTCCTCCCGCGTCTCGGCTACCGCGGCATCTTCGCCATGCTCGCGATCAACATCGCGATCGCCCTGATCCTGCTCCTGACGATCGTCCGCGTCCCCCGCCGCACGCCGCTCAGCTCAGAGGCTGCCGCCGCCTGAGGCCCGTCCTTGCGCAGGGACGGAACCTTCGGAGCAACGCGTTGTATGGAGGCTGAGTGGCGCAAGGGCCATGCAGCCACCGCTCGGAGGAACGCATGCGACGCATAAAGATCCTGGCGATCGGGACGCTCCTCACGCTCGGCGCGCTCGCCGGCACCGCCCTCGGCAAGGAGGGGGCTGTCACGAAGCTGGACGCGCTCCCGCCCGGAGGCCTTCACGCGGGGCAGATGATCCCCGTCGGCTTCATGATCCTCATGGACGGTGTCGAGCCGTACAAAGCCGACGTCGCCGAGATCGTCATCCGCAACGGGACCGGCAAGGTCCTCTCGTACCCGGCGACGCCGCAGGGGCCGGCGGGCCACTACGTCGCGAACGTCTACTTCCCCGCGGCTGGCAGCTACACCTGGCAGGCAACGCAGGGCACCTACTTCGCACCCTTTGACCTGGGGGCCATCACGGTGCTCGGGCCGGTCGTCGCGTCCGACACGCAGGCGACGCCGACCACTCTTCCGGCAACGAACGATCCCATCTCGCAGGCGATCCCCTTCCTCGCTGGACTGATCGCCATCGGTGGGAGCGTGCGCCTCGCGCAGCTGCTGCGCAGCCACAGGCGGGTTTCCGCCGCGGCGTAGCGAACCGACGACGACAAAGGGAGCAGGGCATTCGTCCCTGCTCCCTTTTTTGATTGCAGCGCCTGTCTGTGCGCAATGACGCCTAGCCGACCGGCACCGCCGCCGTCGTGCTGGCCCGCGCGGTGAGTGAGCTCGGGCAGATCTGGTGGTACGGACACTGCTGGCACGTCCGTAGACCCTTCGGGTTCGGCGCGAATTCCCGCGCGCGGATCCGCGCCGCCGTACCCGTGACCAGGCCGCGGACCGCGCCGATGCTGTCCTCGGTCGGCGTGACCGTGCCGCGCTCACCGCTCTCCAGAAAGTGCAGCGCCGTTTGGATCGGCCGTTCCCCGTAGACGCGCTCGTGCGCCAACGCGTAGAGCCGCAGCTGGAGGCTCTCGTTCGCCGACCGCTGCGCGCGCCCACTTCCCTCTTCGTCGGCGCCCGCCTTGTAGTCGATGACGACGGCGCCGTTCGGAGTCCGATCGACGCGGTCCCACCGACCCACGACGCGGTCCTTTCCGAGCATGAAGCTGAAGCGCTGCTCGACAAGATCCGGCGGCGGCAGTCCCCGCTCCTGCTCGTAGAACCGCCGCAGCGAGGCGAGTCCTGCCTGGAATCGCTCGCTCTCGTGCGCCGGGCTGATGAAGCCCTCGGCGAGCCACGCCGCGCGGAAGACCGCCTGGACCTCGGCGAGATCGGGCTCCGCGCCGTCACGCTTTCGGCGGAGGTAGTCCCGTACCGCTTCGTGAAGCGCGAGCCCGTAGGTCATCTGCGGCGTCGGCAGCGTCGGTATCTGGAGGACGTGCTTGAAGCGATAGAGAAGAGCGCACTTCTGGTAATCGTCGATCGCTTCATACGAGACCGTTAGAACGTCGTCGGCTCCGAGTGCCGGCAGCGGCGCGTCGGCCTCCCGGGGTGGATGCTGGAACCGTTCGAGCTCTTGGGCCACCTGGAGCCGCGAGCTCAAACGGGATGGCTCGCGACCGAGCGCCTCCGCGATGAAGCGGCTTGGGCGAGCGGCCCGCTGGAAGCCGTAGTCGATCGCGCTCGTGAAATAGAAGGTGTCCTTCGCGCGTGTCATGGCCACATACGCGAGGCGCCGTTCCTCGGCGATGTGCCGCTCGCGGTCCGGTGGCGGCATGCGCGTCAACGCATCCGGCAACCGGAAGGGATCCAGACGCGCCTGACCGGGGAGGCGCTCGTCGGTCGCGTGGACCAGGAAGACCATGCCGAACTCGAGTCCCTTTGCCTTGTGGACGCTGAGCACGTTGACCTGCTCGTGGGAGGTCTCGAAGTCCGCGGCGACCGGATCGTCCCCCGCCTCGCGCAGGAGCTCGAGATGCGGCACGAAGAAGGACGCGCGATCGGTCGCCAGGGCTCGCCCGGCGCTCTGGATCAGACGCAGAAACTTCGCGACGTTTCGGGCCTGCTCCTCGACGAGCGTCGAGTCTGGCTCGAGGTAGCGAGCGAGAAGCTTCGAGCGATCGAGGAACTCGAAGACGAGCGCGGCGGTGCTGAGCTCGGCCGCTCTCGCCGCGTAGTGTCCGAGATCCTCGACCAACCGCTTCGCCGAGGCCACGGCCTCCGCGCCCGCGGCTGTCTTGTCAGCGGCGATCTCTTCGAAGACCTCGCGAAGCGGTTTTTGCCGCCTGCCGCTTCCCTCCATCGCGCGCGCGAGATCGTCCGCCGGAAATCCGTAGAGCGGCGAGACCGCGAGGTTGTAGACGTGTCGCGAATCGGACGGAAGCGCGACCGCCGAAAGGAACGATATGAGGAGGCGGATCTCGGGACGCTCATAGAGCTGGCCGCCGCCTGAGAAGTGCGTGGGGATCTGTCTTTGCGCAAGGGCATGGAGGAACGGCGTCGCGTCGGAGTTGTTCCGGACGAGGATCGCGAAGTCACCGAACCGTCGCTGCCGCCGAACCGCCTCGCGTGCGATCAGGTCCGCCACGCGCTCGGCCTCTTCGACTCCGGTGACCTCTTGGATGTGGTCCACATCGAGGTCGTCATTCGAGGGCCGGCCGCGGAGCCGCTTGTCGATCCCCAGCGTTGTCTCGAGCCGGTCGGGGTTCTTGGTAATGAGCCGGTAGGCCGCGTCGAGAAGACCCTGCGACGAACGCCGGTTCTCGATGAGCGGGACGGTGGTGTGATCGGGATAGCTTTCCCGGAAGCGGTCGAAGTTGCGGAGCGTTCCGCCACGCCATGCGAAGATCGACTGGTCATCGTCCCCCACGACGGTCAGGTTGCGGTGAGGCTCGGCGAGAAGTCGGAGAAGCTCGAACTGCGCGTCGTTCGTGTCCTGGAACTCATCGACGAGGATGTAGCGGAAACGGCTGCGGAGTCGCGCGGCCGCCGCTGGATGCTCGCGCAGCAGCTTCAGGGTGAGCGCGATCTGATCACCGAAGTCCACCACGCCGTGCCGATCCTTTATCCGCGTGTAGGCGTCGTAGGTCGCCGCGAGCTCTTCATGTGAGGCCGCCTCGTCCGCTTTGACATCGGCATCGAGCGAATCCCCCACCGCCTCGCGAAGCGACTTCGCATAGGCGACGTACGCCTCCGGCGAGACGTCCTCGTCGCGCGCGCGTCCGAAGAGATCCAGGAGGGCACGCACGTGCTGCAGCGGATCGCCGGCCGGCCGATAACGCTTGAGCGGCAGCGCGATCTCACACTGCGCGCAGCCGTAGAGATGCTCGCGCACCAGGATCACCTGCTCCGCGGGCGACAGGACACGCAGCTCGCCGCTCCGACCGAGCTCGAGGGCGAACTCGCGGAAGACCTCGTCGCCGAATCCATGGAACGTGCGGATCACGGCGTCGTTCAAGCCGATCGGCGTATTGATGTCGACGCGCTCCTGCATCTCGGCGGCAGCGCGCTCGGTGAAGGTGACCGCGAGGATCTCGTGCGGCTTCGCCGCACCCGAGGTGATGAGATGGACGATGCGTGCGGTGAGCACGTGCGTCTTACCGGTGCCCGCTCCCGCGACGACAAGCAGCGGACCGGCACCATGCTCGACCGCGAGCCGCTGCTCCGGTTGGAGACCCTGAAGAATGTCCGGACGCGGTTCGCCAAGACGAAAGCTGAGCTGTTCGCTCATCTCAGGCGATGTCGAGTGACAGGCTCGGCCCGA